>ERZ507028.274-NODE-274-length-20192-cov-4.403337_pt1 | contig 20192 bp, 18 predicted proteins | sample MGYA00512875_ERZ507028 | MGnify/ENA metagenome assembly ERZ507028 | reverse complement strand
GCTGCCGCAGCTCTACATGGATGGTGTCCACCAGCGCCTGCTCGCTCATAGGCTCCACGATCCCCGTGGTGCCCAAGATGGAGATGCCGCCCTCGATGCCCAGCCGGGGGTTGAAGGTCTTTTTCGCCAGCGCCTCCCCCTCCGGGACGGAGATCACCACCCGCAGACCACCGGTGTAGCCCAGCAGACCGCAGACCTCCTCCACATTTTCCCGGATCATCCGGCGGGGCACGGAGTTAATGGCCGCTGCTCCCACCGGCTGGTCAAGCCCCGGCTTGGTCACACGGCCCACACCCTGTCCGCCGTCGATGACAATGCCCGCGTCCTCCGTTTTCCGCACTTCGGCGTAAATCAGGGTGTCGCGGGTGATATCCGGGTCGTCGCCGCTGTCCTTCCGAATGGCGCAGCGCACACAGTCCGGGGAGCTGTGGATATCCTCCACCGCCAGCGTCAGCTCAATGCCCTTGGGCGTCAGCAGCCGGATGGTCTCCTTTTTGCCGCCCCGCAGCAGCATCCATGCGGCGGCCTTGGCCGCCGCCGCCGCGCAGGAGCCGGTGGTGTAGCCCAGACGGAGCTTTTTCCCGTCCCGCATCACAAATTCCTTCATGGCTTACCGCCTGATCTGGTAGAGCATGGCGTTGCAGATGGCCGCCGCCACATTGCTGCCGCCCTTCCGGCCCCGTGCCACGATGTAGGGCGCGGCAGCGGCCTCGATGATGCGCTCCTTGCTCTCCACCACGTTCACAAAGCCCACCGGCACCCCGATGACCAGCGCAGGACGCAGCCCGGCGGTTTCGACCAGGTCGGCAATGGTCAGCAGCGCCGTGGGGGCGTTGCCCACCGCAAGGATGGCACCGGGGTGCTCGGCGGCGGCTCTTTGCATGGACGCCACCGCCCGGGTGGTGCCGTTGGCCTTTGCCAGCGCGGCCACCTCCGGGTCGGCCATGTAGCACAGTGCCATGCCGCCCAGCCGCGCAAGGCCCGGCTTTGTAATGCCGGAAAGCGCCATGTTGGTGTCGGTAACGATGGGTGCAGCGGCTTGCAGCGCCGCCACGCCCGCCGCCACCGCGCCGGGGGTAAAGCGCAAATTGCGGGCGTAGTCAAAATCCGCAGTGGTATGGATGACCCGCTTGACCACGGCGGCAGTCTCCGGCGGCGGGGTCAGGCCCATTGCGTCCAGCTCTGCGGTGATGATAGAAAGGCTCGTCCGCTCGATATCGGCGGGCAGATGGTGCTGCGGGGTCATAGGGTGCTCCTCCTTTCCAGTCCCATGGCGGTGTACAGGGCGTTCATGTCCAGCGCCCGGCGCACGCCGTCGGCCAACAGGTTAAACTGCTGCTGACGGTACTCTGCCATGGAGAGCAGCGGTGCATCGGCAGGGGAGATGCCCTTGCGGCTGCACAGCAACTGCACCAGCTTTTCGGTCAGCTCTCCGGTATCAAACAGCCCATGCAGATAAGTGCCCGCCACGTTGCCCTTTACGCAGCCCTCGGGGCTGCCGTCTGCAAGGCGGCAGAAGGGCACGCCCTGCACAGCGGTGTGCCCGGTATGGATCTGGTAGCCGGTCAGCGCTGCCCCTGCCAGCTGTGGCGCAGTGACGGTGGCAGTATCCTGTGTGCGGTGCTTTGCATCTGTAAACACGGTTTGGGTGGGCAGCAGCCCCAGCCCGCGCACGGTCTGGCTGCGTCCGCTCTCGGTGCCCTCGGGGTCGGCGAGGGTCTCGCCCAGCATCTGGTAGCCGCCGCATACACCCAGCACCGGCGTGCCGGCAGCTGCCAGCTTTTGCACGGCACTTTCCAGACCGCACTGACGCAGCCAGAGCAGGTCATCAATGGTATTCTTAGTGCCCGGCAGAATGACCACGTCCGGCGCGCCCAGCTGCCGGGGGCTTTGCACATACCGCACGCTCAGCAGCGGGTGCTGCTCCAGCGGCATAAAATCCGTAAAATTGGAGATATGCGGCAGCCGCAGAATGGCAGCATCCAGCGGCTTGACGGCGGTGCTGCTTTCCAGCCGGGAGGAGAGGGAGTCCTCGTCCTCAATATCCACCCGCAGGTAGGGCACGACGCCCAGCACCGGCAGATGGGTCTTTTCCTCCAGCATGGTAAGGCCGGGTTTCAGGATGGCGGCATCGCCCCGGAACTTGTTGATGACCAGCCCCTTGATGCGTGCCCGCTCGGCGGGCTCCAGCAGCTCCACCGTGCCGTATAGCTGCGCAAACACGCCGCCCCGGTCGATATCTCCCGCCAGCAGCACCGGTGCGTCCACCAGCTTTGCCAGCCCCATGTTGACGATATCGTCTGTCTTTAAGTTGATCTCTGCCGGGCTGCCTGCGCCCTCAATAACAATGATATCCATCTCTTCCGCCAGACTGTTGTATGCAGCTAAAATGTCCGGGATCAGGCTCTTTTTCAGCTTGAAGTAGGCGGCTGCGGGCATCTGTCCGCGCACCTCGCCGTTCACGATGACCTGACTGCCCACATCGCTGCTGGGTTTGAGCAGAATAGGATTCATGCGCACATCCGGTTCTATGCCGGCGGCTTGTGCCTGCACCACCTGTGCCCGGCCCATTTCCAGCCCGTCCCGGGTGACAAAGCTGTTCAGCGCCATGTTCTGGCTTTTAAAGGGGGCTACCCGGTAACCGTCCTGTGCAAAAATACGGCACAGCGCGGTGCACAGCAGGCTTTTGCCTGCCCCGCTCATCGTGCCCTGTACCATAATGCATTTTGCCCGGCTCATGCAAGCACCTCCTGTAAGGTTTTTAAAAGCTGCTGGTTTTCCGGCGCAGTGCGCACGGCGGTGCGGTACCAGCTGCTGTCCAGCCCGGGGTAGTTGCCGCAGCTGCGCAGCACGATGCCGCGCTGCCGCAAGCTTTCGCCCAGCGTTTCCGGTGCCTGAAACAGCAGATAATTCGCGCTGCCATCCAGCACCCGCAGCCCCAGTGTGCGCAGGCAGTCCCGCAAAACAGGACGCTGCTGCGCAATAAGCGCCTGCACCCGGGCCACATAGGCAGCTTCGTCCAGCGCTGCCAAACCCGCCGCCTGTGCAAGGCCGGAGACTGCCCACGGCTGCCCGGCGGCCTGCATCTTATCCAGCAGGGCGATGTTGCTGCACAGGCAGTAGCCCAGCCGCACCCCGGCCATGCCGTACAGCTTTGTAAAGGCTTTCAGGATGATGAGGTTCGGGCTTGCCAGAAGCTTTTTGGCAGACAGCACCTCACTTTGCGGCAGAAAGTCCAGAAAGCACTCGTCCACCACCAGCAGTGCACCACAGCGTTCGCACCGACGCAGCAGCGCCTCCACCAGCGCTAGCGGCGTCAGCTGCCCGGTGGGGTTATTGGGCTGGCAGAGGAATACCATGTCGGTGTCCTCGTCCACTGCGGAAACAAACGCTTCTGTCACCGCAAAATCTTCTTTTTCCTGCAGAAAATGCCGCCGGACGGTGCAGCCTGCCGTTTCCAGCGCGGCGGCATACTCCGCAAAGGTAGGGGCGGGCAGCAGGGCGGTGCGGGGCTTTGCCGCCCACACCAGCCGGAAGATGAGGTCTGCCGCGCCGTTGCCGCAGAGGATGTGCTCCATGGGCACCTTCTCGTGCACTGCCAGCTTTGCCCGCAAAGCACGGCAAAGGGGGTCGGGGTAGCGGTCGGCGGTGGCAAGCGCGGCAGTAATGGCCGTTGCCACCCCCTCCGGCAGCCCCAGCGGGCTGACATTGGCCGAAAAGTCCAGCGCGTCCTGTCCGTACTGCGCCCGGTAACCGGCCCAGTCGCCGCCATGTACAAGCTGCATCATAAAATACCTCGTATCACCAGCCCAAGCGCCAGCGCCAGCAGGCTTTCGGCGTACATCATGCGGTCCGCGCGGCGGATATCCTCCGGCTCAATGGGACGCACGGCATCGCCGATGGTGGGCTTTTTGTAGTATTCACCAAAATAGTAGGCAGGCCCCGCCAGCTGCACGTTCAGTGCACCGGCGCAGGCGCTCTCGGTCTGGGCGCTGTTGGGGCTGGCGTGGTTGCGCCTGTCCCGCCGCCAGATGCGCCACGCATTGCGGGCATCGTTGCCGGTCAGGGCGGCAGCGGCTACCCACAGCAGGGCGGCAATGCGGCTGGGCAAAAAGTTCGCAATATCATCCAGCTTTGCCGCCGCACGCCCAAAGTGCAGATATCGCTCGTTTTTGTAGCCCACCATGCTGTCCATGGTGTTGATGGCTTTGTAGGTGAGCGCCAGCGGAGCGCCGCCCAGCAGCATATACAACAGCGGCGCGATCACGCCATCGCTGGCGTTTTCCGCCACGGTCTCCACAGCGGCTTTGGTCACGCCTTCCGCAGTCAGTGCCTGCGTATCCCGCCCCACGATGCGGCTTACGGCAGTGCGGGCGGCAGGCAGGTCGGGTTTTAGCAGCTCCCGGTAGACGTTCGTACTCTCCTGCACAAGCCCCTTTGCCGCCAGTGCCTGCCCGCACCAGAACATCTGTACTGCCAGCCCCAGCAGCGGGTGCAGGGCGGCGGCTCCTATGCAGACAAGGCTTGTGAGCGCAAAGGTACCCACCGGCAGACAAAAGGCTAAGATACGTCCGCCCCAAAGCTCGCCCTCCGGCGTTTTGGGCAGGCGGGCACGCAGCCCTTTTTCCAGCGTAGAGATGGCCTTGCCCATGTACACTACCGGATGCGGAAGCCACGCAGGGTCGCCGAAAACGGCATCCAGCACAAAGCCGCCCAGTACCGCGTAGCCGATCATTCCCGTGCCTCCTTCGTGTACTGTACGGTCTTTACCAGATGCAGCACCCGCTTTGCCGCCCAATCCTTGGCATCCAGCACAAAGCCGCCGGCGTTGGGGGCGCACCATTCGTAATAATCCTTGTGCGGCAGGGCATAGCGTTCCATGGCAGCCATCTGGGTGCCGCCGTGGGCTAAGATGACCAGCATCTCCTCGCCGTCCGCAAGAGCTTTGTCTACCAGTGCAGAAAAAGCCGCGCAGATACGCTCACAAAAAGCGGCCTTGGTCTCGCCGTCCGGGCAGGGGCTTTCGCAGTTGGCGGCTACCCATGCAAGGTAGTCCGGGTCGTGCTCCATTTCAATATAGTTTCTCCCCTCAAAGCTGCCAAAACACATCTCCTTCAGCCCGTCTATTTCTATAAGCCTTGCGCCCGGGAACAGCACCTCAGCGGTCTGCCGGGTGCGGCAAAGAGGAGTGATGTACACGGTCTTGGGGGAGATGTCCGCCCGGCATAGCATAGCGCGCCCGGCGGCAGAAAGCGGGATATCCCGCTGCCCCTGATAGCGCTTTTCGGCGTTGTATTCGGTCAGGCCATGACGCAATAAATAAATCAGCATTCCGGCAATTCTCCTTTCAAAACGGTGGGGATGCCGCAGAACATCTGCACCACGCACGCAGCGCGTGCCGCCAGCATACAGGCAAGCCGCCCGGCATTTTCCCGCGCGGCACGCTCTGTGGGGTCTATGGGCACCACACCGCCGCCCACCTCGGTGGACAGCACGATATCATAAGCGGATAATTTGTCCGCGAGTTTCTCCAGCTCAGCGTTGTCTTTGCACCCGGCGGCAAGCTGCTGCACGTCTGCAATGCAGCGGCCGGGCAGGGTGCGGGCAAAGGTGCGTTTACCGCTGTACAGCGGTCCGGTAATAAAGATCATATCAGCCCTCCCCATTGGCAGGCGCACAGCGCCGCCAGCATCCACAGCTCGGTCTTTTGCAAAAACCACCCGGCTAAATCGCCGGTAATGCCGCCCAGCTGCTGCACAGCTACATGGTGATACCACAAGAACAGCAAAATTGCAACTGCTGCCAGTGCCCCGCCGCCTAAAGCCAGCAGCGCCCCGCAAAGCAGCACCGTCAGCACGGCAAGCAGGTTGCGCACGGCGGTGCGGTCTGCGGCACAGGCAAAGGTGTGGGCAAGACCGGTGTTTTTCGCCATGGGAAAGGCCGCCACCGCAAGGCCAGAAAGTGTCCGTTCCAAAATCAGCGCCAGCGTCCAAAGCGCACCCACCCGGGGCGTGAACTGCACGCAGGCGGCAAGGCAGAGGTAAGCCGCAAAATAGCTGCACAGCCGTATGACCGCAAAGGCACCGCAGTGCGGGTCTTTTAAAATTTCCAGCTTCTTTTCCCGGTCGCCGTAGCTGGCAAGGGCATCGCAGGTGTCGGCGTAGCCGTCCAGATGGATGCCGCCGGTCACCCATACCGGCACAAGGCAGAACCCTGCCGCCCGCGCCGGGGCAGGCAGGGGCAGTACCCCGCACACGCACCACAGCGCCCCGCATAAAAGCCCCACCAGCGGAAAGGCGCACAGCGCGTACCGCATATTCTTTTCGTTCCACGCAAACTGCGGCACCGGCACCGCCGAAAACATGGCAAAGGCCACCGCAATAGTCTGCAAAACGATCATTTTTCCACTCCTTTATAATAGACAGGGACGCCGCACACCACCCGCACCACGGCATCTGCCCGGGCGGCAAGGGCGTTGTTCACCTGTGCCAGCGCCAGCAGATAGCGGTCCGTGTCTCCGGCATAGTTCGCGCCGCCACTGAAAACCTCGTTAGAGACAATAACTAAATTTTCGCACTGCGCTGCAAGGGCATCCAGCCCCTGCAAAATGCGCGCGGCGGCGGCATCGCCCGCCCCGGCGGGGTCGTACAGCTCGTTGGCGGTCAGGTTGCCCAAGTCCTCCAGCAGCGCAGTGCCCCGGCGCGGCAGACGCACAGCATCCAGATACAGCGGGCACTCGATGGTCTTAAACTGTTTTGCAGCGCGCATTTTGCGGTGCTTTTCCACCCGGGCAGCGCACTCGGCATCCCACACCTGCATGGTTGCCAGATAGTACCGCGGCAAACCGCAGCGCAGCACAAGGGCTTCGGCGTATTCGCTTTTGCCGCTGGCAGCGCCGCCCAGCACCAGCGTCAGCATTGGGGCGTATACGGCGCAATGCCGCCCTCCGCAAAGGAATAGCACCCCTCGTACACTGCCAGCGCCATGTCCCACAGCGGGATACTGGCCACTGCGCCGGTACCCTCGCCCAGATGCAGTCCGGCGGTAAGCAGGGGCGTTTTGCCCAGCGTGTCCAGCACAAGCCGGGCGGCAGGCTCGGTGGAGCAGTGACTGGCAAACACCGCCTTTGCCGCAGCCGGGCACAGCCGCACGGCGCACAGCGCCGCCACCCCGCTGATAAAGCCATCCATCAGTACGGGCACACCCGCCAGCGCTCCGCCCAAAAACATCCCGCACAGCCCGGCGATATCAAAACCGCCCAGCTTGCTCAGAACGTCCAAGGCATCATCGGGGTCAGGGCTGTTGCAGGCAATGCCGCGCCGGATGGCGTCCACCTTGCGGGCAAGCCCTGCATCGGAAAGCCCTGCGCCGCGCCCGGTCATGGTCTGCACCGGCTGTGCCAGCAGCACGGCGGCTACGGCGCTGGAGGTGGTGGTGTTGCCAATGCCCATCTCGCCGGTAGCCACCAGCCCGTAACCCTCGGCGGCAAGCTGCCGGGTCAGGGCAAGGCCCCGCCCAATAGCCTCCACTGCCTCGGCGCGGGTCATGGCGGGGCCTTTGGTAAAGTCCGCAGTCCCGGCGGCAACGCGGCAGTCCCGCACACCGGGCACCGGTGTACCGGCTATGCCCATATCCACCGGCAGCACATCGCAGTGCGCCGCCTGTGCCATCCGGCAGACGCTGGTACGCCGCGCGGCAAGGTTCTCGGCCACGGCGCGGGTCACGCTCTGGTCGGTCTGGCTTACGCCCTGCGCTACTACGCCGTTGTCTGCGCAGAGCACCGCCACCACCCGGCGGGAAAAATCAAACTGTGCCTTGCCGGTCAGCGCAGCGGCGTCCTCCAGCAGCGTTTCCAACGCCCCCAGCCCGCCCAAGGGCTTGGCAAGGCTTGCCCAGTGGGCATGGGCGGCGGCGCGGGCAGCGTCGTCCGGCGGGGTGATGGCAGCAAGCAACTGCATCAGTTCAGCTTCGGTCATTTTCGTCATCCTTTGTGTTTTAAAAAGTGCTGCGCCGCCTGTACAAAGCGGCGTGGCAGGGCAGTGCCCGCCCAGTAAAGATGCGGGAAACCGGCGTACAAATGCGCGTTTGCAAAACCGCATTCCCACTGTCTTTTTTCGGTTTTGCACACAGAAAAGTCTGTACCATTTTCGGAGGAATCCCAGTGGTGAAATTCATGAATGGGCAGCGCTTCTCCGGCACGGAAGAGCATACTGTCGGCCTTTGCCGTCATGGCGGCATAGCCAAAGCGTACCAGCCGCCCAGCGTTGTGTCCGCTGCCCGGCAGCACACCTGCCATGGGGTATGTCTTGCCGTCCGTACCCTCCAGCGCCTGCCCTAAGTACAGAAAGCCGCCGCACTCGGCAGCGGTGGGCAGACCGTTCTGAACAGCCTCCCGGACAGCGGCACGCAGGGTGCGGTTTTCACTCAGCTGCCGGGCGTACAACTCCGGGTAGCCCCCGGGTAGGTACAGCCCGCCGATATTTTCCGGCAGGGCGGCATCCCGCAGCGGGCTGAAAAACATAAGCTCCGCACCTGCATCCCGCAAGGCGTCCAGCGTTTCGGCGTAGGCAAAGCAGAAGGCTTCGTCCCGCGCCACGGCAATGCGCACGGCGGGTGCGCACGGCGTAGGAAGCGGCGGCGCAGCCGGGGCAGGGCGGTCGGTCAGCGCTGCCAGCTGTGCCCAGTTCAGCACAAGAGCATCGGCAAGCTTGCCCAGCTTTTGCTGTAAGTCCGCAACCTCCCCGGCGGTTTTCAACCCGAGGTGGCGGCTCTCAATAGCGCACCCCGGTAGATGGGGCAGATGCCCCACCACCGGCAGACCGGTCTCGGCTTCCAGCATTGGGCGTAGCGTTTTGTATAAGGACTCAGAGCAATCATTGAGCAGAATGCCCACGATATGGCTGGGCGTGCGGAACTGCAAAAGCCCCCGCAGCTCGGCGGCAAGGGTGATGCTTGCCCCTTTGGGCTGTACCACCAGCAGAACCGGCAGCGTCAGCGTGTCGGCCAGCTCCCAAGCGCTTGCGCGGGTGGTCAGTCCCTGCCCGTCGTAAAAGCCCATGGCGCCCTCGCATACGGCAGCGCCGTGCCCGGCGGCATACCGGGCGTAAAGCGTGCGTACTGTATCCGGGGCGGAGAGGTAGAGGTCTAAGTTGTGGCTTTCCACCCCCAGCGCGCTGCGGTGAAACATAGGGTCGATATAATCCGGTCCGCACTTGAAGGCGCAGGGGTCAGTCCCGCGCCGCTGCAAGGCGGTCAGCACCGCACAGGTAACGGTGGTCTTACCGCTGCCGGAGCGCGGCGCGGCGATGAGAAACTGCATCATGTCCGTGCCCCCGTAATGAGAAACACCGGGTTGTTGGCCATCAGCAAATGCAGATTGCCCGCCGCTTTTGTGCGGCTGACGGAGATCTGTGTCACCTCCGCGGCAAGGCCGTGGGCGGTCAGGGCTGCTACGGCGGCGCTGAGCGTTTCCAGCGCAATGGCGGCAATGCACAGCCGCGCAGCTGGATTTTTGTGCAGCACGGCGTCTATAACAGCGTCCATGTTGCCCTTTGTGCCGCCGATAAATACAGCATCCGGGACGGGCAACGCGTCCAAAGCATCGGGTGCTTTGCCCTCAATCAAGGTCAGATTGTAAGCCGCGAATTTCTCCCGGTTTTTTTGGATAAGTATACAGGCTTCCGGGTCACACTCTACGGCATATACCTGCCCGGCAGGGGCGGCAAGCGCCAGCTCCACGCTCACGCTGCCGGTGCCCGCGCCCACGTCCCATAGGGTGTCCGTGGGGGTGACCGCCAACTTTGCCAGTGCGGCGGCGCGAACCTCCTGCTTTGTCATGGGCACAGCGCCCCGGATAAAAGCCTCATCCGGCAGGCCGGGGGTTCGGCGGGGCGGCAGGGCTTCCCGTTCGATGAGTAGTACGCTCAGCGGTGCAAAGGTTTGCTCTGCCAGTTCCCGGGCAAGGCCAAAGCGGATGGCTTCTGCCGGGGTGCCAAGGTTTTCGCCCACAAGGGCGTGAGCAGCGCCCAACCCGGCGGCGGTCAACTTCGAGCAGAGAGTGGCAGGGGAGTCCCCGCCGCCGGTAAGGAAAAACACCTGTGGATGCGACAAAACTTCGGCTACCGGGTCGCAGACACGGCCATGGGCAGATACCAGCTTCCAGTCCTGCCAAGGGCGTCCCACAGCTGCGGCTAAAAGCTGCACACTGGAAAGCCCGGGCAGCACCCGGACAGAGTATCCCATGGTCCGCAGCAGGGGCAGCAGCTTTGCCGCACCGGAGTAAAACCCGGTGTCGCCGCTGTACAAAACAGCGGTGTCGGTGTCCGGCTGTGCGGCAAGACACGCAAGGATCTCATCAGGTTTATATACAGCTTTGTGGTTATCAGTGCAGCCGACCGGCAGATGCTCCAGTAAGCGCTTTGCTCCAAGAATCAGCCCTGCGCTTTGCAGTGCGGCCAGCCCTTGCACGGTCAGGCTTTCCGGGCAGCCGGAGCCCATTCCAATCAGAGAAATCATGCCAGAACCTCCTTGCAGCGTGCCAGAATTTGTGCAGCAGTTTGTCCGTTTTCAGCCGGGCGGCGCACCACGATCAGCTGCGCACCGGTGTCCTGCGCGGCCTGTGCCTTTTCGGCAAAGCCGCCCACAGCACCGCCGTCCTTGGTGACCAGATACCGAATGGAGAATTGTTCCATCAGAGCGCAGTTCAGCGCATAGGTGAATGGCCCCTGCATGGCAATGATATTCTTGTGCGGGATGCCGGCGGCCTCGCAGGCGGCAATGCCCTCCCGTGTGGGCAGCACCCGGGGGAACAGCCGCTCCGGGCCGAGCGCCGCAAAGGCGGCAAGCTCCTTTGCACCGGTGGCCAGCAGCACATTGCCACTGCATCCGGCCAGAAACGCAGCCGCGTGGGCGGCGGTGGCAAACACCATGCTCCCGGCAGGCAGCGGGCTTTCTTCCCGCAGCAGCCGGTGGTACTCCACCCCGACAGCGGCACACGCTGCCCGGATGTTTTTAGTGGCGTCCACCGCATAAGGGTGGGTGGCATCCACGCACAGGGCAGCGCCCTGCAAAAGAGCGGTCATTTCCTCGGGGGCCAGCCGTCCGCAGTGCACGGTAATGCCGTCTGCTTCGCCCTGCTCCTCCGCGCCCAGCGGGGTGGCTACGCTGACCAGCACCTGTGCGCCCAGCGCCGCCAGCTGCCGGGAGAACACCCGTCCCTCGGTAGTGCCGCTGAAAACCACTGCCTTCATCTGCGGTACCCCCGCGGGGTGACCATTTTACCGCCAAGCTGCTTTGTGGCAGCGTTGCCGATGTACACGGTGGTAAACATATCCACCGCAGTATTTTCCAGCTGGGCAAGGGTCAGAACACGGGCGGTCTGACCCTCCCGGCCAATGTTGCGCACGATGCCGCAGACGGTATCGGCGCTTTTGCTGTTTTCCAGCAGAATACGCACCGCCTTTGCCAGATAGTCCGGTCTGCCCTTGGAGGAGGGATTGTACAGTGCAACGCAGAAATCCCCCATAGCGGCGCAGGCCAGCCGCTTCTCAATGACCTCCCACGGGGTCAGCCGGTCGGAAAGGGAAATGACGCAGAAATCGTGCGCCAGCGGTGCGCCCAGCACTGCCCCGCCGCTGAGGGCAGCGGTCAGCCCGGGCACGACTTCCACGGCAACATCCGGGTAGTCCGGGGCAAGCTCCAGCAGGGGGCTTGCCATGCCGTACACCCCGGCATCGCCGGAGCAGACCAGTGCCACCCGCTTGCCGGTGCGTGCCTTTTCCAGCGCCCAGCGGCAGCGGTCAAGCTCCTGCGTCATGCCGGTAGAATAGTATTCCTCGCAGGGAAATTCATCGCGGATGAGGTCAAGATAGACCTTGTATCCACAAATCGCGTCAACGCTTTCCAGCGTGTTTGCAGCCTGCTGGGTCATATAAAAAGGCTCGCCGGGGCCAAGCCCCACGACATAGACTATCTTCTCGGGACGGTCAATATCCATCACGTCAAGCATTCTGCCACCTCCAGTCCGGGGCAAAGGGCCTGCACGCCAGCGCAAAGGTCACGCCGTTGCAGGCAAATTTTGGGTAAAATAAGTTGCCGTCTGCGTCCAGCACTGCCGCCCGCTCGCAGACGTTATCCACCCCGGTCACGCTCTGTACAAAAGAGGAGGGGGTGAACTGCCCGGGCAAGCTGCGCAGCTGCGCGGCAGAGTAAAACCGCACCGGCCAGCCATGCGCCAGACAAAAGGCCAGCAAGCCCGGTTCATTTTGTTTCAAGTCGATGCTTGCAGCGGCGGTAACTGCCTGCGTAGCAAAGCCGTGCCGGGCGCAGAAAGCGGCAAAAGCAGCTTCCAGTGCATCAGCGCTTGTACCCCGCTTGCAGCCGATGCCCAGCACCCCGATACGCGGCACAAGATGCAGTGCCTGCCCGGTGGGGCAAAGGGCGAGTGCAAAGTCGGCTTTTTCCGGGGTATCAGCGGGGAATAACCCTGCGGGCACGGTGCCTGTTACCGGGAAATCAGCCCGGTAATAGACCGGCTGCCCGGCCAGTAATTTGCCGCTGACCAGCTTGATACGTTCCGGCTCCAGTACCATGCAGTTTTGGTGCTTTGCCCACTCGTCCACCGCAAAAATGCCGTGGGCATCGGTGGCGGTGGTGATCACCGGCACGGCTCCGCATACAGCGGCAATGGCGCGTGCCAGATCGTTCGCGCCGCCCAGATGTCCGGACAGAATGGGTACGGCAAACCGCCCGCATTCGTCCACCACTACCACAGCCGGGTCGGTGGCCTTGCACTTGCAGTGGGGCGCGATGGCCCGCACCGCAATGCCCGCAGCGCCTACAAATATCAGCGCATCCGACTGCACAAACTGTGCGCTTGTCCATTCTGCCAGCGATATACCGTTCTGTCCGCACCGGGCAACGCTGCCGGGCAGACTGCCGGCAAGGCGTTTTGCAAGCGCAAGGCCAGTTTCCGTAAAGGCAAGGTAAGCGCGGGTCATACCGGTTCTCCTTTGCGGAACTCGGTGGTAAAGGCGGGGTCGTACAGCTTGCTGCGCTCGTATTGCGTGCCGAGAAAATCCCCCACCACGATAAGCGCCGTTTTGGTAATGCCCGCTGCACGGGTGCTCTCGGCCAAAGAACCAACTGTGCACCGCACGATTTTTTCTTCCGGCCAGCTGGCCTTGTACACTACGGCAGCGGGGGTGTCCGGTGTGTACGCACCCTGCAAAAGCGCCGTCTGCACCTTATCGATCAGTCCGATGGACAGGAAGATCACCATGGTCGCGCCGTGGGCGGCAAGGCTTGCCAGCCTTTCCCGCTCCGGCACAGGGGTACGCCCTTCCATGCGGGTGATAATGACCGTCTGGCTGACCGTGGGTAAGGTATACTCGGCGTTCAGCGCAGCGGCAGCGCCGCAAAAGCTGGAAACACCGGGGGTATCATCGTAACAAATGCCGTCTGCGTCCAGTGCATCCATCTGCTCCCGGATGGCACCGTACAGGCAGGGGTCGCCGGTGTGCAGACGCACGGTGGTTTTGCCTGCGTTTTCCATCCGGCGCATCACGTCCAGTACCTGCTCCAGCGTCATCTCGGCGCTGTTATAGATAGCACAGCCCGGCTTTGCCAGCCCCAGCAGCGCCGGGTTGACCAGACTGCCTGCGTAAATAATGCAGTCTGCGGCCTGTAAAAATGCTGCACCGCGCTGGGTGATCAGATCCGGTGCGCCGGGCCCGGCACCTACAAAATGTACCATGTGCGTTACTCCTTCCATTCGTTCAGCAGGCGGGCGGCAGTTTCGGTCTGTCCCAGCGGGCCGTGCTGGTTTGAAAACAGCACCGCGCCCACCCGGAATGCCCCGCCCGCGCGGCGGTCGAGATGCAGCTGGATGGAGGCAAGCAGGCTTTGCAGCACCGGCTCCCGCAGCCCGGCTGTATCCAGAATCTCCAGACAGGCATCCGTGGTGGCTGCATTGTACAGCGCGGTGCACACCTCCCGGTCAGCACCGCACAGGGCGGCGTGGGTGCAGAACAACTCCGTGCGGCAGTCTGCCGTGTGGGAGTGGGTGTTCATAATGCCGCCCGCCAGCTTGCACAGCTTGCCGATATGCCCCACCAGCAGCACCTGTTCAAAGTGTGCCGCTGCTGCCATATCCAGCGTATCACCGATAAAGTTGGACGTTTTGACCACCGGGATAGCGGCAAACTGCGGATACGTTTCGTGCAGATAGTCCAGCCCGTAGTTGCCCGGGGCAAGGATGAGCCGTCGGTGGCTTTTTGCCCGCAGTGCCGCCTGATTCATCTCCAGCTGGATGGTGTCCAGAATGGCCTGCTGGCTCATGGGTTCTACGATACCGCTGGTGCCCAGCACCGACAGCCCGCCCTCCACCCCGATATGGGGGTTGAAGGTGCGCCGGGCTACCTCCTCGCCGCCGGGGATAGAGATAGTCACGGCAAAGCCGCCGGGGTAACAGGCTGTTTCCGCCTCCCGGCGCAGCGCCTCGGTGATCATCTGCCGGGGCACATGGTTGATGGCGGCTTGCCCGACCGGCTGGTCCAGCCCGGGTTTTGTCACCCGGCCTACCCCTGCGCCACCGGTAATGCGCACCTCGGGTGTGCCGGGGAGCAGCGTCACCGTGGCAGTCACCGACAGACCGGTGGTCACGTCCACGTCGTCACCGCCGTCCTTTTCAATGGCGCATTCCGCGCCCTCGGCAGCAGCGCGGCAGAACAGGGGAGCCACCTCCACCACGATGCCCTTGGGCGTGCGCAGAGCGACAGTTTCCGGTGCAGTGCCGGTCAGCAGCAGCCGGGCAGCCCCGGCAGCGGCCAGCGCCGCACAGGTGCCGGTGGTGTACCCGCAACGCAGCAGCTTCTGCCCGCTGCGCACATAGTGCTCAAATTGGGGCTTTTCCGGCTTTGGTGGGCCAAAAACAGCGCTGTACTGTTCCTCGGTCAGGCCGTAGAGTGCTTTGATATTTTCCCGGGCAAAAGCCTGTGCCGGTGGCATGGGGGCAGAGACGCCGTGCGGTGAAACGCATACCACCGCGTCCGCGATCTTCTGCGCCATGTCCAGCTCGTGCAGGGTGACAATGACCGCAAGCTGCTGCTCATGCGCCAACTTTTGCAGGATGGTCAGCAGCTCTATCTTGCCTTTTACATCTAAAAATGACGTGGGCTCGTCCAGCAGAAGCACCTGCGGCTGCTGACAGACTGCCCGCGCCAGCAGAATGCGCTGCCGCTGCCCATCGCTGACGCAGTTGAAGTCGCGGTCAGCCAGATGTGCCGCGCCCACAAGCTCCAGCGCATTCTGCACCTGTTTTTTGTCCTCGGCAGAAAGGATACCCAGCCGCCCGGTGTAGGGGATGCGCCCTGCCGCCGCAAACTCAAAGCAGGTGGTCAACTCGGTGCGGCGGGTGTGGGGCAGCATCAGCGCCAGCTTTTGCGCTCGGGCGTTGCCGGGGATACGGGCAAGCTCCTGCCCGTCCAGCAGCACCGCGCCGCCCAAAGGGGCCAGCTGCCCCGCCAACGTTTTGAGCAGAGTGGATTTGCCCGCACCGTTCGGGCCAATGAGTGCCAGCACCTGCCCCTTGGCAGCGCCCAGCGCAATATCCCGCGCAAGGGCAGCTTTGCCGTAGCCGATGGCAAGCGCTTTGGTTTCAACGGAGTTTTTCATCGCACATCCTCCCGGTTGCGGCGCAGCAGCAGCCCGATGACCACCGGCGCGCCGAATACGGCGGTGACTGCACTGATGGAAAGCTCCATGGGCGCAAACAGGCTGCGGGCGATCAAATCACACAGCAGGCAGAACGCTGCCCCGCCCAAGCAGCACCCCGGCAGCACATACAGCGGGCGGGCACTGCCCAGCAGCTGCTTGACAAGGTGCGGCACCGCGATGCCCACAAAGGAGATGGGCCCCGCAAAGGCGGTAACACAGGCGGCTAGCAGACTGGAAAGCAGCACCAAAAGCCGGGAGAACCGCCGCACATCCACGCCCACACTGCGGGCGTAGGCTTCGCCCATCTGGTAAGCGGCCATGGGCTTTGCAAGGCAGAAGGCTGCCGCCAGCGCGGGCAGCACCACCAGCGCTGCCGTGCGCACGTTGCCCCACGTCATGCCGGAAAAGCTGCCCTGTGACCAGTTGTGCAGGTTGACGATGCTGCTGTCCTGCGCAAAGGCCACCACAAACTCGGTGATGGCAGAGCAGATGTAACCGATCATTACGCCGCAGATTACAAGGATGCTCATGCGCTGCACCCGGCGGGCAGCGGCCAGCACAAAGGCCATGGCCGCCATAGCGCCCGCAAAGGCTGCAAGGATGAGCACGGCAGAGCTTGTCAGCAGGCCGTAGTTCAAAAACAGCACCATCACCAGCGCCACCGCCAGCTTTGCTCCGCTGGAAATGCCCATCACAAAGGGGCCGGCAATGGGGTTTGCAAAAAAGGTCTGCAACAGATAACCCGCCGCCGAGAGCGCAGCGCCCAGCAACGCGGCCATCACCGCGCGGGGCAGGCGCAGTTGGATAATAATGCCTACGCTCAGCGCGTCCTGTCCGCGTCCGGTCAGGGCTGCAAGCACGGCCTGCGGGGTAAGCGTAACGCTGCCCCAGAACAGGCTCACGGCAAACAGCACCGCCAGCAGCAGGGAAAGGCAGCAATAGGAAAAAATAAGGCGTTTGCGGCTGGTCATAAGCGGCTCCTCAGGTGATCCTGGTCAAAAAATGCAGGGTGTCGGGGTCGGCAGTTTCCCCGGTAAAAACAGCGTGGAGGTCCAGCATAAAATCTGCCAGTGCCATGCTCTGCTGGAAAAAGTCGGGCGTGGTGCACCAGATATTCCCGCTTTGTACCGCCTTGCACTCTGCCAGCAACGCGCAGCGGGCAAGCAACTCTTCCTTGGTGGAGATGGTGCCCTCGATGGTGCCATTATAAATGAGCACATCGGCATCCTTGACCCCGGCGTAAAGATCTTCCAGCGGGATATTCATGGTAGAAAGGCTGTTGCCGCTGTCGGTAAGGGCCGTAAAAACATATTCGCCCCCGGCCATGCCGATCATCTGTGCCACATAGTCTCCGCTTTTGCGCACAGTGGCAAGGCCGCTGGAAGTAATGGAGAAGAACGCGCAGCGTTTGCCGGTGGAGGGCTGCTTTAGTAGCGGTGCAATGCGCTGTGCCTGCCGGGCGAACACCTCCTCGGCAAGGGTTTCTTTGCCCAGCAAGATGCCATACAGCTTGATCCACTCCATCCGCGCCAGCGGGCTGCTCTCGTAGCTGGAGCGCTCTACCAGCACCGGAATGCCGAACCGCTCCAGTTGCTCCTTCACCTCCGGGGTGTGGTAGATCATGGTGTTTTCCACCGCAAGGCCGCATTCTGCGGTCAGGATGCGCTCATAGTCCGGGGCGCTGTACTTGCCCGCGTAGGCAATGCGCCCGGACTGCATGGCCTGTTTTGCCTCGTCCAGATACCAGCCCTCGGCGCGGGTACCGGAAAGGGCAATGCTGTCCAGCGCGTCCAGATGGAGAAATAAGTCCATGGCAGAGGTGGAAACCAGATAGATGTTCTGCACCGGCTGCTGCAAAACAGTCACGCCCTCGGGTACGGTGCGCAGAGTGGCAGCGCCCTCCGGCCGGATAAGGAACTTTGCCTGTGCGTCCGGGATGGTCAGCAGGGTAGAGCCGTCCGCGTAGCAGTCGGCGGTAAACTGGGTGGCGTAGTCCAGCGGGTAGGCGTGGTCAAAAACCAGCGCGTCTGTATCAGCCGGTGCTGTGGGCGTGGCCGTGCAGCCTGCAAGCACCAGCGCGGCGGCGGGCAGAACCTTTAAAAATTGTGCACGGGTCAGCTTCATGGAAGGTTACTCCAGGGTAAAGGTCAGGGTGTATTCGATCTCGTGGGGCTTGCTCATGGCAACGGTGTCGGCGGTGACATCCAGTGCGGTATCCAGCGCCGATACCGGAATTTCAAAGGTGGAATTGCCCTCGGTGTTGGTGGGCAGATACTTCTCGCCGTCCACGAGCATATAATCATAGTTGGGGCTGCTCCACACGATGGCAGCGGTCATTTTGCCGTCTGCCACGGTCAGGGCAGCGGGGCTCTCCACGGTGGCACGGCCGGAGCCGCCTTCCAGCGTCACCTCACAGGTGTAGGTGCCGTCGGCGGGAGCTGCGGTGCCAGCCTGTTGGACCGCGTTGCGCACGCTGACGACATGATCGTACCACTTGCCCTTGGTGCCCAGAATAGCCAGATCAAAGTCGGCATCCACGGCAGAGACCGGGATATCAAAGCCGTACACCTCCTCCGAGGTGCCGTCGGAGTAGGTGACAGTGTCGGTGGTGGGCTGCAGCCAGTCGGACGCGTTGGCTGCAGCATCTGCAGCCTTGCCCAGATACAGGTTGACGATGTGGGTGGACGCCAGACTGACGTGGAAGGTCATCTTTCCATTCTCCACGGTCAGGGTGCCCTTGCCGTTGCAGGCTTCGTTGGCATGGAACATGGAGCTGTCGGTGTCAAAGTCGGCGGTATACACACCGTCCGGGAGAGCGGCGGTCTCAACGGCAGAAGAAGCCACGGAAGAAGCAGCCTCCGAGCTGACAGCGCCGGACGCTGCAGAAGATGCCGTGGAAGAAGCGCCACAGCCCGCCAGCAGGCTCAGCGCCAGAGAAGCAGCGACAACACAGGAAAAAACGCGTTTCATAGGAAATACCTCTACATTATAAAAAATCAGCTTTTATTATACCATTGTTCCGATAAAAAATGAACCCTCTCCACCGGATGCCGCAAAGCGGCCGCGAAACGGAGAGGGTTCGTTTAATCAACCGTTCAGAGAATCGATCGCCGCCTTGGTGTGGGCGACATACAGCTTCTGGACATCCTCGATCTCACCCAGACCAGCGATCTGGCAGTCAACCGACTCAAATGCATCGGAAGCGTTGAACATGCTCAGCCAGGAATCATCATCCGAACCGGCCATGTCGTTGTTGGCATGATCGCCGGCAACCACCATCAGCGGGCGCAGGATCACCTTGGTGTAGCCTGCAGCCTTGACAGCCTCGATGACGTTCTCGCAGGCAGTCTCCTCCGGCTTGCCCTCAACGGTGCCAATGAACACATTGTCGTAGCCCAGAGTCTGCATGGTGGTCTGCATCTGGCTGTAGCTCACCTTTGCGGTGTGAGAGGTGCCGTGGCCCATAAAGACGAAGGCGACCTTCTCCTCAGCAGCGGCCTCCAGGCTGTCGAAACCGGCATCCTTCACAGCAGCAGCGGTAACGGCCTTGGCAACAGCTTCCTTGTCGGCGTTGATGACCGCAGCGTCGGCACCGACCTCGCCCAGCAGGGGCTCGGCAACGGCGACGCTCTCGAACTTGTCCTTGTACTCGTCGATCATCTCCATCATCTCGTCGTACTCTGCACCGTGCATCAGGTGGGTAGGCTGGACGACCAGGTTCTTCACGCCGTTTGCCACAGCGCGGTCCAGTGCCTGCTGCATGTTGTCGATCTTCTCGCCGTCACGGGCCTGCACATGGTTGATGATGATCTGTGCGGTGAAGGCGCGGCGCACGCTCCAGTCCGGGTATGCGGCCTGCAGAGCATCCTCGATGCCCTTGATGTCCTTCACGCGGCTGTCGTTGAAGGAGGTGCCGAAGGAGACCACCAGCAGCTCGTTGTCGCCGATGTCGTCCTGATTGCGGGCATCATCCTTGGAAGCATCGCCGGTGTCACGGCCAAAGTAGTCGGGGTCGGCGTTCTCGCCTTCCACCAGTTCCTTCTGGGCGTCAGTCAAAGCATCCCATGCAGCCTTGGCGGCTTCGCACTGAGCGTCGGTGTCCTCATTGCGCTCCTGCACATAGATGGCATCGATCAGGTCTGCCACATTCTTTGCTGCCATTTCGTCAGCCTCCTCGCTGCTCGCTTCGCTGGAAGCGGCAGACGCAGCGGTGCTGGATGCAGTGCTGGAAGCAGCACCGCCGCAGCCGGTGAGTACGCCGGCGCACAGGGCCAGAGCCGTAACGGCTGCAGCCAGCTTCTTGGTTTCGATCTTTCTCATTGTCTTGTCCTTTCCTGTGGATAAATTGCGGCCGAACCGAACAAAGGGTACAGGAAAGTGAGGTAAAAAAGAGGCCCTTTTGTCCTGCGGATGGCATGACAAAAAGACCTCTGTTGTTTCAGGGCTTTTTGGTACAACCAATTCCTCGTGATCTGGGG
>ERZ507028.269-NODE-269-length-20309-cov-4.835835_pt1 | contig 20309 bp, 9 predicted proteins | sample MGYA00512875_ERZ507028 | MGnify/ENA metagenome assembly ERZ507028 | reverse complement strand
CATGCAGGAACAGGCACTTATGCAAACAGCACAGCCGCTGTTGGCGTGGTATCCGCTGCATGCACGGGATCTTCCCTGGCGGCACACGCAGGAGCCTTACCGCATCTGGCTGTCAGAGATCATGCTCCAGCAGACGCGGGTGGAAGCCGTCAGGAACTATTACGCACGGTTTCTGGAAACCTTTCCGGACATTGCCGCACTTGCCGCAGCGGAACAGGATCAGGTCAACAAGTGCTGGGAGGGGCTGGGCTATTACAGCCGTGCAGCGAATCTGCGAAAGGCAGCACAGACGATTCAGGAGCAGTACGGCGGCGTGTTTCCCCGCACATGGGAGGAAGTCCGCGGACTGGCTGGCGTAGGCGATTACACCGCCGGTGCAGTCTGTTCCATTTGCTACGGTTTGCCTACGCCAGCGGTTGACGGCAACGTGCTGCGGGTGGCCGCCAGAGTGATGAACCACTTCTGTGAGATCGACCGGCCGGAACAAAAGGCAGCTGTCACTGCCCTGCTGCGGCAGGTCTATCTGGACAATCCGGAACACTGCGGCACGCTGACACAGGCGTTTATGGAAATCGGAGCCACGGTCTGCGTGCCCAACGGACAGCCGCATTGTGAAGCCTGTCCCCTGTCGGAACTGTGTCTGGGCAGACAGTACTGCGATGCTCTGCGGCTGCCCCAGCGGACTGCTAAAAAAGCCAGGCGACAGGAACAGTACACCGTTTTTGTGCTGCAATGCGACGGGAAATTCGCCCTCCGGAAACGCACTGCCAAGGGGCTGCTCCACGGGCTTTGGGAATATCCCAATGTTGCCGGCATCTGCACTACCGAAGAAGCCATTGCCCAAGCCAGTGCGTGGCACTGCAAGCCCACGGATCTGACACAGACGGTGGAACGGAAACACATCTTCACCCATGTGGAATGGGAACTCTACGGCGTATACCTCACCTGTGCCAGACAGGACGAACAATTCGTCTGGAAAACTGCGGCGGAAATCACCAAGGAGATTTCCCTGCCCACGGCTTTCCGGCAGTTTTTCTAAAGCAACACAAAAACCCCCTGTCCTTGCAGCCATTGCCGCAAGGACAGGGGGTTGATTTTCTTTCAGAACAAGTGGATTTTTATCAGTAACACCGCAAAAAGCCCACCCGACAGCATTTGCACGCAATCTGCCTGCAAATACCATCGTGACCGTCACCGGTAATGTGATTTTCAGGCTTCGTAGAAAGCAGTCTTTCTTTCCAGCACTTTCTTACCGATGGGCGAACTGATCGGAGCCACTACGCAGGAACCATACTTGTTGATTGCCTTTGCCACGTGGTCAGCGATCTCACGGACATTGTTTTCGTTTTCCAGTTCCAGGACTACCACGAAACCGTCTGTGTTGTTCGCCTTGACACCATCGATGTATGCTTTCTTGACATCTGCATTTTCTGCAAAGTATGCTTTCAGGTCGTCTTCCATGCCCTCCGGAGTGGAGTCAATATCCCGCATTGCCAGACGCGGCTGAATGTTCATTGCCTGCTCCTTGCTGAATGCCAGCCCCATGGTGAACGGATCGAGCACGATGCCGGCAGCTGTGCTCTTGGGATCAGACAGCATTGCCACATAGTTTGCCATGCTCATGGGAACTGCCTTGCAGTCCGGTGCCCCGTTCCACTTCTGTAGTTCTGACAGGCTGGTGAACAGCGGCATGTACTTTCCGCCTTCGTGGTTCAGCATGATGAACTCTGCCTGTGCATTGACCTTTTCGCCAGCCTTGACTTCCTTCGGCACTTCCATCAGCACCGGAGCCACAAAGCGTGCTTTCCGCATTGCCTCAAACATATTGTTGCGGGCAGGTTCGTTGTTTTCCCGACGCAGACGGTCTGCGGCAACGATCACTTCCGGATTGGTGACCTTTTCGCAGCCAAACAGCGGGAGAATGTTGTTCTTCTTCGGAGCCTCCTGCGGCTGTTCTGCCTCCGGAGAAACGCCCTTCATCTCTGCCATTTTTTCCTTGCGGATCACGATGTTGGTTTCTGCCGGATTGATGACGATACCGCTGACATCGACACCCTGCTTCAGCAGGATCCCGCAGTACTGGTCAAATGTAATTACCATTGTGTCCGCGTCCGGATCGTTCTTCCACTTCAGGAATTCCAGCCAGTCGGTGAAAGCCGGAAAGAACTTTACACCGTCCTTGTTGGAAACAGCCATGAGAGAAGCCTCCATGTGACGCTGACCATTCTCGTCCGGTTCTACCTCGTTCAGCTTGTTCTGCAACGTGATCGGAGCAATAAACGATGCTGCTGCAATTGCGTCCAGCATTTCTTTTTCGGTCTGTACGCTCTGCTGTTTTTTGAATTCCGCCATTGCGGCAACCAGATCAGGGTTTTTGATTGTGGGTTTTTTCAGTTGTGACAATTTGATTCACCTCATCTAAAATTTATCGCCCGAAAACGCCGCCGTGCCCGCAGGCAGCGGAAGCGACAGGGATAGAAATGAAAACACTTTTCCATGTCAGACTTCCAAATCCGGCATGGGTGCTGTCTATAGTATAACATATCCCGTGAAAAAAAGCAAGTCAAATTGTACAAAAAAACCGAAAAAAGCGGAATTGCTTTTCACGCAAAAATGGCAGCCGAAAACATCGGCTGCCATTTGTAGAATAAAGATCTATTTCTTTTCCGGAGAATCGGTTATTCCGTTACCGGCAGGGAGGTAACTATGCGTACCAGGAATTGCAGCAGGACTGTCGAATCATTGGTAGAGAGTTCTCCGTCCGCCATGCAGTCGGCATTCTTCTGCTGGCTGGCGTTCAGCGTTACCACACCGGCAACCGCCTTGTTCAGCAGAACTGCATCGGTAATATCCACCTTGCCGTCCAAGTTCACATCGCCGTACAGGGACTGAGAGGTCACTTCCGAAGCGGTGGTCTGCGTGGTTTCTGTGTTGCTGTCGCCGCTGCTGACTGGTGTAGTGGCAGTCGACTGTTCCGTGGTGTCCGCCGTATCCGAAGTTGCCGGAGCAGCTGTGGTTTCAGTGGGCTGTGCGGAAGTTTCACTGGTCTTTACAGCAGTTTCTGTCGGCTGTGCAGAAGTTTCGCTGGTCTTTGCAGAAGTTTCCGAACCAGTTGTGGTTTCAGTGGGCTGTACTGCTGTGGTAGTAGTAGTGGTGGTTTGCTGTTCAGAAGAAGTGCTTGTGGTTGTTGTCGGCGGAACGACAATGCTGCCGTTATACATATGGTAACCCATTGTCTTATAGCTGCTGGAATCCGCAGTTTCATACAAACCGCCCGGATTCAGCGAACCGTCTGCATTTCTCCATACAGCATCAAAATCGGTACCCTGTTCCGGAGCCTTTGCCATTGTGATAAAGTCAGAAGCTGCCGGAGCCGCAGAAAGCTTTGTGCCGATCTTCGCACCGTTTTTGATCGCAGTCTTTGCATCTACCTGATAGTAGCCGCTGTTGTAGTACACGCCGTTTTCATAAGTACCAACATACTTGTCGTTAGAAGCACCGCCTTTCAGCTTTGCGTCAGACATAAATACAGAAGCATCATAATAGGACATCAGATTCTCAAAGATTGCACCCGGATCTGTGCAGCGATAGCAGGAGAAGTTCGGCTTTCCCGTGCCTTCGCCGTTGTTGTTGACTGCGGTACAGTTGGTCAGACTGCCCAGCTTCGGGTTATTGTTATCGGTGAAGCCGCAGTGAAGGTTCTCGAATGCCAGACAGTTCTTCAAGATATGTGCAGAACCGATACCAGAGCCGCCCAGCTTGAAGCCGTTGCCGTCGCAATTGCCGTAGCCCTCGCCGAATTCCGTAAAGCCGTTGCGGAATGCAATACAATTCTGAATGGTGACAACACCGATAGGACCGGTAGCACTTTTTGCAAACAAGTCCCAGCCGTCGTCGCTGTTGTTGTATGCCATACAGCCGTCAAAGACGTTGCCCTCGCCGCAGGTCAGCTTTGCAGCAAAACCGTCGGCATTTTCCATGCTGGCATTGTCGCAGTTGTTCTTGGAAGTGCAGTTCAGGATCAGGTTATTGCTGGGCCAGTCTGCAATGGTTGCTGCACTGGTATTATAACGGGACAGCTGCAAACCAGTGTCCTGATTGTCGTTGAATACCATGCGTTCGATCTTATTGTTGTTGCCGGAGAGGAGCATGCCGTTATCGGCTGCCTTAGTGATCTCAAAATCATAGAAGTGCCAGTAGTCACCGTCCAGCACAATGCCACGCTTGCTGCCGTCTGCATCGCCCTGTCCGGAGAAGTCGAACACCACATCTGCACCGTTATAAGGCTTGATCGTCTTCATTGCATTAGCAGTACCGCTGTTCTGAGCGTCAATGAGGATCATTTCCGAGAACTTGTATGTACCGCCCAGCAGATAAATGGTGTGGCCTGCGGACAGCTTGGAGATCGCATCGGTAACAGAAGCCGGATCCTTTTCGGAAGAACCGCTGCCGGTACCGGCAGGCGAACAGAAGATGTCCCCTGCCACCGGCACGTCCGGTGTGGTAGGCGTGGTGTTCTTGGTGGTAGCAGTGGTCAGAGCCGTTGCGGTCGTATCCTTGGACACGCTGACGGTGGTGGTCACTGTAGTAGTCTTGGTTTCCTCAGTGGTGACAACCGGATCTGTGGTGCTGTCGGTAAAGCCGCTGCCGATTGCCACGATAGAGGACTTGTAATTGACCAGAGCGTCTTTCAATGCCTGATTGACCGCATAGCTGGTATCGTCCACGGAGTTGTCAAACTTCCACTGGAGATCACCGCCCTGTACGCGTCCGGCCTTGGCAGTAACGATAGCCGGCACATCAGCCGCTGCATCTGCCTTGTAGCTGTACATGATGTTGGAATCGGTATCGAAGTTGTTGTAGCCTGTGCCGCCGGAAACCGTCTTGACGCTGTCCGGTACTTTTTCAGACGGGCTGGAAACTTCATAGGCATCGAACGAGGTGCTGTTCTGCGAATACGGGATATAGCTGGAAGCACCCTCGATATAGTTGCCGCAAGCCTTGATGATACCGCCGGCTTCGCCGGAGAATGTGCCCTCACCCAGTGCATCAGTACCCTGTCCGGAACTCATCATCGGGTTCTTACAGTTGCGGAAGTAGTTGTTTTCCGCGAAAGCAGAAGATCCCATGGTGACGCCGATGCCGTACTTGGCATTGCCGTCGAAGTAGTTGTTATAGCTGTGTACAGAGCAGGTGCGGATTCTGGGGTGACGGGAATCAGAGTGATCGTACCAGTTGTGGTGATAGGTCACATAGTTGGTTTCCTTTTCCGATTTCATGCCCTGCAGGTTGCACTTTCCGTTGTCCCAGAAGTGGTTGTAGGAATGTGTTACATAGGTGGAAGTCTTGGTATCCAGTGCACCGTCGCCCTTGACCTGATCGGCATCTGAACCGGCATCACCATAGAAGAAATCACAGTTATGCACCCAGATGTGGTCGTTGCCCTGCTGCAAGCCGCAGTCATCGCCCTCGCTGCTGTTGCAGTTCATGAAGCCGATATTGCGAACTTCTACGTTAGAGCAGTTCTTCATGACCAGACCAAAACCGTTGAATACGGTATCGGTACCAATACCCTCCACGGTGATGCCAGCCTTTGCGGTGTCGATCATCAGATCGCCCTTGGGCATGTCTGCCGGATCGGTGATGTTGCCGATAAACCGCAGGCACAGCGGACGCTTTTCTTTATTTTTCTTATAAGCCGTAATGATGTTCTGCACACCAGTCACATCGGTCGCACCCTTGCCGGTGGCGTCAATGCTTGCCGTCACGGTGTCCTTGTTGGCATCGGTGACATATACCACAATGGCATCTGCTTTCAGCGTGCCGTCCTCGTTGTATGCACCGGAAGAAGTGCCCTCTACAAAGCCAAAGCCGCTTCTGTCGTGAGCCTCTACCTGAAGTCCCGCAGTTTCTGCTGCCTTAGAAGCATCTTCCTTGCCGTTAATCACCGGCACGATCTTCATGGTGTAGCTGCCGGCTTTCAGACCTACTGCATCAGCACGGAAGCGATCCGGATACTGGCGTACCAGCATGGTATCCAGCTGCGTGTAGCTGCCGCCTGCCGGCTTGATATACACGTTGTAGCCGGTCGCATTGGATACAGCACCCCATTCCGCATAGGCAGCTTCCAGGTCGCCGCTGGCATCGATCACAGACACCGAAGCACTGGCTGCCACAATCGCCGGAACGTTGTCGGTTACAGTTCCCAGATCTGCTGCCAGAACCGGCTGTGCACCGGCTGCGGCAGTGGCCGCCGCCAGCAGAAATGCCAGAATACTGGTCCCGATTTTTTTGTTCTTCATCATTCATTCCTCCTGTTCGTCCGATGTGTGCATACACCGGACATCAGCTGAAAATTTCCGGAAGCCTCATTGCCCGGAATATTTCTCCTTATAGCTCAAATTGTGGTGGATAGCTCACATTGTGGTGACACATTTTTCCACCCAATTTCCACCTTCATTTTACGCCTTTTTCCCTGTAATGTCAATCTGCTTTTTCAACAAAAATGCAATGTTTTCAGTGTGCACATTACACAACATATTTGCATTTTTTGTTAGTTTTCATCGCATAAAGTAACAGAATATATGACTGATTTTCCGCATACATTACAACAGCCCGCCGATAAAATTTCAATGTGCATTTGGAAACAAATCGGTAAAGGATGTTTACAATTTATATTTCATGTCGAAAAGTGTTGACAAACAGAAATCCAGTGGGTATAATAATAAAGAATGGCTCTGGCGAATATCCACGCTGCAGAGCCCGCTTCTCTCAATGTAATATTTTTTTAATTTTTCCAGAAACAGAGGTTCTACTGTCTTCGAACTGACCGCAGCTGTCATCAGTTTGTCAACATACTCGGAACGCCGACACGCGGTGAAGTTCAATGATGCTGTATTCCGCACAGCCCTCGTACCATGGAAGAAAGGAAAGATGACAGTGAACAATAAAGACCAATCCCCTGCCGGAAATGCTTCCAAGCAGCATCTGACCAAAGACGAAATGCGGGAAAAAATCAAGGCTTCTCTCGCTGCAAAAGAGGCAACAGAATTTCAGCCATCATCGCCGAAACCGTCTTCTGAACGCTTTTCCGGACAGAATCGTCCGGCTTCCCGCAGCCCTGAAAACGGCTCCGCTTCGGAACGCACCCGTTCGGACAAGGCACGGCAGATCCATGATGCCGTTTCTTCCGGCTATGCCTATGACCAGCCGCGGCAGCAGCGTGCACCACAGCCGCAGCACCAGCAGCGTTCCGGAGGCAACGTGGCAACAGCACAGCGTCCGCCCCGCCCTACACCGCCCAGACATTACGAACCGGTGCGGGAGGAGTCCAACGCCGGAAAGATCTGCATCATCATTGGTATTGCCGTGCTGGCTGTACTCCTGCTGAGCTACATCGCCGGACTGGCTGTCTATCACAGCAAGTTTCTCCCTAAAACTTACGTCAACGGCGTGGACATCGGCGGCATGACCGCGGAGGAAGCCAGTGACGCAGTTCTGAATACCGCACAGGATATGGGACTGACATTCATTCCCAAAAGCGGCGACCCAATCACCTTCAAGGGCTCCTCATTCGGCTGCACCGTTACCCTGCCGGACAACGCTCTGACAGAGCCGGCAGACGAAAGTCACGCCCTCTGGTTCAGGAAGCTGTTCTCCAAAACCGAGTATACAGTCAAGATGCAGGATTCCTACTCGGAAGATGCACTGGTCAGCCTGATCGCCGCCTATGACTGGGGCAATGTACCGCCCACCGATGCCAAGGTTGTCCAGAACGAGGACGGTTCCTTTACCATTCAGCCGGAAGATAACGGCAACATGGTAGACACCCAGAAGCTGTCCGACTACACGGTCGCACAGATGCGGGAGGGCAACAACACCATTCAGATGGCAGACAGTGACTGCTACAAAAAGGCAGCTGTCACTGCGGAAAGTCTGGAGCCTACACTGGCACTGTACAACAAAATCGGTGCTGTAGAGATCACCTATGACATGACTGACCGCGAGGAAATTTTCGATCCGGTTGGCACGGAAAAGCTGGATCACGCTACTATCATGGACTGGATCACCACGGACGGCGATGACATCACTGTGGACACCGACAAAGCTTCCGCATGGGTGCAGGAACATATCGCTGACAAGTACGACACACTGGTGACCGGCTACAACTTCAAGTTCAAAGCCACCGAAGACGGAGAGATTACCCTGCCGATCGGTTCTGACGGCATCTATGGCTGGAAAACCAATGTTTCTGCCACTGTGGAAAAGCTGGTAGATTACATCAAAGCCGGCGAGGCAGTAACCATTGAACCGGTATATAAGGTAGAGGGATTCCGCATGAATTCCAACGCCGGCGTTACCTACACCGGAAACACCTACATTGAAGTGGACATCTGCCACCAGCACTTGTGGTACTATGTCAATGGCGAACTGTTCCTGGAGTCCGATGTGGTTACCGGTAAGGAGTCCGATCCGACACGTGCCACACCGCCGGGAGCATACAAGGTATGGTCCAGAGAATCTCCGCGAAAGCTGGGGACTTACGCAGTGCAGGGCTATGAAACATGGGTAAATTACTGGATGCCCGTCACCTATACCGGCATCGGTCTGCACGACCTGAACCGCAGTGCCTACGGCGGTGACATCTACATCAACAACGGTTCCCACGGCTGTATCAACCTGCCGCTGGACGTTGCCAAAAAGATCTATGACAAGGTCACTATCAACACTCCGGTTATGATCGTTCCGTAAACCGCCGCCACTATAACAACGAAAAAAGCGTACCGTTTTCTTGTGAAACGGTACGCTTTTTGTTATGACAGCACGGCACAAAACTGTGCGGTATTGCCTTTTGTATTATCCGCGGCGTACTGCCGGCATCATGCTGGTGAATGCTGCTTCGTCTTCGGTAACTTCTCCCTCCGGATACTGGAACCGGATCAGACGATCACCCTGAAAAGTCAGCTGTCCCTGCTGATGAAACGGGGTTTCGATATACGCTTTTTTGCTGGTAACAATATGCAGCACATCACCCTTGCGGGTCTTGAAAATCAACTCATAGTATTCGTTGTACAGTTTCAAAGTGCCGCTGGGATCCATGGTTCTGCGGCGTTCGTCTACCTTTTGTACCAGAACAGCGATCACAGTACGGGGTGGATTTTTTCCGCGGTTTGGTTTACGCATTGCTCTTTCTCCTGTGATATAATATTCCCGATTAAACTCCAGCGACTGCCGTTTGTCGGCAGTGTTTGGATTCTGTACCAGAAGCCGGCTCAGCTTCTGCCGGAACGGGCTTTGCCGAGAACCCAGCATCACCACCAGCAGCAGCACCACGGCAACAGCAACCATGATAATCAGGAAATTATCGATCGCATTTCCGAATCTGCCTGTCATATGTATTCCTTTCTGTGGGAACGCATTTTCGTAAACGGATTACGAAAGCAGCTTCTCACATTCCGTTGGGATTCTGCTTTGTGAAACGCCAGCTGTCGGCACACATCTGCTGCAAATCCGCAGTTGCTTCCCAGCCAAGCAGTTTCTTTGCTTTCGACGGATCTGCATACGAGGTGGCAATATCTCCGGCACGGCGTTCCGTGATCTCTACCGGAATCTTCTTGCCGCATGCCTTTTCATACGCATGCACCACGTCCAGCACGCTGCTGCCGTGACCGGTACCCAGATTGATCGGTTCAAAGCCACGGTGCTCCAGTCCGTATGCCACGGCTGCCACGTGACCGGTTGCCAGATCCATAACATGGATATAGTCCCGCACACCAGTGCCGTCCGGCGTGTCGTAGTCATCACCGAATACCCGCACATGATCCAGCTTGCCCAGTGCCACCTGTGCCACATAGGGCACCAGATTGTTGGGGATTCCGTTGGGATTCTCGCCCAGCAGACCGCTGATGTGAGCACCGATCGGGTTGAAATACCGCAGAGCCACAGCCGTGAACTCCGGATTGGCAGTGCAAACGTCCCGCAGAATCTGTTCGATCATGACCTTGGTGTAGCCATAGGGATTCGTTGCAGAGGTCGGCATTTCCTCCACGTAGGGAGCCTCATTGTTGCAGCCGTAAACGGTCGCACTGGAGGAGAAAATTATCACGTTGCAGTGATACTCCCGCATGACACGCAGCAGGGAGAGTGTACCGCTGATGTTATTCTCGTAGTATTCCAGCGGCTTTTCCACCGATTCGCCAACTGCCTTCAGACCGGCAAAGTGAATTACGGCATCGATCTTGTTGTCCTCAAAAATCTGCCGCATGTCCTCCTCGTCACGCATGTCTGTGCGATAGAACCGCACGTGCTTTCCGGTGATCATCTCGATACGGGCAATTGCCTCCACTTTTGAATTGCAGAGATTGTCCATAATCACGACCTGATAGCCGGCATTGATCAATGCCACACAAGTATGACTGCCGATAAAGCCAGTACCGCCAGTGACCAGAATTTTTCCCATGTTACTTTACGCTTCCTTTCAATTTCTGTCAAATGGAGAGGGAATTTTCCCTCCTATCAGTTTGCCCTGAAAGGCAAACTTTCAGCAGCACTGCACAAAAGCACAATGCTGCCTTATATCAATACAGTCATGCCGCCAACGGAACGAATTCGCAGCACGTGGCAGCAGCCCTTTCCCAGAACGGATTCCATACCCTCCTGAAACTGGGACAGCAGCACAGCCGGCACAAATGCCTGTACTGTTCCGCCGAAACCGCCGCCGTGTACACGGATCGCTCCCCTGCCGCCCAGCACTGCCGAGCCGACTGCAAGGGCAATGGAGATGGGCTGGTCTTCCGGTGCAGAGGACGGGTAGACGTTTTGCAGCAGGCAATAGGAAGACTGTCCGGAGTTCTGTACCAGGTGCAGGAACGCCTCGAAATCGCCCCGATCCAGTGCATCAGATTCGCCCTGTGCCCGTCCGTCCTCCCGATAAAAGTGCATCGCACGAAGCACTGCACGGTCACCGAAGGCTTTCCGCAGTTCCGGAATGGAACGCAGCACCTGTGCCGACGGAACTTCCGCCAGAACGTCCTTGCCGAAATACTTTGCCACTTCCTGCATTTCTGCCGGAATCGCAGCGTATTCCGCTGTCAGGTCTGCGTGGTTTCCGCCGGTATCCACAATGCAAAGTACATAACCAGTTCTGGAAAAGTCAAATGCAACTGGGTGCACTGCCGGCAGTATCGGATTGGCAAAGTCAATGGCAACAGCACCGCCTACTGACGAAGCCATCTGATCCATTAACCCGCAGGGCTTCTGGAAATACACGTTTTCCGCATACTGCCCCATTTGTGCCAGTTCTACCGGTGTGAACCGATTTTCGGCATACAGGGCATTGCAGATATTTCCCAGCAGAACCTCAAAAGCTGCTGATGAGGACAGACCAGAGCCTGCCATGACCTGCGAGGTGGTGTATGCATCAAAACCGGTTTCCAGCGGACATCCGTACTGCTTGAAGCGGGCAGCGATTCCGCGGATCAGTTCTGCTGCTGTAGGCTTTTTGTCCGTTACCGGTTCCAGTTCTTCCAGAGAGATCTCATCTTCCGGAAAGCCCTCTGAATGCACCCGGATCGTGGTATCTTCCCGTCTTGCCACAACAGCGATCACGTCCAGATTGATGCTTGCCGCCAGTACGTGACCATGCTGGTGGTCGGTGTGGTTTCCGCCCAGTTCTGTCCGTCCCGGTGCAGAAAAAATGGCAATTTCCCGACCGCTGCCGTACAGCTGCACAAAACTGTCAATGGCACACAGCAGCCGGTTCCGATAAGCTTCCGCCAGATCTTCACCGCCGCCAAGTACTGCCGCGATGTGCATGAATTCTTCCGACTGCAGCAGTCTGCGAGCCTCCTCAATTGTCTTCAATGTGATGCCCCTTTCTCAAATCGCTTTTTCGGGTAACTGCGGTATTGCCCTTGGTTCCCCGAAAGCGGCAATCTGCATTCCTACAATTCTCCACTATTCAGTATAACCGATTTTTCACGATTTTGCAAGCATTCTTTGTGATTTTTTCTATCTCGATACAGAATTCGAAAAAAGCAAAGCCTCAGCCTTGAAAATTGAAGCAAATCCCGCCTTACGCTTGCAAACAAAAACCCGATACGGGAATGCTCCCGCATCGGGTTTTTCTTATGCTGTCATATCCTTGTTGTCAGAAACACTTACGCGTTCGAAATCAGAGAACTGGATTATTCAGCCCACATAGAGCCCTTCAGGTTCTTCAGATCCGGGCAAACCGGATTGTCCCAGGTAGTGCTCTTATGACCAGCACCAACCAGAGCAACATAGTATGCCTGATAGAAGATGTCAGTTGCTTCCAGCTTGCCGTCTGCAGAATTCTCTCCTGCCTTGCTTTCGGTATCAATATCCGTCAGGAAGAAGGACAGTTTCTCCAGATTCTCATCCTGTGCGTGCTCTGTGCCGTCCAGAAGCTTTGCATCCTTAATACCAGCACCCTGTCTTGCAATGTAGTAGCTGCTGTAGTACATATCAGTAGCCTCTACCTTACCGGACAAGTCAGTATCGCCCTTTACGCCGATGTAAACCTTTGCAGTAGCAACCTTTTCACCCTTATACAGGATATCGAGTTCGGTATCTACATATGCCTTGCCTTCGCTGTCGAACAGTGCCTTCGGGCTTTCTGCACCAAAGGTCAGATCGTCCATGACGCTCTCGCCGTTTACAGTTGCAGACTTCACAAGATCAGCAGCGTTGAAATTGCGTCCGTCAATAGACAGATAGAAGTTTGCATCCGGATTTACTTCGATTTCCAGTTCTGCTTCTGCAGTCGTGGTGGTTACTTCTGTAGTAGTGGTAGCTTCGGTAGAAGCTGTCGTGTTTTCTGTGGTAGTGGTTGCTTCTGTAACAGTTGTCGTAGCTTCTGTGGTAGTTGCTTCTGTAGTAGAAGAAACAGCTGCCGGTGTGGTAGTAGTTTCTTCAGTGGTTGCTTCAGTAGTTGCTTCCGTGGTTTCTTCTGTAGTAGTTGTTGTTGTGGTAGTTGTGCTGGTAGTCGTCTTCTTGCTGAAGTCCGGCAGCTCTTCTGTTGTAGAAGCTGTGGTCTTCTTGCTGAAGTCCGGCAGCTCTTCTGTTGTAGCAGTTGTAGTTGCCTTTGTAGTAGTTGTTTCAGATTCTGTTACAGTAGTGGTTGTTGCACTGGTGCTGGTGGTTGTCGGGCCTGCACTGGTGCTGGTTACCGTAGCAGTTGTTGCTTTAGTAGTAACAGTCGTTGCTTCGGTAGTAGTGGTAGTGGTAGTTGCTTCGGTAGTCGTTACAATAGGTTCTTCGGTAGTGGTGGTTGTAGCAGCAGTCGTTGTTGTAGTGGTTGCTGCAGTTGTGGTGGTGACAGTCGTAGCCTCTGTAGCAGTTGTAGTCTGCGGTTTTTCTGTGGTAGTAGTCGTTGCCGCAGAGGTTGCGGTTGTAGTGGTGGTAGCTGTTGTAGTAGTTGTAGTTGTAGCAGTTGTTGTTTCGGTGGTTTCCACTACATCATTCATGATTACGCGGATCGCACCGTCCTTCAGACCAACCATTTCGTCGAAGATGTCTTCGCCGGTTACGCCCTCGCCGTTCAGGTAGTTGAAACGCTTGACATCTACCATCGTGGTGCCGCTGGGCAGTCTGTCAGAACCATTCGGTGCCCAGTCTACAGGGAACTCATAGTACTCAACAGTCTTGCCATCGTATTCACCAGTCTGGAGTGTCAGACCATATTCGTCAGCCAGTGCCTGTACAGTATCCTTATCCGGCACATTGAAGATCATGCGGAATACCTGATTCATCTTTGTCGGGTCAGTTGCACCTTCGGCAGAACGTGCACCAATGAAACGGATCCAGCGGTCGCTGCCGTCAGTAATTTTAGAAGTGCCGTCCTTGTATGCAATGAAATCATTTGCATTCGGAATACCGCTGCCGAAGTCGTTGACAACAAATGCTCTCTTTTTCAGCAGCTTGGACGGAATGGTGTACAGCTTTGCGGTTGCTTCCGGCAGGTTGACAACGCAGTTGATACCATAGCTGGTTGCGTCTACGCCTTCCTTGGCAGTTACCTTCACGCCCAGAGTGTAGTTCTTCAGAGAAGTGGCATCCTTTTCACTGGGATATACGAATACTTCGTCAATGTCCAGATTGATGTCCTTTTCTTCTGTTGCAGTGGTGGTTGTGGTTGTAGTAGTCGTGTCAGCTGTAGTGGTTTCAGTCTGTGCATCTGTATAAACGCGGATACCGCCGTTGTAGTAAACTACATCAGTGGTCGCAATATCTGTGCCGTTTTCGTCAATGTACTGACGGTTCGGAGCCAGATAGCCGTCGCCGTGTGTACCCTCAAAGTCCCAGTTTACCTTCTGATACTCTGCAAAGTTTACCGGGAACAGATAGTAGCTGTCGCCGTTTTCATCTGTCTGCAGTTCCAGACCGTATTCCTTTGCGATGTCCACTGCGTTTTCTGCAATGGTGCAGTTGATGTCGATCACCTTGTCACCGCTGATCGTGATCGTGCTGGTACTGGAAGTCCACTGGAAATACATCCAACGCTTGGACGGCTCAACGCTCATATCCTGACCGTTTGCCTCATAGCCCTTCAGGTTCTGCGGAGAAGGAGCCAGGTCGCCGCTGACATAAACGTCCCTATAACCATAGTCCTTCTTGTTCTTCGGGTTCTTGTAGATCGTCAGGATCTTGGAAGTAACTTCCGGAACTTCCAGAGCGAAGTTGAAGCCCTGTGCGTCCACATAGTTTTCAACCAGAACGGACAGCGGGATCTTTGCATAGTTGCTTGCAGTCTTGACCTGTGCTTCGTCTACCTTGAAGATGATGCCCTTGCCCTTCGGAGCTTCTGTCGTGGTGGTGCCGATGGACTTGGTAGTGGTTACAACAGTGGTGTCTGCCTTTGTAGCAGTGGTCTGTTTTGCTGTGGTTGTTGCAGCAGATGCAGAAGTTTCTGTAGCCTTGCTGGTTTCAGCAGATGCTTCTGTCGAAGTAGAAGCAGTGGTTTTTGCTGTAGTGTCAGCTGTGGTAGCTACAGTTGTAACTGTGGTTTCCTTAGTAGTTTCCTTGGAAGTAACAGTAGTTTCTTCTGTGGTTGCAACTGTTTCAGTTGTTACAGTGGTCACAGTTGTGGAAGTAGTGGTCTGATCCGGATCTTCGTCGAAGCACAGTACGATCTTGTCGATTGTCACATCGCCGAACTTCGGATAATAAACCATGAACTGTACAGTTTCACCAACAGTCTTCGGAATGTCATAAGATACGATGACCTGCTTGTTTGCCGGTACAGCCAGATCCTTGAATTCCGTGCTCTGCCATTCTTCACCTTCCGGCAGACTGTCGTTCCATGTGCCAAACGCACCGCTGGTGTTCTTGTCATTTGTCTTTACGGTGTAGTAAGCAATTGCCTTGTATGCACCCATGGGATCGAATTCAACCTTGGTGTTGCTTGCCTTGCCGTCAGTACCCTTGTCTTCCTCTGCCTTCGGAGTCAGTTCCTTGGTGTACTTTGCGGAAACTGTAGTGGTCGGCTGTGTGGTCACAGTGGTTGCAGCAGTCGTAGTGATCGTTGCATCATCTGTGTAAATCACAACAGAATCTACAGTGAAGTCCTCATAAGTACCGTCGCCCCAGGCACCAAACTTCAGAGAACCATCATATTCCTTCTGAATGGTTGCGTCCACAGTCTTGGTGATGTCCCAGGTGAATTCGCCGGACTTGCCCAGAGTTTTGTTTTCCTGTGTGGTCTGTGTCCAATAATCCGGTGCTTTCTGTGTAGAAGAACCGAACATATAGTTGTATGTGCCGATTTCCTTATCAGAGGAAACGTTGACAACGACCTTCTTGACAACATTGCTGTTGGTGATGCCAAAGTCAGCCCACTTCCAGCCGATCATGCCTTCCTTCGGGTCAGCCTTCTGTGCATCCTTCAGCAGTTCGCTGTAGGTCTTGCCGACAGTGATCTTTTTCACGCCCTTTTCCTCTGCAGTGGTAACTGTAGTAGCAGCAGTGGTTGCACTGGAAGCAGCAGTAGTTTCAACAGAAGTTTCTGCAGTGGTTTCGTTGGTCGTTGTGGTAGTGGTTTCGGTTGCTACCGGAACGGTAGTTGTGGTGGTTGTGGTAGTTTCATTTGCCAGCTCTACTGTGAAGCTAACTGAAATCACTTCGCCTGCTGCCGGCATATCCCAGCCAGTTGGGTTGATTTCCAGCTTGCTGCAAGTGAAACTCCAATCATCATCATTATCTGCTGCCTGCATAGAAGCCGGTGTAAACGTGGTGTATTCCTGATTGATCTCATGAGTTGTTTCACCGATCTTTACAGAATCAATTGTGATCTTCTTATACAGAGATTTACCGTCGTAAAGATCCGGATCCTGAACGCACAAGTCGAAGAAATTGTAGGAACTCAGAGCATCACCCCAGTTGCCTCTTTTTACAGAAACTTCATAAGAGCCGCTCTTATCAATGGTAACATCAGTTCCCATGCCTACCTTATAGTTGTTCAGCGACCATTTGCCATCGCTACTCTGAATGTGCAGAAACGCAATCGGTGCATCATCTGCCGCTGTCGCAGCGAGGGACATCATCGGGGTCACCAATGCACTGGTCAGAATGGTCGTTGCCGCCATTACGCCAGCTGTCAGAGATGAAAGAAACTTTTTCATCTTCATGATTATCATTCTTCCTTTCTTGAATTGATGCGGCGTATTGCCGCTTGGTTGTGTGCAGAGAAGCTTTTTGCATTTCAAAAAACGAATGCCGCCGCACTGTTTTTCACGTCCCCCTTTCCGCTTTCAAATTGTACAGCCGTGCGATTTGTCCTCTGAAATCTGCCCAGTGCTTTCCTGCACCCTACTTCTCCATATACCAGCATAGCATATTTATCGTTATTTTGCAAGTATTTTTTTCATTTTCCACATATTTTTATACAGCACCAATAAAAGCAAACCCTGTTTTTGTGCATTTTTTCTAAATCTCGAATTGCCAGTGAAAAACAACTTGATAATCTGATACGACACGCCGGTGAATTTTGCATTTTTCAAATGTCAATTTCCGGAAACATTATGAACGTCATCACGGGGTGCGGCGGCGATCTCCTGCAAATCCTGTTCCAGCTGACTGTCCAGCATACGGCAATTGTTCCGGTCATAGAACACACCGGTAACATCCCACAGCATGGGACACATACCTTTGGTATACGCCGCCTGTGCCACCGCGGTGAGGAATGTCCGGACAGTTTCTTCCGTCTTGTTCTTGGTGGAACAGCCGTACTCCCCGATGATCACCGGCACGCCGTTATCCAGAAACCGGCTTTGCAGCTTGTCCATGTCGTTTTCCAGAATCCTCTGATCTCTGGGTGAACCCCATGTGGTCTTGGCTTTTCCCCAGTCGGCATCTTCTTCCAGAATGCAGAACGTAGGCGGCGTATAATAATGTACCGAAACCGCACATCGTCCGGCTTTGTCCTGCGGCATCTGAAAGGCTTCGTCACAGGTCAGGTCTACGTCAGTGGCATAACCGGCGATCAGCAGATGCCGCCTGGGGTTGTTTTCCCTGGAACCGCGTACCAGATCCACAAACTGCTGGTTGATGCGGTTGACAATGCCGTACGCCTCCGCCTTGCCGTCATCAGAGCCGCTGTAGCGGTTCCACAGATCGTCAAAACAGCCTTCTTCGTTCATGGATTCCAGAATCAGGTGGTCACCGTAATCTGCAAACCGTTCTGTCACCTGCTCCCAGATGCTGGTATATTTTTCCATACAGGTGTCATAGTCCATTGATGCCCAGCCCCATTTCTTCCACAATCTGGCTGGTAGTCATGTCGTCCCGCATTTCAGTGCGGGGGTTGCTGTCGGCTTCCTCCTTGCTACTCTCCTCTTTAGAGGAATTGCCGCAGCTGCACGACAACACCGCCAGCACCCCTGCCAGTAGCAGAGAAACGACTTTTTTTCCGTTTCGCATGTAACACCTCTTATCCCTTTTTCGGCGGCTTCATGGTGAGAGCGATGCGTTTCCGCTTCAAGTCCACGTCCAGCACCCAGACTTTCACCACCTCGCCGACCTTGACGGCCTCCAGCGGGTGCTTGATGAACCGGTCACAGATCTGGGAAATGTGCACCAGTCCGTCCTCATGAACGCCCACGTCTACGAAACAGCCAAAGTCAATGACATTCCGCACAGTACCCACCAGTTCCATGCCCGGTTTCAGGTCTTTCAGTTCCATGATGTCCCCACTCCGGAGCAGCGGCGGCGGCAGTTCGTCACGGGGGTCACGCCCCGGCTTTTCCAGTTCCTTGAGAATGTCCCGCACAGTGGGTTCGCCTACGCCTGCCTTTTTCGCAATGGCAGAAATGCCGTGCTGCTTGGCAATAGCACCGATCTCGCTGCGATCCTGTCCGGCAATGTCTGCCAGCCGGAAGCCGCACTCCTGCAAGATCTGCTCTGCTGCCCCGTAGCTTTCCGGATGCACTGCTGTATTGTCCAGCGGGTTCTTGGCTCCGGACACCCGCAGGAATCCAGCACACTGCTCGAATGCCTTCGGGCCCAGTTTTGCCACCTTTTTCAGCTGCTTCCGGTCGGTGAACGCCCCGTTTTCCGTCCGGTATGTCACGATGTTCTTGGCAATGGTCTGGTTGATGCCGGCAATGTGGGACAGCAGAGAGAACGAAGCCGTGTTCAGGTCTACGCCCACATGGTTCACGCAGTCCTCCACCACGCCGTCCAGTGCGGCAGACAGTTCCGCCTTGGGCATGTCATGCTGATACTGTCCCACGCCGATCGCCTGCGGATCGATCTTTACCAGTTCCGCCAGCGGATCCTGTAACCGTCTGGCAATGGAAACGGCACTCCGGAGAGAAACGTCATACTCCGGAAATTCCTCCGCCGCCAGCTTGGACGCAGAATATACCGAAGCCCCTGCCTCGGAAACCACCATGTACGCCGCGGAATAAGGCAGTTCTTTCAGCAGTTCCGCCACGACCGCTTCCGACTCTCTGGAAGCCGTGCCATTGCCGATTGCCACCGCGGTCACGTGGTGCTTCCGCAGCATCTTTCGGATCACGTCCTTTTCCCGTTCCAGCGAAGCCCCCTTGCTGACGGTGATATGTGCCACGCCGGTGTCCAGTACCTTGCCGGTTTCGTCCACCACTGCCAGCTTGCAGCCGGTGCGATAACCGGGGTCTACGCCCAGAACGATGCGGTTTTTCAGCGGTGCCGCCATGAGCAGCTGCCGCAGATTGGACGAGAACACGCCGATTGCCGCCGTTGCCGCCTGCTCTGTCAGAGTCTTGCGGGTTTCCCGTTCCACCGCCGGAAACAGCAGTCGCTGGAATGCATCTTCTGCGGCAGTCTGCACCAGTTTGCCGCAGGGGCTCTGGTTCTTCACGAACTTCTGAATCAGCAGCGAAGCCCCGTGTCCTTCCGGCAGCGTAACTGCCACTTTTAGAGCACCCTCCCGTTCGCCGCGGTCAATGGCAAGGATCCGGTGCCCCACAATGCGTTTCACCGGCTCTGCATAGTCGTAGTAGTTCTGGTACGGCGTATCCGCATCTTCCTCTGTGGCACGGGACTGTATCGTTCCGGCAGACATCACCAGCCGACGCATCTGCTTTCGCAGGTCGGCATCATTTGCCATTTCCTCCGCCAGAATGTCCATTGCCCCCTGCAATGCCGCTTCGGTGTCCGGCACTTCCTCCTGCAAAAAAGCTTCTGCTTCCTGAGCCGGATTCGTCCGGGGATTCTGTGCCATGAGGATTCGTGCCAGCGGTTCCAGTCCGCGGGCAATCGCCATAGATGCCCGTGTTTTCCGCTTGGGACGATAGGGCAGGTACAAGTCCTCGGTTTCCACCAGTGTTTCCGCACCGCGGATCTTTTCTTCCAGTTCCGGTGTCAGCTTGCCCTGTGCTTCAATCGCCGTGCAGATTTCTTCTTTCCGCTGTTCCAGCTTCCGCAGATATTGCAGCCGGTTGTCAATGGCACGAAGCACCTGATCGTCCAGCGAGCCGGTACGCTCTTTCCGGTACCGTGCAATAAACGGGATCGTCTTGCCGTCGTCCAGCAAGGCAATGGTATTGTCGATCTGTTCCTGCCGCAGTTGGAATTCGGCAGCCAGTTTCTGTGGAATATTCAAATAGAGTTCCTCCGTTTCTGTGATTTCAATCGGACTGTTATAATAGTATAACAAACTTTTGGAGAAATTGCAAGGGACAGTTTGTATAAAACCATGCCGCCGCACAAAAAGCAGGACAATACCGCACAAAGATTGTGCGACAGATGCGTTGTCAAATTTTTCGTCAGATGAAACAAAAAGCGGAGTGAATACTTGATGTATTCAC
>ERZ507028.267-NODE-267-length-20347-cov-4.924749_pt1 | contig 20347 bp, 19 predicted proteins | sample MGYA00512875_ERZ507028 | MGnify/ENA metagenome assembly ERZ507028 | reverse complement strand
GTTCTCCCCCTAAAGTGCAGCGGTGCTCTTTGGGATGATAAGTTGGATACCTCCATTTCCATGGATACAAGTGCCGCTTCCCCTTTTGTGGTGGAGAACTTCCGGAAAACGTTCTACCTAGAAAATGTGATACCGAATAACAGCAGCGAATCCCAAGAAGTTTACCTTGTGGCTTATGAAATTCAGCTCTCTGATGAACGCCGCAACGGTACATACCCTGTGGCTATCAGCACTTCCGGCTTTGATGCCTCCGGTAATGCTGTGAACACTACCTTCACCCTGTACATCACCATCACCGACGGAAAGGTAGAAAAAATCGCCCAGCCAGTGGTAGATACGCCCACCGCTGAGCCGGTGGTATATATCAGCAAAACCGTTCTGGAACCGGGAACCGCTCAGGCGGGAGAGAGATTCACCATGACGGTAACGCTGAAAAACTCCGTCTCCACCAAGAATATCCGCAATATGCTGGTGACAGTGGATACTGGCAATGTCCAGATCGATTTGGAGGAAGATAGTAATATCTTTCCTATTGAGAAAATTGACAGGGGAGGCGAAGTGAAGCTGACTTTGCACTTTTCCACAGAACCAGCAATTCCGTCAGGGAAATACCCCATCAGCTTCTCTTTCAAATATGACAGCAGCAAGACCTTGAATCTGTCCTCTGCGGGCGCAACTGTGGTTGAGATTCAGCAGCCTGCTAATATGGAGCTGGTGATGCCCAGATTTGCGGACTCCGTCAGTGTGGGAGAAACGGTTCCTGTCTCCTTTCAGGTAATGAACATGGGAAGGTCTGCCATGTACAACGTCCGATGCATCGTATCCGGCTACGGGCTGGTGCCTTCTAATACCGGTTATATCGGTACTATGGAGGCGGGGACCTCCAAAACCACAAAAGTGGAACTGTACATCATTGCGCTGAATGCCAGTGAAGGCAATGAAAATGGGCCTCAGTACGGTGATACCACCGGGACTGTGACGCTGATTTACGAAGATGAAACAGGGCAGGAATACAGTCAGGAGGCCACCTTTGATACCACGGTAAACCGCCCAGTGGTGCAGCTTCCGCAAAACAATTCGGAAGAAGAAAAGAAAGAGCAGCGCGTTGGTTCTTGGTGGACATCCGTTTCTATTTTGGGAGGTGTGATCCTTGCAGCAGTTGGAACGATCCTGTTCATCCGGGGTAAAAAACGCCAAGGCGGGAATTATCTGTAAAATTGGATTCCGTACTGCCGGGCGCTATGGAAAGGCCACATTGCTTATGCTGTGTGTGGGCTTTCTGTTTCTGATTACCACGGCAAATTCCTACGGGGTGTTGCGGCAGGAATTGAATGCACCCTATACTCTCACAGGAACGGTTGCCGGGCAGGCGGATTTGGAGAAGTATCTGGAAATACCTTCATTGGAGGCGGTCACCCCGGTACTTTCCTTTGAATCTAAACTGGCTGCCAAAGGCGCATCCATGTCCGGGATGGTGACAGCGGTTCTGGCAGATTATCTTGAGCTGTCCTTTACTTATGGCAACCCATTTCCCAATGACAGTAATATGCCATTTCTGGTATTAAACCAATATGCCGCTCAGAATTTTTTGGATGAGAATAAAAAGAAAAGCACACTGTCCATCAATGACACGCTGAGTATGACCATTGAAGGAGAAGAAGAAACTGCCATCGTCTGCGGGATCTTCGAGGATGGGTTGGAACAGCCGGTGATCTATATGAGCTATCCTCTAGCTGCACGGAGGCTTTCAAAAGGGGAAAGTGTTAGTCTGTTGTTGCGCTTGGGGAAAACAGAGAACTTGGAGGATGGTGCCAAAGCACTCAAGAAGCTTGGGGTATCTGTTTCTTACGATGAAGCGCTCCCTGAACGTTGGAAGCTGACAAAACAGCAGATATACCAAACTTTCCTATCTGCATTGGTTCTCCTAATTTGTGCTGCTGCCCAGATGGCAGGGCAGCACAAAAGAGAATTACAAGAGGCAATGCCTGAGCGGCAAGCTCTTGCACTTAGCGGATTAGAAGAACGACATCTGTGGCGGGTATTTCCTTTGCGCACATTTTTTTCCGAGCTGTTTTGCTTTTTGATTGCTACTGTTGTAGCTGGAATTATGGATAGTGTTTCGATGATCGGGCTTTTAATAGGCGGGGGCGGATGGATGGTGCATTTTGGAATAATTAACTTTCAGTTGTCACACTGGGGCATATCTGAAAACTCCCATTCCATGTAAAAGTTGCATCATTCCTGATAAAATGGAAAAATGGAAGAAAGACCGCAGGGACAATCATACGGTGGCAAAGCGCTATGAGTTGGCAGATACCAAGAGGAAACGAATCCGAAGGCAAAGACGTGTTATCCTCCCAGAGATAACCGAATGGTGATTATATAGCATACCGGAAGACCTTTTGAAGCAAAAACCCAAATAACAAAAGAAAGAGTAGTGACCGACGGACCGTGACTTTTTCTTTCTGCTGACGGAGAAATGATTCAGAATGCTACTTCTGATATTTTACCGTGCCGCGCAGATACACCTTGAATTAAGTAGGTCAGCGCCACAGTAAGGACAGAACTTCATGGCAAACTGAAAAAGCAAGTACGGGAGTATGACGTTATCAAACGGAACATAGACAGCATTTTACAGACGGAGAAGCAGTCGGAACACATGCTGAAAACAGAAATTTAATAATATAATTTCCCCTATACCATTTTTGATATGATGTGCTATAATTTGATAAGTTTTAATTAGAGCGTATCTGAGAACATAGTATTCTTGTGCTATTTCAACAAAATCCAAATGGAAGCAAGATGGACAAAAGCAAGAAAGGACACAGCAAGCTTATCATAGCGTGTAGCGACCCTGCGGAAAACTTTAAGTTTATTGAAGAAACACTCGATCAGGTGGCGTTCCTTATAAGTGTGGAAATCACAGAACCAAGGCTTGATCACATTGCTTTTGGGTGGGATTGTATACGATGCTCCCTGCTCTGCAATATAGGCGCGAATAGACTTTGTTCCATATGCCTTATCACCCAGAATGTTGCTTCCGGAAATTTTCACTTCCGAAAGCAGATCGATGGCGGCACTGGCATCAAAGATGTTTCCGCCGGTAAGCAGAAAGTGGACGGGATTCCCCAAAGCATCCACAACAGCGTGGATTTTTGTAGTCTTTCCACCATGACTTACACCGATAAACTGGTTGTTTTCCGAATTTACAGCCCCCTTTTTGCACCCGCACTCTGCGGATGTGCTTTGATGCTCGTGCTGTCGATACACAGGTTCTCATAGTCTGCATCCGCATTCAATTCCTGAAAAATGCGCAAAAGGGTTCCGTCGTCACGCCACTTGCAGAATCGGCTGTAAACGGTCTGATGTGGCCCAAACCGTGCAGGGATATCCGCCCAGGCCGCGCCGCTTCTGGCCAGCCAGAGCATGGCATTGAGCATCATCCTGTCATCCTTTGGTGGTCTGCCGGTCTTGGCTCGCGGAATCAGATCTTTGATTCTGTCCCACTGGGTATCGGTCAGCTCGTATCGCCTTGCTGCCATAAGATCACCTCTATGCTTTTTCTTTTATTCTACTGCATTTTTGGATTTTGTGCAATTTATATATGAGGTTTGAGTTTTCAGATACGCCCTAGAAAATCCCGAGCGTACAATTCAAGAAGTCGACTTTTGTAGAAATGAGGTTAGTACAGATGTATGAATATGATGTTGCATTATCTTTTGCAGGTGAAAATCGAGAGTATGTAAGAGAAATCGCCAAAAAATTAAAGGCAAAAAAGCTAAAAGTATTTTATGATGAATTTGAAGAGACAAATCTATGGGGTAAGGATTTATACCAATATTTGCACTATATTTACAAGGAGTGCTCACTTTTTTGTGTTGTCTTTGTTTCTTCAAGTTACATAAAAAAAGCATGGACAAGACACGAATTAAAAGCAGCTCAAAATCGAGCCTTTTTAGATAATTCAGAGTATATTTTGCCGTTGTTATTGGAGTCAGGTATTAACTTGCCAGGTTTGCCCGATACGATAGGATATATAAGTATTAAAGATCATACAATAGCTCAAATAGTAAAAATGATATACGAAAAGGTATATACTGTTAAACCCACAAAAGAGGAAGAATTTGAAATAAAAAGGAAAGTATATACGACGGTTTTTCAAACCTTCAATTTTATAATTGATAAATACATTTGCTTTGGTAGAGGATCAAAAAGCGCTGAAATCGCATTTTTGCAATACCTTATTTCTGATTATAAAAATTTTTTGTTGGAGCGCGCTCATGAGATTAATTCGGAATTATATGTTTTTTTAGTGCAGATTTTAAGAGAACTTGAAAAATATATAGAAAACGGCGAAGTAATTGATCTATATCGTTCTGCGAATTTACAGTATAAAACAAACGCTTTAAATACGTTGAAGAAAGCATTTGAAGATAGTGGATTTAGCGAACAATTTGATTTTCATTTTTATCTATACAGTAACGATATCTTGAATGATAGAGATGGTATGCTGGTAAATGCTATAAAGAGCATAGTACAAAAATTATCTGTTCAAAGTCAGAAGCCCGTATCAATCATAGATTATTTAGATCAAATAACTCGACTGGAAAATTTTGATGAATATGTTGAAAATGGAGATAATACAGAGCTTATTGAAATGCTATTAAATACAGAGGAATTGAAAGAAATGAAAAAAATGTTTGATGATTCCCCTGTTATTACATTTGATGAAGGTGATCCAGGAGAATGAGTAAGACGAGGTAGCTATCAAATAGCCACCGTGTCCCGGTTTTCTTATGGGTGCAGAGATTGGTTTGCTATGCAATAGAACGCCATTTTCGGGGGGAAAGGTATAAATCCCTTGCCGCCTTATTTTCCCGCCCGGAAAGCCGTATATAGCAAGGCCCTTTTCGCCCTTACTGCGTAACATGAGGGCATAAAAAGTGGTGTTCCTGTTCTCCCTGTATAGGGATAGAGAAACGCTGCGTCTGCATCGCATTCAGTTTCCATTTATTCTTTCTCAATGCTGTGTGCTGGTGGCTGGGCTTGCAGGGTTCCGGGCGGCATATCAAAGCTCTTCCTCTCAAAAGTAGTAAATTGGTAGTTAATTCAGTTTGAAATCCTGCTTGTATGCTCGTAAATCAAGGCTTTTTGAGATAATCAACCATTTCCTTTATAAATCTAATGGAATTGGAAAGAGGAATTAGAGTATTGTTGCCTCCCTGAAGGAAGGCAACTAATAACAAAAATAGAGTAGTGACCGACCGGCCACTACTCTTCTTTCTGCTGACAGAGGAAAGATTCAGAACGTTATTGCTGGTAATTTACCGTGCCGTACAGGTACACCTTGAAGCACCATAGTTGCTGCATGGCATCCGATCATGTGACTTCATTCACAGCTGCATCCGTCAAAATCTCAGAAAGGCAACTGTGCGTCATCGTCTTCAAGCATTGAAAAATCGGAAGAAGGCGCTGCGTTTCTGGCTGCCGGATAAGCGGGGGGCAGATAGGGAGCTGATGCAGACGGACCATCCTGCGACTCCTTTTTTGAATCGCCGAAATACACATGATCTGCGTTGACTTCTGCGGTACGCCGTTTGCTTCCGTCTTTGTCTGTCCAGCCTCGGATCTGCAATCTGCCGGAAACCACGGCCATGCGGCCTTTGGTGAAATACTTCCCGACAAACTCACCGGTCTGACGCCATGCGACACAGTCTATAAAATCGGTATCTGTTTCGCCGTCGCTGCTTTTGATATCCCGATCCACTGCTATAGTGAAGCTGGTAACGGCGACGCCGTTTCCGGTTCTGCGCAGCTCCGGATCTCGGGTCAGCCGACCCATGATGGTGATATGGTTTAACATGAATAGTCCTCCATTTAGAATAGATTATTTTGCAATGCGCAGGCTCACCTCAGAACAGCGAAATACCGGAATACTCCGGCATAACGGATTTTGACTGAAATGCGGGTACAGGTTGCTGCGTTGGGATCTCCGGCGCTTTGTGTGTCTTGGTTAGCGGTTGCGGGTTTGCCATTTGAATCTGGGAGAGATACCAGGCTGCCAGCCAAGCCTCATAATGGGCCTTGGTAATCAGAAGAAGCTCTGCAAGAGCATCCCATGTCATGCCGACGGCAACATGGTTTTCCGGTTTCTTACCGAACCGGGGTACGATAAGCCCTTTTGAATCCTTGTCGCCAGGGCCGCTGGATGCGGTAAACAGAAAGTCAAACTTCTGAGCAGTACACAGTCTGGCGACCCGGGACAGACTTTTGCCATCTGGTCTGGGTTTCCCGTACTGAATCAGCTTTTCCGCGGATGTGCCGCCGAGCCATTCCTGAACGGGTCTGTTATCGCCTGCCTTTTTTCGTTCCTGCCAGAGGTACCGAAGCTCCCCGCAGGCCAACTTCCGGCACAGCTCCAGCCATTCTGGGATGCGGATGTAGATATGAACACAGTTGGTCTGACGGTTCCCGGCGGGTTTGTTGAGGTCATAGGCTGCAAAGGCTAGGTGTGCTTTTCCTATCTCAAAAGCATCGGACAGGCTTTCCACGAAGCAGTTTTTGTTATCCTTACGGATGATCTGATACTGGTTACGGTCTTCTGCCATTACTTCAGCATCTCCTTCAGCTTCGGAATATCATCCAGCAATTTGGTGATTTCTTCAATGTTGGCATCGAACTGGGGAAAAAATTCCTCCGTGGATGTATAGTTTTCATACAGGGCAATTCGCACGGTGAGCCAAAGAGCCATCATAGCCATCATGTCAAGCTGCATTTCCAGTTCCTTTAGTCTCAGGCTGATTACGGACATGGCCTGATTCCAGCGAACGAAGGCCGTATCCTCCAGCGAGATGTCAAAATCACTGAACCATTCCCGGACGGTATGGGTTTCGGATTTATCGCCGCATTCAATGGGCTGCAGCAGGTATTGTACTTCACCGCAGTCCAGCTTCTTTTTCCCGAAGTCGTCCTTACTGAAAGCGATATAACGCCCCAGTGGGAACATACCGCAGACCGAAGGTTTTACCTTATGAACGGAGCATTTGTTGTTCTTCAGCAGTGGGCAGCGATCATCCTTTCCCACAGGCCGCAGCGTAATGATGGGCATTCGGCTAGTGGGACCAATGTGCATGGAGCAGTATTTGCGAAGGAAGTCAGCGTTGGAGAGCTTCAGCTCTTTGGCCATCTTGAAAATATCCCGGGGAGACAGGATGATGTTCGTCCGGTAGATGCAGCATTTGCCGCATTGGGTGCAGTGGAACGCAAAAGTGTCGTCAAGGCCGACAGTAAGAGACCCGATGTTTTGGCACATTTCTTCGGTTGTCATAAGAATTATCCTCCATAATTTTGCGCGGCACCGGGAACATTACCGGTGCCGTGTCGTAAGATGTTATTTCATTTCCTCTGCCATTCGGCCGAGAATTGCAAGCAGTCGCTTTTGGTTTTGTTGGAACTGCTCCAGGAAAGGTCTGTCCAGATCGAATTCAGAGTACCGGAGCCTATGGAAGTGAAAGAGTGCTTCTTTCTTCCTATTCTCAGGGATACTTCTGAGCAGTTTGGCAATCGGAACCGTATCGGCATAATCTGCCTGCATGAATGCACGGGCTTCCTGTTGGAAGTATTTCTTCATCCATTTCCGCGTTTCTACCACCGGGCCGCAGAAATGATGCTCCCACTCCCGGCTGTACAGGTAGCGGAAAGTACCAGATCCATTTGTATCCACCATGAACGGGTATAGCCGGCAGGCCATAGGTTTTACTGGCTGCACAGAACACCGATTCTCATTCAAAAAGATACAGGAATCATCTTCTCCAACAGATTTCAGGAAATACACGAAATATCCGCAATCGTTGAGCAATGCAACCGTTGCAAATTGAGCGAAAAATTCATCGGTACAGCAAATCTCCAGACCAATGTCACGCAGGTACTTTGTCAGGTAGAATACGTCCAGACTGTTCACGGGGACGCTTTCCTTTACATGGCGGCAGCATTCTGCACAGCCGGTGCATTTGAAACGGATCTTTGTGGACGGGGTGACTTGGACAGCGTTGTAAAATTCATCATTCACAGCACAACTTCCTTTCTGGTTTCTCCAGCGTAATCTGGTAAATACGGAGCTTCATGAGCAAAACTGCTCCTTTCGTTCCAGAAAACTCAGAAGTGTGGTAAGGGTTTCGACCAGAGTGGTGCTACGGATGTTCCATTCTGTCAGAAAGCAATGCATTTCCTCTGCGTCACACAGGTGGGCGCTGTCCCGGATGAAAATCTCGTGGTCGCAGTTGTTGATCTCATCATAGGAGAGTACCAGCACACCTTCCCGAACCAGAACAAAATAACAGCCATTATACTCGCCGTCGGTAAAAGGGTGCATCCAGTACAGCGGTGTGCCATACGCAGTTTCATTGGCTTCACACAGAAATGCCAGATCCGTAAAGGTACCGCCTTCATCAAACAGCTTTTCGATGAATTCATCTTTGGACATCAAGGTGCTGCTGTCGATGGTAGTGGAATCAATGTGGATTAGATTCTGGTTTATGCCAGGTAATTCTGGGGCTGTGGGGAATTTCCCGATAATGAACAGAGCATCAGGAGAAACAAACTCATTTTCCCAGTCCAGCCTCAGCGCTCTTTTCAGAAGCGCTTGGCACAAGCCCATTTCCAGAGACCTGCTGGTAGTAGAATCAACGGGAAGTGCATGCCTGAGCATATTGTCGTCTCCATTCACAGCGTTGACGAGCCGCACAATTTCCACGTTGGTAAAGGTGTCGCAGAGTGCCGAGATACTCCAGTAGTCGTCATCTTCGCCTTTGGTGCTGCAGGTGAAGGATCTTCCCAGTATGGCGGAAATCAACGTTTCCAGATACCGCGAGATCACGCCCCATGGCAGCTTCAGTGCGGAGAGCCTTTGGATATCATTCATTGTTTGTAGTCCTTTCTGCTGCCATATACGGCGCGTAATAAGCAGGGGCATCCTGATTGCTGCGGTAGGCACCAATGCAAACGCTCTCGTCTTCCTCATGATCGGGATTAAACTCCACGAAGCAGAGGGCATCGGTCGGTGCATTGACGCCATTGTCCCAGTAGATGTCGATACACGGGTATGTATCGGTGGGATACCCAACTGCCCTGAGGTATGTGCCATCAGGCAGCGGGATTGCCAGCATGGGATTATCCTCGGATATCTTGGATTTTCCCGGGAGGTAATGTTCGCTCAGGGCAAAATGTTTCTTTGCAGTTGACTGAGTACGCAGAAACCGGAGCTTGACCCGGAGCAGCTCTGCCTGCAAAGCAGTAAATATCTGATCCACCTGATCCTTTGTGTAGGCATAGGTACCGGTCCAGGACAGGTTGCCAAGCAGCCGATACAGGTGCAGGATCTTATTGACACGGGCTTCCGCAAGACGCCGGAACTTATCTTCTCTGCTCTCTCGGTGTTGACTCATATCTGTACCCCCTTTGCTGTCGCGGCCGTTGCGGGCGGATGCAGATAGTAGCGGGTATTTTGAGTCTGGATGTAGGTTACGCCGGAGGGCAGTGTGATGAAATGCTTCACGGGAGAAGTTCGGATCGGGCCTCCGACGGTCTGCCGGATAAAGGCAGCACAGCCGATGGCCAGAGGAAACTCCAAAGTACCGTGGATGTCGATGCGTTTTTTCATAGATTCAGTACTCCTTTGAAAATGACCCGGGGCAGTAATAGCTGCCCCGGGCTAAGATGTCAATGTGTGGTTACGGGAGGGATGGAAATGATCTGCCAGTCACAGTTGCGGTCATCATCCAGATTGGACCAAGCGCTCTGTGAGCTGAAGCCAAAGGAATCACATTCATAGGACCGCTGGGATTTTATTGCATCCCATTCGCTTTCGCTATGGTATTTCAGGAATTCCGTCTCAAGCGCTTCAAGCATGGTGGTTCTTGCCATTTCCGGATTGGGGAATACCGCTGTGGTGATGTCCCGCTCGAAAACGGAGATCAACATGCAGGCATTTCCAAAACCCGTTCCGTACTCGTTATCCCGGTACTCATCATAGCAGGGCCACACCTGACCGCCGGGGAATCCAACATCAAACTCCCAGGCCTTAAACAGCTCTTGCAGCTTGGTACGGGTTTCGCTGGAAGCCATATCCTCTTGGATCATAGCTTCCATACAGTCCATAAGGTCCACAAGACCGAGTCCGTGGTAAACCATCCATTGGAGCTTGTACCGCTCATACAGTTTGCGGACTTCCGCTTCGTCGTAGAATACCATGTGTATACTGCCTGCATTAGTCAGCGAGCATTTGCTCGAATTCTTCCTCAGTCAGGGTTTTAACCCCCAGCTGCTGCGCCTTGGTCAGCTTGCTGCCTGCCTTCTCGCCAACGATGAGATAGTCCGTCTTCTTGGTGACGGAGGAGGCGGGATTGGCACCCAGAGAGAGCAGTTTGTTCTGGATCCCGTCACGAGTGTAGTTCATGAGCTTGCCGGTGGCAACGACGGTCTTGCCTGCGAAGGGATTCGTGGTGTTAGTAGTCATAGTAGAAGTCTCCTTTACAAATTCAATGTGGTTCAGCAGCGGTCTCCAGAGTTTTGCTTCCTCTGTATCCGCATACCATGCGTAGATATTTTTGTTCATGGTCTCACCGAAATCGCGAAGCTGGGTGAAATCAAATCCATCCTTGATGGCCTGCTCAAAGGCTTCCCAGGAGCCGCCAAAGTAGCGATCCAGATCACGACCGGCGTGGCGACCCACCATGGGGATCCCCAGACCGGCAATGAATTTGGCCAGCGTACAATGACGGCTCTTTTCGATGGATGCCAGCAGACGCTCGAAGGACTTTTCACCAAAGCCCGGGGTTTGCAGAAACTCATCCCGGTACTTTTCCAGCTCATACAGATCGCCGAAGTTACGGATCCAACCGTGACCAAGGAACTTGGATAGGGTGGTTTGGGACAGCCCTTCAATGTTCATCCGGGTCTTCTCACAGAAGTGGGTAAACTTCCGGATAAGCTTGGCAGCACAGTACGGGTTCTCACAGAACATCTGCCGGGAGCCGCCGGGGGTGGTTCTCACAATCAGTTTCTCGCCGCAGCAGGGACAGACCATGGGCATCGTGAAAGTGCCGCTTCTGGTGTTGTTCTCTGCAATCTGTGGAATGATCTGGTTGGCTTTATAGACCATGATTTCATCGCCTACACCAAACTGGAACGTATCGAAGATGTCCAGATTGTGCAGGTATGCCCGGGATACCACGGCACCGTCAATGGATACTGGCTCAAATAGGCCGGTAATGCTTACCATACCGGTCCTGGTCGTTGCCAGATCGACGCCGAGGAACTTGGTCGGAACAGGATCGTCTTTCCACTTCAGGGCAATCATCCGGTTCTCGTGATGACCGGTGGCCCCCAGACTGGCGCCGTATGCGCGGTCGTCGTATTCTACGATCAGGCCGTCGACGGGATACCCGTAATACTCGGGCTTGTAAGAGTCAATCGCCTTACGCAGAAGTCCTTCGCCGCCGATGCCATCCACATATGTAAAAGGCACAACGGAGAAGCCGGCATTTTGCATCAACTGCATCTGTGCCAGTTTGGACTGCCGCTCCAGATGGTCACTGACCAGGTCGAAGGCGAAAAACTCAAGAAGCCGTTTCCTAGACTCATTTGCGTCCAGCTTTCTGGTGCTGCCGGCCGCTAAGTTCCGGGGATGAGAATAGGGCTCCTCCAGATCGGAATTGATCAGATCGAAGTGCTTCCAGGAAATGACGCCTTCACCCCGGACCTCAATGGAGTCCCGAATGGGTATGGTAAGAGGGACATTCAGGTAAGTACGGACCGTATGGGTCACATCCTCGCCAACAATACCCTCCCGGCCACGGGTGATGGCCTGCTTCAGCTCGCCGTTTTCATAGCGTAGCACAATGGTCAGGCCATCCAGTTTCCACGAAACCAGAACAGAACGGCCTCCGGCAAAGCGTACCAATTCTTCGATAGACTTGGTTTTCTTGGCGGAGAGCATGGGTTTGGTATGCCGGACGGATGTCAGTTCTTCCAGAACTTCGCCAGATGCTTTCTGGGTAGGGGACCCGGAGATCACCAGCCCCGTTTCGGCCTCCAGCTTCAGAAGTTCATCCGTGAGCTGGTCATACTCCCGGTCGCTCATGACAGGATCATCATCCCGGTAGTAGGCGATATCTGCTTCGGTCAGGGCTTTAATCAGATCCTTCATGCGAAGAATCTTGTCTTCATTCACACACATAGGTGCGTTCCTCCATTTCTAAAGTGGTCATAATTTCGTAATGTGTCCATCTGCCGCAATGCGGGCAGCAGACTCTGTCATCAATGCGGGAATCTAACTGGGTTTGGGGGATCGTTCCGGGTTTGCTGCAGCATTCCGTGCGGATATAAACCACCTTGGTGGCTGCTGCGACCTCCGGGCGATATTTCCGATTGAACTTCAGGAAAACGACCCATGCTTCGTTGTCAAAGATCCGGTCAGCGTGCAGTTCCAGCGCTTTGTGTTCCAGCTGGGTTTTGGTACTCTTGGCGTAGTTATGCTCTGTCAGGTATTCCAGAAGCTGCTCGTATAAGTGCCGCTCCCCCTTACAGTCGATAAGCTCCCGCACCATTTGGAACCATTCCGATTGCTCAATGTTTCCTAAATCGCACTGGATACCGGTTCGATAACCGTAGACGCGGTTTCGGCCTTCACCGGATTTAATATAGGAACGTCCGGTAAAGTGGCGGCAGCGAAGGTCACCGAATGTCAGTTCACGCATCCTGAGTCACCCCATTCACACCATTGGGAAAGATACGGTTGAACAGCTCCTGAAATCTTGCGGCACCAACAGCATTCAGCGGAATCTGAAGGGATACACAACTCCATCCAATCAGTTCCTCCTCCGGGAGAATGTAAGGATCCTCAACGAACTTGTTGCCGTCATATCTGGGGCAACGAGGGCCGAGGATCCGCTTTATCTCCGCTTGGGTGGCAGCTTTTTGAATCATGCTGCATTTCTTTTCCGCAATCGCCGTTGTCAGAGGCCGGATAAAGCCCAGATGATGGTATGCGTTCAGGCGGCGCAGCACCTTGTTGAGAGCGGCAATCCGAAGCTCTTTCAGATGTTCCGAAGCATCTTCGTCCATAACGATCTCCACAAGGGCGTGCAGAATAATCAGTTCATAGTCCATTGGATTACTCCTAGTTATTTTGATTTCTATATATAACGGGTCAGCCAGAAGGCTCCCCGGAAATAAGGTTGGGGGAGCCTCAGAAGCTCCAATCTATATAAAAAGCACCCACAAGAATCGAAGAGATTCAAGTGAGTGCTTCCATTACTATGACATTTCTGCCATGGTATTTCGCTGACGATATTTGAGGGATAGCCCCTCATTGTTTTGCTGACTTCTGTGCATCAGTGAAAAGATGCAGAAGAATAGAAAAAGCCCGAAGACATAACGACTTCGGGCACATGAGAACTCAGATACTGTGTTTTGTCTCTGCAAAACTCGGATACTATGTTGAGGGTATTATATCATAGCCGACAGTATTAGTCAACTGCGGAATCCAGCCTTTCAGGGCTATCCGCGTATGAAGCGTTGCCAGAAATCAGACATTAGCCAGACATAAAACTGTTTCCGGTTGCAAGGCGATTACGTAAGAACTCTTATGGGAAAACCAATATCCATACTCACCATTTGGACGTACCTGGCTGTAAGAGCCGTATCCGGTGTGTAACCTGGAACAACTTCCGGGAAGAAGGCGTTCCCCCATAGGAAGCCCCAGAGATGGGCCAGCTTAAAGCCTACAGTTTCCAGATAAGCATAGTAATCCGCTAGTCGCTGTGATGACTCCTGCTGCTCCTGTGTGAAGTGCGGAACAGCGGAGTGGATGGCTTTTTCGGCGGCATGCACCTGAGGGAGAGACGGGAAATGGTATTCTCCATGCAGTTCCTCGTAGTCGGATTTAAGGCGGAGCTTGTTTACCGGGTTCCGACAGCAATCCAGATTCCAACAAACACCTTGCCATGCAACATACAGCAATTGGGCAGCAAATTGTCTTTCCAACGCCTCCGCGAGAGCGTTGCTGGATAGCTGCGCTTTGGCCTGCTCATATGCCAGCTGTTCCTCAGCGTAGTTAGGGTCAAACTGTGCCAGAGCGTTTTTTAGCTCTTTGACGAGCTACGTGCCAGTTGGGATGAATTGTGTGAGTGACATTCGATTTCCTCTTTCTATAGAAATTTCAGAAAACTCGATAATAAATATTTACAAGTAATTCTGATAGAACTATAATATAAGAAAAGACATGTCGAAGTCAGTCGGATTATGGGAAAAGAAAACCGGCAAGCGATCTTTTTGCGATTGCTTGCCAGTGGAATCAGCCGTTTTCGTGGTAGGCGTCAATATAGGCTTTGATGCAATGGTAGATTTTGCGACGCTCTTTTGCGGGAAGATCCTTCAGCAGACCGTCTAATTCTGAGGGGACGGAATCTGCAGAGCGATTGATGACGTCTTGGAGCAGCGTGTCGGCAGACACATCCAGAACGTTGGCAATATTGCAGAACGTATCCATTTTAGTGGGCTTATAACCCCGTTCAATTACGCTGACGTGCATGGGGCTTAAATTTACCAGTTCGGCCAATGCCTCCTGCGTCAACCCCTTCGCCTCGCGAGCTGCTTTGATCCGCCGCCCAATTGCTTTCAAATCCATAGCAATCATCCTCTTAGATTGAGATTTAATTCCAAGAGATAGTATAACTATAGACGAGAAGAAAACACAGAATCCACTGTGCTTAGTATAAATATGATAGAATTAGGAAAAGAACATTCAGCGATTGACACGGTTCGACACAACAATAGGACGGGAGGTGGTATAATGAAGGTACAGGGGAGTGTTGCCCAGCCCACCTGCCAAATGGCAAAAAATTTCGTCAAGTAATCAACTTGCCGATATAATTCTAAATTTCACCTACAGAAATGCGTCTTTTTCCATATCCGCAAGACCAGATTTTTGACGGCAAATGTGCTTTTTACGCAATTCCGGCCAGCATACTGGCGGCCTCCATGGCGGCTCGTTTGGAGGCCATGGAGGGATGGACGTACATTTGCAGCGTGGTCTGTACATTGGCGTGACCCAGAATTTCAGACAGAGATTTGATATCCATACCGCCCTCAATGCAGCGTGTGGCGAACGAATGCCGGAGAACGTGATAATTTCTGATTGGTAAGTTGTTCTTCTCCAGAAAGCGCCGGAAGCGATACTGCATCGTCCGCGGTTCCAGAGGCCGCTCCGTGCCGGTAAGCAGGCAGCAATCCTTCTTGTCCTTCATCTGGCGCAGCACAGAAAGCATTTTCGCCGTCAATGGGATAGCGCGAACGGAGTTTTCGCTTTTTGGCGTTTGTAGCACCAGCTCGGTGCGCTTCCCGTAGTTGATGCGGTATACCGTCCGCTGGACACGAAGTACCCCTTCTGCAAGGTCAATATCAGACCAACGAAGGGCGCAGACCTCGCCCAGACGCAGCCCTGTTTCCAGACACAGCAAATAGCTCAGACTACTCCTGTCCGGCTTTTTGAGTACGGCGGCGGTGATTCGCTGACTTTCCAGCTGGGAAAAGACCTCCACTTGCTTCTGCCTGATGGCAGGAGCATTTATTTCTCCATCCCCCGAATATCTGTATTTCCGTTTTGCCAGCTTCAGCGCCGACTTCATGACAATGCAAATATCCCGCACGGTTTTGGGCGCTAATCCGCCCCTGCCGTCCAGCCGCCCGGATCTCAGCTTTTTGCGGACAAAGGCATCCAGGACCTCCTCGTTCAGCTCCCGAACCTTCCGCGCTCCCAGCTCCGGCTGAATGTGCAGCTCAATGAGCGCCCGGTAGCGCTCCCGGCTGGTGGGCTTGATCTGGCTGTTCTCGGCCTGCCAGAGCGCCAAAAGCTCATTTACCGTCAGCTTGCAGGAACCGATCTGCCGCTTTTGTGTCTCTTGTCGCTTAGCGACCAGCTTTTCCCGCACCTGCGCGTAGGAAGTTCCGTAAATGGAGCGGTAAATCGCTTTGCCATCCGGTTTTCGATCCGCAATATAACGCCCTTCCCATCGTCCGTCCTTCCGCTTGTAGATGTTTTCTCCTCGTCTGGGCATAGGTAAGACCTCCTGTGACCAAATTTTTGACGGTGAATGCAGCCTCCTCAAAACGTCTTTATTGCTATATTGCATAAAATTTTATTTTCTCTTTGCCTACAGCTTCCGATAATTAACAATATTACACAAAATTTTGCAGTCAGGAGCGATTCTAATTGACATTTCCTGGGATTGATGGTACATTGTAAGCGAATGGATAGGTGGAGGAGGTCAGTCGAAGCTTTCGTCAAGTTGATTACTTGGCGAAACGATCAACCGTCCTCTGTCATTCTGTCCGTCGTACATAGTATGGCACAGAAATTTTCTATTTAACAATTAAATGCTGCACGGTGTCCCGCGTTTTGGATCGTTTGATTGATCCGAATGCGGAGATTAGGGAACCGGTGGAAATCCGGGCTATACCCGTAGCTGTAAGCGCAGATGTCTGTATCCTTAGCGGAGCGATCCGGTCATTGGGGAAACCTGAGAAGGCTGGATACAGGCGCGGGAGGCGGTGGCCTCTGAGATGCGCGGAGCCAGAATACCGACCGTGTGGGAACCCGGAGCGCATCTTTGAGATGGGATGAAGGAAGGCAGGATGTGAGAACAATCGGTCACACTGGCAGAAGTCTGCCTGTGTGGCTTTTTCTTTTGCCGGAAATTAAATAGGTTTTGTGGCCCGTGAGGAGCGGGCTGAACAAGGGAAGCCGGTGAGAATCCGGCGCAGACGCGCTACTGTGAAAGTTGATATAGGCTTTGCATTCATGCCATTGCGAAAGCGAGAAGGCGCAAAGCTGACGAAGCCAGGAGACCTACAAAACCAAGGCTGATCTTTGGACGCGAGATACACCGCAAGATCCCACCCAAACGGAGGCACTGCGCCTTGACGATGGAGGGATACGGTGTGAGCAAAAAGGATAAGCCCCATTATTTTGACCCGCAGAAGTGGAAACAGCAGAAGCTGGAAGCCATGACAGACGCTGCCATGCGGCAAAAAAACGCTGAGTTTGTGACTGCGCACCGGGACGATACGGACGGGCAGTTGATCGTCTACGTCCGGCAATGCGCTCAGGAGCTGGGACACACGCCCTACCCGAGAGAGATATTCGGGGGCGCTATGATTTACGAGCGCTTCGGCACATGGTCGAAGGTACTGAGTGCCGCTGGGCTGCCCTATCCGACGCACAAGGTCAGTGATAGAGGCTGCCGCATCTATCGCCAGACGATGAAGGAGCAGGTTCGCGTTTTTGACCAGATTCGGGCTGAGAAAGTGGAAGCGATTCAGGCTGCGAGCGCGGAACGAAACGCTACCGCGCAGGCCGAGAAACAGGCCCGCTTAGAGCGGGATGTCCGGTGGGGAGAATCCCACGGGGATATGATGAGCGACGATGAGATACTGGAGTACCTTCGTACCTGCGCCGGGGCGCTGGGCCACTCCCCCTATTCCTATGAGGTTGAGGGCGGGCGGTATATTGCGGGGCGGTTTGTCTGCTGGTCTATTGCATTGACCGAGGCCAAGCTGCCGCTGCCGAAGGGATGCCATAAGCCGAGGCGGGAACAGAAGTTGGAGTTCCTGGCGAGGAAAAATGGGTGTCAACCGGGACGTGACCCGGAGGCATATACAGATTGAACTGAACCCGGCAACATGGTCAGAATTGAATGTGCGATGATATGAGCGCGTCTTTCCGGGTGTGTAACCTCCTTCAATTGCCCCACAAGATAAGGAGTGTCTGGTGAAAGAACGATCTACACTACTTTGGTGCTACCGATGGAAATATCGTGAGCATAAATAAAAATCTGAAAGGATGGAAAAAGTTATGAGGCACATGAGGAAAGCACTGTCCCTGTTGTTGGTACTGGCAATGGTTGTCTGCTTTGCCGTACCTGCCTTTGCGGCCGATACGGATACCGCAACCGTAACGGTCTATGTTACGACGGGAATGTTCACTGAGGGCGGAATTGATGACAACGGGGACAACATCGCACAGACGTACATCGGCGGCAATCCGGAGAGCTATTTGATCCCCAACTACGTAGTCATTCCCGTAGACAGCCTTTCCATAAGCGCTAGCCTCAGTGATTGCAGAGACGTTTATAATGCGCCTAATACATTGTCGAACAATGTTAATGTTCTGGACGCCATTATTTACTCACTGATGTTTAATGGCTATACATGCCGCGGTGGCTGGGATACCGTCAATATTCCGAACGGCGGCTATGTCCACGATGTGCTTCCCGGATATGCAGGCACTGTGGCCGTTACATATCCTACAATTAACGGCGTTCAGTACGAAAGATATACCGGCAGTGGCTGGAACATTGCCTTCACGCAGAACGGCCAGTATGTTGTCCCGGAGCTGTACGGAAACAATTTTGTCATTGAGGATGGCATGGAGATCGTTTTCGACTACAGTCCTTATGTGCAGTATGCTCCGGTCACAGCGTCCAACTGATGATTCATTTTAATTAATCCATGAGGCGGGAGGGGCAGAAATGTCCCTCCCGCCATTTTTTGATTTGAGAGGGGTTATTCAATTGCTGAAGAAAGTATTTTCCGTTGTTCTTGCAATTGTTCTTGTTTTCTCTTCCTTCCCGTGCTACGCGTTTGCTGAGGATATAGATGTTTCGGAGCCTATGGCTGAGGCTTCCCAGACGGAATCGGGAAATACTGACGCAACAGAGGGCGAGGATACTGACGCGACGGAGGCGGAGGAAACTTCATCCGATGCGGAGGATAAAGTCGGCGAAGAGTTCGACGAAGAAAGCGAAAAACCCGCTGAGCAGAGCGGCGGGGAAGGGGCGGCGGACGCTGATGCGCAGGTTCCGGTTGTTGAGGATGCCGAGGACAGCGGAAGCGTGGCTCTTGAGCGTATTACTCTGAGCAATGAGAAGCTGGAAGTAAAAATGGGAGAGAGCGCGGCTCTGACAGTCGAGCTTTATCCGGAGGATGCGTCCGGTCAGGAGGTCGTGTGGGAAACCTCCAATGCCGCAATCGTCACTGTGGATGACAACGGCGGTATAACCCCCGTAAGTGTGGGTACGGCAACGATTCGGGCGTCGGCAAAAGAGGACCCCGGCATTTCCGATACCTGCGAAGTCACGGTGTGGGATAGCTGCGGTGACAACGCAAGATGGTATGTTCTGGAAGATGGCGCAACTCTGGTGATTGACGGCACCGGCCCGATTGCCGATTCTGCCAGTGCAATGAAGCAGCCATGGAAAAATGTCAGGGCGAAAATTACGGAGATAAAACTGGGAAGCAACATAACGGCTATTGGGAACCTCTCGTTTGCCGGATTTAGTAAATTGGCGTCCTTAGATATTCCGGAAGACAGCGAGCTGGAAAGCATTGGAAAAAATGCGTTTATGGCTACGGGCAAGCTGAGGGAAATCTACCTGCCGGGAACGCTGAAGCGAATTGATGATACCAATATTGGCAATAAGGAGAAGATCCATTACCGTGGAACTGCTGCCGACTGGGAAAAACTGAACTATAAGGCAGCAAAGGCAACCGTATACGTTCTGGACGAAGCGGGAAATGAGGTTGAATATGTAGCTGACCCGTACAAATGCGGGGCAGATGCAAGATATAGCTTTGATAGCGATGGCGGTGTTCTGACGATTACGGGAACCGGCGCTACGGAGGACTATACGTCCGTGGCCAATACCCCGTGGTATGAACTCTGTTCGCAGATCAAAGCGGTTGTCGTCCAGAGCGGAATCACATCGGTAGGCGGATATGCCTTTGCCGAATGTGAAAATCTGGAAAAGGTCACATTGGCGGATACCGTTACAAGCATTGGGACCTATGCGTTCCGTACAGATACAAAACTGACGGAAATCAATTTGGAAAATGTACAATTGCTTGGCAATAGCTCCTTTACGGGATGCGTGGGGCTGAGTCAGGCAAATTTGTATTCTGCGCGGTCGATTGGCGAGCAGGCGTTTACCAACTGTACAGGTCTGACGGAGGTAAGTCTGGGCAGCGCGGAAACCTGCGTCGCTGAAATTGGGAAACGCGCGTTCAATGGATGTACTTCGCTGAAAACCGTTGCGTTTACCAATGTCAAAAAAATTGTAGATTACGCATTTGAGAAAGCCGCCCTCGAAAGCGCTGACCTGAGCAGCGTGGAGAGCATCGGCGCAAATGCTTTTGCTTTTACGAAAAATCTGAAGACGGTTGTTTTTGGAAGCAGTTTGACAACCATTGGCAGTGCGGCCTTTTCCATGTCCGGTCTTACAACCGTCGATAT
>ERZ507028.256-NODE-256-length-20742-cov-12.634795_pt1 | contig 20742 bp, 17 predicted proteins | sample MGYA00512875_ERZ507028 | MGnify/ENA metagenome assembly ERZ507028 | reverse complement strand
GCCCAAATAAAAAATGACTGCATTCTAACCGAAAGGTAGGAATGCAGTCGTTTTTGTGATATAATTTACTATCAATGAAAAACCACATCAACAAGGTGCATTATACACCGTATCAATTAAAATTATAACCGGAAATTGGAAAAATAATAGAAATTTCTGATCCGGTATATACATTTAACGAGGTTTTTCATCATATTGATCTAAATAAACACCTTGCTGTTAAGGAAAGCAGGATATGTCGCATATCTACATAGACGGAACAAAGATAACTGCCAATGCAAATAAGGGTAACGACCAATTATTGACCGGATACAACATTCAGCAATGCAAGCAAAAAAATCACCGAGACTCACTTTTTCGTGAATCTCGGCTTTTTAATATGCTGTTTCTTTACAGCACCTTTTGTGGAGCGGATGATGGGAATCGAACCCACACGATCAGCTTGGAAGGCTGAAGTTCTACCACTAAACTACATCCGCTTATCTATGTAACATATAGTATTATATCATTACAGATAATATTTGTCAAGCGTTAATTTCAGATTATAAAATTTTTAAGAAAATTTTAACTGTTTTATATTAAACTATAAGTTTAACGATGATTATAATTTTAATATACATCAAGATATATATACAGATTACTTACTTATTATTTTTACCGAAGGATAACTTACTATATCTTTGATAATCAATTATAAAATGTTGGTAACACAGAAAAATAGCAGAAAATGCCAAATATTGAAGTTAGTGAATATTAACTTTGATTTAAAACCACATTTATAAAAAATTTATGATATAATATCTCAAATAGTATTATATATACAAGCGGCTAATTTTTAATAGTAATAATATACTAAAAATACATCTGAATAAATGCATTTATTATGTTAGAATATACAAAGAAATATATCTCAAATTGTGTAAGCGTACAGATGTAAACTTTTCACTCGGTGTAAGTATGATTTCAATGTGGATATTCAGAATAGTTTGCAGTTATATACTTGTTATGGTTCTTGATATGGGCGTTTTAGGTGTATGGATCGGTATGTTTGTTGATTGGTATGCTCGTGCTGCAGCATATCTTGTAAGGTATTTGTCAGGCAGATGGAAAAAGCATAGAATGATTTAAATATTTAAAAATGGAGATAAATTTTGTTTACCCTACCGTCATAATTATAAAAGTTTGACCAAACATTTATAATTGTCTTGCAAAATATTTCGGTAAATCATAATTTATAATCATTACTCCAACACATATAACGAAATATGATTTTAAAAATCAAAAGCCCTCGAATTTTTATCGAGAGCCTTTTATCTTTTATCTTTTTTACAAATCAAATTCAAAGTACGGATTATGGTACAGTGAAAATGTTATAATATGGTAAAGACAAACCTAAATTGCCAAAGTGAAGTTCGGATTTTTGAGAAAAAAACGAGAAATACCACGGGTTCACCTTGACAAAAGAGTATGGTAAAGACAAAATCCAATTTGGATAGATTAAAAAAGTGGTGTAAATAAATATTATTTAAAATCCATTATGGAAAGATTTATTAAATTATATCATAATTAATTGTAAATATCAAATGTACTAAATTTATAAAAATAAATGTATTTGTAAGTTTATTTATAAAAAATTTTCTTAGAAAATATATATTAGGTATTGACAAACAAAATTGTGAACGCTATACTGTAATTAAAGTTGTGAAATATCATAACTCTAATAACGAAATCTAATACTATTAAAATAATAAATGGAGGTAAATATGAAAATCTTATTGCGATTTTATTTGCAAAACAATAAGCTGCCGATTGATTATCGACGAATTATGCTCTCGTTTTTTAAACGGTCACTGTCAGATATTGCCGAGGGAAAATATTATGAAAAATATTATTTTACACCGGAACGCAGAAATTTTACTTTTGCGGTGAATCTGCCTATGCCGAAGTTTTCTAAAACGGAAATTCAACTCGGGAAAAATCAACTAAACATTACTTTTTCAACGCCTGACTATAATACGGGATGTATTTTTATGTCTGCTTTTATAAAGCAAAAGGACAAGCCGATTCCCGCTCCGCTCGGCAACGAAATGAAACTTGTCAGTGTTAATCTTGTGCCGGAAAAAAATGTTACTTCATCATCCGCTGTTGTGAAAATGCTCAGCCCTTTGTGTATCAGATTACATAAAGCCGAGAATAATTCGGATAAGTATATTTCGGTTGCTAATCCGGATTTTACGGAGATTGCAAAACAGGTAATTAAAGAGCAGCTTGTTGAAAGCGGTTTTGACGAGAAGTTAATTTCAAACTTTGAAATTAAACCGTTAAACGCAAAAAAAACAGTGGTTTATCACTACAAAAACTACATTGAATGCAGTTTAGGCAGTTTTAGTATTAATGCCGATAAATCGGTTATTAATTATCTGCTGAAAAGCGGTATAGGTTCACGAAAATCCGCAGGATTTGGCTTTGCCGAGCTTTTATCGGAGGGAGGTGAACCGAATTAATGAAAACAAAGATTGATTACTTTGATTATGACACTTTGCTGCAGCCTACCGATTGGAGGTTTGCGGCAGCCGTTGTCGGTTTATGTAAATATTTTGATTACTTTGGAATTGATTACAAAGTCCTCTATGATGTTGAAGAAAAGCCCGATAATTATATCCACGGCTTTGACGGTATTATTTACAAAAGTGAAGATATAACAGAAGAAAAGTATCTCGATTTTGTTGAGAGTTATTTTGAAAAATATATGACGCATATAAAATTGCAAAATATTCTCAATAAAGACAAATTAATCGATGAAGATATAGTTAATTTTAAAAGGATTTGCCCGGATTCATTTTATAAAAATTTTTTTGAAAACAAAAGATTTGATGGAAGTAATAAAGATTATTTTATTTCAGCCATATACGAAAAAAGATATGAAATGATTACACATTCATATAAATATAATTTAAATTTATATGGAAATTATTGTAACAAGAATAGATTATATACTGATAAAAATAAAGTTTGCAGAATAATAGGGTATGATGTTGACAAGGATCGAAAAACAAGTAATCTCGGCTTTTGTTTTTCAAAGGAAAGTTTTGAGAGCAATGATATTTTAGAATTTGATTTTATACCGTTTGCTTTTTCAAATTCTGATATGAGAGAAACTTATTTTGTAAATAACAATTTTTCTGTTAAGTCTTTAACTCAAACAAACTATGCTTTTTCAAATCAACTTAGCAGTACAGAAAATAAAGACGACAAAAACAAACTAATGCTTGTTTTGCAAAACTCAAAGGATTATATAAGCTATGATGTTGAAATTATATCAAAATCTCAAGATAAGGCTTATTACGAAACATTCTTTGTACGACTTGAAAGATTAAAAAAGTTAAGAGAATTATCGGGGAAATCATTAAACTTTGTCAAAAAAATCAATGATGATTATTGGTTTAATCTTGAGAAAGAAGTTTATAAGCGTTGTATGAATAATATTTTACTTGATGATGTTATTCTTAAAATGTTTAAATTTTTTTATTTTGAGGAAAGCGAGAAAAAGAATAGCAAAGCTATAAGTGAAATTCGTAAAACTCAAAAAAATATAATGTACAAGATAGGCTTATTAGTTGATATAAATGTATCGTGGAAAGGAAATGAAATTATGGATGAAATTAAGTCAGCAAAAAGTTGTGGATTTTTAACTTCCAAAAAACTAATTGAAATGAAAAGCAGTAATAAAATTAATTCATATAAGCAAAAAATAATCAGTGCTCTTTGCGCACATGATTACGACAGAGCAAAAGAGATTATACTTAGTTTGTCTGCTTATGTCGGAATGGAATTTTCATTTTTCTATACATTTCTTGAAAATGCGGAAGAAAATAAGGATCTTGCATTTGCTTTTGCAAGTGCATTAAATGAAGTAAGCTCAAAAAATAACTAATATAAAGGAGATTTTATTATGAAAAATAAAGCATTAACATTAACTGTAATCGCAAATATGACAAGCAACTACGGTGAAAGTCTCGGTAATATTTCAAGTGTACAAAAGGTATTCAGAGGCGGAAAAGAGTACGCTACAAGAAGTCGTGAGAGCCTTAAAAACGCTATCTGTGTTCAGTCGGGTTTTTATGATGATTTACAGACATCAAACGAAGGAGCAATGCAGAAGCTTGCTAATGAAGATATAAATGCCGCAACATGCCGTGCGCTTGAGGGTGGATATATGTTTACAAAGTCTAAAGGATCTACATATATTCGTAACAGCTCATTTTACCTTACAGATGCAGTTGCAACCGAGCCGTTTATTAATGATGCCCGTTTTCACAATAACCTTTACCTTGCAACCAATTATGCTAAGGCGCACGGTTTAAATGTTCAAAACAATGCAAAGGATTGCGGTCTTATGCCTTATCAGTACGAATATGACAAGTCATCTAAAATTTACAGTCTTACAATTGACCTTGAAAAAATCGGTAAGGACGAAAACTTTGGTGCAGAGGCAGATAACGCCGAAAAGTGTGAAAGAGTAATTGCTCTTATTGACGCAGTAGAAAATCTTTCACTTGTTGTTAAGGGAAATCTTGATAACGCAGAGCCGATTTTTGTGGCAGGCGGTCTTTCACCGAGAAAAACTCATATTTTTGAAAATGCTGTTTCTGTTTCAGGCAAAAGACTTATTATAGAGCCGATTAAGGAAAAACTTGCTCAAGGTTACAGCTGTGCACTTATGCGTAACGGTGAGCTTTCAAACGAGGATGAAATTGTAAGAGAACTTAATCCTGTAAGTATGACAGAATTTTTTGAAAATCTCAGAGGTCAGGTTAAAGAGTATTTTTCGGAGTAAGGCGGAATTAATATGAAAGCAATTAGACTTCATATAAAACAAAACAGTGCAAATTACAAAAAAGAAGAAACTGTACAAAACCGTATGACATATCCTTTACCGCCGTATTCAACTGTTATCGGAGCAATTCACAAGGCTTGCGGTTATACATCTTATCATCCTATGCAAGTAAGCGTACAGGGAAAGTACGGTTCTCTAAAAACTAAAATGTATAAGGACGATTGTTTTCTCAACAGATTAGAAGATGATCGAAATATACTTGTAAAAATGAAAAATCCCGATATGCTTTCAAGTGCATATCAGGTTGTGGCAACTGCTAAAAATACTCAAGGAAACAGTTTTGAAAAAGGCATTACAATTAATGTAATTAATGAAAAATTGCTTGAAGAATACCGCTTTTTAAAGCGTACAAAACGCAGAATAGACAAGCATAAAAAAATCATTAATAAAATGAAAACTCGGCTCAAAGAAATGAAAGCCGATGAAAATATTTCTGCCGAAGAAGTAAAAGAATTTGATAAGCGTATTAAGCATATAAAGGCTGTGTATGATGAGTACGAAAAGGTAAAGTATACAATTCCGTATTCCCATTTCAGAACGCTTGCAAAAGGCCCTAAGTATTATGAACTTCTCTGCGATATTGAACTTATCATTCATATAGTTGCAGATGAAAATACTATGAATGATATTATGGATAATATCGGAAATCTTACTGCAATCGGCAGAGGAGAGGATTTTGTAGAAGTTCTTGAGTGTGCTCAAACAGAGCTTTTTGATGTTGACGAAGATGTCGATTACGGAGAAGCTGATTTTGATGTTTATATGCCTGTCGAGTATCTCGAAATTAATAAAGACGATATGGATATAATCTCTAAAACGGAAGGCGGATACACAGGCGGTACAAAATATTTAATGCCAAAGGATTACAAAACTGTGCAGTTAAAGGGCGGTATGAGAAAACGAGTGTTTAATCGTGTACCTATTATTTTCTGTCAACTTAACTATATTGAAAACGGTTGTAAAGGCATAATGCTTGACAAAACCGAGAACGGTATATATTCAGTGTTTTTAGCTTGAGGTATTTGTAATGAATATAGAAGATAAACTTGCAAAACCCGACAAAACAATCGGACAACATTCAAATGAGCTTATAGAGCAGGCAAAACTGCTCTATAAGCTCGGCTATATAAAATCTGATGATTTATACGCTGATTTACTTGTTTCATGTTTAAAACATGATAACGGTAAGGCAAATTCTCAATTTCAAAAAAGAATTACTAAAGGTGGAAATTTTCAACCTGAACAAGAAATTCCACACAGTATACTTTCGACTTTTTTTATTGATAAATCAGAATGTATAAAACCTATAAGCGTATATTTTGCTGTGCTTTATCATCACTATAACAAAGACTCTCCTGTTACAGTGTTTAAAGAAAACCATGAGCTTATAGAAAAATTCCTTGCTGAATTTGGCTTTGATACAAACTCTTACAATAAAATGAAGAGAAATATTAAGAAAATCAAAGCTTTATTTGAAACCGAACTTTCTGATGAAGAAAAACAATACGCTGTTTTATTAAAAGGTCTTTTACATAAATGTGATTACAGTGCAAGTGCAGGTCTTGACTGCGAAAAGGTCAACGATTTTTTGACTGCTTCTTTAAACAATTGGAAAAATACCCGAAATATACATTACAATGAATTGCAAGAATTTTGCATTAAAAATACCGACAGCAATTTAATTGTAACCGCACCTACAGGTATGGGCAAAACCGAGGCGGGATTGCTTTGGTGCGGGGACAATAAATGTTTTTTTGTTTTGCCGTTAAAAACAGCTATCAATGCGATGTACGAAAGAATTAAAAAGCTTTGCGGAGATAATTCTCAAGAAGATTACAAGGAAAGAGTGGCACTTGTTCACTCCGATATGAAATCCTATTATTTGGAAGATTCAATAATTAGCGGAAAAAATTATGATTTTGCGTATGCACAATGCAGTAAACAGCTTGCACTTCCGATTACAATTTGTACGCCTGATCAGATATTTGACTTTGCATTGAAATATGCAGGTTATGAATACAAACTTGCGGTAGCGTCATATTCAAAGTTTATTATTGATGAGATACAGATGTATTCACCTGATGTTTTGGCTGCAATTATTTATGCAATTGAGATGATTCATACTTTGGGTGGTAAAGTGGCTGTAATTACCGCAACTTTGCCTCCGTTTGTAAGAAACGAGATTGAAAAAATACTCGGAACAGATGTAAAAACATCCGATTTTTCTGATAAAGGAAAGCTAAGGCATAATGTAAAAGTATATGAAAAAAACTTGCAGTCTGACGATATTATAAAAATATTTGATGATACAATATGCGATAAAGTAAAAAAATATCTTGTTGTTTGCAATTCAATTGATATTGCAAATAAGATGTACACCGAAATAAAAAATTCGGATATTAACGCAAGTGTAAATCTGTTTCATTCCAATTTTACAAAAAATGACAGAAAAACTAAAGAAAATGCGATTTTGGCAGCCTCTGAAAAAACTAACGAAAGTATGAATATACCTGAAATATGGATTTCAACATCAGTAGTCGAAGCAAGTCTTGACATTGATTTTGATATTCTTATTACCGAGTTATCGGATTTATTTTCCCTGTTCCAACGCTTTGGCAGAGTAAACAGAAAGGGTAATAAAGACTTTTCATCTTACAATTGTTTTGTATTTACTGAAATTCAAGGTAATGCACATCGTTTTGTTGACGATGCTATTCATTTGTTGTCAAAACAGGCGATTTTAGGCGTTGACGGAATTATCTCTGAAGTTCTTAAAAAAGAACTTATAGATGAGTACCTTTCGGTTGAAAAAATCGAAAAATCAAAATATTTTCAAGAATATCGTAAAATTTATAAATATTATAAAGAAAATGTCGATTATCTCTCTCTTAAAAAAGATGGAATAAGAAGTATTGACAGAAGTGACGCTGTGCCGATTGATGTTTATAATCAAAATGAAAGTGCCATAGAAAAAGCTTTGTATGTTTTAAAATCAGATACTTATTCAAGAGATGATAAACTTAAGGCAAACGAAGAAATACTTGGCTTCACGGTTTCCGTACCTAAATTCAGAATTGACGATTACGAAATAAAAAAATTAAAAATGCCATATACTGAATTACCTGTTATTAACAGCAGTTATGATTCCGAATGCGGCATCAGATTTGATAAGGAAAAGAAAACCAAAAAGCAAGATAAATCTGATGATAACGGAGAACCTGATAATTTTATATGAGGTATGATTATGGACGAAAATAATATTTCGGGTATGCATATTTATTATTACTATGTTTGTAAAAGAAAGCTGTGGTATTTTTCAAACGGTTTGGCAATGGAAAGTGAAAACGAAAATGTCAAAATAGGAAAACTTATAGATGAAACCACTTATAAGCAAAAGAAAAAACATATTATGATCGACAACACAATCAATATTGATTTTATTACCGAGCATAAACTTTTACATGAGGTAAAGAAAAGCAGAAAGATAGAGGAAGCGGGTATTGCTCAACTTAAATACTATCTTTATTATCTGAAAAAGCGTGGGGTAGAGGGAATAAAAGGCAGAATTGATTATCCTTTGCTAAAGCAAAGTCTTAATGTTGAACTTAGCGAAGAAGATGAAAGAGAGCTTGAAAGTGCGGCAGCTGATATAGTAAAAATTATATCGGCTGCTTTGCCGCCAAAATTTAAAAGTAAAAGAATTTGCAAATCATGTGCTTACTATGATTTGTGCTGTATTTGAGGTGATAAAATGCAGGAAAGTTATTACATATATTCGTCAGGCAATTTAACTCAAAAAGACAACACATTAAGATTTACTGCAATTGACGGAAATGTAAAAGATCTTCCGATAGAAAATATTAAAGAAATTTATATTATGAATGAAATAACGGTTACATCTAAATTGCTGAACTTATTTTCAAAATACGGTATACTTGTACATTTCTTCAATTACTATCAATTTTACATAGGAAGTTTTTGCCCAAAGGAAACAAAACTTGCAGGTCAGCTTTTGGTTAAGCAAGTGCTTGCTTACGGCGACTATTCAAACAGATTATCAATAGCAAGAGAATTTATAGTTGCTGCGTCTTATAATATTTACAGAAACTTAAGATACTACAACGGCAGAGGCAAAAATGTGTCAGAGCAAATGGCCGCTATAGAAAATTTGAGGAGAAAACTTGCAGATGTAGAAACCATAGAAGAGTTGATGGGAATTGAAGGTAATATTCGTCAGGAATATTACAAAGCGTGGAATGTAATTATTGATCAGAATATTGAATTTGATAAAAGAGTTTATCATCCTGCCGACAATATGATTAACAGCCTTATTTCATATGTCAATTCTCTTGTATATACAAAAACTCTGGCGGAAATTTATAAAACCCAACTTAATCCTACAATAAGCTATCTTCATCAGCCGGGTACAAGGCGATATTCTCTTGCACTTGATGTTTCGGAAATTTTCAAACCGCTGATTGCGGATCGTCTGATCTTTTCTTTGCTTAATCGAAAACAAATAACAGAAAGCAGTTTTGTAGAAGGACTTAACGGTTTGCAGCTTACCGAAAGAGCGTCACGAATAATTACATCTGAATTTGACGAAAAATTAAAGACAACTATTTTTCACAAAGAACTTAATAAAAATGTTTCTTATCAATTCTTAATCAGACTTGAACTTTATAAACTGATAAAGCACATTATAGGAGAAAAAGAATATAAAGGCTTTGAAATGTGGTGGTAAATATTGTATGTAATTCTTGTATATGATATAATATGTGATGAAAAGGGCAGAAAAATACTTCCAAAGGTATTTAAGATTTGCAAAAAATATCTTGTACATATTCAAAACTCTGTTTTTGAAGGAAACTTAAGTAAAGCAAACTCACTTGCTTTGCAAAAAGAACTTGATGTTTATATCAGAAAAGACAAGGATTCGGTAATAATGTTTCATACCCGTGAAGAACGGTGGATGAATAAAGATTTTCTTGGAAAAACGGATGATAAAACATCAAATTTTTTGTAACGCTTTTATTGTCGACCTGACATAGCACAAAAACCCCGGCAGGTTGACAGAACCTAAAAATCAAGTAATCATCGGTATAGTTGCTTTTGATATATTGAAATGGCAGTAGTATTTGATAAATATTTGGTATATCGACAAAACAGCACAGAAAAATGCCGATGATTACTTATCCTTTTATCCCACGGCTATAAATCTATCCATATTGGATTTTAAATTTGTAAGTTTATAAACAGAATATATAGGATTTTTTAACTATAAATCTATCCATATTGGATTTTAAATGTGCAGAAGTGATATTTTTGACAAGACTTATGTAACTATAAATCTATCCATATTGGATTTTAAATAAGCAACTATAATCATTGTAATAACGCTGCTGTTGTCTATAAATCTATCCATATTGGATTTTAAATGAAGATGTTACAGATAGTAATGGTGAAAAGTCTGTTCTATAAATCTATCCATATTGGATTTTAAATTATAAAAACAGTTTCGGCAAACGAAGAAATTTACTCTATAAATCTATCCATATTGGATTTTAAATTCATTAAGCATCTGACTTGTTGTTCTGATACCGTTGCTATAAATCTATCCATATTGGATTTTAAATTTAGGTGATGGGATGAATGGCGTTAAATTGCCACTGCTATAAATCTATCCATATTGGATTTTAAATTATAATCAGTAATCTTAGTGTCTACAATACCCACACCCTATAAATCTATCCATATTGGATTTTAAATGCAAAATCTACATAATAAAAAATAATAAAGGTGGAACTATAAATCTATCCATATTGGATTTTAAATAAATATCGTAGTATTCATTTCTGAATACTTAGTCTGCTATAAATCTATCCATATTGGATTTTAAATAAAATGGTAAAGGTGAGACCGAACAAGCAGCACGGTCTATAAATCTATCCATATTGGATTTTAAATGATGAAGTAAACAAGTATTTATACATTGAACCTTGCTCTATAAATCTATCCATATTGGATTTTAAATAAGTATAACCATCAACATCAGAATCAACAACAATACTATAAATCTATCCATATTGGATTTTAAATCAGCATAGGATTTAGCATTTTCAGGCAAGGCTAAATCCTATAAATCTATCCATATTGGATTTTAAATGCCGTGAACTTGATTGCATTTTTCGTCATAGTCGAGCTATAAATCTATCCATATTGGATTTTAAATGGTCAAGCTCAAATTGTATCTGCTAATTATGATGTTCTATAAATCTATCCATATTGGATTTTAAATATAACCATTAGGATTATTAACATATATCATATTACTCTATAAATCTATCCATATTGGATTTTAAATGTATTATGGGTATTAATGGTTTCCAAAAGCGTCTTCTATAAATCTATCCATATTGGATTTTAAATAACTTATTAAGCCTATTGAGACTGCGATTTCGAGTGGCTATAAATCTATCCATATTGGATTTTAAATTCGTTTGTGTGGTTGCTTGTTGGTGCGTCTATCGCCTATAAATCTATCCATATTGGATTTTAAATCTTATTTATTTTGATATTATTCACCAAATAAATGAACTATAAATCTATCCATATTGGATTTTAAATTGTATAAGGGTGAGCAAGAAACGGCACACATACATTCTATAAATCTATCCATATTGGATTTTAAATCAGTATCAAAAATATTTAAATTATGATGATTGGTATCTATAAATCTATCCATATTGGATTTTAAATTTGGTTTTGGTCTGATGATAAGAAATCATTTTCTTTCTATAAATCTATCCATATTGGATTTTAAATTACAAAATTTCGTCATTGCAAGGGTTTGTTACACACTATAAATCTATCCATATTGGATTTTAAATTCTTTGTCAAAGGTATATTCAAGATATTATTTTCACTATAAATCTATCCATATTGGATTTTAAATACTGATTGGTAATAAGTCGGTTGTAAAAATCCGCTCCTATAAATCTATCCATATTGGATTTTAAATTTTACTTCGTTTGCCGATTATGACATTATAATCAGCCTATAAATCTATCCATATTGGATTTTAAATCATTAAAATCACCCACACAAAGGAATAAGACGATAAACTATAAATCTATCCATATTGGATTTTAAATTATTTTTTGCACCTCAATTTTTCGATGTACTCTTTGACTATAAATCTATCCATATTGGATTTTAAATAACGGCTTAGTTGATACAATTCTTCGAGCATTAGGCTATAAATCTATCCATATTGGATTTTAAATGTTTTAAGTTCTTTGCTTGGTCTTGCTGTTGTAAGTGCTATAAATCTATCCATATTGGATTTTAAATATTAACTCCATTATTGAAAAAGGACTATCAATCTTGCCTATAAATCTATCCATATTGGATTTTAAATCTAATAACGGGTCTAAAAGTAGAAATTGCACGAACACTATAAATCTATCCATATTGGATTTTAAATGATAATCACCTACAAAATTTACATCACATTATATTTCTATAAATCTATCCATATTGGATTTTAAATCTTTTCTGTATTAGATTAGTAATCTGCTGTATTAACTATAAATCTATCCATATTGGATTTTAAATTCAAAATCTGTTGACTTATCAGTCTTTGAGCCGTTACTATAAATCTATCCATATTGGATTTTAAATCAAAAACAATAAATATATAGCCGTAGCTCCTGCAACTATAAATCTATCCATATTGGATTTTAAATTTGCCCGCAACGCAAAAATGCCTTTTAAATGCTCTCTATAAATCTATCCATATTGGATTTTAAATTTTAAATAGCCCTACAAGCGTTTTTATAGTCTATTACTATAAATCTATCCATATTGGATTTTAAATCAAAAGACTAAAAAGCGGACATTTAAAAAACAGGTGCTATAAATCTATCCATATTGGATTTTAAATCTGCCCGCAACGCAAAAATGCCTTTTAAATGCTCTGTCTATAAATCTATCCATATTGGATTTTAAATAAAACTTTATGAGCAAATGTACGAAAACTATATACTATAAATCTATCCATATTGGATTTTAAATCTGTTCCGGCACTTCCGCCCCCCTTCTTCGGCGCTCTATAAATCTATCCATATTGGATTTTAAATGCTTTACCTTTGCTGTGACGGCAGAAATTTTCTGCGCTATAAATCTATCCATATTGGATTTTAAATTGCGGATGTACCTGCAATGCAAGCTGTAGTTGAGTTCTATAAATCTATCCATATTGGATTTTAAATCCAACTGTCTTTATCTTGGCTTGTGCAATTTTCACTCTATAAATCTATCCATATTGGATTTTAAATAGCTATTATTTTTTCGATGCCTTTTCCTTTTGCATCTATAAATCTATCCATATTGGATTTTAAATGAACTTGCAAGATAATACTCTGCTTCGCCGCCTGCCTATAAATCTATCCATATTGGATTTTAAATTTTGGTATTTTCAAATTTGAGTTGAACATATCAAAACTATAAATCTATCCATATTGGATTTTAAATAAAAATTACGGCGCAACGGTTGGCTATGCTTGTAGCCTATAAATCTATCCATATTGGATTTTAAATAACACCAAGCGGATATTTTTTTCCGCTTTTTTCGGGCTATAAATCTATCCATATTGGATTTTAAATTTTTCAGTGTTATAATTTGCAAGCAAATTAATGACCTATAAATCTATCCATATTGGATTTTAAATTTGTCCTGCCGTGATACTTTCAATATCGTGCGGCGCCTATAAATCTATCCATATTGGATTTTAAATCTTTGTTGTATTTTTCTGTTTCACTCGCCTTTGGAACTATAAATCTATCCATATTGGATTTTAAATATGATTTCGGCATTAATTGTGTTTAAAATCTCCGCACTATAAATCTATCCATATTGGATTTTAAATCACAATATATCCCATCAGAGCAGTCAGCACAATGGGCTATAAATCTATCCATATTGGATTTTAAATTTCTAAATAATATTTTTATGATAAAGTTGATTAACCTATAAATCTATCCATATTGGATTTTAAATGAAATCAAGACTGTTGAAGTTGATGGTGCTTTGGTCTATAAATCTATCCATATTGGATTTTAAATGATGTTAATGCCCTGAATGTGTTTCCAAATATTACCTATAAATCTATCCATATTGGATTTTAAATTATTGTGCAAGAAAGACTTCCGGATGGAATGACAAACTATAAATCTATCCATATTGGATTTTAAATATGGACTTGTTGATACAATTCTTCAAGCGTTAGCTATAAATCTATCCATATTGGATTTTAAATTCAAAAGACAAATACATATCTTCAAGTTCAAGATAACTATAAATCTATCCATATTGGATTTTAAATTTCGAAGTCTTCTTTAAATTTCGTACTTCCGCATAACTATAAATCTATCCATATTGGATTTTAAATTTCAGCATTGTTTTATCATTGTACAGCTTTAAGATACCTATAAATCTATCCATATTGGATTTTAAATCAAATATTTTGATAGTTCGGTCACATTTTTTGCATTCTATAAATCTATCCATATTGGATTTTAAATATGATTTATTTTGAAAATCATTCGAGAGAATGGGTTCTATAAATCTATCCATATTGGATTTTAAATCGTTACCGCATACGGAACATCTTGCAGTAGTCTGCTCTATAAATCTATCCATATTGGATTTTAAATTATTGTGCTATATATTTGTCTGGTATTCCTTGCGCCTATAAATCTATCCATATTGGATTTTAAATTTGCAATACTGCTCTGCACTTGTCAAACTGCATTTACTATAAATCTATCCATATTGGATTTTAAATGACGATTCAGATTTATAACATTTGTAAAATAAAAACTATAAATCTATCCATATTGGATTTTAAATATGATTGCACTCGCTACATTGAAGTATGCGGCGGTGCTATAAATCTATCCATATTGGATTTTAAATCGATGTACTGATAGTCTGATGTGCGCAAATCCCTAACTATAAATCTATCCATATTGGATTTTAAATTGTAATCTGTATGTCCCATAAGAGCGATAATATCTCTATAAATCTATCCATATTGGATTTTAAATATATATAGCACAATACGGCGGCTGGGCTACTGTAGATACTATAAATCTATCCATATTGGATTTTAAATCTAAATATCATCAAAAATACTTAACTGACCATCAAGGCTATAAATCTATCCATATTGGATTTTAAATAAAGACCCCTTTGCGTGGCTTACATATCAGCAGGGACTATAAATCTATCCATATTGGATTTTAAATGATTTCAAGACATATAATCGTGATAATCAAAACGTCTATAAATCTATCCATATTGGATTTTAAATAAGAGCAAATGAAATTACTTATTAAAAATGGAGTAGCTATAAATCTATCCATATTGGATTTTAAATCTGCGTCAATATATCTGAAATTAAGAAATTGTATGCCTATAAATCTATCCATATTGGATTTTAAATATTGAGGAGAGTGAAAAGTAATGGACTTAGAAAAGGCTATAAATCTATCCATATTGGATTTTAAATTTTAAAAATATTATTGGAAGTGAAATAAATGGGGCTCTATAAATCTATCCATATTGGATTTTAAATTAGAGCAGTCAACAAGGCTTGCTGTTGGAGGTGTTTCTATAAATCTATCCATATTGGATTTTAAATAAAATGAGCATAATCTCTCCGAAAATGGGAATAATCTATAAATCTATCCATATTGGATTTTAAATAAATTTACGCTTGTACAAGGGCTTTAGCTTGATATCTATAAATCTATCCATATTGGATTTTAAATCCTTTTATAATACTATTATATCAGTTAAAAAGTTGTCTATAAATCTATCCATATTGGATTTTAAATACAATATTTGTTAATTTTAGCGGTCATACATGCGAGTCTATAAATCTATCCATATTGGATTTTAAATAACAGCGGCAAGCAGAAAGCGAGGTGAGAGCAATGCTATAAATCTATCCATATTGGATTTTAAATCCTTTCATAGTTAATCATAGCATTTAAGGTCGTGTCTATAAATCTATCCATATTGGATTTTAAATAATGCAGGCTGGAAGCTCTACTTTCGCACTCAACAGCTATAAATCTATCCATATTGGATTTTAAATACATGAGGTCTTATTATGATTACATCAGCAAATATACTATAAATCTATCCATATTGGATTTTAAATCTGAAACTCTCGCACAGTTCCAGCGGTTCAAAAGGCTATAAATCTATCCATATTGGATTTTAAATAAAGACCGAGCACAGGAGCGTTTAACACAGGCGAGGCTATAAATCTATCCATATTGGATTTTAAATAAAGGCAGACACAAAGACGGTGAGTATCGTATTACAACTATAAATCTATCCATATTGGATTTTAAATCACTATTTCGGGTGTCATTATTGGTTGTTCTGTATTCTATAAATCTATCCATATTGGATTTTAAATTTTTGATGAAAGTTCTGCAACGGTTATTGCAAATGCCTATAAATCTATCCATATTGGATTTTAAATACATCAAATGTCAAGAATTCTCTACCGTTATCTACCTATAAATCTATCCATATTGGATTTTAAAAACTAACAAGCTCACCCTCTTTAATTTCAACAACATCTATAAATCTATCCATATTGGATTTTAAAAAATGGAACTTTGCGGGATGGTGGTTGAGTAATGGAACTATAAATCTATCCATATTGGATTTTAAATATTGGTATCGGCATTATGGGCACATTTATTGGAATCTATAAATCTATCCATATTGGATTTTAAATCAAAGTAATTTTCAGTTCTTGAACAATCAATCATTCTATAAACCTATCCATATTGGATTTTAAAACGATAACCCACAAGTCCCACATCAGACATTCCTGCACTATAAATCTATCCATATTGGATTTTAAATGCTAAAAAAACCGTTACGCTAAAGGAAAATGTTACTCTATAAATCTATCCATATTGGATTTTAAATACTTCTTGTAGGTGTAAGCTGTTCAATCTTTGAAGACTATAAATCTATCCATATTGGATTTTAAATTTATTTTGTCCTCCTTAATCGCTCAAATATGACCAACTATAAATCTATCTAAGCCGGATTTTAAACGCAACAGTATCCGTTGTAACTGAATCCATCAAAGTAACATTACCTAATCTGCAGCAATTAAACCCGAGTATTTTATATTCTATATGTAAAATATATTTTCTTATTGGAATAATAGAGGGGGAAAGTTTTGTTATAATTAAAGAAATATATTTGAACGGAGGTATTTTCAATATGTTAAGTGATATTGAAATCGCTCAGGCTGCGACCTTACTCCCGATTAAAGAGGTTGCCGCACAGATCGGAATTAAAGAGGATGAGCTGGAGTTTTACGGCAAGTATAAGGCTAAACTTTCAGACGAACTTGCCAATCGTTTGGAAAATGAGCCGGACGGAAAACTTGTTCTTGTTACAGCTATCAATCCAACCCCCGCAGGTGAGGGTAAAACAACTACTTCTGCAGGTCTTGGTCAGGCTATGGCTAAGATTGGTAAAAAGGCTGTAATCGCTCTAAGAGAGCCTTCACTCGGCCCTGTATTTGGTATTAAGGGCGGCGCTGCAGGCGGCGGTTATTCTCAGGTACTTCCTATGGAAGATATTAATCTTCACTTTACAGGCGATATGCACGCTATTACTTCTGCAAACAATCTTTGCTGTGCAATGCTTGACAATCATATTCAGCAGGGTAATGTTCTCGGGATTGATCCTCGCCAGATCCTTATTAAGAGATGTCTTGATATGAACGACAGAGCTTTGAGAAATATTGTTGTCGGTCTTGGCGGCAGAGTGAACGGTATTCCTCGTGAGGACCACTTTATAATTACTGTTGCATCTGAAGTTATGGCTATCCTTTGCCTTGCTGACGATATTTCTGATTTAAAGAAAAGACTTGGTAATATTCTTATTGCTTATACATATGCAGGCGAGCCTGTTTTTGCAAAGGACATTAAGGCTGACGGTGCTATGACAGCTCTTCTTAAAGACGCTATCAAACCTAACCTTGTTCAGACACTCGAGGGTACCCCTGCTATTATGCACGGCGGTCCTTTTGCCAATATTGCTCACGGCTGTAACAGCATTCGTGCTACAAAGCTTGCGTTAAAACTTGCCGATTACTGTATTACAGAGGCAGGCTTCGGTTCAGATCTCGGTGCAGAGAAATTCTTTGACATCAAGTGCAGATATGCAGGCTTTAAGCCGTCTGCCGTAGTTATTGTTGCTACTTGCCGTGCGTTAAAGTACAACGGCGGTGTGCCTAAGGCAGAGGTTTCTGCAGAAAATCTTGAGGCTCTTAAAAATGGTATTGAAAACCTTGGCGTTCACATTGATAACATGAGAAAGTACAATGTTCCCGTTGTAGTTGCTATCAACCAGTTCGGTACAGATACAGCAGAGGAACTTGAGTTTATCGAGAGTTACTGTAAATCTAAAGGCGCAGACTTTGCTCTTTCAAATGTATTCTCTAAGGGCGGCGAAGGCGGTACAGAACTTGCCAAAAAGGTAGTAGAGGCTTGCGAAAAGCCGTCTGATTTTGCTCCTATTTATTCAGATGACCTTACAATTAAAGAAAAGGTTGACAAAATTGCAAAAACAATTTACGGCGCTTCAAGAGTAAACTATACAAAGGCTGCCGAAAAGGCATTGAAGCAGATTCAGGCTCTCGGCGGTGAAAAACTTCCTGTTTGTATTGCAAAAACACAATATTCGCTTTCTGATGACCCAACACTTCTTGGTGCTCCAAAGGATTTTGAAATCACAGTAAAGAATCTTACACTTTCAAACGGTGCAGGATTTGTAGTTGTATATACAGGTGATATTATGACAATGCCGGGTCTTCCGAAAGTTCCGTCGGCAGAGAAAATTGATGTTACCGAGGAAGGAAAAATTAACGGTTTATTCTGATGATTACTGTAAATACTCATAATGCCCGTGAAACAGAGGCACTCGGCGCAAAAATTGCCGAAAAGTTGTGCGGCACGGAAGTAATTGCTCTTTTTGGCGGTCTTGGTATGGGCAAGACTGCCTTTACAAGAGGACTTGCCGGTGCGCTCGGTGCAGGAGAAAATGTTTCAAGCCCTACATTCGCTCTTGTCAATGAATATTCGGGTAAGTATAATATTTTTCATTTTGATATGTACCGTGTAAATACATGGGATGATTTGTATTCCACAGGATTTTTTGATTATATTGATAACGGTATAATCATTATTGAGTGGAGTGAGAATATTGAAGAGGCTTTGCCTGCCGATTGTATTAAAATCAGAATCAGTAAGGGCGAAAATGATGATGACAGAATTTTTGAAATTGAAGGTGTTGATCCGCAATGAAAATTCTTGCAATAGATACAAGCGCCACAGCTGCGTCAACCGCAATTTGTGACGAAAACAAAATAATAGGTGAGTTCTTTATAAATACAAAACTTACTCACAGCAGAACACTTATGCCTATGGTTGAAAGTCTGCTTGCAAACACAAACCTAACGACAACAGATATTACCGCCGTTGCGGTAAACTGCGGTCCGGGTTCGTTTACGGGAGTAAGAATCGGTGTTGCAGCGGCTAAAGGACTTGCTTTTGCCGATGATTTGCCTTGCATAGAGGTATCGACGCTTGAAAGCCTTGCGTATAATTTGCAATCTGCAAATGGGATAATCTGTTCTGTTATGGACGCTCGCTGTTCGCAGGTTTATAATGCGCTTTTTAAATGTGACGGCGTAAAGCCCGAAAGACTTTGCAAAGACAGAGCTTTGTCTGTTGCCGAGCTTTCAGAAGAACTTAAGAGCTATGACGAAAGAATTATACTTGTGGGTGACGGTGCGGAGCTTTGCTATAATGCTATGAAAGAATTATTACCAAATGTTGAACTCGCACCAATCAGTATAAGATTTCAAAGAGCGTCATCAACAGCAGAAATTGCTGTACAAAAATTTAATGACGGAGAAGTGCTTTCGGCTGCGGAACTTATGCCGATGTATTTAAGACTGCCGCAGGCTGAAAGAGAACTTAAAAAGAAAATGGAGGAAAAGAAATGTTAGCACTTGGATGTGACCACGGCGGATATAACCTTATCTGCGCAATTAAAAAATATCTTGACGAAAAGGGTATTGAATATAAAGATTTTGGTACTTACAGCACAGACAGCGTTGATTATCCTGTTTACGGCTATAAAGTTGCAAAAGCAGTAGCAAGCGGCGAATGTGAGCTTGGTATTCTTTGCTGCGGTACAGGTATCGGTATTTCAATGGCAGCAAACAAAGTTAAGGGTATTCGTGCGGCAGTTGTAAGCAATGAGTTTTGCGCTGAAATGACACGCAGACACAACCACGCAAATATTCTTTGTATGGGCGGCAGAGTTACAAGCGAAGAAGATGCTGTTAAGTTTACAGAAATTTTCCTCAATACTCCCGAAGAGGGCGACAGACACTTAAAGCGTCTTGCTATGATTGATGAGATTGAGGCAGGTACTTTCAAGGTTGACTGATTTCGGAAGATTTTTATGTCTGACGAGGAATTAGAGGTGTTGAACGACATCAAATATATTCTTTATGTCTGTTATGCTTGAAAATAAACTTGATGATGTGAACGCAAAAATTGATGAAACCAATATTCTGTAAAACGAACTAAAGGGTTATGGTTTTGAAAGCTCTTTTGTTTAAGTTACCAAACAGCAGGCTGTTTGGCTATCGTCAGATTACATAAACGGAAAGTATTTGTGGGCTTTGCCCACACCCACAACCTTTGAAAAGGTTGACCAAACT
>ERZ507028.238-NODE-238-length-21505-cov-4.904848_pt1 | contig 21505 bp, 20 predicted proteins | sample MGYA00512875_ERZ507028 | MGnify/ENA metagenome assembly ERZ507028 | reverse complement strand
TGCCGCAGGCGGCAGAGATGCCCTGACCCAGACTGCCGGTGGACATATCCACGCCCGGGGTCTCGTTCATGTTGGGGTGGCCCTGCAGATAGCTGCCGATCTTACGCAGGGTCTTGAGGTCTTCCACCGGGAAATAGCCGCGCTCTGCCAGCGCTGCATACAGTGCCGGTGCAGCATGGCCCTTGGACAGCACCAGACGGTCGCGGTCGGCCATCTTGGGGTCCTTCGGGTCAATGTTCATTTCCACGAAATAGAGGTAGCTCAGCAGCTCGGCGATATCCAGACTGCCGCCCGGATGGCCGCACTTTGCGCTGTGCGTGCCCTCGATCACGCCCATGCGGATGTGGCAGGCGTGCTTGGCCAGAGTAAGTTTTTCTGCATTTGTCATGATGGTCCTCCCGTATGAACCTCAGATTTGCACATGTTCAAAAAAGCCTTTCGTCAGCGCCGGTGCAGTCCTGCTGCCCGCAGCGCGCTCTTTTTCAAGTTTATATTAGCTATTCTATGCAAAAAGGTCAAGCTTCTTCATGCAAAATGTACACACGCGGGGAAATATTCATGGAAATCCGCCGCTTTTTGGTCAAATTGCAGGCTTTTTGCCGTATCTTGACAAAGCCAGAGGCATCTGCTATATTTTTCACAGATTCCGGCAGGAAGCCGGATGCGCAGGCAGAAGCCTGTTTTCTCCATTTGTGCGGAGCATCTGCTCCATCTGCGCGTTGCGCATGTGCGCGGCGCGGCGAGCCGGTCCAGGCCCTGCCATCTTAATTTTTTACAGACGCCACGAAGGGGTCTGCCTTTGGCTTGCAAGCCGGGCAGGCCCCTTTTTTATCTGGCAAAAGGAGGAAGCTTTTTATGAAAACCAACCCCCGTTCCACCACCCGCAGCCTTGTGCTGGCTGCACTGTTCCTTGCACTGGCCTTTGTGCTGCCCATGATCACCGGCCATGTGCCGCAGGTGGGCAACATGCTGTGCCCGATGCACTTTCCCATTCTGCTGTGCGGCTTTGTGCTGGGCGGCCCATGGGGCCTTGCCGTGGGCTTTATTGCTCCGCTGGTGCGCTCGGTGCTGTTCGGCATGCCGCCCATGTTCCCCATCGCCATTGCCATGGCCTTTGAGCTGGCCGCCTACGGCCTTGTGTCCGGCGTGCTCTGGCACAAGGTGAAGCACACCGTGCCCATGATGTACGCTTCTCTCGTCACCGCCATGGTGGCGGGACGTCTGGTGTGGGGTGCCGTCCGCTTTGTGCTGGCAGGTCTCACCGGCTCGTCCTTCCCGTTCAGCGCGTTTTTGTCCGGCGCGCTGCTCACCGCCGTGCCGGGCATTGTGGCACAGCTGGTGCTCATCCCGCTGATTTTGGTGGCTTTGCAGAAGGCAAAGGTCATGGATTGACTTACTATTTAGAATGCCCTCCGCTTTGCTCTGCAACGGCGACGACCGCTGCCTGCGGCAGAAACAAGGAGGAGCCGTTGGGGCTGCGGCCTGCTGGGTGCGAGTGCCGCCTAAGGCACGAAGCAGACACAGGGAGCCGCAACCCGAATATCTTCAGCGGAAATTTTATTTTTATTATTACAGAAGAGCAGCGGCTGCGGCCGCTGCTCTTCTGTTTTTTCACGGGAGGGGCCGTAATTTTAAGTTTGTTCTATAAAAAACGAACCAGCAAAGTCCGTAAGCTTTGCTGGTTCGCAATTCAAAAACAAGTTTTTAGTTCTTCTTACCGGTCAGGAACTCCGGCAGGGGCTTGCCCTGCTTGCGCCACTGATGGTACTCTGCAGTAGCAGCGAACTCCACGTCACCGGCAGAGTTCAGGGCAGTCTCCACAGAGTCCTGCACCACGCCGATGATGAAGCCGACGCCTACCATCTGCATGGCGACATCGTTGGAAATGCCGAACAGGGAGCAGGCCATGGGGATCAGCAGCAGGGAACCGCCGGCCACGCCGGAAGCACCGCAGGCACCCAGAGCGCTCATGGCGCTCAGCACGATGGCTGCAGGCAGAGACACCTGAATGCCCAGCGTGTTGGCAGCGGCCAGCGTCATGATGGTGATGGTGATGGCGGCACCGTCCATGTTGATGGTAGCGCCCAGCGGGATGGAGACGGAGTACATGTCCTTGTCCAGACCCAGCTTTTCGCACAGGGCCATGTTCACGGGGATGTTGGCGGCAGAGCTGCGGGTGAAGAAGGCGGTCAGGCCGGACTCACGCAGGCAGCGGAACACCAGCGGATAGGGGTTGCAGCCCAGATAGATAAACATGATGAAGGGGGAGACGATGAGGGCCATGAACAGCATGGTGCCCACCAGCAGCGCCAGCAGCTTGCCGTACTGGGTAAAGATGGCAAGACCGTTGCCGGAAACGTTGGTGTACACCAGACCCATGATGCCGAAGGGTGCCAGATTGATGATCCAGCGCACGATCTGAGAAACGGCATCGGCGGTGTTTGCCAGAAAGACCTTGGTGCTCTCTGCGCCGATGTTCTTCATGGCAATGCCGAACATACAGGCCCAGAACAGGATGCCGATGTAGTTGCCGTTCATCAGGGCGCTGACGGGGTTGGCCACAAAGTTGGTCAGCAGGGTGCTCAGCACCTCGCCCAAGCCCTGCGGGATCACGTCAGACTGTGCCGCGTCGGCCAGCACCACCGTGACCGGGAACATAAAGCTGGTGATGGCCGCAATGGCTGCCGCCAGAAAGGTGGTGAGCATATACAGCCAGATCACGGTGCCAAAGCGGCGGTCCAGCTTGGACGAGCCCTGTGCCAGTGCACTTGCCACAATGACGAACACCAGCACCGGGGCAATGCCCTTCAGCGCACCGACGAACAGGCTGCCCAGCTCGCCTACCCAACCCGCGCCCGGCGCAACAAGCGCCAGCACCGAACCGACTGCCAGGCCGATCAGGATGCGCAGAATCAGGCTGGTCTGGTTGTATTTTGCTACAACCGCTTTCAAGGTTTTCATATCGTAACACTCCTCTTATGCTGTACGCCCATCGCGTACATTTTCCTGTTTCTTATACAAGAACAGTTGTCATTATAGCATATACGGCCAAAAAGAGGAAGTGTTTTCAGGCATTTTGACGCCTCAAATCACGTTTTTTGTAACCTTTTGCAAAATTTCCTTGAAAACTGTACTTGTGTAAAATACAGTTTTGCGGTTTTGACGAGGAAAACCCTCTCAGTCATCGCTGCGCGATGCCAGATTCCCCCACCCGTGAAAAAGGGGTTCTGAAAAGCCCGCAGGCTTTTCAGAACCCCAAAATCAAAAATATTTTTCCGCTGCAACGACGACGACCGCCGCCAGTGGCGGAAACAGGGAGGAGTTGTTGGGGCAGCGGCCAGCAAGACGCAAGTGCCGCCCAAGGCACGATGCGGATGCTGGGTGCCGCAACCCGGAAGACGCAGAGGGCATTTTAAATCGTCCTTACCCCAGCTGGCTCTGGGTCAGGGACATCCGCTGGTAGGCAATGCGCGGGGTGCCGTCCTCCACATGGATGATGCCGCAGCGGGTAAAGCCCTCGCTTTCCAGCAGATGCTGCATCACCGTGTTGTCGGCGTGGGTGTCGGCGCGCAGGCTCTCGCAGTGCTCCAGACACCACTCCACCACTGCTTTGCCCACGCCCTTGCTCTCGCCCGCCGAAGCCAGCCGGTGCAGCGTGCCGTATGGCAGGGTGTCGTTGAGCCACTGCCCGTCCTCGATGACCTTGTAGGTGGGGTCCTCGCCAAGGACAAAGGCAAACACCGCCTGCATCTGGCCGTTTACCATGTACACGAACAGCCGGTTGGTGTCGATATCCTCTTCCAGCAGCTCCGGGCTGGGGTAGTTGTCCCCCCACTGGGTAGGGTTGCCGTTTTTCGCCATGAAATCCCGCGCACGGGCATAGACTTCAAGGATCTTTGCCATATCCGCTCTTACTGCTCCGCGAAACATATCCACTCATCCTCTCTTGCCCGCGCCCTGCCGCGCGGGGTACATTTATTTCAGTATAACACAATTTTCCATAAAGCACCAGATTTTTCTCCATTTTGCGGCAAAAACAGACCGCCGTGCGCAGGGCGGCAGCACGGCGGTCGGGGGCAGCAAATCAAAAGAGGGCTTCATGCGGTGGGGCGGCGAGGAGCGGTGCCGGTGCGTACCAGCCGGTACTCCCGGGGGCTCAGGCCGTAGCGCTCGTGGAACAGGCGGTAGAAGTAGCTGGTGTTCTCGTATCCCACCTGCGCAATGATCTGCTGGATGTTCAGATCGCTGCGGCGCAGCAGCCGCGCGGCAGTCTCCATGCGGTGCTTTTGCAGCAGCTCCTTGTAGGTGCGCCCGGTCTGGGCGCGCACGCACTCGCTGACATACGCCAGCGAAACACCATAAGCCCTTGCCACATTGGAAAGGCTGGCCTCACGATAATTTTGGGTGATCTCCTGCAGCGCCGCCTGCACCAGTGCATCGCGGCTCACGGCCTCCATGCGGGCGGGCTGCGGGGAGCGTTCAAGCTTTGCCATCATTGTATCTGTCCTCCGTAACGGTGCGGCTGGCGGGGGACTGGGGGAAGCCGGAACCACCCGCCGCACGATAACTGCGGAGCCCTTTCCGGGCTCTTATACCCTGAATACGAATGACCTGCCGCAGATATTGCAGAAAAGATAAAAATTTTTTAGTCAATTTTCGTTGTAGAGGGATCTTCACAGAAAAAGGCTGCCCGCCAAACGGCAGACAGCCTTTTCCAGAAGAAAATAAGGAAAACACGCGCCCAAAAGGGCAGAGTGAGTATCAGAACATGCTTTCGTCCTTGTAGCGCCCGGTGCGCACGAACTGCACCCACTCGGCTACATTCACGGCATGGTCGCCGATGCGCTCCAGATACTTGATGACCATGAGCAGATCCAGCGCCGCGTCCACCTTGGCGGGGTCGGCGGCGATCTCCTGTGCCAGCGTGTGCTTGATGGCGTTGAAGTCGTAGTCCACGGCGTCGTCTGCGGCGATGACGCGGCGGGCGGCAACTTCGTCTTCGGCAGTCAGGGCGTCCATGGCGTCCAGGATCATCTGGTAGGCCTTGCGTCCCATGGCAATAGCCTGACTGACAGCGGGGTCTCTCTCCTTACGCACGGTGACGAGATGCGGGATGATCTCCGCGATATCCGAGGCGTGGTCGCCCATACGCTCGATGTCGGTGACTACCTTCATGGCGGTGGAAATGTGGCGCAGATCGCCCGCCACCGGCTGCTGGCGCAGCAGCAAGGTCATGCAGCGGTGCTCGATGTCCCGCTCCATGTTGTTGATGCGGTCGTCCCCCTGCACGATCTTCTGGGCGGCTGCGGTGTCGGCGGTGCACAGCGCTTCCAGCGCGTTCTCCACGGCCTCGGCAGCGTTCTGCCCCATCTCCACCAGTGCGGTCTTAAGAGACTCCAGATCGCTGTCGTATTGTTTGCGAATGCTCATTGCTTTGTTCCTCCCTGCATTAACCGAATCGGCCGGAGATATAGTCCTCGGTGCGCTTGTCCCGGGGTGTGCTGAAGATTTGGTTCGTGGGGCCAACCTCCACCAGCTCCCCCAGCAGGAAGAAGGCGGTGCGGTCGCTGATACGGGCAGCCTGCTGCATATTGTGGGTGACGATGACCACGGTGTAGTTCTTTTTCAGCTCGTTCATCAGCTCCTCCACCTTCATGGTAGAGCCGGGGTCCAGTGCGCTGGTAGGCTCGTCCATCAGCAGCACCTCGGGCTTGACCGCCAGGGCCCGGGCGATGCAAAGACGCTGCTGCTGCCCGCCGGAAAGGCCAAGAGCGCTCTTTTTCAGGCGATCCTTCACCTCGTCCCACAGGGCTGCGCCCCGCAGCGAGGTTTCCACCAGCTCGTCCAGCTCGGCCTTATTGCGCACGCCGTGCAGCTTGGGGCCGTAGGTGATGTTGTCGTAGATGCTCATGGGGAAGGGGTTTGCCTTCTGGAACACCATGCCCACGCGGCGGCGCAGGTCGGTCAGCTCCATTTCGCGGGCAAAGATATCCGCGCCCTTCAGCCGTACATCGCCCTCGATGCGCACGCCCGGCACAAGGTCGTTCATGCGGTTCAGGGTCTTTAAAAAGGTGGATTTGCCGCAGCCGGAGGGGCCGATCAGTGCGGTGATCTCCCGCTCGCCCACGTCCAGCGAAATGCTCTTCAGCGCCTTGAAGTCGCCGTACCAGAGGTTCAGATCCTTTGCCGATATCACCGGCACATTCGTGTTTTCCATAGAGTACCTCTTTATTTTTACTGCTTCTGTTTCAGTTTTGTTTTCGCCAGCCGTGCTGCCAGATTGATCAGCAACACCAGCACCAGCAGCACTGCGCCGATGCCCCATGCGGAGGTGAAATCGCCGTCCTCAAAGGCGCGCAGATACAGCAGCACCGACAGGGTGGCACCGTTGGAGGTGTAGGCTTTGAATACACTCTTGGCGATCACCTCTGCCGCACCGGCGGTGAACAGCAGCGCGGCGCTTTCGCCCACGATGCGTCCCACAGCCAGAATGCAGCCGGTGACGATGCCGTCAATGCTGCAAGGCAGCACGATAGTGCGGATGATGTGCCACTTGCCCGCACCCAGACCCATAGCGCCCTCACGGTAGCCCTGCGGCACGGTTTTGAGGGATTCCTGCGTGGTGCGGATGATGGTGGGCAGGTTCATGACCACCAGCGTGAGCGAACCGGACAGCAGACAGGTCTGGAAGCCCAGCGCCTGACTGAACACCAGCATACCCACCAGACCGTAGATGATGCTGGGGATGCCCGCCAGCGTTTCGTTGGTGAACTCGATAACCTCGATGAGCCGCCGGTTGGAGGCGTACTCGGTCAGGTAGACCGCCGCGCCCACGCCCAGCGGCAATACGATCAGTAATGTCAGTACAATGACATACAGTGTGTTGAGGATGGCAGGCAGGATGCCGTCGGTCTTTTTCAGCACACTGGCGGTGGTGGAAAGGAAGTTCCAGCTGATGTGGGGGATGCCCCGCACCAGCACCATGCCGATGATCCCGGCCACCAGCATCATCACCAGCACGGCGCTGGCCCAGACCAGCACGGTCATCACCCGGTTCCATGCCCGGCGGGAGGGCGAAAAGCCGTTATTCATCGCGGTTTCCTCCCTTCAGCACTACATTCAGCACAACGTTGATGAGCATGATGAACACGAACAGCACCAGCGCGATGCTGAACAGTGCCTGCCGCTGCAAGCCGCCGGCGTAGCTCATTTCCTTGGCAATGGCGGTGGTCAGCAAAGTGACGCTGCGGAACAGGCTGTCCGGCATATTGGGGCTGTTGCCCGCCACCATCATCACAGCCATGGCCTCGCCGATGGCGCGGCCGATGCCCAGCACAACGCCTGCGGCAATGCCGCTTTTCGCCGCCGGAATGCTGATCTTGAACCATGTTTCGGTGTCGGTGGCACCCAGCGCCAGACTGCCCTGCTCATACTCCGGCGGCACGGCGTTGAGCGCCGTCACCGACACGGACACGATGCTGGGTAAGATCATGATGGAAAGCACCACAATGGCGCTGAGCAGGCAGGCACCGGAAGCCTTGCCGAAAGCTTTTGCCACGGCGGGCACCAGCACCTGCATACCCAAAAGGCCGAACACCACGCTGGGGATGCCGGACAGCAGCTCGATGGCGGTGACCACCACGGTGCGCAGCTTGGGGTCTGCGGCCTTGGAGAGGAACACCGCCGTCAGCAGGCCGATGGGCACGCCGAGGATGGTAGCGCCCAGCGTGCCGTAGATGCTGGACAGGATGAAGGGCAGAATGCCGAACAGCGGCTCTGCCGCAGTGGACGCCCATTTTGTGCCGAACAGGAACTTGAACAGACCAATTTTATGGATAGCCGGCACGCCGGAGATCACCATGTACACCGAGATGAGCACCACACAGCACACCGCCAGCATTCCGCACAGGAAGAAGATGAAATTCATCACCGCTTCCAGCCAGTCGGCGGGGGTGCGGGGCAGCCGTACCCGGCGCAGAGAAGAGGTTGTATTTTTCATAACGCGATCCTATAAAAAGCCGCACCAGCCCAGCCTTTTAGGGCAGGCCGACGCGGCAGTTCTCTTGTTCAGATGCGGAGTGGGTGGTTCACCGGGGAGCTTTCCCCGCGAAATTCGGGGCTTCCAGCTCCCGCCCTATTGCCTGCGGCAACAGGGTCCCACCCTCGGATCATTCGCTGGGGAAACTCCCCGGCAAACCACCCGGTAATTACTCGTTCACGGGCACAGCGCCTGCGGTGCGGATGAGGTCGGCAGCGTCCTTGCTGGTGGCAAAGTCCACAAAGGCCTGTGCCTGCTCCGACAGGGTCACGCTCTTGTTGGTGACGAACACGAAGGGACGCTGGATCTTGTAGCTGCCGTCTTTCACGGTGTCCTCGCTGCACTCCACACCCTCCACGGTGACCATGGCGACGGTGTCGCCCACAGCGGACAGAGAAGCGTAGCCGATGGCCAGCGGGTTTGCCTCCACGGCGCTGATGACAGCGCCGGTAGCGGTCAGCTCCTGTGCGTACTTGCAGCTGTCCTTCACGTCCACGATGCTCTCAAAGCCATCACGGGTGCCGGAACCGGCCTCACGACCCACCAGAACGATCTCGCCGTCATCGCCGCCGACCTCCTTCCAGTTGGTGATCTCGCCGGTGAACATCTTCTTGAGCTGCTCCACGGACAGGTCAGCGACCTTGCTGTCCTTGCTCACGATGATGGCAATGCCGTCCAGCGCCACGGTGGTGCCGTCCACATCGTTCTTCTCGTCGTCCTTCAGGGCGCGGGAGGACAGGCCGATGTCCAGTGTCTTGTCGGTAGCGCCGGTGATGCCTGCGCCGGAACCGGTGGGGTCGTAGCTGACGGTGACGCCCGGCTCGACCTCGGCAAAGCCTTCGGTCAGGGCTGCGATGACGTTCTTCATGGAAGTAGAACCGCCGGTAGCAACGTTGCCGCTCAGGGTGCCTGCTGCGCTCTGTGCAGCGGAAGAAGCGGTGGTGGAAGCAGAAGCAGCGGTACCGGATGCAGAAGAAGCAGAGCTGCCGCAGGCAGTCAGGGCAGCAGCCGCAGCAGCTGCACCGCAAACGGTCAGGAACGAACGACGAGAGATCTTTTTCATGATAAAATTTCCTCCATTAAAAACCCGGGCGTCCGCCCGGCACTGTCTTTTTGTGTTTTCCTTGGGAACGGCCTTATTCTACCGCTTTCCCCCCCTTGCCGCGACCATGGACGTGCAAAAAGTGCGTAAAACTTTGTGCACAATGCCAGCCCCAATGTAAAGAACAGGTAATGCGGCGCAAAACAAAAAGCCGCCGGGCACTCCTGTTTCCAGAAGTGCCCGGCGGCGGGGTGTATTCGGTTTTACTCTACGCTGCCCGTTACGTTTTTGCCGTTGTTCCCGTAGAGGAACACAGCGGTTTGACCATTGTAGCGCACACGCAGTTCATAAGTGCCGGTGCTGTTCTTTTCCGGCACACCTTCCTTGGTTTCCAGATAGAACTCCTGCGCGCCATTGTAGTTGATCGTCTGCCCCGGCTCTGCGACCAGTTCCTTCCGCTTGAAATACAGCGTTTCCTCTGTATCTTTCTCGCGGAAGATGCAGGTGATGTCCTCCGGCTTGATAACTACCCTTTTGGCGCTGTTGTTCTGGATGGTGAACTTCGTCCAGTAGGTCAGCTGCTTGACTATGCCGTCGCCCAGGCCGCCGCGCGGAAACGGCATTGCGCAGATAAAGGTGACATCGCCGATCTTCGCCACGCCGCTGGTCTTGTCGATCACGGTATCCCCGCAGCCGGTCAAAGCCCCTGCGGCGGTCAGCACCAGTGCCCCGGCGCTGAGCTTGAGAAATGTTCTGCGGTCGATCATAGCGATGTGTCCCCTCCTGTGCTTCTGTTATAAATGGTCAGATGAGCTCTCGCAGTGCAATATACTTGCCGTCCTGCCTCAACAGATACATCGTTGCAGTAACTCCGGCGATCTTGATGGTCAGCTCAACCGGCGTGCCGCTTCTGTATGCTTCCAGTGCCTCATCCGTTTTGAAATCCATTTTCAGATCCACTGTGGTCCTTCCAAACAGTGTGCCCCACATAAAGTTAGAAGAGACCAGATTACCCGATACAGGGCTCAAAGTCTCCAGTTCTTTACCGGCTATACTGCCCTTGAACATTCCCGCATAACCCGTTTTCTGGAAATCGTCTTTACCGCCTTCAAACTTCAGCGTAACCTTGGCAATCAAGATTCTTTTCGGACCGGTCAACTCCGTGCCGCTATAACCGATGTCCAGATCATTGATGCTGATCCGGTACTGCCCCACCCGGACCTCGTTGGGAGCCAGTGCATTGCTGTCACCGCAGCCGCCCAGCAGTCCGGTCATGGATACTGCCACTGCCACCGCAGCAGAGGTCTTTAAAAACGCACGACGATCCATTTTCATAGCCATAATACAAACCCTCCTCAAATGCTTTTTGCACCCTAAGAGTACCACATTTTACCACATTGTCAACTATCGGAACTTAGGTTTCACCATTTTATCGTTCCTTTATAGTAGATATCGCAGCGCGGCAGCGGGCGCAGTGTCTGCCGCCGTTCCGGGGCTGCGGCGAAAATTTTACTTTTTTCCAATAAAATCGAAATTTGCTGTTGACAAAGGCCTTTTCCTGTGCTAGAATAGCCAAGTCGGGTGCGAACACCTGATGCAAAATGGACGTATGGCCCGTTGGTCAAGCGGTTAAGACAGAGGCCTCTCACGCCTTTAACATCGGTTCGATTCCGGTACGGGTCACCATATGCACCTCTAGCTCAGTTGGTAGAGCAACTGACTCTTAATCAGTGGGCCCAGGGTTCGAGTCCCTGGAGGTGCACCAGATATTGAACGTCAAATCGTAAGATTTGGCGTTCTTTTTTGTTATGTAACCCCGAAAAATCGGGGTTTGCACGGTCAATGCACGGTTTTTGCACGGTCGGCGTTTTCGTGGGAATCCTCTGCATGGGCTGGAATTGCTTTGAAATGCGTGGTAAATTTTGCATCAGGTCAGCAGAGCCAGACGGAGCTGCGCCTTTACTTCGGGGTCTGCGTCCTTCAGAAGTTCCAGCAGAGCGGTCATGGAGATGGTCGGTTCGCCTGCGGCGGGTACAGCCTGCGGGCTGGGGCTTTCCTGTTTAGCATAGAACCCTTCCTCAAATTTCCTGCCCAGTTCTACACGAGAGGACTGCTGGATATGAGCGTAGGTGTTCACCAGCATATCCGCCGTGGCGTGCCCTGTGGTGCCCTGAACGGCTTTCACATCGCCGCCGGAGATCATCAGTTGATAGGTGGCACTGGAATGCCGCAAACCGTGGAACACAATGCGGGGGAATTCCGGGTGGGCATCCTGCCATTTGAGGAACTTCTTGCGGATCAGCACCGGCTCCACTGCCAGACCATTGGGTAGACGGAACAGCATTCCGCTATCATGGTAGCGTGCCGGGTCTTTCATCTCGTCTGCCGCCAACTGATTCAGCCACTTCTTCAATTCCTCTTTCAGTGCAGAGGTCATGAAGATGGTACGGCAGGAGGATGCGGTTTTGGTGCTTTTCAGGATGAGGGAAGTGGTGCTGCGCTCCAGCTTGTCCGGGAATACCTTGATGATGCAGCCATCGTCCACTTGGTTTAGGGCTTCTTTTCGCACTCGCTGCATGTGCATAGGTCACACGCTGGCTTTGGGACCTAGAGGGATTCGAACAGCGCGGCCCTGCCGCAGGCAGGGCAAGCAACCAGCCCAGTGCAACGGCGACGACCGCAGCCAGTGGCTGAAACAGGGAGGAGCTGTTGGGGCCGCGGCCAGCAAGACACGAGCACCGCTCAAGGTGCGAAGTGGATGCTGGGAGCCGCAACCCGGAGGAACTTTTCCTACGGCTCTGCCTCGGCAGAGCCGTTTTTGTTATATCCGGCAAAATGTATTTTGACGTAAAAATGAACTTTTTGCCGGAGGCTTGACTTTTGCACGGAGTCGCGTATACTAGAAGTAGGCAATCACAAGGTTGATGAAGATTACCACAGGCACACAAAAGCGAACCCCCTCGGAGCTGCAACTCCGAGGGGGTTCTTCTGTGCTTACTGTCCTTTGCCGCGGCTGTCAAGCCACTTGCAAATGTAATAGGCAATCACATTTGCTCCGACAGCCACAAAAAGATTGATGAAGATGTCGCCCACATGACACACCTCGAATAAACAAAGCGCCCCCACTCCGGTTTTGGAGCGGGGGCGCTTTGTCTGTGAGGGTTTACAGCCGGAAGGCTGTATGCGGAATAGGAGATTGGGACATATCAGCCAGAGCGTTCCGGCTCAGTCTGTCCGGCGGTGCAAAGCAGGGAGACACAGGTTTGTGAAAGGGGGGAAAGCGCGGCTCAGTGCTTTGCGTTTTTGCCGAGCAGGCTGGCGAACGCGCCAGTGATCATCAGGGTCATGCCGCTGAGGGCCAGACCGATGGCGGCCAGCCAGTTCACGCCGGTCTGCGGCAGGGCATGTGCGTCCTGCACAGCGGGCAGAGCGGGGTCGGCAGGCAGAACGGGGGCATCCGGCGTTGCATCCGGCTTTGCGTCCTGCACGGGCGGCAGCTCGGAGGTGCCGGGCAGTACGGGCGAGTCGGGATCCTTTTCTTCAATGATCTCGTCGTCGCCGTCGTCACTGCCGCCGTCGTCGTCGCCGTCGGGGGTGATGATGGTGATCTGATCGTCACCGGGCAGGTAGCTGTCGCGGGTCTCCACCGTGGTGTAGGTGTACTTGACGTTGGCACTCTTTTTCTCGGTCTCGCTCTTGGAGGCATTGGAAACAAAGGCGTCCTTGATGGTCCGGTAAATGAAGCGCACAAAGCCGTCCTTGCGGGTAACGGTGGTGGTCGCTGTGACGGTGGTCGTCTCGTAGTTGGTGTAGTCGTAAGAGCGGTAGCTGTCGGTACCCGTTGCAGTGGTGTCGTTATCGCCGCCGTAGTTCTTCATCTGCGTGTAGGTGGCCTGGTAGCTGCCGGTCATACCTTTGTAATTTTCAGTGGAGGCTCCGGTAGTGGTGGTATACTCTACCTTCTGATCGGTGTAGGTCAGATTCTTGTTGGCCTGATCCAGCGTCTTTTTGATGCGGGTAAGGGTGGCAGAGCAGTTGAAGGTCTTCTTGCCAACGGCAACGATTTCTTCCTTGCTCACCTGGGTCAGGTTGCCAAGGGTCAGGTCGAAGCCGCCAACATAATCCCAACGATCCTGTGCGTTATAGTGGGCGTTGCCGCAGGTGTTGCTGCTGTCCGACAGGTAGCCGTAGGCGGTCAGGTTGGATTCGTACAGGTAGATCTGATAGTAGCGCGCGCCATCCTTGTTCTGATTCTTGTAGATCTCAACGACTTTTGCCTTGCTCAGGTCCTTGCCGGCATTGGCAGGGTCATTTTTGTAGGCTTCCAGCGCATCATCTGCAGCCTTTTTGGCTTCTGCATTGGTGCGGTACTGACTGCCCCATCCGCCAGCTTCAAATGCATCAAGGTACTTGCCGTAGGAGACCTTGCCGGTCACCTTGTAGTAAGCACTTTCATCGGGGGCGTTGTTCCGCCATTCCGGAGCGCCATCCCAGCTGGCACGGGGGTATTCGTAGTGGCCGGTGCTCTTATCGTTATCGTTTTCGTCATCGTAGGTGATGCGGTCCAGCAGGCCGACTTTTTTATTGCTTTTGGGGTTATTCACCAGGTCGTTGGCATTCTTGTTCCACTCCAGCGTTTTCTCGGTCAGGACGCAGTCATCGGAAATCAGGCCGCCATCCTCATCCTTCAGTTTGGAGTCGGTGGCAAGGTCCAGATGGCCGATATAGTTGGGGCCGTTCTTGACATTGGTGGGTTCATAATACCCCCCAAAAGGACCCCAGCTTACCCATTCATACGTGACATCCTTCCACGCGCCATCGACAAGGACCTTTGTGATATTGCCCTGCTGGTCCTTCTGCGTGTCCGAGACATGGTAGGACTTGCCGTCCTCATCAAAGTAGTAGAGGGTATTGCTGCCATAGTCGCCGGTGTACGAGGTTTTGGAGCTGACGGCATCGTCTTTGAGCTTGGTCAGGTAGTTGACCAGGTCTGCATCACTCATGGCCTTGAAGTTGACCACATGCTTCACGTGGGTTTTGATTTCTTCCCACTTAGTTTCTTCCGTGATGGTCAGCTTTTGGCCATCGGGGAGTTCAAGGATCAGCTCCTCACCGACCAGTGCAGCCTCTTTGCGAGCCTTTTCGAGGTTTACCATGAAGTTATCAATGGCAGCCTGCTCGCTGTTGCCGGTGCCGGCTACTTCCTGCGGAGCCTTGGTTTCAACGTTCATGGTCTGCACGCTGTCATCGTACCTGGCGGTATAGGTCTTGCCGTCCTTGGTGTAGGTGACGGTGTGGTCGGTGGTGTTCAGCGTATAGTTGTTTTCACCGAATTTGACATTGAATTTTTCAATCAGCTCGGATTTGAGCATCTTGCGGGTGGTCACGGTGATGGTGGTGACGGTGCCGTCCTCATCCGTTTTGGTAAAGGTCTGGGTCGTCACACCGTCCTCATTCGTAGAAGTGTCGGTCAGGTCCATGTCCGCGGCAGAGCCGCCCTTGTAGGTGAAGTCATACTTGCCGTTGGATTTTTTGTCACTCTGGCTCCAGGAAGATTCCGGCAAGACCGAAATCGGATCAGCGTTCGTGATCGTTTCTTCGTGCTTTTCCTCTTTTGCATCGGTAAAGACCGTCCAATCGACCTTCGTGAGATCGGCGGTCACTTCTGCCAGAGTGTAGCCTTCCTTTTTGGCCTTTTCGCGCAGCTCGTTCTGCAGAGCTTCGCCCAGCTCCTCAAACTTGAGGGGGGTGTACGTGAAGGTATAGGTCTGGCCATCCTTTACATACGAGACGATGCGGCCATTCTCGCTGTTGCCCTCGCGCTTGACCTTTGTTGCGCCGTCAGGTGCGGTTCTGAAATCACTGCCAAGGTCGCCCAGCTTACCACTTGTATACGTTTGGCTTTCGCCGGTGCTGGTGATGGTGGCGCCGGCTACATAGGCAGTGCCGCTTACCGTATTGTTCCAGACCTTGTTGATCTCATCACCGTCAAGCTTACCCTTTTCTTCCTTGCTGACAGACGCAGTGATATCTTCCGGATGGTTCTTGAAGTCACCGCAGAGGGTATAGAGGAAAGTGTATTTTGTGCCGGTTTTCGGATTGGTGTAGGTCCACGAAGTTTCGTCCGCAGAAACATTGGCCAGATCGTCATCGGTAAGGGTCAGATCCTCTTTTTCAGCGGCGATCTTCAGGGCGTTCTTGATGGCATTCAGTTTGGCTTTTGCGGTGGCAGCTTCCGCGGTCTTGTCACCAATGATGTCGGAGCCAGTTTCGGTGATAACGCCCTTTGTGTTGGTCACCTTGACCGTGACGGACAGGCTCTTCAGCAGGGCATTGGTCTCGTCCACGGTCACCTCGGTCTTATTTTTGCTGCCCTCACCGATATAGTAGAGCTTGCCGGTAGTCTTGTCATACTCATAGTCGCTGCCCGGCATGGCTGCCAGGATGGCTTTCAGGTCATCCTTCCCAATCGGTGTGCCTGCGTCCTCTTTGCCGAAGCTGATCTCATAGGTCACGCCGTCCTCGCCATCGACCGTAAAGGAACCCTCGGATTCCATGGCAGACTTGATCTCTTCCGGGTTCTTATCCTTCAGCAGCTCTTGCAGGTTGACGGTGTACTTGTTGCCCTTCTCGTCCTCAATGATGGTCTCGTTGTTCCAATTGTCCGACTTGGTGTAGTCCTTCTCGTCCTCGGTGAATTCCTTGTCAACGGTCTGCGTGCCCTTTTCCACCGTCACGACCAGCGTGGTCTCGGTGCGGGTGGTCACCTTGCCGGTGCCCGGCTCCACGGTGATATAGGTGATGCGGGTGAACTTCCGGCCGTCCTTGTCAACGCCTTCCACCTTGTCGCGGGTCAGGGTGTAGTTGCCGTTTTCATCGGGGGTGGTAGCCTCGGCTTCCAGCAGCTTGGCAATGTCTTCGGCGGTCATGTCGGTTGAGGTCTCGGTGGTCTTTTGCAGGGTCAGTTCCTTGGAGTTGCCGTCCTCGCTGACTACGCCGTCTCCCACAACGTGATACTGGCTGTCGCCCTCGCCCTCACCAAAGAGGTCGCCGTCTTTGGTACCCCAGCCGGGCAGCGTATCGCCCAGTTCCTTCTGCAGTTCCTCTTTCAGCTTCTCCTGATCCTCAGGGTAAGGCTGTGTCGGCTTTTCCACCTTGTCCAGGTCGGCGTTGGCTTCGCCGCTGCCGGTGCTGGTGGTTTCCTCGGTGGCGGGCACACGGGTGGGCGTGTTGATGATAATGGTGCCGTCCGCTTTCGTCTCGGAGCTGCTGGGTTTATCGGGGTCCACTTCCGGCTTGGCGTCTTCCTTGGGGTTCGTTGCGGTGGTGGTGTCCTTGTTGTCCTTTTCGGTTTTATCCGCAGTGCCGATCTGGCTCGGGTCCTTTTCGGTCGGCTTCTCGTTCGGGTCGATCTCGGTGGGGCCCTGATCGGTAGTGCCCTGATCGGTGTCCGTGGTACCCTGATTGGTGCCGGTGGAACCGGTCTCGGTGCCGCTTTCAGTGGTGCCGCCCGTTGTGGTGTCGTCCTTCTTGCTGGAGTCGGTCACGGTACCCGTGACGGTGGTGGAACCGTCCGGGTTCGTTTTGGGGGGGTTCTCGTGGTCGTAGTTCACGTCCTTGTCGCCCAGCAGGTCTTCGGGGTTCTCGCCCTGCTTGTTGACACCGGCGGGCGTTTCGGTTTCCTTGCCGGTTTCGTCCTTGCCGTGGTCGCTTCGCCGTTGTTGGCATTGGCATTTTCGCCGCCTTCGTTGCTGCCATTGGCATTTTCGCCCTCGGTGCCCTTGCTCTCGGAGCCGTTGCTCTCGGTGTTGTTGCCCGTGGATGTATCAGCAACCGTAGAGCTTCCCTCTTCCGATTGGGGCGCTGGCTCATTCGAGACGGCGTTCACATCATCTGCCGCATTCGCGATCAGGGGCTGGGCCGCAACACATGCGGTCAGTGCCATAGACATTGCAGCAACTTTAAATTTTTTATTCGTCATGATCCCAGGTCTCCTTTCCTGTCGCCATGTGTATAATAGTCCGATAAATCGGACAGCGGAAGCTGTTTCCCCCAACTACTTACGTTATAGCATTTTCGGAAATTTTCGTCAAGAAAAACTATCCCGTAACGTTGAAATTCTGCGTTCTGTATAAATCAGCACCCCGCAGGTTTGGTACTAATTCCAAGGGCTTGTTGCACGTTTGATGCAATTTGTTGCAGACGTGTGCGTTTATGTGACGTTTGTGTTGCAGATGCATGGAATTACCATAGAAATTCCTCCCTTTCGTTCCTGTCTGGATTATACATGATTTGGGCGCGAAAATCATCAAAACCTGCGTGAATCGCCCTCGAACCTGCGTGAATCGCTCAAACGGACAGCAAAAAAGCCCCGGGAAGGGCCACTGCGCACCTCCCGGGGCTGCTGTAAAAGATGACTAAAAAAGTAATACTTCCAATTTAAAAAGTATTACTTTTGCACCGTTCGGGTGCCGGTTCACTCGCCTTTCTGCTTCAGGCGGGCGTATTCGGCGTCTGCCTGAATGGCGGCGGCGGTGAAACTGTTGTTGTTCCACCAGCTCACCAGCGCGGCCACGGTGGTGATGCCGGCGGTGACCAGCTGCTCCACGGTCTGGCTCTCGATGGGAAGCACGGGCTTGCCGCAGGCGCTCAGCAGCTGATTGGTCAGGGCCAGCAGCAGGCAGGCGGTGCGGGCGATGGTTGCGGCGGAGATCTTATGGATGTTCATGTCAGTTCCTCACTTTCTCGTTGTGTTCAAGGTCTGCGATGCGGTGGTTGGCCACCTTCATCTGTTCTTCTAAGATGGGTACGCGGCGGGCAAAATTGTTATGCTCGCGCACCTCGCGGGTCAGTTCTTCCAGCTTGGTGTCGGTCACGGCCTGACTGCGGCTGTTGGCGATCAGCACACCGATCAGGGTCACGGCACCGGCGATCACGGCGGACAGGATGCTTTCCACTGGTCTCACCCCCTTCAGCCCGTCCACCGGCTTTTGACGGGGCGCACGTCCACATGCACCCAGCCCGCTGCCCGGCCCGCCTTTGCCGGGTAGCGGCCAATGCCGCCGGTGCCGGGCAGCAGAGTTTCCGCGTAGGCGGCAAGCTGCTCCACCGGAACACCGGCCACCCGGATGTCGGCGGCTCTGCCGTAGCAGTGCTGGCTGTAAGGGGCACCGCCCACGGCCTTGTTGTGGGCGGCGGTGCGGTAGCCGCTGGTAATGACCACCGGCGCACCGAAGTGATCCCGGATGCTCTGCAGCAGCTGTACCAGCGCACTGTCCACGAAAAGCGGGTCGGAGCCGTCCCTGCAGGCAAATTCCCGCACCCGGAAGCTGCGGCTCAGCAGGGCATTGCCGTCCTTCCGGCAGGAATAGGCGTTAAGCATGGGCATCCCCCTGCAGCAGGGCTGCCACCGCGTCCCGCAGCCGGGCGGGGACATCGTCCGGCGTTTTGAGCCCCTTGCGGATCAGGGTCGCATAGATCTTTGCCATCAGGCATCACTCCTTTCGTACAGTTCACACAGGGCAAGCTGCAGGTCGGTCAGCTGCTGCATCAGGTCGGCCACCGTCTCCGGCAGCTTGTCCTTTGCTTCCTGCTTTTTGCGCGCTTCTTCCTGCGCAGCCAGCTCTTCGGCGGTGTAGCGGATGTACCTTTTAATGGGCAGCTGCTCGATCCACGCGGGCTTTGCCGGTACGCCCGGCACATCCACCACCCGCTGCACGTCCCTGCCGCCGCTGGGGTATTCGGCCACCGTCTCGTAGTGGGCCACCTCGGCCACAGCCTCCTGCGCCGGGTGCTCCAGCGGCTGGGTGTCGTCGGTCAGATACCCGAGGGTCAGGTCCGGGTTTTCCATGACTGCGCCGGTCTCGTCAAGAATTTTCATAAGTCAAAACCTCCTTTCTCAGGCCACGCGGTGCCAGATGTGCACATAGTAGGCGGCGGGCTGCACGGTGGTGCTGCGGCCATAAATGGCGTTGGACTTGGATGCGTCAAAAGATATATTGCTATAACCTCCACTAGACCCGTTCTCGAGTGACCTGCCTTTATATTCGTCAGAAAACGCACCGCTGCCAGATGGAGAATTATAAGAGGTGCCCATTACATTAGATAACGTGCCCGTGATGTTGGGCAGACCGGCTTTCACTGTGGTGCCGGCCGCGTGGGTGCTGGACGCACCCATCAGCACCCGCTCAGACGCGATCTCCTCCCAGCTGCCGCCGAACAGTGCGGCGGGGCTGGTGGGGTCGGTGCTCTGGTAGATGCTGCCTACGGGGTACGCGCCGGAACTGGGGGCCGAGAGCAGCGTGTCGATATCTTCCTTTGTATAATAGGAAGAAAGATCGGCACCGAGGGTGCGCAGGGCAGCGGTCTTCTCGCCCGCCGTCCATTCCCCGGCAGAGGCGGCAGCGGTCAGGGCCTTTTTCACACCGTAGGGCAGCAGGGCGGGGGTCAGCGGCAGAACGGTGCTGTCCATGCTGTCCAGCTGGCTGCGGTCAGCGGGGGCCGTGGTCAGGGTGCCGTCACTGCGCACGTTGATGCCGCAGGCCGGGTCCACCCGCACCGCTCCGGGGACCGATGCGGTGGGTACGGTGTTGCTGCGCAGATAGGGGGACAGGTCCGGCATGGCGGCGGTGTCAGTGAGCACCGCTCCGGTGTTGGGGTCTACGCTCAGCACCCGCAGCAGCTGGCCGGACACCGGCTGCGCAGGGCAGGGCAGTGCGCCCACCTCCTGCGCGGTGAGCTTTACGATGCCGCTTTTGCCGTTGACGCTGACCACCTGCCCGTCCGTGGGCACAAGCTCTTCGGCACGGGCGGCAGCGGCCTCTGCACGGGCAGCGCACTGGGATGCGTTGGCGCTGTCGGTGCTGGTGCGCTGTGCGGCGGTCTGGGCCTGCGCTGCGTTGGCCGCGGTGGAAGCTGCACTGGCTGCGGCACGCTGTGCCGCCGTGGAGGCGCTGCTGGAGCTTTCCAGCACGCGGGCCACGAACTGCTCGTACAGCGAGGGCGGCAGCTCCTCTGCGTCATCATCGATGGGCAGAATGGCGTAGCAGTCATAGCTGCCGGGCCGGGTGTAGGCGGTGTAGCCGTTTTCACCCATGGCGGCCAGCATCCACTGCCCGCCGGTGCTGCCGGTCAGGCGGCGGTCCACCGTGACGCGGTGCTGGGTGTCCAGCGCCACCGGCGCCAGCAGGGTGCCGTCGCTGCGGCGCAGATACAGGGCAAGGGAGCACCCGGCCCATGCGTCCGGCAGCTGGAACAGCAGTTCGTCCACCCCGGCGGCGTTCTGCGCACCGAGATGCAGCCGGTGCGGCTGGGCAAGAAACTCGGTGCCGCCGCACTGCTTTTGAATGATCTGGATCTTCACTTGAAAACCTTCCTTTCTGTTTTTTGTTTGATTGTACAGCCGCTGCCCGGCAGCTGCCAGTGTGGTCTTTTGCTGCACAAATTTCTGTGCTTCGGCATTTTGCCGGGAGGCAATTTTCATGGGTAATTCGCACAGTTCTTTGTGGGTGAAAAATGGGATGAAAAAGAGGTGGCTTTGTACGGAAAACCAGCGATTTTTGGCCGCTTGCCGCATGGGAAAACGAACCCAAAAGTGCAGTTTCCGGTGCGAAAAATCCAAAATAAATGTTAAAAATTCATGAACAAAACATCCCACAAAACAAAAGGAAAATCGGAAGGAAATAACCGAAATAACAATAATTTGGAGAAAACAATGTATAAATTGCACAAAAAATATCGTCAAAAAACTAACAAGAAGCAGACCCCTGATTTGACAAACGGCCTTTGGACTGGTAAAATAAGACCCGCTCAACGGAGCCAACAAACGTTGCAGCGTCTAAAATTTATCTGGATGAAGTGAAAACCATCTCACACATGGTGCGGCGCGGGCAGATGCGGCTCGGGCCGGGAGGGAAATGACACCTTCCGCAGCGGAGTCCAAATTGCATACGATGCTCAGTCTTATCATAAAGAGGGCATCGTATTTGATTGTGGGGCCAGAGTGCTTCTGCCCGCCCCGCAGTCCGGGCGGCCGGGGCATGGAACACCGTGTCTGCGGCCGCACCCAACTTTGAAAAGAGAGGAGTTGTCTCGTATCGCTTCCGTAAAGGTAAAGAAAGCTCTGACCGCCTGCAAGCAGGCTGTCTCTTCCCGTGTGCTGGCGTTCTGTGTCATGGTCGTGTGCCTTGTGGCTACACTCAGTGTGACCGCTGCGAATCTGCGGCTGACCTACGTCACAGACTCCAATGGTGCCCGGCAGGTGATCCTCACCTCCGAGACCGACCCTGCACAGGTCATGAACCTCTCCGGCATCCAGTCCGAAGAAGGTGATCGGGTCTATTACACGGCCTACAGCGGCAACCTTGCCGCCCTGAACATCGAGCGCGCATTCTCCGTCAGCATCACTGCCGACGGTCAGGAGTACC
>ERZ507028.234-NODE-234-length-21634-cov-4.002502_pt1 | contig 21634 bp, 18 predicted proteins | sample MGYA00512875_ERZ507028 | MGnify/ENA metagenome assembly ERZ507028 | reverse complement strand
GGGGGCGGAGCCCCCGCGGGTACCCCGGCGCCCCCGGTAGGGGGCGCCGGGGGCGGCTACGCCGCGAATGTTTACCTTGTGCAGAGTGTGGTGTGGGCGCGGGTGGCCGCCTCAAAGCTAGGCAGGTCAGTCGCGGCGATGGCAATGCCCTCGGTTTTGGCACGGGCCAGCATAGCGTCATCCGGGCGAATGCCCTCGGTGAGGACAACGCAGGACACATCGGCCATGAGGGCGGCAACAATGGTGTTCTGATTTGCCATAACGGTGAACCAGACCCCATCAGTGGGGGCGTGGCCCATCACCATGCTGAGAAGATCGCAGCAGTATACACCGCCGGTTATTTCCCGCTCGGGGCAGCACAGCAGGGTAAAGCCGCAGGCGCGGCAAAGCTCATTCGCTGTCATGTTCAATATCCTCCATGGGGGTGCGGTGGGCGGAAAGCCCCGCCAGGGACTGGGCCAGCTGCTCCAGCTTTTCCTTAAGCAGGTAGATGCAGTCATCCTCGGTGCGGTAGCCGCGGACAATATCCTCGGCGAGGGCATGGCAGGGGGGGGAACCGCAGCTGCCGCAATCCAAGCCGGGGAAGCGGCGCTCGTAGCTCTGCATCTTGGCGAAGAGAACCAGCGACTGGGAGGGATCGCTGCCCAGGGACATGACATTCAGCGGCTCGATCTTTTTATTGAAGTAAACATCCTCCGGCAGCCATTCCGGGGTGGGCCACTGGGTACCCACCTGCGGCAGATCGCGGGCCAGCCGCTTGATGCGGGCGGCCGCGGCATAAGGGTTTTCCACATTCATTACGCCGCCTACGCAGCCGCCCGGGCAGGCGGAAAGCTCCACAAAATCCAGGCGGGTGAACTGCTCATCCTCAATGGCCTCCAGGATCTTGATGACATTTTCGATGCCATCAGCGGCGATGTAGCGGCGCTGGCCGCTGCCGGTGGATTCACCGCTATTGGCGGCCCAGCTAAGACCGGTGCTGCCCATGTGGGAAAGATGCTCGAACTCGGGCAGCTCCATCTTTTTGACCTCCTGCACCAGCTGGGGGTATACCCGGCTGATGGCGATGGCGGCATCGATATTACGGGTCTGATTGCCCAGCGGCACCTTGGCGGCCGTTACCTTGGCGGGGCAGGGGGTAATAAACGCAACGCCGATCTCCTCCGGCTTGAGGCCGGTCTTTTCCACGGCGGCGCGGCGGGCCAGCACGGCGGCCAGCTCCACGGGGGGCTGCAGAGGCAGCAGGTGCTCCAAAAGATCGGGGAAGCGGACCCGGATAAGCCGCAGCACGGCCGGACAGGCCGAGGAGATGAGCGGCAGCGGGCCCTGATAATGCGCCATGTATTCCTTGGTGGACTGGGAGATGAGTTCCGCGGCGGCGCCCACCTCGTAAACCTCATCGAAGCCGATGCGCTGCAGGGCCAGAATGATGCGGCCGGTGTGATCCAAATGCTTGATCTGGGCGAAGAGCACCGGTGCGGGCAGCGCTATCTTATACTTGAAGCCATCCAGTGCCTCCATGGTATCGCTGACGGCCCGCTTGGCGTGGTGGGGACAGATGCGGATGCACTCGCCGCAATCGATGCAGCGCTCGCCCAGGATGCGGGCCTTGCCATCCCGAACCCGGATGGCCTCAGTGGGGCAGCGCTTGACGCAGGTGATGCAGCCGTGGCACAGATCCTTATTGAGCGTAACGGAGTGAAAATAGGTCTGGTGTTCCATCTTTTCCTCGCTTAGTTTCTCCCGGCATCAATGCAGATCCACCCGCAGGGAGATGGTGGTGCCGACCCCCAGGACGGTGTCGATCTGCATATTGTCGGTGTATTTTTTCATATTGGGCAGGCCCATACCGGCGCCGAAGCCCTGGGCCCGGATCTCATCGCTGGCGGTGCTCCAGCCCTCCTGCATGGCCTTTTCCACATCGGGGATGCCGGGACCCTGATCCCGCAGGACAATGGTGATGCCGTGATCATCGATCTCGGCATCGATCTCGCCGCCATTGGCGTGGATGACCATATTGATTTCGCCCTCGTACATCGAGACGGCGACCCGGCGGATGGCATCGCCGGGGTAGCCCAGCTGGCGCAGCACGCCCTTGAGGTGGCCGCTGGCTTCCCCAGCATGGACAAAGTCATCGCCGGGGACGATGTAATGATATTGCAGTGTCATGGCGGGCCCCTTTATACGCCGCGCAGGCCGGCGCCATACAGCAGGCCGCTGGCGGTGAACATGCCGCGCTGGGTGCTGATGACGGCGATGCCTTTTTCCCGTGCCAGGGTGAGGACCTCCTCGGCGGGGGTTTTGCCCCGGACAAAGATGATGCAGCGCATATCCAGCATTTCCGCAGTGCGGATGACCTGCTGGTTGAGCAGCCCGGTGAGCAGCAGGGACTGGCCCTGGCCATAGGCCAGCACATCGCTCATCATATCGCTGGCGAAGGCGCTGGTAAATTCGTGGTCGTCCTGCGGCGCGCCGCACAGCAGGCGGCCCCCCAGCAGGGTGAGGATCTCTTTCATTTTCATGGCGTATCAATCCTTTCGGCAAAAAGCGGGGAGGATATCCCCTTACTTTTTTCTATTATAACAGGCCGCGTGGGGCGGCGCAACGGGGAGAAAGGAGTGGAGGGGAGGATTTTAGGAGAGCTTTTTGACGGACTGGTGCGGTTATCACAAGGTATTCACAGAATATTTGTGCCATTTGCCGAAGAAAAAATCTTGCCAACCCCCCAAAAACACGCTATCATATAGTCACTGTAAAATTTACCGTAAAAAATATGTATATACTTTTTCAGGAGGCAAATATGGTACTGGAGAAACTGATTGAACTGCTGTGCGAACAGCTTGATATTGAGGCGGACGAAGTGAACGAGAATACCGATATCGTCAATGACCTGGGCGCAGATTCGCTGGATGTAGTGGACCTGGTGATGACCCTGGAGGACGAGTTCGATATCGAGATCCCCGATGAGGACATTGAGAAGATCCACACTGTTGGCGAGCTGGCCCATTATCTGGAGGAGCACATCGACAGCTGAGAACGGCCAAAAGGCGAATAGACGGCAGCCCCCTGACCAGTGGGCCGGCTGCCGCTTTGTTTTGCCGCAAAAAACTGTATTTTGGGGCTTGACTTTGCCCCGGGTGAATGGTATAGTAATATAGTCGCAGCGGATACGCTGGTGTAGCTCAGCCGGTAGAGCAGCTGATTTGTAATCAGCAGGTCGGGGGTTCGAATCCGTCCACCAGCTCCACCACCGCATGACATAACCGAATATGGAGGAGTTCCCGAGCGGCCAAAGGGGGCAGACTGTAAATCTGTTGTCACTGACTTCGATGGTTCGAATCCATCCTCCTCCACCACAAAAAAGACGCCTTTAGGGCGTCTTTTTTGCTGTGGAGGAGGATGTGGGGAGCGCGGGCTTTTCTAAAGGGCGAGAGCCGCTGCCCTGATTTGACGCGAAGGGGGACCCCGCAAAGGTTCTCCCTTCACACAACCCCTTCCTTGCGGGGAGGAGGGTTTGCTTACGGCTTTTTTGCTGTGGAGGAGGATGTGGGGAGCGCGGGCTTTTTTTGCAAGGATATTATTTCCTTTTTATAATATCTGAAGGAGAAAAAGGCGAGAATATAGGGAAAACACACAATTGTAAGATGAGCGCCAGCAAATAAAATGCAATAATTGAACAAAAATCATGAAAAATGAGATTTTGATGAAAAATTCTCTTGAATTCTTTGTGAGTTGATGTTAAGATAACGCTAAGGAAACAGGAACGATTCCCATAAATTGAATGATCCTTGGCAAACCTGCTGAAAGGCAGGGACGCAAAGTAAAGCGTCTAAACGGGAAACCGCATGACCGGCTGACTGCATTCTTGAGTAAAAGAACGCAGTCAGCTTTTATATTTACAAAAATTAGAACAGAAAGGATAAATAATGCATACAAAAATCAGCAGCGGAAAGGAACATCGCCGGCACCGGGCCCGCAGGGTCTCGGTGCTATTGGTGGTGCTGGCGCTGCTGTTTACCATGCTGCCAACGGGCCTTTACACGGTGGCGGATGCCGCCCCGGCGGAGGAAGAACCGGCTTTGGTTCCTGCTCCGGAGGAGGCCCTGCCCGAACCGGAAGACTCCATGACAAAAGAGGAAGAGACGGATGAGCTGCCGGCCGAAGCGCAGCCCGCTGAAGACAAGGCCCGTGCGGCGGCCGCCACGGTGGAATGCTATGCGGCACGGGATGGCATCTGGTACCCGGTGACCACGGTGCAAACCGCCGCGCAAACCGCCGCGCAATATACCGATGGCAGCGGAAAGCTCCGCTACTATATAACGGCGGCGGAGCTGGAGGAGGTATATGGCGCCTACGGCTTTACGGCGGCGAAATATTACGGGGAGCGGTTCTTCCCGCACACCGATAGCTATGACCCCAACAATATGTGGGCAGATGCCGCTCCCATAAAGAGTGAGGACGGCGGCTGGCAGATTCCGCTGAGCCACCGGACCCAGATCCGGCTGTACTACCTGCCCGCGAATGAAGAAGGTGCCGAAAGCTATTTCCTTGATAAAAAAGAACTGAGCGATGAAACGCTGCTGGCGGAGAATATGTTTTACACGGTGACGGTGGAGGACGACCTGAACAGGGTGTACCAGGAGCCGCCCGCGCCGAAGATCGCTTTCCATGGGGAGAATGTGAGCATTACCCTAAATACCGTGTCCAGTATGGCCTGGGACGCCATGGATGGCCTGACCGGAACGCATCTGGAGCTGGAGCCGACCATGCAGACCGAAACCAGTGTGACCTATACCATCGGGGAAATCAGCCAGCCAGTGGTTTTCTACCCGCATACCGATACCCTGGTAATAAAATATGAGGCCGAGCCGGACGGCTGGCAGCACAAGATTGGCCAGTTTGAGCCTTCGGTGCAGGCACCCCAGCAAAGCGCGATGGTAAAGGGCAAAAAAAACCTGCTGGTGGAACCGGGTGACGGAGACTACACGCTGCTGGCCCCGGATATTGACCGGATAGAGGTAAAGCTGACCGGCGAAAAAGCCAATAACCGCTTACTGTTCTATTCCTTTTTAGGTTGGCGGGTGGCCAATATAACGGAAGAGGTGCTGCTGCAGCCCGGTACAAAGCTGACTGCCGCAGACCTGCAGCACTATACCGGCAGCGATGGCGAAGTGACGCTGCGGGCAAAATGGAGCGGCGAGGATAAGCTGAAACGCCCAATTACCACACATTTTTTCCTGCATCTCAATGGAGAGATCAGGGGCTCGGTGAATGACAGTGTGCAATGGGAGGACCAAAAGGACTATATGCCCGCCCTATATACCACCCGAATGCTGGGGGCGGACAATATCCCGGCGGAGTACTCCAATAAAAATGCGGAGGGTGTGGTAAAGCCGCTGGTAGCGCGGGCAACCAATGGCGACAATGCCTACGCGGTGGATGACACGATCCGCAACATGGTGAATAACCCGGTGCAGGGCGGTAGGCTGGAGGATCTCCCCAATGAGGAAACGATCTTTGCCTACCTGCGGGCCCACAGCGATACCATTACCATGAAGGTGGACGGAGTGGAGATCCCCGCGGAGATGCTCAATTCGGATTACTTCCAGATCCGCTGGAACATGGTCAAGTTTGAGCATTCCGATGGCTGGCATATCGATGGTGTGCTGGTGGCCAAGCGCACCCGCTTTTTTGTGACAAAGACCTTTACGGGGGATGCTGAGGCGATAAAACAGGTACGGGATAAGTTCCTCATTACTGTCTCCCACACCGAAAACGGCAGCAGCGTGACCGATTTTACCCTGGTGCCGCAGCCTGCGAAGGCGGTAACGGAACAGGGCAAGCTGGGTTATACCCGCTATGATGCCGAAGCCGATACCTACACCTGGGAAGTCCCGGCCCAGCAGCGGCGGGACTACACGATAAAAGAAACCGGCCATACGCTGCAGGGTGACAAATGGCGGGTGAACAACCGCTATCTCATCCGCAATCACCCGCAGGGACTTTCGGGGGGATATCAGGACTACCCGGAGGAAAGCGGCATTACTATTACGGCGGTGGCCTACGGCAACGATGTGCCGAACACTGCGGTGCAGACCGTGGCTTTGCAGAACATATATGTGGGGATAGGTACCCTGACGGTAAAAACGCAGGATTCCATTACCGGCAACGGGCTGGCAAAGGTAGAGTATAAGTTGTCCCGGCCGGGCGGCGCAGAAGTGGTCTTGTACCGAAAGCCGAACACCACCCTTTACAGCGTGGTGCAGGAGGAGGGCTATACCGAGCAGATCACCGACTGCAAGATCATTGCCGATGCCAGCGGTTTTTTTACCATCCGGCTGGAGGAAGGAACCTACACTCTGACCGAAGTACTGCAGACGGGGTACTTTGCCCCCGGTACTGTGCAGGTGACGGTCGCCCAAAATACTGGAGGGAATATCAGTTACCATGCGGAGGCAAAAGCGCTGCCGGAAGAGATAACACCCTCGACCGGCAGCTGGCTGCAGAATGCCGATGCCGACAATGTGGTCATCCTAAATGTACCCAGAATGCTCATCAGTGTGACGGCCCGCAGCAGTTGGCCCGCCACGGGGGATAAGCTGCCTGTGACGGTGGAGCTGTGGCGCGATGGCGCGCCGCTGCCGGGTGATGCCTATACCGTGGAGCTGAACGAGGAAAACGAATGGCAATACACCTGGGAAAATCTGCCGCTTTTTACGGATGGCACGGTGGCTGATTACACGCTGCGGGAAATCGAAATAGGGGACACCTACCGTGACCCCGGTGTGGCCGAGGATGGCTTCGCGGATTACCTGGTGACCTATGCCAAGGCCCTGTACCGGCAGGCCGAGGATAAGGAATACCGGGAGGAGCACTGGTGGCAGAAGGCCGATGGAACGCAATGCTTTGCGCGGGAGGCTCTGCTGGTGGTCAATAATGAGGGCATCCGGGGCGAGATCGCCTTTGAAAAGGTGGATGAAAAGGGCTACCCATTAAAGGGCACGGAATTTACCCTGTATGCTGATGCGGAATGTACCAAGCGGCTGGCAACAGCCACCTCCGATGAAAACGGCGATGTGCAGTTTGAGGATAAGTGGCCGGCCGGCACCTATTACCTGCGGGAGACCACCGCCCCTGTGGGCTACACTGCGGCGGAGCTCACCTGGACGGTGAAGATCGCGGCGGGGAAGGCGACCATTTCTACACCGGGCGGCACCACCGTTACCGAGGTGAAGAATACCTCCCGGCTGCGGCTGAAGCTGAAAGTGCTGGGCCCACTGGGAGAGGAACTCCCCGGGGCGGTGCTGCGGGTGACGCGGGATAATGGCAGCCCGATGCTGTATAAAACCAATGAAGCCGGCGCGGCCCTGCTGGAGCAGATGCCTGCCGGGGATTATATCATCCAGCTGGCGGGCACCCCCACGGGCTATGTGCCGGAGGACAGCGCCCCCAACCTAAAGGCCGAATACGGCACGCTGACCTATTTGGATACAGCGAATACCGCATGGCAGCTGGAACAGTGCGAGGGGGAGGAATACACCTATCTGCTGACCCTGGAGCTGAAGGAGCTGCATATCCTGCCCAGCACCGGCGGCGCCGGAACGGTGCCCTTTACACTGGCGGGCGCGGCCCTGATGGCCGTAGCGGTACTGCTGCCAGGCCGAAAGAAAGTGAAATAAGCGCGCCCCCTGCCAAGGGGAAGCCGCTGTGGATAACAATGATACCAAAGGAGTGAAAGTAACATGAAAAAGACAATGAAAAAGTGCCTGACGCTGCTGCTGGCGCTGGCCATGCTGCTGGCCATGGCGGTGCCCGCCGTGGCGGAGGAGAACTATTCCCGTGAGATCACCTTTACCGGGGTGGCCGAGGGCGATACCGTGAAGGCGTACAAGCTGGGGTGGTATGATGAAAACTACAACAAATACATATTTCACGATGGATTTATAACCTTTTTGCAACATCAGGAGCCCGATAAGCTGCCGGAAAATATATTGAAGGATACCACCAAGGAAGGCTTGACCAGCATGATGGCTAGCTATGTCCTGATGAATGGTCACTCACTTCTGGATAGTCCTATTATTACATTGCCATCCAATCCGGTGGTAAAGGTTGCCGATGCCGGCAACAAGGTTCAGATGACTTTGGAGCCCGGCTATTATCTGCTGCTGGTATCTACCACTGCTGCGAATAACCGTACCTATATGCCTGTTACCGTGTTTGTGCAGGTGAAGAACGGGAATGTAAAGGTGTATGCCGCCGGCAGTGAGCTCGCCGATGACCTGACCGCTGTATTTAAGCACGAGGAAGGTCCAGCTATCAATGTACGGGTAAATGATGACAGCCGCGATATAGAATGGAAGGAAACCGCCGGTGGCCGGGTTGGCGAAACGATGGATTTCTATATGGAGGTTTCCACTCCGGCCTACACCGATAACTCCTTCAACATCACCAAATTGACTGCAAATTGCCAGCTGGCCGGGCTGAAGTATGTGGAGGGCAGCATGAAGGCGACTGCCCTGCCCAATGCGGATAGCGACGCCGTAAAGGATGCCATTATACAGACTACCGTAGGTGCCGACGGTAATTTGACCGTTGAGCTGGATTACAGCAAGATCCGTAATGCTGCCACCGGCAGAGGGCTGATTTATCTCCACTTCAAGGCCACCGTAGCCCCGGATGCAGTTGCAGAATCTGAGGCTTCCGCAACTGCCAAGCTGGAATATGTATTCTCCATGGAGGCGGACAAGACCAAAACGACCGCCGACTCTACCGCTGCGGTTTATAATTATGACTTTACCCTCTTTAAGAAATCCAATGAGCTGATTGATCCCAGTAACGCGGGTTCCGGCCACCAGCCCCTGGCCGGTGCGGGCTTCACCCTGTATGCCGATGAAGCGATGACCAAAGCCATCAATATGGTAAAGGTGGAAGCCAATGGAGATGTCGGGGCCTATTACCGCCCCGCGCTGGCGGGCGAGGAAGGCGCCGTGGCGCAGATGGATGCCAATATGGGCAATGATAATAATACCCTTTCCATCCGCGGCCTGGATGTCGGTTCCTACTATGTGAAGGAAACCAAGACTCCTTCCGGCTACTATGCCCCCAAGGGCATCTTTAAGCTGGATCTGACCGCAGAGCGGGATGCCAGCGAAAGTCTGGTCAAGGATTTGGCCAGTGGCGGTTTTACTGAAACGAAAGAAGCGGATCGCGCACTGATTCAGAAAAAGAGCCTGAATGCTGAGAAAAATCGCTTTGAAGCCGACCTTCTCAATAGCTCCACCCCCGTACTGCCCACCTCCGGTGGTGTCGGCACCGTGATGTTCACGGTGATCGGCCTGCTGTGCATGGGTGCGGCGCTGTGGTTCTTCCTGTTTGCCCGCCGTCGCCGTGAGGACGAGCAGGAGCAGAATAAGACCACCCTGTAATTTGCCATCCTCTTCATTTTCTTGCCGTCCCGCCGGGTTTTTCCTCTTTCTCTCCCCGGCGGGATGGGCGGCAAGGAAAAGGCCGCAAGCCCGCTGCAACGGTTTGCGGTTTTTTCCCTGCTGCATTACTGCCAAAGGAGTACCATTCGTGACGACAAAACAAGCCAAACAAAAAAGACAAAACCGGCTGGGCACCGTGCTGTCCATCCTCATTTTTCTGCTGGGGCTGGGGATTCTATTTTACCCGGTGGCCAGCGACCTGTGGAACCAGCACCGGCAGAACCAGCTGATCTCCCACTACACCCAAAGCACCACGACCCTTGCCCCGGAGGATCACTCCGCGCTGTGGGAAGCGGCGCAGGAATACAATAAAAACCTCAGTCCCACCTTCCGGGATGCCTTTACCGGGCGGCAGCTGCCCGCGGGGGACCCCTACTGGGGCCTGCTGGATCCCGATGGCAACGGCATTATGGGCTACATCGAGATCCCGCGCATCAGCGTGCGGCTGCCCATCTACCACGGCACCACGGAGGAGGTCCTCCAGCATGGCATCGGGCATCTAGGCGGTACCTCCCTGCCGGTGGGCGGAGAGGGCACCCACGCGGTGTTTTCCGGCCACCGGGGGCTGCCCTCGGCGCTGCTTTTCTCCGATCTGGACCAAATGCAGCTGGGCGACCATTTTTCCCTGCGCATTTTGGGGGAGCAGCTCCTCTATGAGGTGGATCAGATCCTGGTGGTGGAGCCGGATGAGGTAAAGGACCTGTACCCGGTGGAAGGGGAGGACCTTGTTACCCTGGTGACCTGTACGCCCTACGGCGTAAATACCCACCGGCTGCTGGTGCGCGGGCACCGCATCCCGCTGGAGACCGTGGAGGAAACGGTGGAAGTGACCGTGACCCAGCAGGTAGTACACAGCTTGGGCTGGAAGGGCAAGCTGCTGATCGGCGCGCTGCTGCTGTTCCTGCTTATTTTGCTCATCCTGGCGCTGCTGCGCCGCAAGAAAACCGGGCCCGAAGAGGGCAATGTGATAGAAAGGGGGAGAACTGATGAAAAAGCGTCTCAGAGCCGTTTTGGCCCTGATCCTGATCATACTGCTGTGTCTCCCCGCGATAGCACAGACAGCCGATCCTGACGCGCTGTGCGCGTTGACCATTGACTGTCACTATGAGAATAAGCCAGTAAGCGGCATGGGCTTTTCGCTGTACCGGGTGGCGGCGCTTTCTCCGCAGGGAGAGCACACCCTGCTGCCGGCTTATGAGGATAGCGGTATTGTGCTGGGGAACCTGCGGGATGCCGCCGACTGGCGGCAGGCGGCCGGGCTGCTGGACCAATGGGTGGAGCAGCAAAGCATTTCCCCAGAAAAGCAGCTTACCACCGCGGCTGATGGCAAAGCTGCATTAGAGGGGCTGCCCACCGGGTTGTATCTGTTGTGCGCGGCTCCCTACCAAAAGGGCGGCTGCACCTATACCACCACCCCGGTGCTGCTGGAGCTGCCGGCCCAACAGGCGGGCGGCGGGTGGCAGTACGCTGCAACGGTAGAGCCCAAGCTGGAGCGCTCCGGTACCCCCGAACCGCCGGTCATCATCATACCGGATAACCCGGCCCCCACCCCGGGGGATAAGCTGCCGCAGACCGGCCTGCTGCAATGGCCTATCACGCTGCTGGCAGCCATAGGGGTGCTGCTGGTGGCGGTGGGCTGCCGCCTGCGCCGCCGGAGGAAACCGACATGACACGAGAGCGTATCGGCCGGTTCTGCATCATTTTGGGCGGCCTGTGCATTTTGGCCGCCGCATTCCTATTGGGGTTTAATCTGCGGGAGGAACGCCGTGCCGCGGCGGCCACCCAAAGGATTTTGCCTGCCGTGGCACATAGCATCGGACAGTCTCCAGCGCCGATGCCTACCCTGCCCGCCGGAGAGCTGACGGTCTCTTTGGAGGGGGAGGAGTATCTGGGCATCCTTTCTCTACCTACCCTGGCGCTGGAGCTGCCGGTGGGGGCCGAATGGGAGATGGATTTTCTGCGCCAGGCACCCTGCCGCTATGCCGGTACCCTGGCCGGGGATGATGTCATCATAGCGGCGCACAATTACCGGCGGCACTTTGCCGCGCTGCACACCCTGCGTCCCGGGGATGCCGTCCTATTTACCGATGCAGCCGGGCAGACCTACCGCTATACGGTGGACCGGGTGGAGACCCTGCCGGAGACCGCCGTGGAGGAAATGCGGGCTGGGGAGTGGGATCTTACCCTGTTTACCTGCACCTACGATGGCCGTGCCCGAGTAACGGTGCGGTGCATCCGCACGGAAGAATAACGCATTTTGCATTTTTCTCTTGACAAAGCTGCAAAATGGTGTAGAATAGCATCAAGTGAATAACGATAGCGACCCCGCAGAAACATTCAGAATCGTAAGAGACTGAATATGGAGGGGGCTCTGGAGAATCTCATTGAGTTGAGTGCCGAAGGTGCAAGGCGGTTTTTCCGCCGAATCTCTCAGGCAAAAGGACAGAGCGGTCATCAAAGCATCTTTTGTTTGATCGCTCGCTATTCTTCAGAGGCTGCCGCTTAAAAAAGACGGGCAGCCTTTTTATTATCCTTTTTTCACTGCAATATTTTAATCAGGAGTGAAACAAATGGAAGCAGCATTGCTCAACATCGTACAAAAAATCAACGGCTATCTCTCGGATTATATCCTCATCATCCTGCTGATCGGCGCGGGCCTTTATTTCTCCATCCGTACCCGCTTTGTGCAGGTGCGCTGCTTTGGCGAGGGTATGCGCCGGGTATTCGGCAACATCAATCTCCATGGCGGAAAGCAGCAGGGCGGCTTTTCCTCCTTCCAGGCACTGGCCACGGCCATTGCCGCGCAGGTAGGTACCGGTAATATCGTCGGCGCCTGCGGCGCTATCCTCATCGGCGGTCCCGGCGCCATCTTCTGGATGTGGATCATCGCCTTCTTCGGCATGGCTACCATCTATGCGGAAGCGGTGCTGGCGCAGGAGACCCGTGTAGTCAATGCGGATGGCAGCGTCCACGGCGGCCCGGTTTATTACATCAAGCGTGCCTTTAAGGGTGGCTTCGGCAAGTTCCTGGCCGGCTTCTTCGCCGTAGCCATCATCCTTGCGCTGGGCTTTATCGGCAGCATGGTGCAGTCCAATTCCATCGGGGAATCCCTTTCCAATGCGACCGGCGTTCCCACCTGGGTCATCGGAATCGTTGTTGCAGCGCTTTCCGCCTATGTATTTTTGGGCGGCAGCCACCGGGTGGCCTCCTGGGCTGAAAAGATCGTCCCCGTGATGGCCTGTCTGTACCTCATTGGCGGTCTGGTGGTGCTGCTGGCCCGCATTCGCTTCATCCCGGAGACCTTTGGTATGATTTTCCGCTATGCGTTCCAGCCGCAGTCCATCATCGGCGGCAGCTTCGGCTTTGCGCTCAAGCAGGCAGTCAGCCAGGGCGTCAAGCGCGGTCTGTTCAGCAATGAGGCCGGTATGGGCTCCACTCCCCACGCCCACGCTATGGCTAAGGTAAGCTGCCCGCACGAGCAGGGCGTTGTGGCCATGATCGGCGTTTTCATTGATACCTTTGTCGTCCTCACCATGACCGCTCTGGTCGTTATCTCCACCCTGTATGCCGGCAACGGGATCCTTGCCTCCGGCGCAGCCGAAGGTGTCAGCAAGACCAACATGGCGCAGATCGCCTTCTCCAGCATCATGGGCAATACCGCCGGCAGTCTGTTCGTGGCCATCTGCCTTATGTTCTTCGCTTTCTCCACCATCCTGGGCTGGAACTTCTTCGGCCGTATCAATGTGGAATACCTCTTTGGCAAAAAGGCCGTCCCGGTCTATTCCATCATCGCTGTGGCGCTCATCTTCCTCGGCTCCTGCGTATCCAATGACCTAGCTTGGGAGCTTTCCGATATGTTTAACCAGCTGATGGTTATTCCCAACTTTCTGGCTATCGTAGCACTGGGCGGGCTGGTAGCAGCCACTGCCAGGAAGGGCAGCCGCGAGACCCTCAAAAAGTGATCCCACATAAAAAAGCCCCCTCCGGTACACCCGGAGGGGGCTTTTGCTTTATGATTTACGCGGCATTGGCAGCCGGGGCCTCCTCCCCGTAAAAATCGGGCCAGTCATCACCAAAGAGATCGCCGTTATCACCAGCATTATAGTCATCGCCAAAATTGTAATTGTAGGAATCATCAAAGTTATCATAGTAGCCGTATTCATCGCCGTAGTAGCTCAGCCAGTCCTCCAGCTCATTCAGCAGCGGCTGCATGGCAGCCATCATCACAGAAAAGAAGATGATCCCGATGAGGAACAGCGCGGCCTTGGCCAGCAGCATGCCGCGGGCAAAGCGGGCCAGCTGGGGGTTGCTGCTCACGCCGCACGCCCACACTATCATAAATATAAGCCCAATGACCGGCACCATCGCCAGCAGAATAAGCCCCATATAGGCCCACATACTCAGTCCGCCGCTGACAGTCTGTTCGGGACTTTGGTTTCGCACGGTATAGCGTTCGCCGTGGGCGCGGCAGTCGCTGCAGTGGGGACATTTCTGGCCAGGCTGTAGCCGCCGGCCGCAGCTGGGGCATACATTTTGGTTCATCGGCTTGCCGCACTCTGGGCAAAGCTCCGCCCGGTCATCATATACGGCACTGTTGCAGTTCGGGCAAAATCTCATGGGGGATTCCTCCTATCGTTGCGCTGCCGCACGGCAGCTCTTTCTTCTGGTTCTATTCTAACATATTTTTTTGCCGAGGAAAAGTACAAAATCCAGCGAAGCCTCCCCCATTTTTCACGGGGGAGGCCTCGCTGTGATATTGAAAAGGAGTATGGAGAAGTTGGCAAGTTAATTGGTGGCGCTGCTGGGTACATATTCGGTCAGTACCACACTGTGGGTGTATTCCCGGCCATTGCGGGAGACCTTGATCTCCACCCGGTCGCCTACGCTGTGGGCGGCCAGTGCCGCTTTCAGCTCATCCGCGGTGGAAACCTCCACCCCGCCAAAGCTCAGCAGCCGGTCGCCGGCCTGCAGGCCGCCTTTATCCGCTATGGAGCCGGACTCCACGCTTTGAATATACACGCCGGTGCTGTCCAGCCCGTAGTAGCGGGCGGTGCGCTCATCGGTGATATCCACCAGGCTGACTCCCAGTACGATCTGACCGGTCACATAGCCGTGGCTGATGAGATCCTCGATGATGGTCTTGACGCTGTTGATAGGAATGGCAAAGCCGATGTTATCCACGGCATTGCCGCTGGAATCGCTGGTGGATTTGGCATTGACAATGCCGATCAGCTCTCCGCTGGCATTAAAGAGACCGCCGCCGGAATTACCGGGGTTGACCGCCGCGCTGGTTTGCAGCAGGGTCATGTTGTTGCCGTCTATCGTTACCTGGCGCTCCAGCGCGCTGACGATACCATCGGTGACGGTGCCGGAAAGGGTACCCAGCGGGTTGCCGATGGCCAGCACGGCGTCGCCCACCTTCAGGGTGTCACTGTCGCCCAGAATAGCCGGGGTCAGGTCTTTGGCGTCCACCTTCAGCACCGCGATGTCGTTATCCTCATCGGTACCCACCAGGGTGGCGGCATAGGTGCTGCCGTCATTGGCAGTCACGGTGATCTGCTGTGCGCCTTTTATCACATGGTAGTTGGTCACAATGTAGCCATCCGCCGTCAGCACCACGCCGGAGCCTGCGCCCTGGGTGACATACTGCCGGAAGAAGTAGTTGGTCGCCACACTTTCGGTGGTGATGGCCACTACGCTGTCCTCCACCTGCTGCACCACACCGGAATAACTGACGCCGACGGTGGAACCGTTGGTGGAAGGGACCTCTACCCCTTGATACAGAACGGTGGAACCGGTGCCCAGCAGGCCGCTCTTGGCAGCGATCACAGCGCCGCCTGCGCCGCCCACCATCGAGAGCACCAGGCAGCCTGCCAGCAGCAGCGCCGTACCCTTTTTGCCCCGTCCTGCGGATTTTTTGTTTGCGTCCGAGGGATGATACCCCGAAGCAGCCGTTTGCTGCGCCTGCCCGGACGCGGCATCCTGATGGATGCTGTCTTTATCATAGCGATACTCCCCGGTGGGAAGATCGGTATTGCCGGTGGTAAAGTTGCGGTCATTAAAGTTGTCGTTCGGATATGTCATGGAACTGACCTGCCTTTCTGTGGGGTGCCTGGCCCCTTGACTGTTTCCTAGTATACCGTTAAATTGTGAACAATGCTTGACCTGTTTTTTTAAGGTCGGTAAAAATGCCGTGACGAAAAGGTGAAATATTGTAAATAAATTTTGAAGCCCCTGCCCGCGGCGGTTTTTTGCCGGCATCCTCCGCAAGCTTCTGCCGTGTCCGGGCCGTACCTCCCCCCGCCCGCTTCTTTTGGCCTCCCGCCTCCCAATTCCCCACAAAATCCCCGCAATCCCTTGCAAATGCCGCAAAAACCCGTATAATATAAAGGTATATATCCTACTGAAAGGGAGAAAGAAATACTATGGCAGATCAAAAGAAAATGGTAGCCGAAATCACCTCGATGGAGGACGATTTTGCGCAGTGGTATACCGATGTCGTTAAAAAGGCCGAGCTGGTCGATTACGGCAGCGTCCGCGGCTGCATGATCATCCGCCCCTATGGCTATGCCATTTGGGAAAATATCCAGCATATTCTTGACGGCATGTTCAAGGCGACTGGTCACCAGAATGTCTATATGCCTATGCTCATACCGGAGAGCCTTCTGCAGAAAGAGAAGGACCATGTGGAAGGCTTCGCTCCGGAGGTGGCCTGGGTCACCATGGGCGGCGAGGAAAAGCTGGAGGAGCGCCTGTGCGTGCGCCCCACCAGCGAAACGCTGTTCTGCGAGCACTATTCCCATATCATCCACAGCTACCGTGACCTGCCCAAGCTGTATAACCAGTGGTGCAGCGTCATGCGCTGGGAAAAGACCACCCGCCCTTTCCTGCGCAGTGCCGAGTTCCTGTGGCAGGAGGGCCACACCATGCACGAAACCGCCGAGGAAGCCAAGGCTGAGACCGTGCGCATGCTGAATGTCTACGCAGAGATGTGCGAGAAATATCTTGCCATCCCCGTTGTTAAGGGCGTCAAGACCGATAAGGAAAAATTTGCGGGTGCCGAAGAAACCTACACCATCGAGGCCATGATGCACGACGGTAAGAGCCTGCAAAGCGGTACCTCCCACTACTTCGGTGACGGCTTTGCCCGTGCCTTTGATATCCAGTTCACCGACCGCAACAATACCCTGCAGTATCCTCACCAGACCAGCTGGGGTATGTCTACCCGCATCATCGGCGCCATTATTATGACCCACGGTGATAATAACGGCCTGGTGCTGCCCCCCGCTGTCGCTCCCATCCAGGTCATGGTCGTCCCCATCGCCCAGCATAAGGAGGGCGTTGCCGAGACCGCTTCCGCCCTGTGTGAGCGCCTCAAAAAGAACTTCCGTGCAGACATAGATCTTTCCGAGAACAGCCCCGGCTGGAAGTTCGCCCAGTATGAGATGAAGGGCGTACCCCTTCGCCTGGAGATCGGCCCCAAGGATATCGAAGCCGGCCAGTGCGTGCTGGTTCGCCGGGATAACCGCGAAAAGACCTTTGTCAAGCTGGAGGATCTCGAAAGCGAGATCACCCGCCTGCTGGCTGAGATCCACGACAGCCTCTACACCAAAGCCCTCGCCAACCGCGAAGCCAATACCTATGTTGCCCACGATATGGCCGAGATGCACAAGGTCGCTGATGGCACCAACGGCTTTTATAAGACCATGTGGTGCGGCGAGCTGGCTTGCGAGCTCAAGATGAAGGATGAGATCGGCGTTACCAGCCGCTGCATGCCGCTGGAGCAGGAAGACCTCGGTGCCACCTGCGTCTGCTGCGGCCGCCCCGCCAAGCACATGATCATTTGGGGTAAGGCTTACTAATATCTGAACAGAATTTGCAATAGCCGCCGGATGGGCGCCCCGCAGGGGACCCGTTCCCTTCGGGAACGGGCCTGACGGGCTTCGCCCGTCCCGGCGGTTTCACCGCCGCCCCTGCGGGGCGCCCCACTTTCTGCACCCACTCTCCCCGGCAGCAAAGCCCCAGCCCTGCGGGCCTGCCCGCTTTCCATGGTCGGTTTCGGCTTTGCCGGCAAAATTTTTTTGTCCAAAATCAAAAGGAGGTCATCCCCATGGGCTGTACTCACGATTGCAGTACCTGCGGCCACGATTGCGGCAGCGAGCAGGATTTTTCCAAAAAACTCAATGAAATGAGCAGCGTCAAAAAGGTCATCGGCGTCGTCAGCGGCAAGGGTGGCGTCGGCAAATCCCTCGTCACCAGTCTGCTGGCCGTCAGTATGCAGCGGCTGGGCTACCGCACCGCCATCCTGGATGCCGATATCACCGGCCCCAGCATCCCGCAGGCATTCGGCCTTCGGGAAAAGATCGAAACCCTCGGCGATGTTATGCTGCCCGCCGTCTCCCGCTTCGGCACCCAGGTCATGTCCATCAATCTGCTGCTCGAACGGGAAAGCGATCCCGTCGTCTGGCGCGGCCCGGTCATTGCCGGGGCGGTGGGCCAGTTCTGGACCGATGTGTACTGGAAGGATGTCGATTTTATGTTTGTCGATATGCCCCCCGGCACCGGCGATGTCCCTCTCACCGTATTCCAGTCCCTCCCCGTGGATGGCATCATCGTGGTCACCACGCCGCAGCAGCTCGTCGGCATGATCGTGGAAAAAGCGGTAAAAATGGCCGAGATGATGAAGGTTCCGGTTCTGGGCCTCATCGAGAATATGAGTACCTACACCTGCCCTGATTGCGGAAAGCAGCATGCTATTTTCGGCGAAAGCCACCTTGATAGCATCGCGGCGGAGCACCACATTCCGGTGCTGGCCCGCCTGCCCATCCAGCCCGCGCTCGCCTCACTGATGGATACCGGTACCATCGAGCTGTTTGAGGGCGACTTTATGCAGCCCGCCGCCGACCGTCTTTGTGCCCTGCTGCCCCGCTGAAAGGAGATTGACCCTATGATCCTCACCATTGATATCGGCAACTCCAATATCTGCTTTGGCGTCTACGAGGGCAAAAATGCCCTCTTTACCGCCCGCGCCAAGACGGACCCCCTGCGTACCGAAACGGAATACGCCGTCCTTCTCTCGCAGATCTTCCGCCTGCATCAGTCCGATCCGGCCCAGCTTACCGGCGCGGCCATCTCCTCGGTCGTACCGGCGCTCACCGCCGTATTCCACGATGCCGTCCGCATCCTCGGCAATGGCCATATCCCCACCATCGTGGTCGGCCCCGGCGTCAAAACCGGCCTCAATATCCGCATCGATGAACCCGCTTCCCTGGGCGCGGATCTGGCCTGCACCGCTGTGGGCGCGGCGGAAAAATACCCCCTGCCCGCCATCATCATCGATTTGGGCACCGCTACCAAAATCACCGTCGTCACCGAGGACCGCAGCTTTATCGGCGGCGCTATCCTCCCTGGCGTCAAGATCTCGCTGGAGGCGCTTTCAGGGTCGGCCTCGCTGCTGCCCTCCATCGGTCTCGGTACCGGTAAGATCAAGACCATCGGTAGCAATACGGTGGATTGTATGCTCTCCGGTGTGGTGCTGGGCACCGCCTGTATGGTGGATGGCCTTATTGAGCGCTACCGAGAGGAACTGGGCGAAGTTCCCACTGTGGTGGCCTGCGGCGGCCTTTCCCCGGCTATCGTGCCGCATTGCCGCACCAACATCATCCTCGATCAGGATCTGCTGCTGGATGGCCTTTTGGCCATCTACCGCCGCAACGCCCCGCCCAAACAGCAGTGAAGCATGCATTTTGCCCCCTCCCGCTTTGGGTGGGGGCTTTGCTTTTTCCTGGTACGGTTTGTGCAGGGCAGGGGATAGGGGCGCAGCCCCGGCAGCGCTTCGCGCCGCCGAAGCGGACTTCGTCCGCTTGCCCGCCTCCGGCAGGCGGGCTGCGCCCCTTTCGCTTTCCCTCCTATCCCACCATCCGTTCGGCCAAAGCCCGCCCCTCCCTTGCGGCAGCCAGTGCCATTATGTTATATTAAGATGAAGTAGATTGGTAAATCAGTTTTACGGAGGGAAGCAAGTGAACATAATAATTCGCAGGATGAAAAGCAGCGATGCCGACGCGCTGTACCGCCTGTTGTCCGATCCGGAGGTAATGCGCTATTTGGAGCCGCTCTATGATAGGGCGCAGACCGAGGCATTTCTGCACCGCGCGGGATTATCCGAGCCGCCGCTTGTGTATGCCGCCGAAGGAAACGGACGCTTTATCGGCTATGTCATTTATCATCCATACGATGAGGAAAGCATCGAAATTGGCTGGGTGCTTTTCCCAGCGTACTGGGGGCGCGGGTACGCGTCAGCGCTGACGGATCAGCTCATTTGCAGAGCAAAACAGGAGCATAAGAGCATCGTTATCGAGTGCATTCCAGAGCAGAAGGCAACGGATCGAATCGCAATAAAAAAGGGCTTTCGTTATTGCGGGGTCTGTGATGGGTTAGCTGTCTATCGCCTTGTGTGACCCCCTCTCCCCAAGCCACCCATTTCGCCCCATTTGCCCCTTGCATTTTGCCCCCTCATCTGTTATGATATGTCGCGGAAGCCGCCCCTACCGCACCGGCAGCGGAGTCGCTTCCTAAAATTTTGCGCTGTATCCCACATCCGCCGCAGGCCCCGCCGGTCACGCTTTTGCCACGGGGCGTATCCCAAAAGGGAACGCCACCCGCCGCAATGATAAAGCGTCCCGTGTGCCGCCGTACCCGACAAAGGAATAGCAGCAAGGAGGATTATCATGTCAAGTTCCACCAACCGCACCCGTACCCTTACCACCCTCGGCATTCTTACCGCCATCATCCTGGTGATGACCTTCACCCCCCTCGGCTACATCAAAACCATGGGTCTGGAGATCACCCTCCTGCACATTCCCGTCATCCTCGGCGCGGCCCTTACCGGCCCCGCCGGCGGCATGGTGCTGGGTGCAGTGTTTGGCTTCACCAGCTTCTTTCAGTGCTTCGGCCTAAGCACTTTCGGCACCACCCTGTTCAGCATCAATCCCGCTGGCACCTTTATCGTCTGCGTGATCCCCCGTGTCCTGCTGGGACTGGTTGCCGCCTACATCTACCGCGGCTTCGATCACCTCACCGGCAAGTGGAGCGGGACCATCACCGGTGCACTGGCCACCATCTGCCATACGGCAATGTTCATGGGCACGCTGGCGATCTTCTTCTACACCAGTGACTATCTTCAGGGCTTCGCCGCTATGATGGGCACCACCAATGTCTTTGCGTTCATCATCGCCTTTGTCGGCCTGCAGGGCCTCCTGGAGATCATCCTCGCCGCCATCGTGGTCGGTGCGCTGGTTCCCATCATCAAAAAAACCCGCCGCGTCTGATTTTCACTTACCCCAATAAAATAGCACGCAAAAAAGAGGCATCCGCTGTGGGTGCCTCTTTTCTCGTTTCTGCAGGGCTTTGGTTCGACCGCAGGCCCCGATGCTCCGCATCGGCCCCGCCCGCTGCGCGGCGGGGTGCCCGGGCTTCGCCCGGGCGGCCTGCGGCCGCCCTCCCGCCCAGTTCTCTTCTTAGTCCAGCGGATGCTCCAGCGCCATAAAGGCCCCCTTCACATCCTCCCCGGCCGGGTAATGATACTCCTCGTCATGCTCCGTCTCGGGGTCGCCCACCCGGTGCGTCGGGATAAAGATCGGAATGGGGCAGTCGTCCACCGCCTTGATGACCCGCGCCCGGTTCTCCTCGGTGTCCTCCAGCGCCAGCGCCGCCAGCAGCGTCGGGGTGGTAAAGTGTTCCCCATAGGGAATGCGGATCACCGTCTCCCACACCTCCCGCTCAAAGTCGCTCCCGCCGGGTGCCAGCGGCAGCGTAAAGATGACCCGGTGCCCGGTCCAGTATTCCTGTATCTGCTGGAACCCCTTCTTCAGCAGCGGGGTCTCCTCCTCGTCTGCGTCCACCTCCAAACCGTCACCGAAAATCAAACGGCAGAGCGCATAGTCGTCGTTCTCCACCAGCGTGATCCACCCCGGTCCCAGCTCCTTGGTAAACTTCTTCATGTCCATTCCTCCCTGAATATACTATTCGTATATATTTTATAATATTATACCTACCTTGCGGCAGCATACGGCGGCTTGACGAAAATCGCCGCTGGCTGCGTTGCCCTCCCAAGGCAACAGCCCGTCTTCGCCGGGCAAGAGCCTTCCTTC
>ERZ507028.188-NODE-188-length-24600-cov-11.926665_pt1 | contig 24600 bp, 15 predicted proteins | sample MGYA00512875_ERZ507028 | MGnify/ENA metagenome assembly ERZ507028 | reverse complement strand
ACCCACGACCTTTGAAAAGGTCGACCAAACTTTTATAATTGCTTGATAAAGCAATCAGCCAAACAATAATTTACCACAACTTTTGATAAAAAACCAAAATTTTTACATAAAAATGCGAGCATACTTTTGGTATGCCCGCAAAATTAGAATTTAAACTTTAAAATCACTCTTCGTAAGTGCCTGACCAAGCCTGTGCTTTTCCGTCATAAAGATTTTTACCTTCTACAACCTTTACATTCTTAGTCTTTTTAACCCAAGTGCTTTCTGTATTCTTAAAAAGGAAACTTTCTGTACCCGGATAAATAGGTTCGGGAAGTTCGTATTTCCAGATGTCTGTGCCCTCAATTTGAGTCATTTTATATGCCTCTTCGGAAAGACCGTTGCCCCAACCGTAAATATAAACTTCTCCCCACTTTGTTTTTGAATTATCAAAATATACTACATCAAGTGTCCATTCGGGAGCCTCTTCTTTTACATACGGACCGACTGTTGCAGTTGCTTTGTCTGTTGCTTCATCAACGCTTTCAAGGTTGTAGCAATTGTTTGTGCTGCTTACAGTTGCTGCCCAAGCGTTGTATACAGGGCCTGAACTTGACGCCTTTGTCATTTCGTCAACCATATCTAATGCTCTGTAGAAAGTAACACTTGTAAGTGTGTTTGCTACCTCTGCCTTAAATACATTCGGATAATCTTCGGTATCCTGCTCAAGCAGATAAGACTTCTTTGTATTGTTATCAAAAGCATAGAGATTTGTACCCATTGATGTCATCCAAGGAAGCTGTGTCTTTAAGTAAAGTGTGTAAGTAGAAGGTGCGGGAGCAGTTGTCGGCTGTGTAGAAGGCTTGGTTGCCTCTGTAGGTTTTGCAGGCTGTGTAGGCTGTGTAGGTTGTTCAGCCTTATAAACTTCGCCTGTTTTGCCTGTGTCCTCTCTAATACCGGAAATATATCTCTGGATCATTGTTACATCTCTGATATCTACAACACCGTCAGCTGTAACATCGCTCAATGCATATATAAGCTGTGAAGGCTTTACGGACTCTGCAACAATAAACTGGAGTGAGGTTACATCCTGAACATTAAATTTTCCGTCTGTGTTTACATCGCCGTATTTATATGTTTTGTCGCCTCTTGTAACTTCGGTTGCAGGCTGTGATTCAACTGTAGGTACAAGTGTTGTTTCTTCCCATGAAGTTGTCTTTGTAAGACCGAAAATTCTAGAAGTTCCTTTTAATTTAAGGCCTTTTTCCGACGGATACTGACGAGGAGCAGAGTTTACATTTGAGCTGTCGCAGAAGATAACTCTTGTGTTTGCAGAGTGTGCAAGGTCAAAATTTGACTCAGACTCGTTTTCATCTGCATCTGTTGCAATACAGGTTGTAGGAACTTCTGCATAGTAATAACCTGTTGCCTTATCATAGTTCATCTTTGTACCAGGCCAGTTTGATGCCTTATAAGTTTCTTCCTTTGAAGATTCCTCGTCATAGATGTAAACATAGTAAGGAGCTTTCCATTTTGAGCTTGTTTCTCTTTTTTCAGAAGCAAAGAATACATACACACCTGAACTTGCAGATTTCTGCTTGGTATATTTGTAAGTAGTGGTTGTTGTATTTTTGCCGTCTGTTGCTGTAAGAGTAAGGTTGATTGTTTCGCCGTAAGCGTAGTCTGAACCTACTCTGATTGCAATGTCACCTGTGTAAGTTACAGGCTTAGAATTGTCAATGCAGTATGTACCTGATACTGCGTTGTCAAGACCGAGGTTGATTGTAAGTGTGTCACCCTTGAAATCACTGCTCTCTACAGAACAAGTATTTCTCGGAGTTGTTGTGCCGTTGTAAACAACAGCTACACCTGTTGAACCGATATTACCTGTAAGAACACCGTTAGCTACAGTGAATTTAGCTCCTGAAACTGTATCTGTGTAAGTACCGTTTGCAAGGCCTGTGCCTGAAATACTTACAGACTTTTCGTTGCCGTCGCAGTTAGCAAGAACTACACCGCTTGTGCCTCTTGCAACATAAGCTACATTGTCAACGGCACCGAGTTTTTCACTCTGACCAACAAAGAGGTTATGGAACTTATTAATTTCAGAAACAGCTGTGCTCTTATAAGTTATATCGCCTGCTGCCTCACCCATTAACGATGCACCCGGACGGGCAAAGTAAAGAGAAGTAGCGTCTTTTCTTGCGGCTATGATAGCCCATGCTTTAGTGATGTTTTCGTCAGATACTTTAGAGGTATTGCTGATACCGCCTGCACCCGACTCGCCCTCGTATGTATCGTGCGACTCTGCCCAAAGAACTACATCGGAAGCGGCAACGCCTGACTTGTAGCTTGAGCTTGCGGCATTTGATGCCTTGCCTTTTACCACATTTGCGAGTACAGAGTCACCTGTTTTGTTATCTGTTACATTAATGTACTTTGTGTAAGAACTGTAACTTCTGCCGGAACCGCAGTTGTTAAGAATCTCACCGTAAATATAAAGATTGTCGCCTGTTTTTGCTTTGTAATATGAGCCTGCAGACTCTGTAATGTTCTTCCAATAATCAGAAGCATATTCACCGTCATCGGGAGTTTCAATGTGTTTTGCCGCATCAAAACGGAAACCGTCAACACCGCAGTCGATACATTCCTTAAGGAGTGAGATAACCTTATCCTGAACAACTTTGCTGTTTGTTTTGAGGTCAGGGCAGGAAGTAACATGTCCCTGAACTACATTTTTTACACTGCTGTCTGATGCAACAATATCGTTGTTACGGAAGAAAGCACTTGCATTGTCGTAAATTTCAGGATCATATGTTTTAACCTGTGAGCTTACAACATTAGGTGTATCTTCGCTTTCATTGCCCATATGGTTAGAAACAATGTCGCAAATAATTTTTACACCGTACTTTTCAGCCTCTGTACAAAGGTCTTTGAGTTCGTCTTTTGTACCGAACCATGCGTTTTTAGCTACAGAAAGGCTTACAGGCTGATAAAGTTTCCACCACTGACCTGTAACATCTCTTGATGTTGAGTAGTCTTTCGGCTGCTGAACAGGTGAAGTCTGAACTGTAGAATAACCGGCTGCTACAATTGCAGGCAGGTTTTCCTTAATTGTTTTGTATGACCAGTTAAAAGCGTGTAAAATTACGCCGTCCTGAACATTTCTTTGCAGATTATTGTTCGCTGCGGAAACCGCATTATCATTTTCAACTGCGGATGCGGTCAATGCCATTGCAGATGCAGAAGAAACGATAGTTGCCGCAAGCACAATGCTTGTCAGCTTTTTAAGTTTACTCATAAACGAAATCCGTCCTTTCCAATTATTTGATTTCCATTTAATTATACCAAAATACTCCACAAAAATATATGTTTTATTTTAACAAATTAACCGCAGTATTTTTAGTTATTATAACAAAGAAACGCTTTATAATATATGCAAGAAACAAGCATAGTAAATAAATTTATTTTTTATTTGAATCGGACAAAAAATTCGGCTCACTCCGCAAGTTTCTCGTGGTAGTTATTTCTTGTCTGTTTGTATTCTTGTTTTACTCTCCGTACATTTTCAAACGAAGTGCAGAGCAGAAATAAATGGTAAAACCTACAAAGCCGAGATTACAGTAAACTAATAACTATTTGGTATATATAAATGAAAGGACGGATTAATATGAAATTTAAAAGAGTTTGCATAGCATTGATAATATAAAAAGGCTTGTTAAAAAATTAGATGTAAGTTATGATCATCTGTTTTTGCAGTTTCAAGATAAGAAAACAGTAAAAAAGATAAATGAAATTGTGAAAGATAAAATAAGATTTTAAAAGGCTGTTACAAAATTTGTAACAGCCTAAAATATTGCACAATTAAAACAATAATACATAGTGCAATTAGATGAATTTATGCAAATTGATTAATTGTCGTTGCTTATTTATCTTTTGTATGGTAGAATTATGCTGAGGTTAAAAACAATCACATTTTTAAAAACCTTATAATATTTAAATTAATGAGGAGGAATTTAAATGAAAAAAGCAATAATAACAAAAAGGATAGTTTCGATATTTCTTTCATCAATTACAGCTTTTATGTTGCCGTCACAAGCATTTGCAACAAATTTATCTGATAAAAATATCAAATATTCTTCGTTTGATGATATTCAGGGTAACGGAGAAAAAGTTGCAAATATTGTAATGGAATTAGAAGAAGAGCGTACTGAAAATACAAAACTATTTTTACTTGATGATGGGTCAAAAATGTTAGCTGAATATACTGAACCTATTCATTATAAAAACGATAATAATGAATGGGCAGAATATAATAATACACTTGTTGCGGAAAATGCATTGTATTCAGCTGACTATGATACTGATTACACTAATAAAAGCAGTAATCTTAATATCAAATTGTCGAAAAAGGCTAAGCCACAGAATATGATAAATATTTCTGATGACGAATATTCTATTTCTTGGGGATATGAAAACACCAATAAAAGTAATATCATAATTGATAATAATGATGTTGATTTAAATGAAAATGATAAATTTACTTCAGTTGAAAATATTGCATCTAAAGTAACATACGAAAATGTTTATAAAAATGTTGATTTGCAATATTTTGTAACTACAACAGGTGTCAAAGAAAATATTATCTTAAAAAATTCTGATGTTCAAAATGAATTTTATATTTCTTATAAAACAAAAAAGCTTACTGCAAAACAAACTGACGATTATACAATCACATTATATAATAAAGATAATACACCGGTGTATATGATTAATGCACCCTATATGGTTGATGAAAAAGGAGAAGCAAGTTCTCAGTTAAAGCTTGAAATATTAAGTCAAAATGGCGTAAATCTGAATATTAAGCTTACTGCTGATTATGATTATGTTCATTCATCAAATAGGAGTTATCCAATTACAATTGATCCGGAACTCACAAATAAATTTTCAAGTGAATTATATTTAAACGAGGTTTACGGTAACAGCACACTTAACCACGGTCCGTATTATATTTCAAATGATCATTATATTGTTGCAAAATTATTAAAATTACCCGAACTTGATGAAGGAGAAAAAATAATAAGTGCAAAATATAATTTTGAGATAAAAAACGGTAGTTCTTTATTTGCAAATGAAACAGACAGCCCAATAATAATCAATGCACATAAACTTAACGGAATTGAAAATGGCGTAGTTTCATATGAATCCGATATTTTAGATTATGACTCTTTGTCATATAACGATAACAGTAAATTTACTTTTGATCTCACAAAGCTTACTAAAGAATGGTACGATAACGGAGATAAAGTTGACGGTTTTGTAATTGAAGGACTTGATACAGCAGAATCAAGAATTGCAAATCTAAAAGAATCTACAAGAACATCTGCAACACCTTCTATAACAATAATTTACAAGGATTATTCAGGCACAGAAAGTAATCTTTCATATCATACTGTTTCAGCCGGATATAATGCTCAAGCAAAGGTATCCGATTATCTTGGAAATCTTGTTGTTTCTCAAAAATTATATGAAGGAACAGGTGCAAGAATGCCGGTCACTATATCGGCAACATATAACAGCATAAAAAACAATGATATTAGTGGTTGCGGTTGGTATTTTTCTTTTGAACAGTGTATAAAGGAAACTAATAAAAATCTTTCAAATGCCGGATACAACTATATATACATAGATACTGAAGGAACAAGTCATTATTTGAAAAAGAGTAGTAGTGAAGAAAAATGGCTTGATGAAGATGGATTAGGTATTACGCTCTCTGTCAAAGAGGACTGCATTATAGTTGAAAACGGTAATACAACACAAACATTTGATACAGTTGCAAATGGCGGTAAAATACTAAGTGAAACGGATAAAAACGGTAATACAGTTACTTATTCTTACACAAATGGTTATTTATCATCAATTACTGACGGTTCGGGAAGGATTATTCAACTTGGTTATACAGGGAAACCGGACGGTTCTAAACGAATTAATCAAGTTACTTTACCTGATAATGAGAAAATATCAATTTATTATAATTCATCTGAAATTGATACAATAAGTGCATTTGTGTTTCCTGATAAAAAGACATCTGCTTTTTACTACGATAAAAATAATAAGATTACAAAGGAACAACTTCAAAATCGCACATTAGAAAATACTGCTGTTATAAGTAAACACTGCTTTATATACAATGAAAAAGGACAAGTAACAAAAATAACCGAATACGGAAAAAATAATTCTGAAGGTAATTATCTTAATATTACTTACAGCAATGACAACACAACTGTTTTTGAAGATCGCAACGGATTAAAGACGACATATACCTTTGACAATAAAGGCGTTTTGATGTCGGTATTAAATGCAAACGGATACCTTGAAAGCAATCATTCGTCAGGATTGCAGAACACAAGTGGAGCTGATTCTTTTACTAAGAATATCTTGGCGGAATCATATGAATTTAGTACAATAGGTACAAATAAATATTATACTAAATCTAATGGTAAGATTAACGGAGTACAAAGCAAAGACGGTATTTGTGAAATTGATTCTTCAAAACCGAGTAAAGAAGATGGTACTTTTCAATATTTCGGTTCAAATTCAATTAAAATAAGTAATCCTGTTAGCGAAAACAACGCCTCTTTCTATACTTCTGCTTTTCACGATATAAGTATAACAGATGAAAATTATATAGGCAAAGAATTAACTCTTTCCGCTTATGTTAAAACAAAGAATGTTAAATGGAAAACATTAGATGAAGCATTTGGAGCTTTGCTTGAGGTTGAATTTTATGATTTTTTTGCAAATTTGCTTGACTCCAAAACAAGCATAGGTATATCAGAAACAGAAGATTGGCAACGCATAAGTGTTACTGTAACTGTTCCTGAAAGCACAAGAACAATGCGTATAAAGTGTAGTGTTAAAAATACAACCGGTACAGCTTGGTTTGACTGCTTGCAGCTTGAGGAAGGCAATTGTGCTAATGATTTTAACGCTTTGCAAAACAGCGATTTTGAAAGCAATGATTATTGGTTTACAAATGATAAAAAATCAATTTCTACTAAAGAAGGGGTTGTTTCATTAGGCGGCAAAGAGGGCGTGTTTGTTGAACCTACATCGGTATCTGAAACTATGCAAAGTGAAAATAAAGAAATTGAAGAATCAACATCAGTAAAAATAGTTGATGTTGCTGTGCCTAATTCTTATATTTATGAATATGATGATTATGGTAATGTGATAAGTGAGTTTCACGGTACTGTTGACAAAAAGGTTAAGAAGTATTATTTCGATGAGCCAACTGAAGAAACAAATACAAGTCAAACAGAAACCACACAGCCTATTGCGACTTCCGGCGAAGGAGAAACTGAAAGTAATGACAATAATTCTTACATTTACCAAAATATAAATGTAGATAGAGCATATGTTTCTTTCAATCTTGTTGGTGAGGCACAAGCTAAATCTGTTCCTCTTACAAATGATACAAGAACTTTTGGCATTGTTCTTAATATTTTCTATGATGGAAATTCAATTCCTGAAACTCATTATCAAGAGTTTAATGCATATACAACACAAAAGCAAACTGTCAATATGACGGTTGCTCCAAATTTAATGGATAAAGTTATCGATTATGTTTCTTTTGCATTTGTTTATAACAATAATAGCAATACTATGAAAATTAGCAATTCAATGCTCAACATAATCAGTTATCCGGTTAAATTTGAAAGTGATACTGTTGAAGATAGTTCTACCGAAAAAGGAAATACAGGAAATTCTGACATTGAATATGATGGATATTTTTACTGTGAAGCTTTGTCGGAATCGCCTAATTACAATAATACATATATTCAAAATAATATGACATATGATACAAGCGGTAACTATGCTACAGCTAAAACTAATCAGGCCGGAAACACAGTTTATTATTCATATGATGTTAATGGTAATGTAACTTCTGCTGAAGATGGCGAAGAAAATCAAACAAGTTACACTTATAATAAAGACAACAGTATGGCAAGTGTAAGTAGTGAAGAAGTCAGAAATGAATATTCGTATGACGAAAAAGGAAGTATTGTTACTATTACTCATAACGGATTCAACTATGATTTTAGTTATGATGATTATGGAAATTTGTTATCAACAAATGTTGGAAATGCAGCTCTTACTAATAACACTTATTTAAAAAATAATGGTGAGCTACAAAAAACTGATTTTGCTAACGGCGATTATGTTGAATATTGTTATGATAACTTTAATAGAATTACTCAATTAAAAGGTGAAAACGGCGTAATAGCAGAGTTCATTTATAACAAGAAAGGTAAAGTAGCAAAGGTTGTTGACTATTCGGCAAAACGCACAACAATGTACTACTATGATTTTACAGGTGCTGTGTCAGGTAATTATTGCCAGACGGAAGATGATATTGTTCTATACTTTCTCGGGGTTAATGAAAATGGCGAAAAAGTCGAGAAAACTAATATTGCCGGTTTTGAAAGAACAATTACGAGCGGTGTTGATAACGGAGCTCCCTTTGTAGAAAGCGATGGAGTATCTGTTAGCAGAAAATCTGATGAATTTAAGAGAGTTACCTCTGTGGAAACAGAAGATACACAAAAAAATGCCGTATTCATTACAAACTATGAGTACACAAGCGGAAATTCTGCAAATTCAACAACATCTCTTGTAAGTAAGATTACTCAAAAATATAAAAATAATAGCTTAGTTAATTATGAATACTCGTACGATGAAAATGGCAATATCACCGAAGTAAAACGAAATGGTACAAAAATTGCTCAGTACGGTTATGATGGATTAAATCAGATTACTAATTATGCAGACAGTACAACAGGCATTTTCGCACGATTTAATTATGATAATTCAGGTAATATTACAAAGATTAATATTTACAAATTAAAACAAAACGGTTGGATTCCGTCTGATTTGATTTCAGTAAAAACATATACTTACTCTGATACGAATTGGAAAGATAAGCTAACTGAATATAACGGAACGAACATTACTTATGACGAATCAGGTAATCCTCTTTCTTATCGTGACGGAATGTCATTTGCTTGGGAAAAGGGAAGAAACTTGAAAACTGTCAGCACAGGAAGTAATACTATTACTATGCAGTATGACAGCGAGGGATTGAGAACACAGAAAAAGTATAATGATGAACGAATCAATTATTATTACGATAATAACAAAAACCTTACAGGAATGGACGCCTCAGGTATTGTTCTTTTCTTCCATTATGACTCAAATGGAAATGTTATAGCAATGTCCCATTATGGTAATAAGTATTATTATGTAAAAAATTTGCAAGGTGATATAGAGAAAATTGTAGATAGTTCAGGTAAAACTGTTGTAACTTATACATATGATGTATTCGGTAAAATCATATCACAAACAGATACCTCGGACTGTGATCTCGCAAATATAAATCCGTTCCGTTATCGAGGATATGTGTATGACAGTGAAACCGGTTTGTATTATCTCAAGAGCCGTTACTATGACCCGGTTACAGGCAGATTTTTAAATGCAGATATGTATTGTGACACTCAATCAAATATCTTTGGAACAAATATGTTTGCATACTGCAACAATAACTGGGTAAATCAGATTGACCCTGAGGGTACAGATGCTTATATGGTACAATTTGGTAATGCGGTTTGGATAGCAGGTCATACTTCAGTTTTGCTGCAAGATTCAGTAAATAGATGGTGGTACTTTTATTGGGGTCCCACACATGTAATTCTTAGACCTTGCGGTAAAGATAAATTTGAAGATTACACTGAACTATCTTCATATCTGTGCGGTTTTGATCCGAGAGCACATCATAACTACTATGTTTATGCCACAAATTCAATTGAAAAAAATCATTATACTAAATGCCGAGATGGGCAAGTAACAGACTGGTTATATCTTGGTGGTAATTTTGCTAAATCATTTAAATACGCTTACGAATTGGTAAATAAAATGTATTCTTGGTCAAATGCCAATCAATTATTTTTTACTACTTACGAAAACGGTAAACGCATAGTAATTTATGATGTTTGTGAAAGAGCGCGTGATTATAGGACTGGCAAAGAAGAGCTTAGAGAACTGCATTCTACTAATTACGATAAAAATAGAGGATATGATTTAGATAGTTATAATTGTGTTCAAGTGTCAATAGAAGTTTTATTGAAAGGTTCATTTTATAAGAAGTATAATAAATATAAAGATAAAATGGAAACATATAATCTAAATTGTATACCAAACTTGATATTTAACGAATTAAAAGGACTTTAAAAGTGAAGGTGATTTTGCTATGGATATAATTTTATATATATTTCCGGTTTTTCTCATAGTTTTGCTTTTGCCAAAATATTTTATGGTACTGTTGGCGAAATGCGTGGATAACGCTTTGTTTAGAGAAAAAATAATTGATAAAGAAATCAGGAGAAAACTTTATCGCAATGGAGTGTTTGCTGATCTAATAGCATCTTTTAGTATGATTGTGATAAGTTTTATTAAGAATTTGAGTGATTTGCCGAGTTATTTTTCAGGTTTTGAAAATTATGTTGTGTATTTTAGTATGAGTCTTTTCTCGTTTATGTATGCGCCTGATTATTCCCAACAGAATTCATTTTTCATTTCATTTCTTTTTATTTTAGTGACAATTGCAATATCCGCACTTATCAGCTTGTTTTTTGATTATTTTACAATTTTCAGAAATCCGGATCTTACAAAAAAGCAAAAAATCTGTACTTTGCTGATTTTTGTGTTAATGACTGCTCCATACTATTTCCTGATTTCTCCTACTTTTTTTTATAATTGATATATATAATAAAATCCTTTTTATAAATACAATTTGATAACCGAGGTTTTTCACGAATAGTTGAACATAATTATCTTACTAAGAGCAGAGGAAAACAAGGTTATGATGAAGAAGATATATTTACACTAATGATGATTTATGCTTCCAAAGATGGTTTTGATGAAAGGTTGAACCTTTGGGAATGGTACCAAATATAATCTTTAGTGAATTAGTAGTATATATAAAAACCGGAAAACAAATTCAGTGCAAGATAGATAAAGCTTTAGAAATCATTTGTGGTGATAAATATAGGTGGGTGATTTTATGAAAAAGTATAAAAAGAAATTATTGTTGATTTCGGTTATATTATCTCTTGTAATAGTAATTTTATTGCTAACTTTTTATAATTCAGGTGATAATTTTAAACCGGATTCAGATCATAGCTTTTATAAATCCGAATATATGGTTTATTCTGACGGAATGATCACTATAAAAAATCCAAACAATTACGATTTTGATATATATAAATTAGGTGAGAGCAAGCATAGTTATAAATGCAAAGAACTTTCTGATATTTCTAAATATGCAGCTGAAGCAAAAGGTAATTATGTTATTTATGATGATCATGGACTAACAATATACGATAATGGAAAGAAAAGTGAACATCTGATAGCTAATAATTATGATATATCAGAATTAGGAAATAATTGCGTTTATTATACTAAGAATAATCAGATTTATTGCTATAATATTTTAAATGAAGATACTTGTATAATAAACGATGTTCCGTATGAAGATATAAATTCATTAGTTTTTGCCGATAAATATTTATTAGTGTATTATAATGATAATCATTTTCGGAAAATAAATATTTATGATAAAAATAATAAATTAATATCAGATTTTAAACTACATTCCGACTCTTTAGATTTTCATGATTTTGATGATGTTTATATAGATTTAATCAAAGAGCAAATAATTGTTTATCCAGGTCGGGGAGAGAATACTGAAGTGCTTTTTTATACTTTTAATGGTGAAAAATATCAGAATGAATATTTTAATTATTATTTTAATAATACCATTCGGAGTGTAGACCGGAGTGTAGACCATAGCTGTTTTCAAGGAAAATATGTTGCTTACAGCTTGAGAAAGAGCAAAGCAAATGTTATTTATGACAAGACAATAAGAAGTCAGGATAATGGTTTGTATATTGAAAATTTAGAAACGGGTGAAACAAAAAAATTATCAGAAAAATGCGAGTTTGATGATATTTTAGTGACTGATAATTATGTTTATTGTTATAAGATTAATTATTTTATTCCTAAGTCTATTCTGTATGTAAAAGATTTAACTGTAGGCTATGAACTTACTCAGATACCGATTCAATAATGTCTTGATTATGACCTTTTTGATTATAATTGCGTACAAGTATCAATGCAAACTTTATTGAGGGGGAATTTTTATAGCTACTATGAACATCTAAGAAATATACTTAATGAAAATAAAAATGGATTTATTCCTAATTATGTTTACGAAAAGCTAAAATCAAATTAAGTAGGTGATTTAATGAATATTACATTTATGGTAGTAACAGTATTTTTATTTTTCTTTGGATTAATATTTTTAGGCAAGCTTATAATTTCCGGCTATGTTACATACCTCCTTTCGGTTAAGTTTGGCGATGAATACATAACTTCTCAGATGAAGAGAGATACCTATATATTTGGCATTGTGGCTGACTTAGCAGCGATTGGCATTGTTTCTTCGGTTTTAATAATTTTAAGCAATACTACAAATATCTCTGTAATTCAAATTGATGGTATAACATTTCTTGAGTATTACTTCTGTCTGTTCATCTATGCCATTTATCCTGAATATTCATACTTGGGCGATGACAATCAAGCATTTGCTGAGAGCTTTTACATTATTCTTGCCTTGATTGCGGTTTCTCTCATAGCAAGCTGTATTATGTATTACTTTTTCGTGTTCAGAAAATCCGAATTAAGCAAGCCAAAAAAATTCTATTCGGTTTTTATTTTAACTATTACAACCGCACCGTATTATTTTCTATTTTCATTTGCAAGTTTTGTAACCCCTCTGGCTTTGCTATAAGTCATAGAACAGTAGATTAATATCAGCGGATAATAGTTGGTATAAGGGATATAGTTTAAAGCAAATTCCAATTAATTAGCAAAAATTACAACTTAAAATCAAAAATTTAACTAAGAAAAGGCTGCTACAAAATTTGTAGCAGCCTTTAATACTATGATAATAATTAAAACCCGACTTTTCTACATAAAGTCTAAAAGTGTGATACTATATAATCATAAACTAAAAATCAAACAGGAGGAAGTGCTGTAAAATGAAAATCGAAAAATTATATAAATTAACTCTCAATTATGACTATACCGAAAACGATAAAATGGTGTTTAAATACGCTTTTGATATGCTATTTGATATGGGGCTTGAGAGGAATAAAGCTGAAACCATAAAATTTATACAAGCGATAATAGATGAAGGATATTTCAATAGGCAGGAACTATATAAAGAAAGGAGTAGAAAAATGGATATGTCGTTTGCTTATAACCTTAATCTTGCAAGAAAACGTTGCGGATTCACTCAAACAGATATGAGCAAAAAATTGCATATTGACCGAACAACATATACGAAGTGGGAAACAGCAAAATCCGAACCGAGCATTGATAATATAAAAAGGCTTGTGAAAAAATTAGATGTAAGCTATGCTCATCTGTTTTTGCAGTTTCAAGATAAGAAAACAGTAATGAAATTGTGAAAGATAAAATAAGATTTTAAAAGGCTGTTACAAAGTTTGCAGCAGCCTAAAATATTGCACAATTAAAACAATAATACATAGTGTAATAAGATGAATTTATGCAAAATAATTAATTGTTGTTGCTTATTTATCTTTTGTATGGTAGAATTAAGCTGAGGTTAAAAATAGTCATATTTTTAAAAATCTTATAATATTTAAATCAATAATAAGAATAAGGTGATTATATGAAAAAAACTATAACAACAATACTTATAGCTGTCACATCAATATTGTACCTCTTTTCGGGTTGTTCATTTGCCGATAAAATTCCGACCGGTGTTTATCTTTGTGAAACGCCATATATAAGACTTGAGTATCTCAGCGAAGAAATAGAAGGAGATAAAATTGAAATTAACGGTACGATTTATCAAGCAGAAAATCTAACCGGACCTGATGACAAAATTCGGTTTGTTGAACCTGATGATTATAATAACTATCTCGCAGTATTTAGGTATCAATATAATTCAGAAAACAGGCAACTGATTTTAACTGACCAAGAAACAGGCAACAAATATTATCTGAACAAAATTGAGTGATTTTTTATCAATCAAAATAAATATATTGATGACTTAATTAATACAACGCACTCAAAATAGAGTATTATGAAATAGTACGCAAGCAAAAATTACAACTTAAAATCAAAAATTTAACTAAAAAAAGGCTTGTGTCCCTAATCGTATCTACAACGAATTGAAAAAAACAAGCTAATGTTAAGAGGTGCTTTTATGAATTATATTGGTTTTTTTGCGATGTGTTTTGCAATGTTAGTAGGTAGTTTTTTGAAACTGATTATTACGAATACAGCCTTATCTGTGTTTTTGCAGCATAAATTAAATTATAGCTGTTATGAATTTGATATATTAAAAGTTTCAGAGTAATTAATACATAATGATTACTGTATTTGTAAATTTCTAAGGAGAAAGTGATATTATGAAAGTAAAAAAGAAATTGTCGCCGTTACTCATATGTTTAATTATATTATCTGCTTTGCTTTTGGTTATTGCTTTTTTTGTTTTGAGTAAAGAAAAAGTTGAACTTAAACCGGATAGCGATACTTCGTACTATAACAGCTATGAATACGGTTGTAATAGTATGCGTATTTATAACGGTAAAAGGTTTCCTATGTCAGATGATTATATGGTATATAAGGACGGCAATTTATATGTAAAAGACCCTATGTATTTTAGGGCTGATATTTATTATTCTGACAGAAAAGAAAATGTTTCAACTTCAATTACTTCGCAAAGAATAGAGAATATTGAAGTTTATTGTGATGACGGCAGTTTGTATATGGAAAATCACGCAACACAAGAAAAGCAAAAATTAGATGAACAAAGCCAAATCCTTTTCTTTGATGGCGACAGGGTTTTATATTCAGTTGACAAAAAGAAACTTGTAATTGTTGATGCTAAGAATATAAACGACAGGAAAGAAATAGATTATATCGGTGAAATATTCTATATTTCTATAAACAGCAATACACTTAATGTTATTACAAAAGATGAATACAAATATGAAATTTTTCAATATGATGTGGATACATATTTGCAGAAATCACACTTCGAACATAGTACATTGAGTGACTTGGACGAGCCGGCTATTATTAATGATTACTTTTTATATTGCTGCAAAGATCTGATAAACCCTTCTGAAGAATGTACTTTCTTAAAATACAATTTAAAAACCGGAGAAATATCACGAGCAGCCTTACATAATTATGTTCAATCAGTTACTTACAATAATAATAAAATTTATTTTTCGGCTGAAAAGTCAGAGTGGAATATAGTAAGAACAACCGTTGAGGATGAAAATAACGGTTTGTGGGAGGTCGATATAGAAACCGGAACTAAAAAGAAGCTTTCTGATGAATGTGTATTTGACGATTTGCTTGCAACAGAAAATTATCTTTATTGCTACAGAAAAGACTATTTACTGCCACGAGGAATGGATAACGCTCGGTATAAGGGATATATTTTAAAGCAAATTCCAATTAATTAGCAAAAATTTAATATTGTAAATGTGATTATAAAAAGTTAACAAAAATGTATTCTTGGTCAAATGCCAATAATCTTGCTACGAAAACGGTAAACGCATAGTAATTTATGATGTTTGTCAAATAGCCCGTGATTATAGGACTGGCAATGAATGGCTTAATGATTTACATACCACTAATTACGAATTAAATAGAGGATATGATTTAGATAGTTATAATTGTGTTTAATCTTCAATGGATATATTACTTCAAGGAACCTTTAGTAGTGAAAGTAAAAAAATACAAGGATAAAATCAAAAGTATATATGGTAATGTATTTAAGCGTGATTTTCATCCCAATAAAGTTTACAACAAATTAATTGATTGTTAAAAGTTTAGAGGTGTTAAATATGATTGATTACATATGCTCTCCGATTATTACACTGCTTTTTATAATCGTTATAGCATTTTTGGAAACAATTTTAGCAAATTGCGTATCTGTATATATAATTAATTCCAAATTACCAAAGCCACTTCTAAGTAGTGAATACAATAATACAATTTGGAAAATTTTAGGCTGTTGCTTTTTAGCAGAATTGATTTCAATGGTTATTCTTTCGATATTATTTCCTGTAATTTTAGGTGAATCCATTAAATATGCAGTACAAAATTCCGTTATACTACTTATATATATGATAACAACAGGAACTAACTATTCAAATTTACAGAGTATATTATTTACTATTTCGACCATATTTTTATCATCTGTAATAATATTCTTACTTTGCAGATTTTTTATATTTAAAAATCTTGATTTATTAGAAAAAAAGAAACGATATTCATTACTTATTGCAATTATGTCGGCTCCATATTTTTTGTTAATTCCGTTCGGAAATATTTTGAATTTTATTATTATGATATTATATAGCGTGTAAAAACTTTAAATTATTGACTCTGATATGACTAAAGCACATACCTCGGACTGTGATCTTGCAAATATAAATCCGTTCCGTTATCGAGGATATGTGTATGACAGTGAAACCGGTTTGTATTATCTCAAGAGCCGTTACTATGACCCGGTTACAGGCAGATTTTTAAATGCAGATATGTATTGTGACACTCAATCAAATATCTTTGGAACAAATATGTTTGCATACTGCAACAATAACTGGGTAAATCAGATTGACCCTGAGGGTACAGATGCTTATATGGTACAATTTGGTAATGCGGTTTGGATAGCAGGTCATACTTCAGTTTTGCTGCAAGATTCAGTAAATAGATGGTGGTACTTTTATTGGGGTCCCACACATGTAATTCTTAGACCTTGCGGTAAAGATAAATTTGAAGATTACACTGAACTATCTTCATATCTGTGCGGTTTTGATCCGAGAGCACATCATAACTACTATGTTTATGCCACAAATTCAATTGAAAAAAATCATTATACTAAATGCCGAGATGGGCAAGTAACAGACTGGTTATATCTTGGTGGTAATTTTGCTAAATCATTTAAATACGCTTACGAATTGGTAAATAAAATGTATTCTTGGTCAAATGCCAATCAATTATTTTTTACTACTTACGAAAACGGTAAACGCATAGTAATTTATGATGTTTGTGAAAGAGCGCGTGATTATAGGACTGGCAAAGAAGAGCTTAGAGAACTGCATTCTACTAATTACGATAAAAATAGAGGATATGATTTAGATAGTTATAATTGTGTTCAAGTGTCAATAGAAGTTTTATTGAAAGGTTCATTTTATAAGAAGTATAATAAATATAAAGATAAAATGGAAACATATAATCTAAATTGTATACCAAACTTGATATTTAACGAATTAAAAGGACTTTAAAAGTGAAGGTGATTTTGCTATGGATATAATTTTATATATATTTCCGGTTTTTCTCATAGTTTTGCTTTTGCCAAAATATTTTATGGTACTGTTGGCGAAATGCGTGGATAACGCTTTGTTTAGAGAAAAAATAATTGATAAAGAAATCAGGAGAAAACTTTATCGCAATGGAGTGTTTGCTGATCTAATAGCATCTTTTAGTATGATTGTGATAAGTTTTATTAAGAATTTGAGTGATTTGCCGAGTTATTTTTCAGGTTTTGAAAATTATGTTGTGTATTTTAGTATGAGTCTTTTCTCGTTTATGTATGCGCCTGATTATTCCCAACAGAATTCATTTTTCATTTCATTTCTTTTTATTTTAGTGACAATTGCAATATCCGCACTTATCAGCTTGTTTTTTGATTATTTTACAATTTTCAGAAATCCGGATCTTACAAAAAAGCAAAAAATCTGTACTTTGCTGATTTTTGTGTTAATGACTGCTCCATACTATTTCCTGATTTCTCCTACTTTTTTTTATAATTGATATATATAATAAAATCCTTTTTATAAATACAATTTGATAACCGAGGTTTTTCACGAATAGTTGAACATAATTATCTTACTAAGAGCAGAGGAAAACAAGGTTATGATGAAGAAGATATATTTACACTAATGATGATTTATGCTTCCAAAGATGGTTTTGATGAAAGGTTGAACCTTTGGGAATGGTACCAAATATAATCTTTAGTGAATTAGTAGTATATATAAAAACCGGAAAACAAATTCAGTGCAAGATAGATAAAGCTTTAGAAATCATTTGTGGTGATAAATATAGGTGGGTGATTTTATGAAAAAGTATAAAAAGAAATTATTGTTGATTTCGGTTATATTATCTCTTGTAATAGTAATTTTATTGCTAACTTTTTATAATTCAGGTGATAATTTTAAACCGGATTCAGATCATAGCTTTTATAAATCCGAATATATGGTTTATTCTGACGGAATGATCACTATAAAAAATCCAAACAATTACGATTTTGATATATATAAATTAGGTGAGAGCAAGCATAGTTATAAATGCAAAGAACTTTCTGATATTTCTAAATATGCAGCTGAAGCAAAAGGTAATTATGTTATTTATGATGATCATGGACTAACAATATACGATAATGGAAAGAAAAGTGAACATCTGATAGCTAATAATTATGATATATCAGAATTAGGAAATAATTGCGTTTATTATACTAAGAATAATCAGATTTATTGCTATAATATTTTAAATGAAGATACTTGTATAATAAACGATGTTCCGTATGAAGATATAAATTCATTAGTTTTTGCCGATAAATATTTATTAGTGTATTATAATGATAATCATTTTCGGAAAATAAATATTTATGATAAAAATAATAAATTAATATCAGATTTTAAACTACATTCCGACTCTTTAGATTTTCATGATTTTGATGATGTTTATATAGATTTAATCAAAGAGCAAATAATTGTTTATCCAGGTCGGGGAGAGAATACTGAAGTGCTTTTTTATACTTTTAATGGTGAAAAATATCAGAATGAATATTTTAATTATTATTTTAATAATACCATTCGGAGTGTAGACCGGAGTGTAGACCATAGCTGTTTTCAAGGAAAATATGTTGCTTACAGCTTGAGAAAGAGCAAAGCAAATGTTATTTATGACAAGACAATAAGAAGTCAGGATAATGGTTTGTATATTGAAAATTTAGAAACGGGTGAAACAAAAAAATTATCAGAAAAATGCGAGTTTGATGATATTTTAGTGACTGATAATTATGTTTATTGTTATAAGATTAATTATTTTATTCCTAAGTCTATTCTGTATGTAAAAGATTTAACTGTAGGCTATGAACTTACTCAGATACCGATTCAATAATGTCTTGATTATGACCTTTTTGATTATAATTGCGTACAAGTATCAATGCAAACTTTATTGAGGGGGAATTTTTATAGCTACTATGAACATCTAAGAAATATACTTAATGAAAATAAAAATGGATTTATTCCTAATTATGTTTACGAAAAGCTAAAATCAAATTAAGTAGGTGATTTAATGAATATTACATTTATGGTAGTAACAGTATTTTTATTTTTCTTTGGATTAATATTTTTAGGCAAGCTTATAATTTCCGGCTATGTTACATACCTCCTTTCGGTTAAGTTTGGCGATGAATACATAACTTCTCAGATGAAGAGAGATACCTATATATTTGGCATTGTGGCTGACTTAGCAGCGATTGGCATTGTTTCTTCGGTTTTAATAATTTTAAGCAATACTACAAATATCTCTGTAATTCAAATTGATGGTATAACATTTCTTGAGTATTACTTCTGTCTGTTCATCTATGCCATTTATCCTGAATATTCATACTTGGGCGATGACAATCAAGCATTTGCTGAGAGCTTTTACATTATTCTTGCCTTGATTGCGGTTTCTCTCATAGCAAGCTGTATTATGTATTACTTTTTCGTGTTCAGAAAATCCGAATTAAGCAAGCCAAAAAAATTCTATTCGGTTTTTATTTTAACTATTACAACCGCACCGTATTATTTTCTATTTTCATTTGCAAGTTTTGTAACCCCTCTGGCTTTGCTATAAGTCATAGAACAGTAGATTAATATCAGCGGATAATAGTTGGTATAAGGGATATAGTTTAAAGCAAATTCCAATTAATTAGCAAAAATTACAACTTAAAATCAAAAATTTAACTAAGAAAAGGCTGCTACAAAATTTGTAGCAGCCTTTAATACTATGATAATAATTAAAACCCGACTTTTCTACATAAAGTCTAAAAGTGTGATACAATACAAAATAATGTGAGCCTGTCAAAAGTGTGAAGGAATAGAGATAAAAAGACTCTATTCGAGCCAACTTGTGAAAGTTCGCATAAAACCGCCAATAGAACAATCACCCTGTTGGGAGATAGTGTGACATAGACTGTAGAGTATGAAAGCGTTAAATACCTACACCTGTTCATTGTCGAGAAAAGCTTTTCCTGAACGCCAAAAAAACTTTTATTAGTTAATAAAAAGGATAGTCTGAAGTATAAAACCTCAGACTATCCTTTGGCGGAGGACAAGGGATTTGAACCCTCGCGCCGCGTTAGCGACCTACTCCCTTAGCAGGGGAGCCTCTTAACCACTTGAGTAATCCTCCGTGTAGTTAAACTACAAAAAATATTGAATAAATGGCGGAGAGAAAGGGATTCGAACCCTTGGTCCCTTGCGGGATCACTAGTTTTCAAGACTAGCTCCTTAAACCACTCGGACATCTCTCCGTATTGCCGATTATCTTACGCAACGATATATTTTATACCATTTTTTCAGCCGTTTGTCAAGATTTTTTTGAATTTTTTTCAAACTTTTTCAAATTTCTGTAAATTTATTCTTTTTCCGCCGCCTCACGCTTTGAAAAAACACAGCCGCAGTAATTCTGTCTGTACAAATTATGCTCGGCAGAAAGTACGATTGAGCGTTTGTAACCCTCTTTTTTCTTAAAATCACTGTTTAACCACTTTACATCGTAAACATCAGCGAAACGCTCGCCTATTTGATTCAGTAACGGTGCGTTTTTCAGCGGACTTATCGTCAAAGTGGTTGTAAAGTAATCGAAATCCATTTTCCGGGCAATACGGGCTGATTTTTCGAGGCGGAGTTCAAAGCATTTTTTGCACCTTTCCCCTCCCTCGGGTTCGTTTTCAAGACCTTTTACGGCAGAAAAATATTCTAAAGGAGAATATTCGCCCTCAATAATATTTACGGGATACTTAAAATTCATTTCGGAAATAAAGCGTTTTTCTTCGTTTAATCTGTGCTGATATTCAGCCCTTTCGGAAATATTGGGATTATAAAAGAAAACCGTGATTTTAAAATACTGCGACAAATACTCAAGACAATAGCTTGAACAAGGCGCACAACAGACATGCAAAAGCAGTGTCGGAACAGTATTTGTCTTTTGAAGATTTGAGATTATTCCGTCAAGAATTTTATGATAATTTACCTTGTTCATCGTTCGTCCTTATTTCTGTGCCAAAATCATATTCAAAAGTTCGTCGGCGGTTGCGGCAACCTGCGGAGCGCCTGCCTCCGTAAGCTCTTTCCTGCCTCTGAATCCCCATTCAACGCCAAGCATACTTACGCCTGCATTCTTTGCGGTGAACACATCAACATCGCTGTCACCGATATAAATACACTCGCTCTGCTTTACATTGTGCTTGCTCAAAATTGCGTTTAAAGCCTCGCCGTCGGGTTTGCACTTATATTCCTTTTTGTTGCCCCAAGCCTCGGTAAACTTATGGTTCGGGAACACTTTTGCAAGGATAGCGCCTACAAATTCATCGGGTTTGTTTGAAAGTACGGCCGTCATAATGCCGTTTTTGTCGAGCTGCTCCAAAAGTTCGGTACAGCCCTTGTACTCGGCTGTATGGTCGTTGCTGTGAGCGCCGTAGTAAGTGTTAAATCCGTTCATAACCGTATCAAAAAGTGCCTTATCTTCGCTTTTCTCACCCATTGCACGCTTTACAAGCATTTCTCTGCCGTTGCCTACAAAATGATTGTAATTCTCCATAGGATGTACAGGCAAACCTGCCTGCTTAAGTCCCTCATTGGTGGCAATACCAAGGTCAACAAGAGAATTTACAAGTGTGCCGTCCAAATCAAATACTACCATTTTTACCATATCAAAGACCTCTTTCCTGTTCAAACAAAATTGCACGGCAAGGTGCCGCCTCCAGACCGCCAAGCTTAATAGGAAATGCAAAAAGCTCATAGTCGCCGTCTGCTATATCCGATAAATCAAGGTTTTCCAAAATCGCAATGCCTGCATTTGCAAGGATTTTGTGCGTTTCGTTTTCGTCATATTCGGGTGCGATTGACTGTGCGTCCGTGCCAATCATAACCACATCGCTGTCAGCGAGCACTCTGGCGGCAAAAGCAGACACAAAAGCCTTGCAGTTGCCGTGCAAAAGCAGTTTCTTACGGCTGTGCGCAAGAATTTTGTCCATATCTTCGCCCGTAAGAATACCGTTGACCGTGACTACCGTACATTTGCCCGTAAAGGTATTAAGGCGCATTTTGGATATAGAACTGCCGTCGCTCGAAAAATGCAGAGGAGCGTCAATATGAGTGCCTGTGTGGGTGCTCATACTAATGGCAGAAAGATTGTAATCATCGCCGTTTTCAATACTTTTTATTCTGTTTACCTCGGTCTGCGGGTCGCCCTCGTAGACCTTGCTTGTGAGAATATCCCTTGAAATATCGTGAATTATCAAGCTATGCACCAACTTTTTGTCTTAATACATCTATTATACTATATAATTACAAAAAATTCAAATACAAAAGGGACTGCCTTTCGACAGCCCCGTAAATTTATACATTTATCAAATTCTTGCAACGCCTGTTTCGATAGCGGCTTTTTTAACAGCCTCGGCAACAGTCTTACCGATTCTCTTATCGAAAGCCTCGGGAAGAATGTAGTCGGCATTAAGCTCACTGTCGCTTACAAGTGAAGCGATTGCAAATGAAGCGGCAACTTTCATCTCTTCGTTGATGTCGCTTGCACGGCAATCAAGAGCACCTCTGAAAATGCCCGGGAAAGCGAGAACATTGTTAATCTGGTTCGGGAAGTCACTTCTGCCTGTACCTACAACGGCAGCGCCTGCTTTCTTGGCAAGGTCAGGCATAATTTCAGGAGTAGGATTAGCCATAGCAAAGAGGATTGGGTCTTTTGCCATAGAAGCAACCATTTCTTCGCTTACACAGCCTGCGGCTGAAATACCGAGAAATACATCTGCGCCCTTCATAGCGTCTGCGAGTGTGCCTGTCATATGCTCAAGGTTAGTAATCTCTGCCATTTCACGCTTAACGGCATTAAGTCTTTCGTCACCCTTGCAGATGATACCCTTACTGTCGCAAAGAGTAATGTTTTTAACGCCCATATTGAGGAGGTGCTTGGCAATGGCAATGCCTGCTGCGCCTGCGCCGTTCATAACAACCTTTATGTCCTCAAACTTTTTGCCTACAAGCTTTAAAGAATTGATAAGTCCTGCGGCAACGATTACGGCTGTACCGTGCTGGTCATCGTGGAAAATCGGAATATCGCACTTTTCCTTAAGTTTTTTCTCAATTTCAAAGCAACGGGGAGCGGCAATATCCTCAAGGTTAATACCGCCGAATGAACCGCTGATAAGGTAAATTGCATTTACGATTTCGTCAACATCTTTACTTCTTACGCAGATAGGAAATGCGTCAACATCGCCGAACTCTTTAAAGAGAGCGCATTTGCCCTCCATAACAGGCATACCTGCCTCGGGGCCGATGTCGCCAAGACCGAGAACCGCTGTACCGTCTGTTACTACTGCAACAAGATTGTTTCTTCTTGTAAGCTCAAAAGACTTGTCGTAATCTTTCTGAATTTCAAGGCAAGGCTCGGCAACACCCGGTGTATATGCAAGAGATAAATCCTCGGCATTAGAAATAGGAACTCGTGATACTACCTCGATTTTACCGTTCCATTCGTAATGCTTTTCGAGTGATTTCTGTCTTATGTCCATTATAAACTCTCCTTTGTTACAAATCTTTATTTATTATAAACTGAAAAATCGGATATATCAAGCTATTTTATGAAAATTTAAGTTGACATTTTGCAAAAAATCATATAGTATTATAGATATGAGTGTATTGAACAGCTGCGGGAAATTGCCGAAAGGCGTTTTGCGAGGAAAGTCCGGGCTTCACAGAGCAAAAATAACGGCTAACGGCCGCCGGAGGCGACTCCAGGGATAGTGCAACAGAAAATTACCGCCACTTTTGTGGTAAGGATGGAAAGGTGAGGTAAGAGCTCACCGGAGATAGCGAGAGTTATCTGCCGTGTAAACCCTATTTGAAGCAACACCGTGGTAGGACATTATACGCTTGCTCGGCGTGTCCTTAGGAGGTGGCATTGAGCAGTTCCGGCAACGGGCTGCCAAGATAGATAGCTGTTCACGACAGAACCCGGCTTACAGATACAGTCATATTTTTTAAAGACTGCTGCATTTTTGCAGTGGTTTTTATTTTTTTGCTTTTTGCGTTCTGTTCTGAATGTCAGCATTAGTAAATTATGGTTTAGCGGAGTGTCGGTCGGGCATTGAAATTTAGCTAACGCTAA
>ERZ507028.177-NODE-177-length-25500-cov-4.452230_pt1 | contig 25500 bp, 28 predicted proteins | sample MGYA00512875_ERZ507028 | MGnify/ENA metagenome assembly ERZ507028 | reverse complement strand
CGATGGTGCTTTCCGCCATGGTGGGCACTGCCGTAATGCTGGTGGCAGATATTTTTGCCCGCAGCCTGTATGCCGGTGGGCTGCCCATCAGTATTCTTACTACCATTATTGGTGTGCCGGTGCTGGTGTACTTTATGTGTAAGCGCAAGGAGGGCAAGGTATGAGTGCATTGCTTTCTTTGCGGAATATCCACACCGGATATGGCAGCAGGGAAATTGTCCGCGGTGCTTCCCTTGCGGTAGAAGGCGGGGAATTCTGTGCGCTGCTGGGGCTGAACGGCTGTGGCAAGACCACTCTACTGCGCGCCGCCTGCGGTCTGCTGCCGATGAAAGAGGGCCGTTGTATGGTGGGGGAGACCGAAACCACCCATCTGGACGAAAAAAGCCGCGCCCGCCTGATGAGCTATATCCCGCAGCGCGGCAGTCCTATCATGGGAAAAACCGTGCTGGAGGTCGTGCTGATGGGTTTCAACGCCCGACTGCGCCTTTTGGATTCCCCCGGGGAGGCACACCGCCGAATTGCCATGGAGCATCTGACCCATCTGGGACTGGCAGAGCTGGCAGGGCGGGACTATGCTACTTTAAGCGAGGGGCAGAAGCAGCTGGTGATACTGGCGCGCGCCCTTTCGCAGGATACGCCGGTGATGCTGATGGACGAGCCGGACAGTGCATTGGATTTTGTCAACCGGCATATGGTGCTGGGGAAAATAAGAGCGGTGCTGCATGAGCGGCAGCAAGCGGGGCTTATCACCCTGCATGACCCCAACTTTGCCCTAAGCTACTGCGACCGCCTGCTGCTGATGCAAGACGGCACCATAGTGACCGAAATTGATATGAGAAATACCGACCGTGCGACGATAGAAGCGGCACTTGGTATAATATACGGAGAAATAGCCGTGTTGGAGTATAAAGACCGTTATATCATGACCAGGCGATGAAAACCCAATAGATATTTGAGGCGGGAGGATACCCAATGGGTGTCCTCCTGTTTTGACTTAGGATACAGTATAATGATAGATCATATGACCACAAAATTCTAAAAAACACCTTGAGGGAAAAGAATCTATCTGTTATAATTTTGTAGTATAGACTGATGAAATCCTATAAATCCAAATGAGGAAATGGCGTAAAAATGGCATAAGCCCAAAAAAGCCGCAAAACCCCATAAAACAAAGATTTTTTAAGGAGATGTAGAGATATATGAAATTAGGAATCGTCGGCTTGCCGAATGTTGGCAAGAGCACCATATTCAACGCCCTAACCGGCGGCAGCGCCGGGGCTGCCAACTATCCCTTCTGCACCATCGAACCGAATGTGGGCATCGTGCCGGTACCGGATCCCCGGCTGGATAAGCTGTGTGAGATGTACTCCCCCGATAAGGTGACTCCCGCGGTCATCGAGTTCGTGGATATCGCGGGGCTGGTGAAGGGGGCCTCCCAGGGCGAGGGCCTGGGTAACAAGTTCCTTTCCCATATTCGCGAGGTGGATGCCATCATCCATGTGGTGCGCTGCTTTAATGACGGCGAGATTGTGCATGTGAGCGGCGAGATTGGCCCGGCGCGGGATATTGAGACCATCAACCTGGAATTGGTGCTTTCCGACATTGACCTGGTGGAACGGCGGATCGACCGCTGCAAAAAGGCTGCCAAGGGCGGCGATAAAAAGCCGCTGGCCGAGGCAGCGCTCTTCGAACGGCTGAACGAGTGGCTGGGCGAGGGGAAATCCGCCCGGAACTTTCCCTGCACTGAGGAAGAAAAAGAGCTCATCGCCGATTGCCCGCTGCTTTCCAATAAGCCGGTCATCTATGTGGCAAACCTCAGCGAGGCCGATTTTGCGGGCGACCTGAATGAGAACCCGCTTTACCGGCAGGTGCTGAAGATAGCCGAGGCGGAGGGCAGCCGTGTGGTGCCCATCTGCGGCAAGATCGAGGAGGAGCTTTCCCAAATGGAGCCGGAGGACCGGCAGATGTTCCTGGAGGAGCTGGGGCTGCATCAATCCGGCCTGGACCGGTTGGTGACCGCCGGCTATGATCTATTGGGATTGATCAGCTTCCTCACCGCCGGCAAACCGGAGGTACGCGCGTGGACGATCACCAAAGGCACAAAGGCCCCGCAGGCAGCCGGTAAGATCCACAGCGACTTTGAGCGCGGGTTCATTCGGGCGGAGGTTGTTCCCTACGAAACTCTGATCGCGTGCGGCTCCCTGCAGGCGGCCAAGGAGAAAGGGCTCATCCGCAGTGAGGGCAAGGAATATGTGATGCAGGACGGCGATGTGGTGCTGTTCCGCTTTAATGTTTGAGGAAGCGCCGGCGCTCGCCCCCTATGGCAGGGAGGGCGCCGGTTTTTATGGAAAGGGAAGCATGCAAGGAAGGGGGCGGCGCCCGTGCCGCAGGATAAGCGATACCGCAGCGGGAGCGCAGCCGCCGGCGGCGGAATGCTGACGCTGTGGCTGACCATGCGGGCCAATGCGTGGCTGCGGCAGGAGTGGCTATCCCTGCTGACGGAAACTGCTGCGGAGGGAATAGGGCTGGTGCTGCAATTTCTCATGCTGGGAATCCCGCTGGTGATAACCATAGAGCTGCTGCGGCGCTCTGCCGCCCAGCCATGCCCACTGCGAGAAGGACAAAACGGCAGCCTATGGCTGGTGCCTGCCGGGTTGGCGGTATTACTGGGGGCTAACTTTCTTACCCTGCTGCTGCAAAACCTGCTGACCGGATCCGGGATGTCCACCCCCACGCCGCTACCGGAAGAACCCCTAGCGATCATTTTTTCGATGATTGGATCCGTTCTACTGCCGGCGGTGATGGAGGAGCTGCTGTTCCGCGGGGCAGTGCTGCACGCGCTGCGCCCGGCCGGGGAAAAGCTGGCGATATGGCTCTCCGCACTGTTATTTATGGGGGCACACGGCAGCCTTTCCCAATGGCTGCCCGCACTGGCAGCCGGATTGGCGCTGGGGATCGTGACCTTTTATACCGGAACGCTGCGCTGGGCTATCTTGATCCACCTGTGTAATAATATCATCGCATGGGTGACCACTTATTTTCCCTCACCGCTCACAGCCATTCTGCTGCCGGTCGGGCTGCTGATTTTAGGCGGCATTGCGCTGCTCCGTCTGCGCAGGATGCCCCGATGGGCTCCGACACGCGGGAACCCCCGGCTGGGGGTATCGGTACCGCTGGTGTTGGCGCTGTTATTGCTGTTGGGGAACGCACTGTTCCCTGCTGTTTAGATTCGTACGGAGAGCTGGGTAGGACCCCACAGAGACCCATGTGCTCTCTCCCCAATAATCCTGTTGAAGGGAGCCAAAGGATGGACCACGAAAAGTACATGCGCCTGGCCCTAATAGAGGCAAAAAAAGCCGCCGCTGCCGGAGAGATCCCAGTAGGTGCGGTGGTGGTGTGTGGCAATACAGTACTGGCCGCTGCCCGCAATGACCGGGAAGTGACCCATTCTCCACTGGGACACGCCGAGGTGCGTGCCATAGAGATGGCCTGCCAGGCCCGTGGGGACTGGCGGCTGGATAACTGCACCCTGTATGTCACACTGGAACCCTGCCCCATGTGCAGTGGAGTGATCCTGAACGCGCGGGTGGGGCAGGTGGTGTATGGTGCCGCCGACCCACAATACGGCTGCCTTGGCTCCCGGTTAAATCTTGCACACCTTGACCTGGGGGCCGCCCCTCGGCTGACCGCCGGTATACTAGCGGAGGAATGCTCCGCTCTGCTTTCGGATTTTTTCCGCGGGCAGCGACAGGGATAAGGAGGAACCATGCTGTATCACGCTTCGCCCATTGGCGGGCTGACCGAGCTGCGGCCACACATTTCCAACCATGGCATCCCACTGCTGTACTTTTCGCAAAAACGAGAAAACACCTTCGTTTACCTTTCCAACGCCGTGGAAAAGTACTGCCGGGAAACTGGCTTTGCATACAACGGTCCATGGAAAAAGTGGGGACCCTACGGCTTTACCGATGATGGCAGGCAGCGGCTGGAGGAATACTACCCAAACGCATTGGAAGAAACCTATCGAGGCGTTTCCGGTTACATCTATACGGTGGAAAAGGTGATCCGGCGGGGGCATCCTGTTCCTATCCCCGATACCGTAACCTCCCGCGGGGCGGTGGATGTGACAGGCTGTGAATTTATCCCGGATGCGTGGGAAGCCATTTTGCAGGCGGAGCAAGAGGGATTGCTGGTACTGCGCCGCTACGAAGAAATGACTGAAAGAGAAGCAGACTGGCTCCGGCGGACGGTACGGGAGGAGTATCGCCAGGCGGAGGATCACCCGGAATACCAACACTTCCTGCGGGATAAGTTCGGTATTGACCCGGAAAGCTTATAATATAAAACAAAAGCACACCTTACCCCATGGTGGGGAGGGTGTGCCTTTTTTCTTTTTTCGCTTTGTTCAGCGGGAGAGAACGGGCCGCAGGCCGCCCGCCGAAGGCGGGCCAGCGGTCGCAGACCGCTGAAACCATCCGAAGGATGGTTTGGCCTGCGGCCCAATGTTTCGGTTTGCAGAAAGCCGAAAAGTTCCACAATCAATCCGGGATGGTAGGCACGGCTTCCGGCGGGATGGGACAGGTATAGCCCTCCGCGGTACGCCCTGCAAATTCCGTTTTGGCTGCAGCAATCAGCTCCGGCTGTTCCAGCAGATCAATGGCTGCGGCGCACAGCACCTTACCGGCGGTGATTGCCGCCTTATGCCCGATGGATGTTTTTCCGCAGGAAACATTCTGCCAGCTGTGGCCAGGGCAGCCATTGGGCCAAGATGCCACATGCAGCTGCGCCGTGGGGCACTGCCAGCTGACATCCCCCACATCGGTAGAGCCAGGGCAAAAGGCTTCCCCGGTGAAAAGCGGAAGCAGCACATCATTCATAGCGGTACCGGGCAGGAGCGTTTTTACCCGGGCGGCATAAGCGGCATTTTCGCTGCCGCTGCCCGGGATATGCCTGCCGGCATCATAAGTAGTGGCGAGCTCTGTAGCAAAGGCCATTTCCTCTGGGGTATGTTGGGGCACGCCCACTTCGGCAAAATTCTGATACAGCAGAGCTTCCAGCACATGGTTGGGGATGGTCTCCGCCACGCCATCAATGAACTTCCGTTCACAGGTGGTGCCGGTCATCAGGGCAGCTCCAGCAGCGATATCATCCACCCGTTTTTGCAGCTCCACCGCCTTTTTTACCTGCGGGGAGCGCACCATATACAATACCGATGCTTTGGACTGCACCACATTGGGGCTGCAGCCGCCGCCATCGGTCACGGCATAGTGGATGCGGGCCTGCGGTTCCATGTGCTCCCGCAGGAACTGCACCCCCACATTCATCAATGTTACCGCATCCAAGGCACTGCGGCCCCGCTCCGGGTTCCCGGCCGCATGGGCGGCCACCCCGTGGAAAATATACTGCACCTGAATGCAGGCATTGCTGGAGCCGGTCGCGGCCTCGTTGCAGTCATCGGGGTGCCAGGTCAGAGCAGCATCTAAGCCGTACCACAGCTTTTCCCGCGCCATAAAGGCTTTGGCCGCGCCGCCTTCTTCGCCGGGGCAGCCATACAATACTACCGTACCAGGGGCACCACTTTGCTGCAAATAATGCTTGATACCCAGTGCCGCCGCCAAAGCGCCGGCCCCCAGCAGATTATGTCCGCAGCCATGGCCGGTCCCACCGGGGGTCAGTTCCTGCTTTTTGATACTGCCGCCCAGCTGGGAAAGCCCGGAAAGGGCATCATACTCCGCCAGAATGCCAATGATGGGACGCCCGCTGCCATAGCTGGCGGCAAAAGCGGTGGAGATGCTACAGACTCCCTCCTCCACGGCAAAGCCCTGCTCTTTGAGTACCTTGCAGTACAGGGCGGCGGACCGCACCTCCTGCAAGGAAAGCTCGGCATATTCCCAAATCTGATCGGCAACGGAAGCAATCAGCTCTTTATTCTCTTCAATGGTGTCCAATGCCGCTTTTTTTAGTTCTTCCATGTTATCACAGCACCTTTTTTAGGAAATTTTGCAGTCTAGGGCTCTGCGGGTTGGTGAAGATGACTTCCGGGGTTCCCTGTTCGCCCAGCTTGCCCTCTTCCATAAACAGCACCCGGCTGGCTACTTCGCGGGCAAAGGCCATCTCGTGGGTGACAATGACCATTGTCATGCCCTCATGGGCCAGTTCCCGCATGACTTCCAGCACTTCGCCCACCATTTCGGGGTCCAGGGCGGAGGTAGGTTCATCAAACAGCATCACTTCCGGTTCCATGGCCAGCGCCCGCACAATGGCGACCCGCTGCTTCTGCCCGCCGGAGAGCTGCGCCGGATAGTCATTAGCACGGTCGGCTAGGCCAACCCGGCCCAGCAGAGTCATGGCTTTTTGTTCTGCTTCGGCCTTGGGCACCTTTTTGATGCGGATAGGAGCCATGGTGAGATTCTCCAACACCGTTTTGTGTGGGAACAGGTTGAAGTGCTGGAACACCATGCCCATCTTTTGCCGGTGACGGGGCAGATCGACCTTTTTGCCGGTGATCTCCACGCCATCCACCTTGATAGAGCCGGCGGTTGGTACCTCCAGCAGGTTGAGACTGCGCAGGAAGGTGCTTTTGCCGCCGCCGGAGGGACCAATAACCGCAATGACATCGCCCCGGCAGATATCCACCGTGACGCCATCCATGGCGTGAACGGCGCCGCCATTATAGTACTTTTTCAGATCCGCTACTTCGATGATCTTCTGCGCCATTTACGCCACCGCTCCTTCCCGCTTTGATTTGCGCTGCCGCGCCATACCGCTTTGCCGGTCGCTGCGCTGCATCTTGTGCTCAAAGTGCCCAAACAGCTTACTGAGAGCAAAGGTCATGATAAAATAGATGATACCGGTGATGACCAACGGCTCGATAGGCAGGTAGGTGGCGCCCCGGATTTGGAGATATTGGGTCATCAGGTCGCCAATGAAGAAGGTGGAGGCCAGCGAGGTATCCTTGATGATCATGATGAATTCATTGCCCAAGGCCGGAAGAATGTTCTTGACCGCCTGCGGCATGATAACGAACCACATAGCGCCCCGTTCGCCAAAGCCGAGGCTAAGCGCCGCTTCCCGCTGACCGGGATCGACCGCCTGAATGCCGGAACGAATAACCTCCGAAACATAGGCGGCACTATTGCAGATAAGAGCAATGGCAATACACAGAAACTTCTGCTTATTGAGGGCGGGTATCAGCATGGGCAGCCCGAAGTAAAAGAAATACAGCTGCAGCAGCATGGGGGTACCGCGGATCACCTCGATGTAGATGGTGGAAAGCCAGCGCAGCGGCGCTACCTTGGACATCTTCATGAGGGCAAGCAACGAAGCAAACACCACACCGCCCAGCACCGTAATGGCGGAAAGCAGCAATGTGTAGCTGACGCCATCAATGAGGTACTTATCCCAATATTTGAGGAAGATGGCTGCCATCTTCTCAAAATCGCAAAATTTAGCTCCTGTCATATGGTCATTCTCCCTTTAGCACGGCCGCCGGAGCCCTAAACGGCTCCGGCAGTCAATCGATAATGTCTATCTTCTTATCAATCCAGCGTCAGCTCCTTGGCGTTCTCGCTCTTGCCCAGCTCGACGGCCGCATCATACCAGGTGCCGTACAGACCGGCTTCATACGCCTTGGCCAGTGCCGCATTAACAGCCTCCAGCAGTTCGGTCTCGCCCTTGGTCATCAGAATAACATTGGCCTCGTACTCAGCCTTGACCTCGAACTGGAACTCGCAGATGACAAGATCGGGGTTGGCATCGATGATCATATCGGCATTACCCTTGGCCACCGCCAGCGCCTCAATGTTGCCGGCTTTCAGCTCCATGACGCCCACGGCAAGGTCACCGATGGTGATGGGGTTGGCATCCGGGATCTGCTCGGTCAAAAGCTGCATCTGCAGGGAGGCATTCTGCGCGCCGACATCCTGCCCGGCAAAGTCCTCTACCTTGGTGTACTTGGCGGCATCCTCTGCCTTAATGAGCAGTACCTGCTCGGTCTCGTTATCGCCGGCATAGTAGTAATCGGAGATCTCGTAGTTTTCGGCTCTGGTCTCTGTCCAGCTGTAACCGGAGATGGACATGGGAACGGAGGCGGTGTAAACGGCGGTCTGACTGGCATCAAAGCTCATCGGCTCGACCACCAGGGAAACGCCCAGCTCCTCGGCAATAAACTTGGCGAGGGAAACATCAAAGCCAACATACTGTTCCTGGCCGGTCTTGCTGGAATCCACAAATTCCATCGGGGAGAAAACGGGGCTGAGCGCCACATGCAGCTCGCCCTCTCCCTTGATTTTTTCCAGCGCGTTGGCATAGGTGGGGGCAGCGTTGTCACCGTTATTGCCGCCATTGTTCGCGGCCGGGGTATCATTGCTGCCGCAGGCCGCCAGAGCCAGTACCATCATCAGAGTCATCAGCATCGCAATCAGTTTTTTCATGTTCATTTCCATCCTTTCTTGATTCTCTCCCGTGCGGGAGCCTTTTGGGTCGATTGGTTTTCGTCGGGAGGAGCGTCTCTTGTTGATATTGCATACTTTATCACTAAATATGCATTAAGTCAAGCTGTTTCATGAATATTTATTCGCAAATATTCAAGTTTAGTGAATAATCATACAATGCAGCACGCTGGGGCGCAGGTTCTGTGCGTTTTGCCGCAAAAAGATATGCTGCCCCTGGCCTTTCGGCCAGGAGCAGCGTATCTTTTATATCTGGAGAGGGGGAAATGTCAGTGCTTCTTCAGTGCTTCATAAATACCGGCCGATTCCAGCTTAGGGCGCAGCAGCGCTGCCAGCAGGTTGGAAACCACAATGGCAAATACGGCATTGATGCCGCCGGTAAGCATCTTGGGAACAGTGGCAATGAATGCCGCAGAAAAGACACTGCCGCCCAGGCACAGCACGACAATGCTCTTGCCAATATAGAGGAGCCAGTAACCCACGGCACCACAGATAGCAGCGACCCAGTTGCGGGCTTTATTTTTGCCGGCTGCACCGCCTGCGTGGGCTATGCAGCCGCAGATGGCACCCATGGCAAAGAAAAAGAGGAAGGTGAGCCACGCGCCGGCGGCCCATTCAGGATAGGTCAAATCGAACAGGGCGGAGCCAATACCTGCCGCCAGGCCGCCAGTCCAACCGCCGAACAGCAGCCCGGTCAGCAGGCAAATGGCATTGGCAGTCTTGAGCTGTGTGGTGCCGGTGGGGGTGGGAATACGAATGCCCAGGAACATGGTACAGACAAACACCATAGCAGCCATCAGGCCAATGATAACGATGCGGTACAGGGTAAAACGGGAATTTTTCATAGGGTAAGCTCTCTTCCTCTCTGGGGATTCCTCGGCTTACAGCGTGCGGTAGCCTCGCGGCAGCTCCTTTTGGGTCAGCCAGCCCAGTGTGCGTTCCAGCATCACACCCTCACGGGAATCGGCGCCGTAGCCAAAGGTCGTTTTTACGGTGATCTCCACATACCTCGTTGCCCGGTCCATCGCCATAGCAGGGCTGTCGCCCTGCATCAGGCCGGCTGTCAGCACTGCGGCAAACAGATCGCCCGTGCCGGGATAACGCACCGGCAGGTATTCGCTTACCGATTTCCAGTAGCCGCCGCGTTCCCGATCATAACACAGGTTGGCATATTCCCCGGTGGTAAGCGCTGCCCCGGTGATAACCACTACCCCCGGCCCCAGGGCCGAAAGCCGTGCCAGCAGGCTGCGGGCCTGCCCCAGCGAAAGGGGGGCCGTATTCGGCTCCTCACCCAGCAGCAGTGCTGCTTCGGTCAGGTTGGGGGTGATAACATCGGCATGGGTGGCCAGCTCCCGGATACCCTGTACCAGTTCCGGCGTAAAGCCGTGGTACAGCTTGCCGTGGTCGCCCATCACGGGGTCCACCACCTTCATGGCCGCGGGCCATTCCGCAAAGAGCCCCTGGCACAGCGCAACCTGTGCCACCGAGCCCAAATAGCCGGTGTAGACGCACTCCATGGGCAGACCCAGTGTACGGTAATGCGCCAGCGCTTCGGTCAGGTAGTCGGTCAGGTCGCGACGGGCCGGGGTGCCAAAGCCCCCGGTGTGGGTGGATAATACCGCAGTCGGCAGCGGGCACACCTGCACCCCCATTACCGACATGGCCGGCAGAATAACGGAAAGGGAGCAGCGGCCCAGGCCGGAAAGATCGTGCACAGCGGCACAGCGGGCAGGACGGTCAGTTCGGTTCATGGATGATCTCCTTTTGTGATTCAATCATATTCCGCCGTCAGGCAAAACGCAAAGCGGCAGCGCCCGGCTGGAAATTTTCCGTTTTTGGTTAAAATATAATATGATAATAACTATTTTCCGTGCAAAATACAACATCTTAGCCATAGAATTTTGGCCGGTTTGAACGACGGTTTTTGTGTTTGACATCAATTGTCATAGTTTGTTTTATTATGAAATCACTTTTGTTGTGTAAATAGTAGAACCTGTATTTCCAAACATTACAGCGGGTAGCAGCCCTGGCCCGGTGCAAACTAACCACGCAGACAATGAAAAGAGAGAAATAGTTCTGCCGGAAGGGGTTATGAATTATGCACTTCACAAGCAAAATACCTGCCGCCATGACCGGCATCGCTATGGCGGCCGCCACAGCCGGCACCGTAGCCTATGTAATGAACCACACCACCCCGGCACAGCGCCGGCGGGCCATCCACCGCACCGCCAGCCGCATGAGCGCGGCACTGGATCACATGGCTGATACCGTGTGCCGCACCATGATGGGATAACCTCCCATCCAAGCCAAAGGAGCCGACCCTTTTACTGGGCAGCTCCTTTGGCAATACATATTAAAAGGCGTAATTTAATCTTTTTCCAGTCGCAGGGCCGCCACCGTAATATCGTCCGGTTTTAACTCTCGGCAGCGCAGGCGGGCGGCTTCCGCGATGCGGCGACACAGTTCGGTGGGATCTTCTCCATCCCAGGCGACCAGCTGTTCCTCCACCCAGGGTTCCTCGGTGGGAACACCATCACTTACCATCAGGATGAGATCCCCCTCGCGCAGGTCAAAGCGCCGTTCCACCGGCTCCACACAATCCAATATTCCAGCCGGCAGGCTGGTGGCTTCCAGCCGCATGGCACGCCCCTGCCGCCGTAAAAAAGTGGGGGCCGCTCCGGCCTTATAAAATAATGCCGTACCGGTGTAGCAATCCACTACCGTAGTATCCAGCGTTGCCAGTGATTCCCGGCCACCCTTCACCATCAGGGCGCTGTTTACCAGCCGCAGGGCACTGCCGCAGGGGATTCCCGCCTCCAGCAGCCGCCCCACCAGGTTGCACAGCATTGCGCTATCCAGCGCAGCAGGCGCGCCGGTGCCCATCCCATCGGAAAGAATGAGCGCCTGTATACCCTCTTCTCCCTTTACCAGCCGCAGCGTATCGCCGCAGGTACCGTTTTCCTCTGCGGGGAGCTGAACCTGCCATTGACCCAGTGTGTAGCAGGGCTTTTCTCGGTAGGTCAGCAGCAGGGCACCATTCTGCTGGCTGCGGGCAGGCCCGGCCATTTCCAGCCCTGCTTCCGTCGTGATAATCTTCCGCAGTCTTTCGGCATCCACCCGCTGCAGCAGCGCTGCCGGGAATGCTAACCGCACCGTCAAGTGACCGGCGGTTGTTGTCCAACACAACACCTCCCGCAACTCTCGCTCCACCGCCAGCAGGGCTTCCGTAATGCGCTGCGTCAGGCCCTCCCCGCATGGGGTGATCCCGCAAGAGTACTCCGAAAGGCCGGTCAATGTCCCGGCCAGCCCATCAAACTGATCGGTGACGATGCTGCGCACCCGCGCCGTTCGCACCCGCTGCTCCTCCCGGGAAAGATAGCCTGCATACTCCTTTTCCAGCGCTGCGGCCAGGCGTTCCCGGCTGGGGCATCGGTCATTCAGCCCCGCCAGGGTCTCCGCCGGGATGTGATTCTCTTTTCGGTAAGCTGAAAGCCCACGACCCAGTGCTTCCACCGTATCGCCATAGTGCTGCTGCCAGCAGATCATCTGGTACAGACAGCCTTTGCAGTACCGGTTGGCCAGCCGGTCAAAAAGCATTTCCGGATTTTCGGCCGTGCTTTTTTGCAGGTGGTCTGCCACCTCCCTGGTGGTGGAGGAAACCTCCCGCAGCGCGGTGGCTGCGGCCTCCAACCGATCGCTCAGGATCAGTGGCGCGATCTTCTGTTCCCGCCCGGGGGCAATGAGCTGGCCCGCCCGGCGCGGCACCGCCGCCGGCAGCAGCCAAAAGATTCCCGCCGCCAGCAGGACCTCCAAAAAGCCGGTGACACTGCGGGAAGCCAACATGGCAAAAAAGCCGTAGCTGATGGCAAGCGCGAGTACGCTGCCTAGCCGTCCCAGCGGCGCAAACAGCCCGCACAGCAGCCCCCCAACCGAAAAGCAGGTGATGGAAAGGGTAAATTCCCCGGTGGAGAAGCCCACTACCAGCCCGCAGATCACCCCGATGAGTGTCCCGGCACGACTGCCTGCACCCGCCGCCGCAATAAGCAACAGCACGGAGGCCGCCACCCGCCCCAGCGATACCCCGGCAGCACTGATACTGCACAGGCCCATCAAGCACAGCGCCGCCGCTACCGCCAATGAAGCCGTAAGGGTGCGCTCCCGCGGGGTTTTACGGTCAGGTTCCAGCAGAGCCAGGCCCCTTTGCAGAAAGACTGCCGCAGCCCCGGCCATCAGTAGGGAGGTCATCCACAGCAGCACATCATACACCAGTGGGTGGCGGTATGCTCCGGGCAGGATGACCGCCGCGGTCAAACCAATAAGTACCCCTATGACATTCTGCCAGGGGCGGGCTTTATGGGTAATGACCGCCAGCAGCTGGCGCAGCCCCACCGCCAGCAGTGCCGCCAGCGGGTACTGCCAGGCCGCCGGGGGAGCTGCCATCAGCAGGTAGCCTAGGGCCGCCCCCAAAAGCGCCGGTACAGTCATTCTGCGGGGAGCCGCTGCCGCATAGGCCACCCCAAACGGCGCCACCTCCCCGGTGATGCGTCCCATAGCCGTCATCAGCCCGCCTAGGAATGTCGCCCCGCCCGCTAAAAGGCGGTCATCGTTTTGCAGGGTGTTTAATATCCTGCGCGGCCAGGAAAGCCCGCTTACTTCCGTCATGTGATCCATCATGGTATTTTGCACTTCCTTTGGGGTAAAATAGTTGTCCGCTATTATCTTACCCCCTGCCCTACGCCGTATTTTGCCGCAGGCTGGTGTCGTATTCAGGCGGCTTTATGGGCAAACCGATATAATTTCTCCTTTATAGGGCAGAAAAAAGGCTCCGCCATCTGCGAAGCCCTTTCATCGGTTATTTTTCGTCCTTACGGTCCTTATGATCACGCAGGATCTGCAGCACATTGGCCGCGATCAGCAGCGCCAGCGTCACCGCCAGCGGCCAGCTGGTTCCAGGGTGGTGCGCCAGGCAGATCGCCACGATCACCGCCGCCAAAGTACAGCAAATTGTTTCCGCCCGGACCAGGGGCGTTTGTTTTTTCGGCAACATTTTATTCTGTCGTCTCCTCCATATTCGGCTTTTCTTCCGGTTCGGTAGGTAGCAGTCCCAAACGACGCTGGGCATGGCGCAGCAACCGCTTGTCATTGGCAAAAGAAACCAGCTCGGCAGCGCGGGAAAGTGGTGCCCACATGATCTCACTGATCTCCTCCTCCTGCCGAATCAGTTTTTCCTGCTCGGTGGTGCCCAGGAAATACACCACCTGTTTTTTCACTCCGGGCTTCGGGGAATATTCCACGCTCTCCCGGAATCCATCCATCAGTTTAATACCGGTCAGACCGGTTTCTTCCCTCACCTCACGCAGGGCGGTCTGGCGCTCGCTTTCACCGGCCTCCACATGGCCTTTGGGGAAGGACCAGTGCCCGCCAAAGCGGTGGCGCAGCAGTACCACATACAGTTCGTCCTCCTGCTGGCGCAGTACCAGCACACCGCAGGATTTTTCTCGTTTCATCATATTCTATTTATACTTCCTTACTGCGCCCGCCGGGGCGCTAAAATGGGACGGAGCATCGCAGTTGCTCCGGTGCCTTCGGCACAAATATGAGTAGATTATAACACTTTACCACCGGCGTGGGAAGTCCCCTACCCAAACTTTTTCCGTTGACAAAATCTCCCCTAACGGGTAGAATGAGGATTACAAACAATGTTTCCGTAGCTCAGCTGGATAGAGCGACCGCCTCCTAAGCGGTAGGTCGGGTGTTCGAATCACCTCTGGAACGCCAGAAAACGCTGCCGGCGGGGAAAGTCCTGCCGGCAGATTTTTTTCAAAAAAATAGTTGACAAGCCCCGAAAAGTATGGTATAATAAAAAAGCCGCATGCGTGGAGGTTTCGAAACACTTTGGTGTGCCTTCAGCAGCGAGTTTTTGTAAAAGGCAGGTGCCAAGAATTATGTACGCAGTAATTGAAACCGGCGGAAAGCAGTATCAGGTAAAGGCAAACGACACGCTCTTTATCGAAAAGCTGAACGTGGAAGCAGAAGACAGCATTGTTTTTGACAAGGTTGTAGCAGTTGGCGGCGAGGACGGTCTGAAGATCGGTGCTCCGTATGTTGACGGTGCTTCTGTACGTGCCAAGGTCATCAAGAATGGCAAGGCAAAGAAGATTACGGTTATGACCTACAAGCCGAAGAAGGGCGAAAAGAAGAAGCAGGGTCACAGACAGCCGTATACACAGGTGCAGATCGAAGCCATCGAGGCATAAATGATTTCCGCACGTTTTTTTCTTGCAGGAGAGCAGTACACCGGCTGTGAGATCAGCGGACACGCCGATTATTCGGAGGAGGGGACAGATGTAATCTGTGCCTATGTTTCCGCGACCGTACAGACTGTGGCAAACCTGATGACGGAAATTTTCCGGCTCCCCGTTTCGGCGGCGGAACAGGAAGAACCGGCATTGGTTTCGATACAGCTGAAAGAACCGGATCCGTCCGGAAATGTTCAGCGGCTGTTTGCCGGTCTGGAATTGCAGCTGGGGGAGTTGTCCAAGGTCTTTCCTGCGAATATCCAAGTCACACACATGGAGGTGTAAGAAAATGCTGAAGATTAATGTACAGTTTTTTGCACATAAGAAGGGTTCCGGTTCTACCAAGAACGGTCGTGACTCTGAGTCCAAGCGTTTGGGCGTAAAGCGTGCAGATGGTCAGTTCGTAAAGGCTGGCAACATTCTGGTTCGCCAGAGAGGTACTCACATTCATCCGGGTGCAGGTGTTGGCATCGGTTCTGATGACACCCTGTTCGCAACCGTGGATGGTACTGTAAAGTTTGAGCGTGTTGGCCGTGACCGCAAGAAGGTCAGCGTATACGCTGCACAGTAACGAAACGACAATTTTGTCGGATCAGTGAAGAACGACTGGAAATCCCGAGCAGCGTTTGTATGCTTGGGATTTTCTTATTATATGAATGTGCAGAAATGCACCGTGATATGAGAGGAGATGTGAGAGATGTTTGTCGATCAGGCACGGATTTCTATTAAAGCAGGCGACGGCGGCGATGGTGCAGTTTCTTTCCATCGGGAAAAGTACGTGGCGGCAGGCGGACCGGACGGCGGCGACGGCGGAAAAGGCGGCGACGTGGTCTTTCAGGTAGATGACAACTTTTCTACCTTGATCGATTTCCGCTATAAGCGGAAGTATGTGGCACAACGCGGCGAAAACGGCGGTGCCCGCAATTGTACCGGAAAGAGTGCACCGGATCTGGTGATCCGCGTGCCCCGCGGCACCGTGGTGCGGGAAACCAAGACCGGTCGGATCATGGCAGACCTCTCCACCGATGAGCCGCAGATCCTTGCAAAGGGTGGCAGAGGCGGAAAGGGCAATATCCATTTTGCCACATCTACCCGACAGATCCCCCGTTTTGCAAAGCCGGGCTTTCCGGGTGAGGCATTTGATGTCACACTGGAACTGAAGCTGCTGGCAGATGTGGGACTGGTGGGCTTCCCCAATGTGGGCAAGTCTACCCTGATCTCCGTAGTCAGTGCGGCAAAGCCCAAGATCGCCAACTATCACTTCACCACCCTGACACCGGTGCTGGGTATGGTTCGCGTGGCAGAGGAACAGTCCTTTGTCATGGCAGACATTCCGGGACTGATCGAGGGTGCCAGCGACGGTGTCGGTCTGGGACACGACTTCCTGCGGCACGTGGAACGCTGCCGCCTGATTCTCCACGTGGTGGACGTTTCCGGCAGTGAGGGACGTGACCCCATTGCAGATTACGACACCATTCAGGGCGAACTGGAACGGTTCCGCGAAGATCTGGCAGAACGTCCGCAGATCGTGGTTGCCAATAAGTGCGATATGGCAGAGCCGGAACAGATCGCACGGTTCCGGCAGTATATCGAGGAAAAGGAACTGCCGTTCTACGAGATCTCCGCAGCGACCACACAGGGCACTGCGGAACTGGTACAGGCGACAGCAGCTCTGCTGCAAACCCTGCCGCCGATCCTGCAATACGAGGCAGAGGCTCCCTCGCCGGAAGAACTGGCAGAAAATGCCCACGGCAAATTCGAGGTCGAAGTGGAAGACGGCGTGTACTATGTCAATGCCCCGTGGCTGGAACCGATTCTGCGGACAGTCAACATGGAGGACTATTCCTCTCTGCAATACTTCCAGCGGGTGCTCCGCAGCAGCGGCATTATCGATGCACTGGAAGAACAGGGCATTCAGGAGGGCGACACCGTAGACATTCTGGGCTTTGCATTCGACTTTGTGCCGTAATGAGGTGAGCAGATGGAACCGTTGACACAGGCACAGGCAAGACAATACAGCCCCATGGCACTGGCATTTCTGGGGGACAGCGTGTACGAGGTCATGGTGCGGGAATACCTGCTGCGGCAGGCGAACCAGCCGGCGGCAAAACTCCACGACCAAAAGGTACAGCTGGTGTGTGCTGCGTTTCAGGCGGCGGCGGCAGAGCGACTGCTGCCCCACCTGACGGAGGACGAAGCCGGTGTCTATAAACGCGGCAGAAATGCCAATAACACTGTTCCCCGCCATACTTCTGCACAGGATTATCATAGGGCGACCGGACTGGAGAGCCTGTTCGGATATCTGCACCTGACCGGTGCCGGAGAACGGCTGGAAGAACTGTTTGAAATTGTGATGTATACAGGCGAAACGCCTGCGGAAGAATAAGGAGTGTGAATCCAATGTCAGGACATTCGAAGTGGAATAATATCAAGCGGAAAAAAGAAGCAACTGACGCAATCAAGGGCAAAATTTTCACCAAAATCGGCAGAGAAATCACCGTTTGCGTGAAAGAGGGCGGCCCCGATCCCAGCAGCAATGCCAAGCTGCGGGATCTGATCGCAAAGGCAAAGTCCAACAATGTGCCTAACGACAACATCGACCGTGTCATCAAGAAGGCAGCCGGCGAGGGCGACAAGAACAACTACGAATCTATCGTATACGAGGGCTATGGTCCCTGCGGCGTGGCAGTCATTGTGGAGTGCCTGACCGATAACAAGAACCGTACTGCCGGAAACGTCCGCCACTATTTCGATAAGTTCGGCGGCAATCTGGGTACTTCCGGCTGCGTATCCTTTATGTTCAGCGAAAAAGGCGTGCTGGTGCTGGAAAACAACGGTCTGGACGAAGATCAGGTCATGGAGGACTGCTTCGAGTTTGATGCAGACGACTTCTCCATGGACGATGAAGAAGTGATCGAGGTTTCCTGTGCACCGGCGGCTCTGCGTGGTCTGCGGGAAGGTCTGACCGAAAAGGGCTATAACGTGCTGTCCGCAGAAGTCATGCAGATCCCGTCTACCTATACCACACTGGACGACGAAGAAGCAGTCAAGAAGATGAACCTGCTGCTGGAGAATCTGGAAGAAGATGACGACGTGCAGAACGTATTCCACAACTGGAATATGCCGGAAGAGGACTAAGTCTGACATTTAACAAAAAATTGGCGTATCCGGTTTCGCCTCGGCGATGCCGGATGCGTTTTTTTGTGAAAGAAGCTGATATTGGATGTTATATAAATTTCATAAGGAACAGGAACAAATAGAGAAAGTCTCTTTTCATAATATCAAAAAAGTGGGTGGAAATGAAAAGGACTTGGAAAACCTGCTTGCAAATCATTTGCAGGATTTCTTTTCCAATCCAGTTTTGATGCCGATTTTTCAGGAGAGAAAATGGCAGGAAGAACCGGATTTAATGGCGCTGGATGAGAATGGAACGCTTTACATTTTCGAACTGAAAGTAGATTTTGTTTCTGATGAGACTGTTTTTCAAATCATTCGGTATGCGCAAAAATTTGGTATGGAAAGCTATGCGAAGTTAGACCATTTTTATCAGCAGTGGTGTAAAACCACCGGCAGTCCGTATACCGATTTGAAAACTGCGCATAAAGACGCTTTTCAATTGGACTCAGCATTACTGGAATCTCAGTTTAATTGCAAGCAAAAATTGATTCTTGTGGGCAATGCAGCAGATGGTAAGCTGGCGCAGGCAGTTCAATACTGGCAAGAAAAAGGGTTGGAAATTGATTTTATGCCGTATCGGTTTTATGAAATCGGCGGTGAAATGTATTTTGAATTCTTTGCAAAACCATTTGACATCTGTTCTTTCCAATCGAATCAATCGAAAAAAGGCGTTTTATTTGATACCAATGGAAAACACAACGGACTTCAATCCGTTCTGGATATGCTTCAGGATAAGGAGAAAAAAATCAGTGCCTATGGAAAAGCAAATCGCTTTGTGGATTGGCTGAAAAAAGACGACTATGTTTTGTATTATCAAGTGGGTTATGGCGTAATTGCCGCAGGGATCGTAACGGATAATGTTGCTGAAAACTTAGACGGAGAAGAGCGATGCCGAAGAGTAAATCTGCTGACAGATATGATTTGGTGTGAAGAAGATATCTGTGCGATTTCTCCAAGGGAGTTAGAGGAATTGTTAGGACATGGATTTTTTTATGCCAATACGATCAAGCGCCCTTACTTGAGCGAGGATGAAGCCAAATTGGTAGTCCAAAAATTACAAGAAAAATATCAAGAAAAACGAAAGGAAAAAGAATGCGATTTGAAGAACTGAATCTATCCACACCGCTGCTGGAAGCTGTGGCACAGCTGGATTTTACCGAAATGACTGAAATTCAGGAAAAGGCGATCCCGCTGCTGCTGGAGGGCAGGGATGTGATCGGCAAGTCCAATACCGGTACCGGAAAAACCGCGGCGTTCAGTATCCCGATTCTGGAACAAATGGGACAGCTGCCGCAGGAGGAACGCCGCAGTGTCTGTGCCCTGATCCTCTGTCCCACACGGGAACTGGCAATGCAGGCATGCGACGAGATCCGTAAGTTTGCCCGCTTTCAGAAGCAGGTGAAGCCGGTGGCAGTCTACGGCGGTGCCAGCATGGAACGCCAGATCTACCAGCTGAAAAACGGTGCCAATCTGGTGGTCGGCACTCCCGGACGTGTCCTTGACCACCTCCGCCGCCGTACCCTGAAGCTGGACAACCTGAAAACGATCGTGCTGGACGAAGCTGATGAAATGCTGAACATGGGCTTCCGCGAGGACATCGAATCGGTGCTGGCACAGATTCCGGAGGAACGCCAGACTGTGCTGTTCTCCGCCACCATGCCGCCGGCAATTCTGGCAATTACCAAGCAGTATCAAAAAGAGCCGGTGCTGGTGCAGATTCAGAGTGCCCACCGGACAGTAGATGCGATTGCACAGTTTTCTGTCAGCGTGCCCATGGGACGTAAGACCGATGCTCTCCAGCTGTTGCTGCTGTCGAAACAGCCTAAGTCTGCCATGATCTTCTGCAACACCAAGAAAATGGTAGATGAACTGACCGAAGCCCTCTGTCTGCGTGGTTTTTCTGCGGCAGGGCTTCACGGCGACATGAAGCAGCTTCAGCGGACACAGGTGATGAACGGCTTCAAAAGCGGCAGAAGTACCATTCTGATCGCCACCGACGTGGCAGCCCGCGGCATTGATGTCAAGGGCGTGGACGCGGTATTCAACTACGACCTGCCGCAGGATCATGAGTACTATATCCACCGGATCGGCAGAACCGGACGTGCCGGAAAGACCGGTGCGGCGTATAACATTCTCAGCGGCAGAAAACAGGAAATGGAGATGCGGGAAATCTCCCGCTATACCAAGGCGGACATCACTGAGATTCCGGTGCCCACTTCCAAGGAACTCCGCAGTGCAGCCGTAGCGGAAACCCGTGCCAAGCTGCTGGAACTGGCGGCAGCACCGGCTTCGGAAGAAGCACTGACAGTGGCACAGGAACTGCTGGCACAGACCGGATCACCGGAACAGCTGCTGGCAGCTCTGATTCAGCAGCAGCTGGACGATGCCACCAAGAACCTGCCGGCATTTGACGTGCCGAAGCCCATTCGCAAGGGCAAGCGTGCCGGAGCCAAGACGGTTCGGGTGCACATCAACGCCGGCAGAAAAGACCGCATGGCACCGAATTTCATTCTGGGAGCACTGGTAGAAGCCACCGGCATGGCTGGCAACGAGTTCGGCAAGATCGACATTCACGACCAGTACACCACCGTGGAAGTGCCGGAAACGGAAACCGATTTCGTTATCGACTCCATGCAGAACGAAAAGATCAACGGCAAGTCCGTTGCCGTGCGGCGGTATGAGGAACGGGATAACGACTATCGCGGCGACTCCCGCGGACGCGGCGGCAGAAACGGCGGACAGCACCGCCAGTCCCGCCATGGCTATAACCAGCGTGCCCGCAGCGGCGGCTATAACCGCAAGCGGAGAAAGGGCTAATATCAGTTTTGTCAGTTCTTCTGTAGAACCTGATGTATTCAGAAAAAGATTCCACAGAGAACCCCTCCACCAGCTTCGCTGGTTCCCCTTCCCTAAAGGGAAGGCTCTTATTCAGGCTCCCCTTTAGGGCACCCGTAGGGCGTGCCTTGTGCTGAGCTGTCACCGTAGGTGACTGAGGGGTACTTCCGTGTAACCTAAGGCAACACCGCACAAAGCCCGCCTGACGGCTTTGCACGCAATCTGCGTGCAGATTTTCCGTCGTGTTGCCCAAGTTTAAATGAATACGGAATCGTCCTGTAAGGACTGGTTTTCCAGCAGGTAACATTTTTCTCCTGCAATGACAAACAGCCGGTAGAGGAACACATCTACAGTTTCTCCTACCGTAATGGGTTCTTCCTCCAAATCCCGCTTGGCGATCAGCAGATCTCCGTGGACACGCACCGCTAACTCGATCCAGTCACCGCGGAACGAAGTCCGTTCCACCACGCCCTTGGAAGCGGAACTGCCGTACTTCTGCACCTCGTTCTTGCGAGTGATCTTCAGGAATTCCGGACGGACAATCGCCTTTTCCACGCCGTCCATACGCTGGAATGTGTGGTACTTCTGATAGTCTGCCAGCACGGAGGTCTGCCCGAAGAACGATGCTGTAAACGCGGTCTGCGGGTGACGGTAGATCTCAATGGGCGTTCCCATCTGTTCAATGTGTCCGCGGTTGGTGATGATGATCTCGTCCGCCACCTCAATGGCTTCGTCTTGGTCATGGGTTACGAAAATGCTGGTCACGCCCAGCTTGCTGATCATTTCCTTCAGCCAGCTGCGGAGTTCCTGCCGCACCTTGGCATCGATCGCCGCAAAGGGTTCGTCCAGCAGCAGCAGCTGGGGATTCGGTGCCAGAGCACGGGCGAATGCCACACGCTGCCGCTGGCCGCCGGAAAGCTGGCTGGGATACCGCCGCTCCAGTCCCCGAAGTCCGATCAGGTCTACCAGTTCCATCACACGGTTGGCAATGGTTTTCCGGTCTACTTTCTGAATCTTCAAGCCAAAGGCGATGTTGTCATACACGGTCATGTACCGGAACAACGCGTAGTTCTGGAACACAAATCCAATGCCACGCTTGCTCGCCGGAATGTCATTGACCACTTTTCCGTCAATGCGGATTTCACCGCTGTCGGGGTGTTCCAGACCGGCGATCATGCGGAGAATAGTGGTTTTGCCGCTGCCGCTGGGCCCCAGCAGACCGATCAGCTTTCCCTTTTCAATACCGAAGCTGACATCATCAGAAGCCTGATAATTGCCATATCGTTTCTGAATATGATTTAACTCTACGTACATCAGCTATCCCTCTTTCCTCCGCGGTGTTCGATCAGACTGCGAATCACCAGAATCACAATTGCCATAATCACCAGAATCGACGAAGCCGCAAATGCCGGTACATACTGAAATTCATTGAACAAAATTTCCACGTGCAGCGGCAGGGTGTTGGTTCTGCCACGCAGGTGTCCGGACAATACCGAAACCGCACCGAATTCGCCCATGGCTCTGGCTGCACACAGCACCACGCCGTACAGCAACGCCCACTTGATATGGGGAAACGTCACCTTGCGGAAGATCGTCCACGCGTTGGCACCCATCAGGGCAGCCGCTTCTTCTTCATCTGTCCCCTGCGATTCCAGCACCGGAATCAGTTCGCGGGAAACAAAGGGGAATGTTACAAAAATCGTTGCCAGCACAATGCCCGGCACCGCAAACACCACATGGATCCCCAGATCATGCAGCAGCGGATAAATCACGCTCTGTCTGCCGAATGTCAGCAGGAAAATCAGACCGGCAATGATCGGAGAAATGGTCACCGGCACATCGATCAGCGTAGTCAGCACTTTCTTGCCGCGGAACTGATACTTGGTGACTGCCAGTGCTGCAAACACGCCGAATACCGTGTTCACACCTACGGCAATGGCAGTGGCTTCCAGCGTCAGCAGTACAGCTTTTACCGTGTATTTATCGGTGACAGCTGCCTGATAGGTTTTCCACCCGTCCCGCAGTGCCTCGGAAATGACAGTCGCCAGCGGCAGGAGCAGCATGACGACCAGAAACAGCACGCTGACACCGATCAGAACCCACTTGACGATTTTCGAACCAACGGTTTCTTCATGCATGCTCACTGCCCTCCTTTCAGAATCTTCGAACTTCTGGACTGCACCAGATTGGTCAGGAACAGGATCAGGAACGCTGCGACCAGCATTACCAATGCAATGGAAGTGGCACTGGTGTAGTCATATTCCTGCAACTTCGACATGATGATCAACGGCGTGATCTCGGTTTCATAGGGCTGGTTGCCGGCAATGAATACCACGCTGCCGTACTCTCCAAGACATCTGCCGAATGCCAGACCGAATCCGGTCAGGGCTGCCGGCAGGATTTCCGGAAATATCACCTGCCAGAAAATCCGGATCCGGCTGGCTCCCAGAACCCCTGCCGCTTCTTCATAAGTGGAATCCAGCTTTTCCAGAATCGGCTGCACCGTGCGGACTACAAAGGGAATCCCCACAAATACCAGTGCCACGGTAATGCCTACCCTAGTGTAGGCGATCTGAATGCCGAACCATGCAAAGAACTTTCCAACCAGACCGGTGTCTGCTGTCAGGGAAGTCAGTGCGATGCCTGCAACCGCTGTCGGCAGGGCGAACGGCAATTCGATCATGCCGTTCAGCAGCCGCTTCATGGGAAACCGGTACCGCACCAGCACCCACGCCAGAATCACGCCCATTACCGCATTGATCGCAGAAGCGGCAAACGCCGTCAGCAGACTCACCCGAAAGCTTGCCAGCACACGGGGCCTGGTAATGGTTTCCCAGAACTCCGCGGGGCTAAGTTTTGCGGTATAGACCACCAGCGATGCCAGCGGGATCAACACGACGATACTAAGAACGGAAAGCGTCACTCCCAAGGATAATCCAAATCCGGGAATCACCCGTTTACTGCCTTTTTTCATAGCTGCTCCTTATTTTTCATAGATCTGATCGAAAATGCCGCCGTCGGAGAAGTGCACCTTCTGTGCCTCGTCCCAGCCGCCGAAATCCTGAATGCTGACCAGATCGATGTTCAAGTCAAATACATCTGCATATTCTTTCAAAATTTCCGAATTGGTCGGTCGGTAATAATGCTTTGCCGCGATTCGCTGTGCCGCATCGGAATACAGATACTGCAAATACTCGGTCGCCACATCGCGTGTACCGCGGTCGTCCACCACGTCATCTACCACCGCCACAGAGGGCTGTGCCAGAATGCTGATGCTGGGATTTACGATCTCATAGTCCTCCGGATTGTCCCGCATGGAGAGATACGCTTCATTTTCCCATGCCACCAGCACATCGCCCTGTCCGTTTTCCACAAAGGTGGTCGTGGCTCCTCTCGCACCGGAGTCCAGCACCAGCACATTCTGATACATCTTCTTGACGAAGTCCTCCGTCTGCTGGGTGTCGCCGTTATATTTCCGGTCGGCATATGCCCATGCGGCAAGGTAATTCCACCTTGCACCGCCGGAGGTTTTCGGGTTCGGGGTAATGACATCTACGTCGTCCCGCACCAGATCGTCCCAGTCCTGAATGTGCTTCGGGTTGTCCTTTCGCACCAAGAACACAATGGTCGAAGTATACGGAGCACTGTCGTCCGGAAACTCGTCCACCCAGCCGTCCTCGATCAATCCCGCCTTTTCTATGGAATCAATGTCGTATTCCAACGCCAGCGTGACAACATCAGCTTCCAGCCCGTTTGCCACCTCCAGAGCCTGCTTTCCGGAACCACCGTGGGACTGAATGACTTCCACGTCCTGTCCCGTCTGCTCTTTCCAGTGCTCCGCGAATATCGTATTATAATCTGTATAAAGTTCTCTGGTGGGGTCATAGGAAACATTGACGATGCTCACCGTGTTATGATCTCCGCAGCCGGTAAATGTCCCGCCTGCCAGAACCGCCGCCAGCAGCAGTCCGATGCACTTCTGAATCTTCATACAGCTTCCTTCTTTCCTGCGGAGAATCGGGCTTTTCCCGCTTCTCCGATAATACATACCGTTTTGATATGTTTAGTATGTTATTCCTTTTTACCCGAAATGTCAATAGGTTTTTGGAAAAAATTTGAACTTTTTTTCGCGGTATTGTATAATTCATTTATACGCGAATCTGAAAAAGAATTTAATGATATAGAAAGTAGTAGTGGTGATGATGATGCGACATATATTATATCAAATGAGGGAATATATGTGATGCCTGTACATAATATTATAAGAAAAAAAATATGTAGAAAAAAAAATATAATTAAAAAAGATGATTATATTAATTTAAGAATTAATTTTCTTAAAAAATATTACAATATATATTCCGGTCATAATATTCATATTATAATTTATTTGCGAAGGCAAGATCAATTACTTGATTCATGGTGTAGGCAAATAGCGAAGAGCATGAATACTGAAATACAGTTAAAAGATGTAAAAAAATATTTATTATGTTAATGTGTGCACTGCTGATTGCTGTTCCGGTCACGACAGAAAGTGCAAGTGCTGCTGTGGCAACAAATAGAACTGCAAAAGCCAAAATATCCGGCTGGGTCACGGTACAGAATGGTCAGAAAAAGTACTATAAAAAAGGACAGTATCTTAAAGGCTGCAAAAAAATAGAAAATAATTATTATTATTTCGGGCCGAAAGGTGTTATGAAGACACAGGATATAACTTCTCATGGTGTCACGTATTTTATAGA
>ERZ507028.169-NODE-169-length-25969-cov-4.951069_pt1 | contig 25969 bp, 10 predicted proteins | sample MGYA00512875_ERZ507028 | MGnify/ENA metagenome assembly ERZ507028 | reverse complement strand
GATAAGATAGAGCCGGCTGCAACAGTCACAGTGGATGGCGTGAAGCTTGACGCTGACTGCTATACGGTAACTTATACAAACAATGTGAATGTCGGAACTGCGACAATGACAGTTACAGGTATCACTGTACAGGGATATTCAGGAACTGTCGAGAAGACATTCAAGATACTTCCATTGTCTATTGCAAAGGCAGTGGCATCTAAGACTTATTCAGCGGTGTACACACCGGCTGGAACGACATTTACAGTTGAGAGCTTTGACATCACAGTTGATGGCAAGAAGTACACTGTGACGGACATGTCAGATTTCACTGTAACACAGAAGAAACTGATAAATGTTGGAACAGGAACAATAACAGTTACTGCAAAGGCTGACTGTAACTTTACAGGAAGCTTTGATATCGCAGCGACAATAACTGCAGCGAAGATAGAGGAGAGCTGGGCAAGCCTTGAGCAGACAGAGTTCAGCTATACCGGATCTGAGATAACTCCTGAGCCGGTTGTCAGAAGTGGAAATGTCATTCTCAAGAAGGATGTCGACTATACACTCAGCTACGACAGCAATGTGGAGTGTTCCGATAAGGCAAGCGTGATGGTGACAGGTACAGGTAACTATACAGGAGAGGTAAAGCTTCTCTTTACTATCGGTGCGAAGTCGCTCACGGGAGCAAAGGTAAGTGCTCAGGCACAGAGCTATACAGGTAAGCCGCTCACCACGAAGATCTCAGTCGTACTTGGAGACGAGAAACTTGTGGAGGGCCAGGATTATACAGTAGAGTATGTAGAAGGCGAAGTTACAAATGCAGGAACCGGTAAATTCAAGATCAAAGGTAAGGACAACTATACCGGAGAGCTTGACGGCACATTTGTCATAAATGCGAGAAGTATAAATGCTGAGGGCATTACGGTTGCAGGTGTGGCAGATAAGACATACACTGGATTTGAGATAACACAGGATATAACAGTTAAGGATGGAGATGCGGTTCTCACAGAGGGAACAGATTACACTGTCGACTATGAGAATAACGTCAATGCATCGACCACAGATTCAAAGGCTGCAGTTATAATCAGAGGTAAGGGTAACTATGACAGCAGTACAACAAGACGTGTAGAATTTACAATTGGACAGAAGGATATAACAGATGCAGAGATGGACGGCGTGGAGAGTTCAGTCGTATACACAGGAAAGGCTATTACATTTGATCAGGCTGTGCTCACTGTGGACGGTGTTAAGCTTGTAAATGGTGTGGACTACGAGACTGAATATGTCAACAATCTGAATGTATCTACTGCCAGCAGCAAGGCGAATATCATCTTCAGTGCAAAGGGTAATTATACAGGAAAAGCAAGCTGGACATTCACTATCACAGCAAAGAGCATAGAGGATTGTACAGTCAGCGATATTCCGGGACAGACCCACACAGGAAAGGCACTTACACCTGACATAACAGTCAAGGATGGCAGCAGAACTCTTGTGAAGGGCACGGATTATGATGTCGTATACAGCGACAATATTGAGGTGTCAACAGCAGACAAGCCGGCAAAGGCGGTTGTCACAGGAAAGGGCAACTACACCGGATCTGTACAGAAGACATTTATGATAGCAGAGAGAGTTATAGATATAACACCTGCGGTCATCTCGATAACAGACAAGGGACCATTTGTATATAACTATGGCAAGCAGATCACACCGGCTATATCAGTTACACTGGATGGAGAGGTGCTTCCAGAGGATGCGTATACAGTAAGCTATCAGAGCAATGTGAATGCCGGAAAGGCATACATAATCGTGACAGGAGCCGGAGAGTATCATGGAGTCGTAGAGACATCATTTACTATCGAACAGCTCGATGTGACAGGAGGAGTCCTTGAGCTTGAGAAGGATGCTTACGGATATACCGGAAGCGAGATCAAGCCTGTAGTGACAGGAATCACTCTGGCTGGCGGTAGCATAGAGCCTGGCACAGATTTTGACGTGACATACAGCAACAATATAAATGTAGGTAGTGGAGAGATAGCTCTCACAGCCAGAAGCAGTTCAAACTATAAGGGAACAGTTACAGGCAAGTTTGCGATCACTGCGGCAGACATCACAGATGCCCAGCTCACGGTTGCCGATCAGACATACACAGGTGCTGCACTCAAGCCGGCAGTGACAGTATATCTGGGACAGACAAAGCTTATAGAGGGAACAGATTACACAGTGGGATATGCTGACAATACCGATGCCGGAACAGCAACGGTTACTGTAAAGGGTATGGGCAACTATGCCGGAACAGTTAAGACGACCTTCAAGATCGCAGCAAGATCCATAAGTGCAGCAAAGATAACTGTTGCAGATCAGGTGTATACTGGAGCTCCGCTTACACCGGAGATAACAGTTACATTAGGTGGAAAGCAGATCGCAGACACCGAGTATGATGTTGACTACAGTGGAAATACCGATAAGGGTACAGCCACAGTGACGATAACAGGTAAGCACAATTACACAGGAACAGCATCAGAGACATTCACCATATCCGCAATGGATATAAGCAAGTGCGTGGTCTCACCTATAGCGTCTGTTGTATACGACGGAACAGCCCACAGTCCAAAGGTTACAGTCAAGAACGGAGAGATAGTTCTGACAGAGGACAGTGATTATGACGTCACATACAGCGACAATGTAAGTGTTACAACAGACTCAAGAAAGGCAAAGGCAACTATCACAGGCCGTGGAAATTACACAGGTCAGTGTGTGGCTGAGTTTGAGATAACAAAGGCAGACTTTGCAGATGCAGTCATAACAGGAATACCTGAGAGTGTAGAGTATACCGGTGAGAGCATAGTCCTCACAGGATATGAGCTCACACTTGGAGATACAAAACTTGTAGAGAATCAGGATTACGTTGTTGAGTACACTGATAATAAGGAGATCGGAACAGCGACTGTCAGATTCATCGGAGCAGGCAATTACAGCGGTGAGAAGACTGCAGCCTTCAAGATAACAAAGGCAGATATAGCAAACTGCGAAATCAGCCCGATCCAGGGACAGACATGGACAGGTAAGGCCATAGAGCCGGTGCTCACCATAAAGAATGGCAGCGTCACCCTGAAGGCCGGAACAGACTATGAAGTTACATACAGCAACAATATAGACGAGACGGATGAGGCGAAGGCAGAGATCACCGGTATTGGCAACTATACAGGAACTGCTGTAGTCTACTTCTCGATAACAAGAAGCGTTGTGGATATAAACGGCGCTACAGTGTCGGCTATACCGGCGCAGACATATGCATTTGGCAAGGCTGTAACTCCTTCAGTCACTGTTATGTATAACGGAATTACACTGAAAGAGAATACAGATTACACCTTAACATATGAGAACAATATAAATGCTGGAACAGCATATGTGATCATAACCGGAACAAAGTATTACTCCAAGACAAAGAGAGTAAGCTTCGCCATCAACCCTGCGGACATATCAGCAGGCCGTGTGGTTATAGATCAGGGAAGCTTTGTGTACACAGGAAAGAGCCAGAAGCCTGAGGTTACAGGCATAGAGTTTGGAGATGTGATGATAACTGATATGGACAGCTTTGACATAAGCTTTGGCAGCAATGTCAATGTAGGAACAGCGTCCATCAGCGTATCAGCAAAGAGCAACACCAACTACAAGGGCAGCGTGACAGGTGAGTTTGCCATAACAGAGGCAGATCTGTCAGGCGCAGCAGTTGAGGTAGACGATGTGGTATATCAGGGAACACCTCTTACCCCGGCTGTCAGGGTAACACTTGGTACAGTGGTTCTGACAGAGGGCAGGGATTACACTCTGAGCTACAGCAGTAACACAAACGTAGGCAAGGGTACTGTAAAGATTACAGGAAGTGGCAATTATAAGGGAACCGTCAGTGCAGAGTTTGCTATAACAGAGAGAACGATCACTGATGCCGATGTGGAAGTCGCAGATCAGATCTACACAGGTAAGGAGCTCACTCCTGATGTGGAAGTAACACTTGGAGACAAGCTTCTGACAAATGGTGTGGATTACACAGTTACCTATGAGAAGAATGTCAATGTCGGCACGGCAAACGTTATAGTAAAGGGAACCGGCAATTATAAAGACACTATCACAAAGACCTTTAGAATAGCTGCAGCAGACATTTCAAGTGCAGTTGCGTATAAGATCAGTGATCAGACATATACCGGAAGTCCTATCACCCCGGCAGTGACAGTAAGCATGGCTGATGGAACAACACTGAAAGCCGGTGTTGACTATGAGGCTGAATACACAGGAAACACAGATGTTACGACAAAGGATGCACCTGCACAGGTGGTTATCACAGGAAAGGGCAACTATGTAGGAACCCTCAGAACAACATTTGCGATAGTACCTAAGTCACTTACAGGAGTCGCCATCAGCGGATACAGTGAGTCTGTGGCTTACACAGGTGCTGATGTGACATTTGCAGATATTATAGTTGCCGATGGAAGCGAGATCCTCACAGAGGGAATTGATTACAGGATCACATACACAGGCAACAAGGCAGTCACAACAGAGGATGGTACATACTTTACAGTAACAGGTACAGGCAATTACACCGGAAGCAAGGATGTACACTTTGTGATTACGGCAAAGGATCTCAGGGAATGTGATGTCGAGGAGATTGAAAGCCAGGTATACACAGGAAAGGCCATAGAGCCGGAAGTAACGATAAGAAATGGTAATGTTCTTCTTGTGAGCGACGTTGACTATGATGTCACATATGAGTCGAATATAAATGAGACTACAGAGACAACAAAGGCTAAGGCTATAATCACAGGAAAGGGCAACTACACAGGAAAGGTAACGAAGGAATTCGTTATAGGAAGAGTATTTACAGATATATCAAAGGCTGAGATAGAGGCTATTCCGGATCAGACATATACATTCGGACAGGCCATAACCCCTGAAGTCAAGGTAAGCTTTGGAGGAAAGGCACTCACACTTAACACCGACTATACAGTGACTTATACCGATAATATTGATGCGGGAACTGCAACTGTAAAGATCATAGGTACAGGTGATTACAACAAGTCAGTTACAAAGACATTTGTCATAAAGCCGGCAGATATATCAAAGGCGTCAGTAGTTCTCAGGGGAACATCATTCACCTACACAGGTGAGGCGATTACACCTGCAGTGACAAGACTTGGCGTTCCTAATGGTGGTGTGACTGAGAGTATCACAGATCTCTCTTCATTCGCTGTGGAATACAGTGACAATACAGATGCCGGAACGGCAAAGGTTACTGTAAGTGCAGGAAAGGATACGAACTACACCGGAACTGCATCAACTACATTTACTATCACAAGAAAGAGCATAAGCGGTGCGGTCGTGAGCGTGGCAGATGCTGAGTACACCGGATCAGAGGTTATACCGGATGTAAAGGTAACTCTGGGAGATAAGGTGCTGACAGCCGGCGTGGATTACACGGTATCGGCTGAAAACAATGTAGAGGCAGGAGAGGACGCTCTGTTAAAGATCACCGGATGCGGTAATTATGAGGGCGTACTGAGCCAGACATTTGAGATCAGTGCAAAGAGCATAGACGGCGGAAAGTGCAGCATACCGGCTCAGGTATATATAGGATCTGCGCTGACACCTGATGTAGTTCTTGAGGTTGGAGGCAAGACTCTGACCAAGGGTGAGGACTACACAGTTACATACGCAGACAACATAGATGTCACAACGGCTGAGAAGAAGGCATCAGCGATCATCAAGGCCATGGGCAACTACACAGGAAAGCTCACAGTTTACTTTGACATCACGGCAAAGACTCTTACAGCAGCCGATGTTGACAGCATTGATGCTCAGGAATACACCGGCGAGGCGATAGAGCCAGTGGTGGTCGTAAGAAACGGAGACACAGTTCTTGTTGCGGGAAGAGATTACGATGTAACATACAGCAACAATACAGACAAGACTACAGAGGCGAGAGCAGTAGTCAAAGGTAAGGGTAACTATCAGGGAACCGTTACAAAGCTGTTTGAGATATGCGGAGCAAGCATAGCACCGGCGGTTGTGACAGGAATACCTGAGAGCGCAGAATATACAGGTGACAGCATAACCTTTAAGGACATAACAGTTGTGATGAATGGAAAGACACTTGTATATGGAACAGATTACACAGTAAGTTATGAGAACAATGTCAATGCAACCACTGAGGACAGCATGGCATACGTTATCATAAAGGGTAACGACAACTACGGTGGACAGATAAGAACAGCCTTCAGCATAACCCCAAGAAGTCTTGAGAAGTGCAAGGTCGATGCCATCGGAGGACAGACATATACAGGCAGGGAGATCACCCCTGAGGTTACAGTAAGAGATGGATCAAAGGTACTCGAAAATGGAAGAGACTACACGGTATCTTACAGTGACAATATCGAGGTGGGCAAGAATGCCAAGGCAGTTATAGAAGGTAAGGGCAACTACACCGGACAGCTTACAGCAGAGTTCACCATCGCAAAGGAAGTGCTCGACATTTCAAATGCGGTGATAAGTGATATCGCAGATCAGTATTACAACTTCGGTGAGGAGCTCACACCTGCACTCAGTGTAAATCTTGGAGGAAGAAAGCTTACAGAGAATGTTGATTACAGCGTAACCTACACTGATAACATTGAGGCCGGTACGGCTACAGCTACAGTGAAGGGAATCGACCAGAATAAGGGCGAGGTAAGTAAGACATTCAAGATCCTTCCTATAGATATAACAACTGCAGAGATCGCACTTGTGAAGGATTCATATGGTTTCACAGGAGATGCGGTAACAGCAGATGTAGAATCGATAACAGTCACAAGAAATGGAGTTAAGAAGGTACTCACAGATCTCGCAGGATTTGAGATCACATGTACAGACAATGTAAATGTCGGTACGGCTACAGTTAAGATCGCCGCAGGCGAAGGCCAGAGCTATACAGGAAGCACAAGCACATCCTTCAGGATCGTTGCAGCTTCAATAGAGCAGGCAGAGGTCAGCGTTGACAGTGCAGTATATACGGGAAGCGCGATCACTCCTGTATGCAGAGTAGTTCTCGGAGGAAAGACTCTTGCAGAGGGCGTTGACTACAAGGTAACAGTTTCAGGCAATGTGAATGTTACTGACAATGCACTGGTTACTATAGAGGGAACCGGAAATTACACTGGAAAGCTCTCACAGAAGTTCAGCATAACTCCTAAGAGGATATCACAGGCTGAGGTAAAGGCCGATGATGCTGAATACACAGGAAGCGCAGTTACGACAACAGTCAGTGTAGTCCTTGATGGAAAGACTCTTGTTCAGGGAACTGACTATAAGCTCAGCTACAGCGACAATGTGAATGTCACATCTGACACAGCAAAGGCTGTTGTGACAGTGACAGGAACAGGCAACTACACAGGAACAGTCCAAGGAGAGTTCTCTATAACTCCTATGGATATATCAAAGCTTGACATACCGGAGATACCAGATCAGACATACGGCGGTCAGGCAGTAAAACCTGAACTGAGAATTGTAAATGGCAACAATGTCCTCTCAGAGGGCACTGATTACACAGTGGCATACGAGAACAACGATTCGGTTACAGACAAGGCCAGCGCTATTATCTCAGGTAGAGGAAGCTACAAGGGATCAGTGACCAGAACATTTGCTATAAAGGCATACAGCATAGACAATGCAGAGATAAGTGGAATCCAGGATGCGGTAGTATTTACAGGAGATGCCATTGAATTTGCAGATATAGCAGTTGTAGTAAACGGCAGGACACTTGTGAACGGAACGGACTACACAGTAAGCTACGAGAACAACCTGAACGTTACAGATGAGAAGAATCCTGCATATGTGATCATAAAGGGCACAGGAAACTACGGCGGACAGGTTAGAACAGCATTTGCCATAACAGCTAAGAATATCGGCAGATGCAGCATTGATCCGATTGGCGGACAGATATACACAGGTAAGGCGGTTGAGCCTGAGATCACAGTCAGAGATGGCGCAAGGATACTGGAGACCGGAAAGGATTATGACATTACTTACAGCAACAACACAGATGTGACAGACAGTGCTGAGGTCACCATAACAGGTAAGGGCAACTACAGAGGCAGCAACAGTGCGGTATTCACCATCACACAGGAGGTTGTGGATATATCAAAGGCTGTAATGAGCAAGGTCGATGACCAGTATTACAACTTTGGAAATGCCATAAGACCAGAGGTTACACTTACATATGGCGGCAAGACATTGACACAGGATGTGGACTACGAGCTTGTATACATTGACAATATCAATGAAGGTACGGCGACGATACAGGCAAATGGTATCAACAAGAACACAGGCTCGGTGAGCACAACATTTGCCATAAAGCCAGTAGATATAACAACTGCTGAGGTTGTACTTGAGAATGACTCATTTGAGTACACGGGATCAGAGATCAGACCTGCAGTTAAGATGATAACAGTAAGCAGGGATGGCAAGGCGACGGCAGTGACATCTATGACAGCATTTGATGTGACATACACGGACAATACAAATGTCGGAACTGCTGGTGCGGTTATAAAGGCAGCACAGGGAAGCGGATTTACAGGATCTGTGATAAAGAAGTTTGAGATCACAGAGGTGGATATCGCACAGGCTGTAGTTGATGTGGAAGACCATGTGTACACAGGAAGTGCAGTAAAGCCTGCATATACAGTGACACTTGATGGCAAGAAACTCACTGCGGGAACAGATTTCAATGTGGTGTTCAGCAACAATGTAAATGTTGGAACAGCAGCCATCCTCACAGTGACCGGTACAGGAAACTACAAGGGAACAGTTGTCGCATACTTTGCGATAACTGCAAAGGATCTGAGCAAGGCAGATGTGAATGTCCAGTCATCAGTTTACACTGGAAAGCCACTTACACCGGCTGTGACAGTAACTCTCGATGATGAGATATTAAATGCAGACATTGATTATGTTGTTTCTTACAGCAACAATGTGAACGCTACGACAGCAAAGTCAAAGGCGACTGTGACCGTCAAGGGAACAGGAAACTATAAGGGCACTGTGACTGCTACATTCGACATTGAGCCAAAGGCGATCAATGAGGCGAAGATCAATGATATACTGGATCAGATGTACAGCGGCAGTGAGATCAGACCGGATGCAAAGGTGACACTCGATGGAGTACAGCTTGTTGCAGGAACGGACTACACTGTGACATATGAGAACAACATAGAGGTTTCAGATTCAGCCAAGCTTATCGTAACCGGTAAGGGCAATTACAAGGGAACTGTAGAGAAGAACTTCAGTATAAAGAGTCTCACTCTTGAGGACGCAGAGGTATCAGGTATACCAGCCGGCACAGAATACACAGGAAAGGCCATAACATTTGGCGAGATCGTTGTGACACTGGTCGGAAAGAAACTGTCCGAGGATGAGGATTACACAGTAGAGTATAAGAACAATGTAAACGTGACAGACAGTGCGGAGGTTGTGATAACAGGTATCGGCAATTACAGCGGAGAGCTGAGCAGAACATTCAAGATCACAGCTAAGGACATAAGCAAGTGTAGAGTCGATGCGATTGGCGGACAGGTACACACAGGAAAGGCTGTAACACCTGAGGTCACAGTGAGAGACGGAACACAGGTTCTCGTGTCTGGAACAGATTACAAGACAGAGTACAGCAACAACATAAATGAGACAACGGCCAGCTCGAAGGCTGAGATCAAGATCACAGGATCTGGTAACTACACAGGAAGCATAACAGTGAACTTCACGATATCTAAGAATCTTGTGGATATATCCAAGGCTGTGATAAGCAAGATCAGTGATCAGCTTTACAACTTCGGCCAGCCGCTCACACCGGATGTGACAGTTACATTTGGTGGAAAGACACTTGTATACGGCGAGGATTACGCACTCGTATATGTGGACAACATCGATGAGGGTGTGGCAACCGTAACAGTTAGAGGTATCAATTCAAATACCGGATCTTTATCGGCTAAGTTTAACATCAATCCGGTCGATATAAGTGATGGACAGATAGCTCTTGATGCATCCGAGTATATGTATACAGGAACAGCAGTAAAACCGGTGATCAATTCATTTACAGTGAAGAGAGCTGGAAAGACAGTGACAGTTACTGATTTTGACAACCTTGAGATCAGCTACTCGTCAAATACAAATGTTGGAACAGGTAAGGTTACTATAAAGGCACTTGAGGGTGAAGGCTTCACAGGAAGTGTCAGCAAGACATTTGCAATAGTAGGTGCTTCTGTCGACAATGCTTCAGTAAAGGTTGGAAACGGAGTTTATACGGGTGAAGCTGTAACTCCGGATCACACAGTTACACTCGGAGGCAGGACACTTGTTGAGGGACGCGACTACAGAGCAGACTACAGCAACAATGTGAACGTGACAGACAGTGCAGTGCTCACCATCACAGGTATGGGTAACTACAGTGGAAGCACCACAGCAAGATTTAAGATAAGTGCCAGAAATCTTGCAGATGCAGACATTACGGTGGCATCGGCAAGATACACAGGAGATCCACTTACACCTGCAGTTACAGTTTCACTTGGCGGAACAGCTCTTGTGGAGGACAGAGACTTTACAGTTTCATACAGTGACAATGTGAATGTCACAACAGACACAGATAAGGCAGGCGTTACCATCACAGGTATAGGCAACTACACTGGAACGGCGGTTGAGAAATTCGATATCGCAGCCAGAGACATATCTCTTGCAGAGATAAAGGACATCGACAGACAGAATTATACCGGTAATGCGGTTACACCAAAGCTCACGGTTGTTGACGGACAGAGAGAGCTTGTGGCAGGCAGGGATTACACCGTAAGCTACAAGAACAATGTCGAGGTGACAACGGCAGCAGTTGCGGTGATAACAGGAAAGGGCAATTATTCAGGAACTGCCAGCAAGCTGTTTGCTATTGGCGGTGCTGATATTGCAGATGCAGATATAACAGGTATAAAAGACAGCGTAACCTACACAGGAAAGGCAATAACATTTGCCGGACTTAAGGTAACATACGGCGACGATGTACTTGTGGCAGGAAGAGACTACACTGTATCATACAGTGGAAATAAGAACGTGACGGACAAGGCAAGTGTTACCATCACAGGTATTGGCAACTACACAGGAAGTGTTACCAGATACTTTGCTATAACAAGAAGAAATCTTGCAGACTGTCATGTGAGCGAGATCGAGGGTCAGATTTACACAGGCAAGAAGATAGAGCCGGAGCTCACAATTACATATGGAGATCTGGTGCTTGTAGAGGGTGTTGACTACGAGATCGAGTACAGCAATAATATTGAGCCTACAGCAGGCGGACAGTCGGCAAAGGCAACAGTAACAGGTAAGAGAAGCTACACAGGAACTGTGGAGAGAGAATTTACCATTACAAAGGATCCTGTAAATATAAGCGGAGCCAAGATCAGTGCAATACCTGATCAGGAGTTTGCAAAGAAGAATATCACACCTGCGGTAAATGTTACATACGGTGGCAAGACGCTTGTACAGGGAACTGATTACAAGGTTTCATACATCAATAACTATAATGTTGGAACTGCCACAGTGACGATCACAGGATATGGAGACTACGTAAGTTCTAAGACGGCAACTTTCGAGATCGTCAAGAGAGACGTAACAGGTTATGTAGCAGAGCTTTCAAAGAGCAGCATGACATACACCGGAAAGGCACTCACTCCATCAGTTACAGCTATTAACAGCAGTGACGGAGCATTTGTGCTTGACGATGAAGATATCGCGGGCTTCATAGTGAGATATGCTTCAAATGTAAACGTTGGAACAGCAACGGTTACAGCTACAGCAGGAAGCCGGTCTAATTACACAGGAAGTGTGACAGCAACATTTGCCATAACAGCGGCATCAATCGATAATGCAGTAGTTGTGGCAGAGGATACGGAATACACAGGAAAGCCGGTAACTCCAGCCGTTACAGTGACAGTCAACGGTGTTGTGTTATCAGCAGCGGATTACACAGTGGCTTACAGTAACAACACTGAGGTCGGAACCGCAGAGGTAAGCATAACAGGAAAGGGCAACTACACAGGAGAGACAACAGGTACATTTGAGATAACAGCAAGAAGTATCAAGAACTGTACAGTTGAGTGCAGCACATCGATCGAGTACACAGGAAACCAGCTCATACCTGTTGTAAAGGTAAAGAATGGTGATGTGGAGCTGACAGAGGGAGTTGACTACATACTCAGCTTCGATATGAACACAGATGTGACAGGACGCGCAAAGGTGGTTGTGACCGGTAAGGGCAACTACAAGGATTCAGTGACAAGATACTTTGCAATTACAAAGAAGAGTATCGCTGGAGCTGAGATCAAGGGTATTACAGGAAAGGTATTCACAGGTAATGCAATAACACAGGATATTGAAGTTGAACTGGATGGACAGAAGCTCAGCCAGGGAACGGACTATACTGTGAAGTACGAGAACAATGTTCATGTAGGAACAGCAGTCATAACAATAACAGGTGCAGGCAACTACACAGATTCTGTAAAGAAGAGCTTTGTGATAAGCAAGGCAGATATAAGCAACACGGCTGTTATAAACGGAATTGAGTCCGAGGTTATATACAAGGGCACAGCATTTAAGTTTGATAATGTCACGATAACATGGGGAACAAATGTGCTGAAGGAAGGCAGAGATTACACGATCACATACCAGAACAACAGCGGAATCACCATGACGAGAACAAGTAAGGCTTCAGTCACTGTGAAGTTCATGGGCGACTACAAGGGAAGCGTTACAAAGCAGTTCAGGATCAAGGCATTTGACATATCAAAGGCAACCGTATCAGCGATAGCAGACAAGACCTACACAGGATCAGCGATCAAGCCGGCGGTTACAGTTAAGATCGGCAGAACAGTGATAAATCCAAAGGAGTACACGGTTGAGTACAGCAACAACGTAAAGCCGGGTGTTGCAAGTGTTACGATCACAGGACTTAACAACTTCTACGGAACAAAGAAGGTTACATTCAACATCCTTCCTGCAAAGGTGAAGAACCTTGCGGCAAGCGGTGAGACAACAACATCACTGAAGCTATCATGGAGCAGCAGTGCATATGCCCAGGGATATGAGGTGTACAGATATGATACAGGTAAGAAGACATATGTGAAGGTTGCAACAGTGACGGGCACAAGCAGCAATATCACAGGTCTGGCAGCGGGAACTGATTACAAGTTCGCGGTATCAGCATATGTGAAGTCGTCAGGCAAGACACTGTATAGCGAGAAGACAGTCATAAATGCAGCAACAAAGCCAGCTAAGGTTTCAGGTATTTCATTCAGCAGCAGGGCAGAGAAGTCGATAGCGCTCAAGTGGAATACAGTTAAGGGAGCTACAGGCTACAAGGTATACAGACTTGTAGCAAAGGACAATTACAAATATCTTGGTTCGACATCAAAGACAGCTTATAATGTAAACGGTCTGACTGGAAGTACAGCTTACACATTCAAGGTAGTTGCATACAAGAAGGTCGGCAACAAGGAGCTCGTTGGTGAGAATGCTACAGCAAGGATCATGACAACGCCATCGGCAGTCAAGAATCTTAAGATCAGTGCCAGAAGCAATGCATCGATAACGATGAAATGGAGCAAGGTAAACAACGCTGATGGATACATAGTTTACAGATACCGCGGCAACAGAGCAGTCAAGATCAAGACCATCACAAGCAAGTCAAAGGTCGTATTTGTAAGCTCAAAGCTCAGTGCCGGAACAACGTATAAGTACAGAGTTGTGGCATACAAGAAGGATGGAAAGGCGATCGTAGAGAATGCCGGAACATATGTATCAGGATTTACACTTCCTGCAACACCTGTTGTATCAGCGAAGGCCGGAGTCAAGCAGGCGAAAATTGCATGGAAGAGAGCCAAGGGAGCAACAGGTTACATCGTATACATGTCAACATCAAAGAGAGGCACTTATAAGGCTGTTGCAACCATAAGAAAGGCCAGTACGACTTCGTACACCAAGAAGGGCCTGAAGAAAGGCAAGACATATTACTTCAAGGTGCGTGCATTTAACAAGTCAGGTAAGACAACATATAAGAGTTCATATTCAACAGTAAAGAAGATCGTTGTCAAATAGTGACTGACAGTTAGATAAGGGAAAGCCGGAAATAAAACAAAAAAAGCATCCAACCGGGTGAGCCTGGAAACAGGCTTATCTGGTGGATGCTTTTTTGTTATCTATGAGGCGGAGGAATCTGTCCGCCTGAGAGATGATAAAGTCCTTAAGTGCTTTATATGGAAATACATTCGTTGTATTATTGCCTACATCGGTGTCTATGGAGGTGAATGAGTCGAGATCACTCTGCAGTCTGCTCTGTGAGAAACATAGACATTTTTTTATGGTCATATCAGGTGATGAAACCTTCGGTATGATCGGTGAGAAATCCCTGATAAACAATGGATTTGTCACATTGTAATCACCGTAGAAAAACTGTTCTGAGAAGAAATCCCGGAATGGGATGCACCTTCCCTCCGGCTGCATGCTGAGCTCGTGCATTCGGACATGGTCTATGTCGCGTGTCACACAGGTGGGAGTGTTATCGTCTGCCTCAAACTGAAAATATTGCGGCCAGAATTCCTCCACATAGGCGGCGTCCATCATGAGATGGGCAAGTATGCCAAGGTCGGCAGGTGTCATAGCTTCCACTGGATATTCTGACAATATGTGATCGATGTCCGGATATTTTGTTATGAGATCGTTCTGCCATTCCGGCCTGAAATGTGTCAGGGCTTTGTCCATAACCGCATCTGGAAGAACGCAGCCCAGCAGGAAATCATTCAGCAGCTCCGGCTGGGATTCCTTTGAAATATGAAGTTTGTCTGCGATGTATCTGCCCTCGCACAGGTGTATTATGTATCCCGGCATTGCAGCCCTCCCATATAGAATATATTTGTCAATTTGTAAAAAAGTGTACCCCCGGAGCCCCCGGAATGTCAATAAAGACAATTTCATACAAACAGTTTACTTGACTTATAATTTGTTAGGCGGTAAAGTCATAGATGGATAAATGGGATATCCATATCAGAGTAAAAGGAGAAACGTGTTGAATAACGATTACAACAAAGAACAAAACGACAAGAATGACGACAACAAGAATAATGGCAACAAAGGCAAAAACAGGAATGTCATGGTTCTGCTTGTCATCTCGGTGATATTGACACTGCTGTGCTGGAGAGCATACGACAAGATCACAAATGGAACGAAAAAAGAGATCCCGTACAGCGGATTTGTGGAGATGCTGGATTCGGGAGAGGTGGACAATGCGGAGATATATGCCAAAAAGATCAAATTTACCTCAAAGGAGTCTGACGGCACTCTGGATAAGAACACCTATGTGACAGTGAGGATAAGCGACGATAAGCTGGCAGACAGACTTAAGACAGCCCATGAGAAGTATGCCACAACATACAAGGGCAAAGACGAGAGCGGTTCAGCCATGGTCGGAACGATACTCTCATATGTGGTCATGATAGCTGCATTCTATCTGTTCCTCTCGTTAGTGACAAGGCGGAGCGGAATGATGGGCTTTGGCAAATCAAACGCCAAGGTATATATGGAGAAGAAGACCGGAGTCACATTTGCAGATGTTGCAGGAGAGGATGAGGCAAAGGAATCCCTGACTGAGATGGTCGACTTCCTTCACAACCCTAAGAAGTATATGGCTATAGGTGCAAAGCTTCCAAAGGGAGCACTGCTGGTCGGCCCTCCGGGAACCGGAAAGACACTTCTGGCAAAGGCTGTTGCCGGAGAGGCAAACGTGCCATTTTTCTCCATGTCGGGATCAAGCTTCGTGGAGATGTACGTGGGAGTCGGAGCATCGAGAGTCAGAGACCTGTTCAAACAAGCATCTGAGATGGCTCCTTGTATAATATTCATAGACGAGATAGATGCCATAGGCCAGAGCAGAGACAGCGTGAGGGGCGGTGATTCGGAGAGAGAACAGACACTGAACCAGCTTCTTGCCGAGATGGATGGATTTGACACATCCAAGGGAATAGTGATACTGGCTGCGACCAACAGGCCGGAGACACTTGACAAGGCACTCCTGAGACCGGGAAGATTTGACAGAAGAGTAATAGTTGAGAAGCCGGATCTTCAGGGTAGAATAGACACGCTGAAGGTACACTCCAGAAATGTCAAGATGGATGAGACTGTGGATCTCCGTGAGCTTGCGCTTGCCACAGCAGGTGCGGTTGGAGCAGATCTCGCCAACATAATAAATGAGGCGGCGCTCACTGCGGTCAGATCCGGAAGGAGCATGGTTTCACAGGCTGATCTGATTGGTGCGGTGGAGCTTGTATTTGCAGGAAAAGAGAAGAAGGGCAAGCTGCTAGGCGACCAGGAGAAGAAGGTCGTTGCATATCATGAAGTTGGACATGCTCTTCTGGTTGCTCTCCAGAAGCACACTGAGCCTGTTCAGAGAATTACAATAGTTCCTAGAACGATGGGTTCTCTGGGATATGTATGGCAGGTGCCTGAGGAAGAGAAGTATATGGAGACCAAGGCTGAGCTTGAGGCGAACATTGTGACGACCCTCGGCGGAAGAGCTGCAGAGGAATTGAAATTCGAGTCAGTGACCACCGGCGCGGCAAATGATATAGAGCAGGTGACCAAGACAGTGAGAGCGATGATAACCATGTATGGAATGTCAGACAAGTTCGGACTCATGCAGCTTGAGACTGTTCAGGGAAAATATCTCGACAGAAATGCAGTGCTCCAGTGTTCAGACAAGACTGCTGCAAAGGTCGATGAGGAGATTAGGAATCAGCTCAAGAAGGCATATGATGAGGCCAAGAAGCTTCTCTCAGAGCACATGAATGCGTTGGATGCCATCGCACAGTATCTGATAGAGAAGGAGTCGATAACAGGCCAGGAGTTCATGGAGATATTCAACAGAGTTGAAAATGCTGAACAAAATGTTGAACAGGAATAAAATTAAAACAATAATAAGATCAAAAAAAGAGAAGCCGGGGCTGGCAAAAAGCTCCGGCTTCTCTTTTTTCTATATCTGCTTTAGATTATATCTGCTGAAGATCGTCCAGGGTCTTGCCGTATGCCGGTAAAAACTCGCACACGAAGTCGTTTACCTCAGGATAAGTCTCAGCCATCTGTGACACGGAATTCATGATCGTACCCATGGCACTGGAGAACTCGGTATTTCCCGATCCTGTCTCCTCCATGCATTTGATCAGGGCGGACAGCTTGTCAGCCGCCTTGACGAGCTTCCAGAGATATACATCGTTCTCGTCGTCGGCATCCTTAAAAAATATCGGTTCATAGGCTGGTCTGAGATCGCCCGGCAGCTTGTCAAGAAGTGTGTGGCATGCGATATCTTCCACATCCTTGAAGGCTGTCTTGATATCATCGTTGTAGTATTTCACCGGGGTCGGCATGTCGCCGGTGATGATCTCCGATGCATCGTGATAGAGACCTATGAGTGCAGCTCTCTCGGCGTTCAGAGTCTTGCCGTAGCGTACATTGCCGATGGTTGCCAGTGCGTGGGCTATCATGCTCACCTCCAGGCAGTGCTCACACAGATTCTCCTCGCGGTTGTTCCTCATGAGTGCCCATCTGTCAATATATTTCATTCGTGATATAAGTGCAAAAAAGTTGTATTCCATCATAAAATCCTCGTTACATCTGTTTATCGTTGTGGAAAAAGTTATATACCGCAGTGGCTGCAGTCTTGTTCATTCCCTGCGGGATCTCGAGATCAGCAATGCTGGCGGCACGGATCTTGTCTATGTCCTTGAAGTATGCCAGAAGAGCCTTTCTCCTTGCCGGACCGATGCCCTCAATATCGTCCAGAACTGAGTGGATCTGGGATTTGCTTCTGAGACTTCTGTGGTACTCGATTGCAAATCTATGGGCCTCATCCTGAAGTCTTGTTATCATGTTGAAGGCCTGTGTATTTGCAGGGAAATCTATCTCCTTGTTGTTGTAATAGAGTCCTCTGGTTCTGTGGTGGTCATCCTTTACCATTCCGCATACCGGGATGTTGAGACCAAGCTCGTCAAGAACCTCCAGAGCTATGTTGACCTGACCCTGGCCGCCATCCATCATGAGTACATCAGGGTAGATATTAAACCGCTCGTCTGTGAACCTTCTTGTGAGTACCTCCCTCATGCTTGCGTAGTCATCCGGCCCGTCTATGGTCCTGAGCTTGAACTTTCTGTAGTCATTCTTCTTGGCGCGTCCGTTTTCAAATACCACCATGGATGCCACGGAGTGATAGCCGCTTATATGCGATATATCAAATGCTTCAAGGCGTCTTGCGGATGAAACTCCGATAAGCTGTGCCAGCTCATTTGCCGCACCCTCAGTGCGCTCCTTTTCACGCTTGAGCTTGTCGGCATCCTGGTTCATGACCAGAAAAGCATTGTCCTTTGCCAGCTTGAGAAGCTTCTGCTTGTCTCCCTTCTGGGGAACAATGATGTGTACCTGACTTCCCCGGCGGGCGCTCAGATATTCCTCGATGACCTTGTAGTCCTCGATCTGCTGCTCGATAATGATCTCCTTTGGCAGATATGGAGTGGAAGCGTAGTATTGCTTGAGAAAAGACTCCATGATCGTGCTGTAAGCCTCAGCATTTACGCCGCTCATGTGGTAGTGTTCCCTGCCGATCATCTTGCCGGATCTTATGAAGAATATGGATATGACACACTCATTTCCAAGATCGGTGGCCATGGCGATCACATCCCTGTCGTCTGCGCTTGTGTCACCGACTCTCTGGGTGGACTCAATGTGATGGATGCTCTTTATCAGATCCCTGATCTCGGCGGCCTGTTCAAATTCCATATCCTCGGCCAGCTCCTTCATCTGCTTTTCGAGATCCCTGATCACATGACCGTGGTTGCCGTTCAGAAAGCTTATGGCATCCTGGACATTTTTGTTGTAATCCTCCTTGGAGATATATCCCTGACAGGGCGCCATGCACTGCTTTATCTGGTGATACAGGCAGGGCCTTTCAAGGCCCATATCCCTTGGCAGAACCTTGTTGCAGCTCCTGATGTGATACAGCTTTTTCAGCAGCTCTATGATATCCTTCACCGCTTTGGAATTGGTGTATGGGCCGAAATATTTGGAGTGATCCCGTTTCATCTGATGGCTGTACAGTATGCGCGGGTAATCCTCATCCACAGTAATGCGGATATAGGGATAACCCTTGTCATCCGTGAGCATGGTGTTGTAATGCGGTCTGTGCTCCTTTATAAGGTTGCACTCTAGAACGAGAGCCTCGATCTCTGAACCGCAGACAATATATTCAAACCATGCAATATGGGATACCATCTTCTGAATCTTCGGGGATTTCTTGTAGCCGGTCTGGAAATACTGATGTACTCTGTTGTACAGATCTATGGCTTTTCCTACATATATAATATGATCCCCCGAATCGTGCATGAGATATACTCCTGGGACATGGGGGAGCTTCTTAAGTTCTTCTTCAAAATCAAACATGTCATTCACCTCAAAAATCTTAGATAAGTATATCACTATACTTACTATCATGTCATTCTTTCCTCAGAAAATTTGAAAAATAAAAAAGGATTTTGAGAAAAAACGGAGAATAATAAAAATGTGTGGTAAGAAATATTGATCATGTGATAGGAGAGATTCTATGACGATACGGGAACAGCAGGAAAAAAGGGAGCACGAAGTGCTCAGCAGATATGCGGCGTTCAGTGATCAGTCCACAGGACGTGACAGACCGGAGGAGCAGTGCGACCTCAGAACGGTCTACCAGAGAGACAGGGACAGGATACTCCACTGCAAGGCGTTCAGGAGACTTAAGCATAAGACTCAGGTATTTCTGTCGCCGGGTGATGATCACTACAGGACCAGACTGACCCATACTCTGGAGGTGTCGCAGATAGCAAGGACGATAGCCAGATCACTCAGGCTTAACGAGGATCTGACGGAGGCGATAGCGCTGGGACATGACCTGGGACATACGCCATTTGGACATGTCGGTGAGCGGACACTTGCGGCCTGCGCGGGCAATAATTTCAGCCACAATGTTCAGAGCGTAAGGGTTGTGGAACGTCTTGAGAACCGTGGTGAGGGACTTAATCTCACCTGGGAGGTTCGGGACGGAATGCTAAACCATAAGACATCATGCACTCCGCATACGCTGGAGGGACAGTGTGTGAGACTGGCAGACAAGATAGCGTACGTCAATCATGATATAGATGATGCGATAAGGGGTAACATATTGAAGGAGGAGGATCTTCCGACCAATATCACCGACATTCTCGGGAAGAATACCCGCACAAGACTGAACTGTCTCATACATGATGTGATAAATACGAGTCAGGACAAGGATTATGTCGGTATGTCGGCGGAGATCGGGGATGCTCTGGGGAAGCTGAGAACATACATGTTCAGATATCTCTACACTAACCCGATAGCCAAGAGCGAGGAGCTCAAGGCCGACAAGATGCTGAGGATATTGTATGAATACTTCATTGAGGACGCCAGCAGGCTGACAAATGAATGTGTTGAGATGATATATATGGGAGAGGATCCCCAGACAGTCGTGTGCGACTACATAGCTGGTATGACAGACAATTATGCGATAGAGACATTTAAGAGTATATATATACCGAAGTCCTGGAAGGTCTGAGCATACCTGACAAACAGGAGGAATCGAATTGTATTATTCGGATGACGTGATAAATGAAGTCTTGTCAAGAAATGATATAGTGGATGTTATCGGAAGCTACGCAAGCCTTAAGAAGAAGGGCGCGAATTACGAGGCATGCTGTCCGTTCCACCATGAGAAGACTCCGTCATTTAAGGTCAACAGGGAAAAACAGATGTATCACTGCTTCGGCTGCGGAGTCGGTGGCAACGTGTTTACATTTGTCATGGAATATGAGAACCTCAATTTCCCGGAGGCGGTGGAGAGGCTTGCGGAGAGGGCTGGAGTACAGCTCCCTGAGAAGTCCATGAACGCCCAGGAGAGGTCGAGGGAGCAGTATAAGATAACGCTCAGGGAGATGAACAAGACTGCGGCTGCATATTTTCATTATATATTGAAGCACAGCCAGCATGGTGAGAAGGCTTATGAGTATTTTCACGAGACAAGAGGTCTCTCTGATGAGACGATAAATAAATTTGCGCTTGGATATTCAGATATATACAGGGATGATCTGTACAGGTATCTGAAGAGCAAGGGATATACAGATGACCAGATGAAGGGCTCGGGACTTGTTGAGATCAGCGAGAAGGAAGGCGGTGTGGACAAGTTCTGGAACAGAGCCATGATCCCGATACTGGATATAAACGGCAAGGTCATCGCATTTGGCGGACGAGTCATGGGCGATGGAAAACCGAAATATATAAATACCAGTGATACCGCGGTGTTCGACAAGAGCCATACGTTGTTTGCCATGAACATAGCAAGGCGGAGCAGGAGAAAAGGATTTATATGCTGTGAGGGATATATGGATGTCATCTCCATGCATCAGGCAGGATTTGACAATGCCGTGGCGTCCCTTGGAACGGCATTTACATTTGGACATGCTGGGATAATAAAGAGATATGCCGATGAGGTTTATCTGGCGTACGACAGTGACGGCGCAGGCGTGGAGGCGACGAAGAAGGTCATAGCAATTCTCCGGGAGGTCGGAGTCGGCGCAAGGGTCATCAATATGAGACCGTACAAGGATCCCGATGAGTTCATACAGAACCTTGGAAGCGAGGCATTTGAGGAGAGGATAAAGAAAGCTGAGAGCGGAATGATGTTCCTTGCAAGGATATATTCTGAGGAATATGACCAGAGCGATCCGGGTGAGCTGACCAAGTTCCAGAACCAGATAGCGAGGGAACTGGCATATATTGAGGACGACCTGGAGAGAAATAATTATGTCGATGCCATAGCGAGGAAATATGTGATCGACAAGGATGCCCTTGCCGCGAAGGTACATGCCTACGGTGTTGCGGGCACGGCAAAGCCGGAGATAGTGGAGCGGGAGACCCGCAGACTCCAGGAACAGCAGGGCTATGAAGAGTTTCCGGGAGACCAGAGCGCGGGAGCTCCGGGAAGACCTGAGACAAAGGATAATAAGACCGCCAAGCTGCTGCTCACATGGCTTGTGAACCGGCCGGAGCTGTTTGCCAGACTTGACGGCGTGGTGAGTGAGGCGGACTTTGAGCCGGGAATATACCGGACCGTAGCGGACAAGCTGTACTCACAGTACAGGGAGAAGCACAAGGTTGAGCCCGCTGTGGTTGTGAACACATTCCAGGATGTGGAGGAACAGAGACTGGTGGCAGGCATGCTCCAGACAGATCTGGCGATAGACATGACCGAGGAGGAGATTGGCAATGCCATAACCGAGGTCGTGAAAAAGATAAAGCTTGCCAGCATAAAAAAGCAGCTTGAGAGCGAGAATGACATGATGAAGGTTCAGCAGCTCATCAAGGACAGGAAAAAGATAGAAAAGTTTAAAGTTATTTTATAAGAAATAAACAATACATTATGTGGAGGAAAGATATGAGTACAATGGATGCGATCAATTCAAATGAAGACAAGTATATGATCAAGGTGAGTGAGGACGATGCGATCAACGCAAAGTTCAACACAAAGCTTCAGGAATTGCTTGACATAGCTCACAGCAAGAAGAACGTTATAGAGGACACAGAGCTCATCAAGCATTTTAACGATCTCAAGGAGGTTGCCCTTGATCTGGATACCATGCAGAAGATCTTCAATTTCCTTGAAAAGAACGGTGTGGACATACTTCAGATAACAGATGACGATGAGGAGGAGCCAACACTTGACGAGGACGTGATCGCTGAGGGCGAGGATGTTGAGAAGATAGATTTCACAGATACAGGTGATATATCAAGCACAACACAGGATCCTGTCAAGATGTACCTGAAGGATATAGGAAAGGTGCCTCTGCTCAGCGCGGAGGAGGAGATAGAGCTTGCCAAGAGAATGGAGGCAGGCGATGAGATGGCAAAGAAGAAGCTTGCTGAGTCCAACCTCAGACTTGTTGTAAGTATAGCCAAGAGATATGTTGGACGTGGAATGTTATTCCTCGATCTAATACAGGAGGGTAACCTCGGTCTGCTCAAGGCCGTGGAGAAGTTTGATTACAGAAAGGGTTACAAGTTCTCAACATATGCGACATGGTGGATCAGACAGGCCATCACAAGGGCCATCGCAGATCAGGCGAGAACCATAAGAATCCCGGTTCATATGGTTGAGACCATCAACAAGGTTACCAGAGTGAGCAGAGATCTGCTTCAGAAACTCGGCAGAGAGCCGCTTCCAGAGGAAGTCGGAGAGGTTATGGGACTTCCAAAGGAGAGAGTTCAGGAGATCATGAAGATCGCACAGGAGCCTGTATCACTGGAGACTCCTATCGGTGAGGAGGAGGACAGCCATCTTGGAGATTTCATACAGGATGAGAGTATCCCTACACCTGTTGAGGCGACAAACCAGACACTGCTGCACGAGCAGCTCGACGAGGTAGTCAGCACACTTACAGAGAGAGAGCAGAGAGTTATAAAGCTCAGATTTGGATGGGATGACGGAAGACCAAGAACCCTTGAGGAAGTCGGCAAGGAGTTCAATGTCACAAGAGAGCGTATCAGACAGATCGAGGCAAAGGCGCTCAGAAAGCTGAGACATCCTAACAGAAGCAGAAAGCTCAAGGATTTCCTGTATAACTAGCAGAGAGGACCGCGCGATCTGGCATGGATGGTGCGAGGATAATAATTATGAAAGATATAGAATTGTCACTTCGTATGAAGACTGTTGCCGACATGGTAAAGCCCGGCGGCAGAGTGTGTGATATTGGATGCGACCATGCATTTGTGTCCATATACCTTGTGGCAAATGGCATATCGGACCGGGTCATAGCATCAGATGTTAGAACCGGTCCGTGTGCTATAGCCAGGGATAATATAGCCAGATGGAATATGACAGACCGTATTGATCTGAGACTCGGAAACGGACTTGCAACCATATCTCCGGGTGAGGTGGATTCCATCATAATAGCCGGCATGGGAGGAATCCTCATAACGGATATACTTGAAGCCGGCATGGATGTGGTACAGTCAGCCGGTCAGCTCGTGCTGCAGCCCCAGTCGGAGACAGAGCATTTGAGAAGGTACATCGCAGAGAATGGCTGGAAGATCACAGAGGAAAAAATGCTGATAGATGCTGGCAAATACTACGTTGTACTGAACGTGGATGTGACAGCACAGGATTTTGGTAATAAGTCAGCCATGGATGAAGTATATTATAAATACGGATATTACCTCATACATAATCATGACAAGATCCTCGGAGAGTATCTGAGGGATAAGCTTGATTCGACCGGAAAAGTCCTTGATGGACTGAAGAAGGCGGATACGGTCAATGCCAGACGGCGTGCCGGTGAGCTCACACATGAAAAGGAATGCATGGAAGAGGCATTGAGACTTATATCGGATATGGAGTAGATATTTATATGGGTGATGAGCAGAGAAGTATAACATCATTAAAGACAACTGCAAAGGAGTGGGCGAGGAAAGTCGGTATCGATTCGATCGACAGGCTGAACGAGATGATCGATTCAGGAAAGGGACTGGAGCTCATACTGGTATGCGAGGCTATGCAGAGTAACTGCATGTATGAGATAGCCAGAAAAGTTTCCGAACAGAAGCGTAGGATAATACTGATATCCGGGCCGAGCTCGGCGGGCAAGACAACACTTTCCCACAGACTCAGTATCCAGCTTCGTGCCATGGGACTCAGACCACATGCGATAGCTGCGGATAACTATTTTGTGAACCGTGAAGACAATCCGAAGGATGAGAATGGCAACTATGATTTCGAGTGCCTGGAGGCCATGGATCTTGAAACACTTAATAGGGATATGACAAGGCTGTTGGACGGTGAAGAGATAGAGCTTCCGGTTTTCAACTTCAAGACCGGAGTGAGGGAATATCATGGGGACCTTCTCAAAATAGGTGAAAATGATGTTATCATTATGGAAGGAATCCATTCGCTTAACCCGAAGATGACATACGGACTGGCGGATGAAGACAAGTACAAGATATACATAAGTCCCCTTAATCAGTTGTACGTTGAAGGTGAGGACGGCGAGCCGGCAAAGGTTTCAACCATAGACAGCAGACTGCTCAGGAGAATAGTCAGAGACAGCAGGACCAGAGGGAACGATGTGGAGAAGACACTTTCCATGTGGAGCTCAGTCAGAAGGGGAGAGGAGAAATATATCTTCCCATATGAGAGCGAGGCTGATGAGATGTTTAACTCGGGACTGTTGTACGAATATACCGCCATACGGCGTGAGGCGAGACCATTGCTGCTCGGGGTAGATGAGACTTCAGAGCATTACCAGGATGCGGCGAGACTTCTGCGTCTGATAGATATGTTCCACGACATAGACACAGAATACATACCAGCAAATTCCATACTCAGAGAATTTATAGGTGGCGGATGCTTCAGAATATGATGAAGGTTCACACAAGGATAAAGAATAACCAACAATACAAAAATACGGCACAGAGGCAAAACAAATGTCTCCGTGCCGTATTTTTTGTTCAAAATATAAGAAAAATACTATGAAAGGGAATGAGTTGGACTGTAAGCCGGGTTATGTCGAGAGTGATCATCTATCTAGGATTTATGTTACCATAAAACTCAAGCAACCTACCTGGAATGCAGCGGGCAACTGTATCATTCCACAAGCTCCTTTGCAGAAGCTATATTTGGTCTTGCTTCGGATGGGGTTTACAGAGCCTGTCATGTTACCATGGCAGCGGTGAGCTCTTACCTCGCCTTTCCACCCTTACCATACGAATATGGCGGTATATTTCTGTTGCACTGGCCTGGGAGTCGCCTCCACCGGACGTTATCCGGCATCCTGCCCTGTGAAGCCCGGACTTT
>ERZ507028.157-NODE-157-length-27194-cov-4.098751_pt1 | contig 27194 bp, 23 predicted proteins | sample MGYA00512875_ERZ507028 | MGnify/ENA metagenome assembly ERZ507028 | reverse complement strand
CGGAAGTAATCGGCCGTGCCGTAACGGTGATTGCTGGAACTTTCAAAAATCGGGTTGAGGTAAATGGCCGTAATGCCCAGTTCCTTGAGATAGGGCAATTTTTCCCGGATGCCGGCGATGTTGCCGCCGAAAAAGTCGTAATAGACGATGTCGCCCTGGCCTTCGCGCTTGCAGTAATAGGGCACATCGTCCCAGTCGCTGTGGATGACGGCGCCCTTCTTGCCGTAGAGGCGGCCCGACGTATGGGTACCGTGGCGGAAGCGGTCCGGGAAGATCTGATACATTACCTGCCCGGCGAATTTTTGCGGAATATCGTAGGCCTTATCGTAGACGGTAAGCTGCCACAGCTGTCCCTCGCCGTAATCGGCGCTGCCATCGGGCGCGCGGTGCAGCAGGGTGCCATCCGAAAGGCGGAAGCCATAATAATAAAGCCCCGGCTCCTGCGGGGTGTACCGCAGGGTAAAGGCATCGCCCTGCCGGCACAGAGGGGTATGCAGCAGGGGCTGCGGCTGCCCGGCCCGGTACAGCAGCAAGGAGGGCGTGCGGGGATCGCCCTGGGGCAGGGTAAAGCGCAGGGTCATTTCCTCCCCCGCCGCCACCGCGCCGAAGGGCGTTTTATGTTCCGCCAGCAGGCTGTTAAACATGGGTGTTGTCCTTTCGTGTGGAGATAAATCTGCGCCCCCTCCCTGGGGAGGGGGTTGGGGGGTGGGGCGGGTCGCGGGGGGTGGGGCGCGGGACTGCGACCCGCCGAAAGATGAGCCGCTGACCCATGGTTATGGTTAGCGGGGCTATCGGTTTGCAGGAAAATGGAGGGCGTTCCCCTCCCCCGAAGCGGGGGAGGTTGGGAGGGGGCAAATGTGTCACAGACACCTTTTAAGCCCATCTGCGTGCAGTACGGATTCAGATTTTTCGTGACCGAAAAATCTGAATCCGTATCCAGCGCAGCAGGGCGACCGGGTTTTCAGGGCGCAGCCCTGAATGACTTTTGGTTACTTTTCTTCACAGAAAAGTAACGCCCCGCCGGCAGGCGTACAGATTAAAATCTTTTGTAAAACTTGCGCCGCCGATAGGCGACAACAGTCTATGTCATGTCCATCCCCGCCGCAGGCGGAACGAAACCACCAAAGACAGAAAGTGAGAAAAACCATGCGCATCGCAGACCAGTGGCAGGATTTTGAGATCCTGGATACCAGCAGCGGAGAAAAGCTGGAGCGGTGGGGTAATACCATCCTCATCCGGCCGGACCCGCAGGTCATTTGGAGGCCGGAAAAGGGCCCCGACTGGCAGAAAGCCGATGCCCGGTACAACCGCTCCTCGGCGGGCGGCGGCAGCTGGCAGATCTATCGCAGCCACCCCCAGTTCTGGACCATCGGCTACCGGGATCTGAAATTCAAGATCAGCCCAACCGGCTTTAAGCACACCGGGCTGTTCCCGGAGCAGGCGGTCAACTGGGATTTCTTCCGGGAGAAGATCGAGAAAGCCGGGCGGCCTATCCGGGTGCTGAATCTATTTGCCTACACGGGCGGAGCCACTTTGGCCTGTGCCGCAGCGGGGGCTTCCGTCTGCCATGTGGATGCCAGTAAGGGCATGGTGGCCTGGGCGAGAGAGAACCAGCAGCTCTCCGGCCTCGGGGAAAAGCCGATCCGATGGATCGTGGACGACTGCCAGAAATTTGTGGAGCGGGAGATCCGCCGGGGCAGCCTGTATGACGGGGTCATTATGGACCCCCCCAGCTACGGCCGGGGCCCGGGCGGCGAGGTGTGGAAGCTGGAGGATTCGGTGTACGATCTGGTAAAGCTGTGCGCCGGCGTGTTGACCGAAAACCCGCTCTTCTTTGCCATCAATTCCTACACCACCGGGCTGAGTCCCAGCGTGATGGAGTATATTCTGAACACCACCGTCAGCCGACGCTATGCGGGGCAGGGCACTACCTTCTCCTCCGAGATCGGGCTGCCGGTAAAGGCCACCGGCTGCCCCCTGCCCTGCGGCTCCACCGCCGTGTGGCACAGCAGGGAGTAAAAAAGGGGCAGGGCGGGCCGCAGGCCGCCCGCCCTTTGGGCGGGCAAGCGGACCGGAGGTCCGCTTCGGCGGCTTTGCCGCCGGGCCTGCGGCCCGGGTGCCAGCCCCCTGCAGAAGCGGGGCAAGAGCCGCTGCCGTGCCGCACGGCATAGCAGGGACCAAGACTACGAAAAAAGCGAGGAACGCATTTTGAAAAAGCTGATCGAAACCGAGCATATCTCCTTCAGTTACGAGGAAGAGACCGGCCTGCCGCTGGTGCTGGAGGATGTGAATATCACCATAGGGGAAGGCGAGTTTGTGGCGGTGCTGGGGCACAATGGCTCCGGGAAATCCACCTTTGCCAAGCACTGCAACGCCGTGCTGCTGCCCCGCACCGGCACCGTCACCGTGGACGGCATGAATACCAAGGACGAGGACAAGCTGTTTGAGATCCGCCAGTGCGCCGGTATGGTGTTCCAGAACCCGGATAACCAGATCGTGGCGACGGTGGTGGAAGAGGATGTGGCCTTCGCGCCCGAAAATATGGGTGTGGAGCCGGCTGAGATCCGCCGGCGAGTGGATGAGGCCCTGAAAGCGGTGGGTATGTACGAATACCGGGAAAGCGCGCCGCATCAGCTCAGTGGCGGGCAGAAGCAGCGGGTGGCCATCGCGGGCATTATCGCCATGCAGCCCCGGTGCATCCTGCTGGATGAGCCCACTGCCATGCTGGACCCCCGCGGCCGCCAGGAGGTAATGAGGGTGCTGCGGCAATTGAACTGCGAAAAGGGCATCACCGTGGTGCTCATCACCCACTACATGGAGGAGGCCGCCGCCTGTGACCGGGTGATCGTGATGGATGACGGCCATGTGCTGATGGACGATGTGCCCCGTAAGGTATTCAGCCATGTGGCGGAGCTGCGGCAGGTGGGACTGGATGTGCCCCAGACCACCGAGCTGATGACGATACTGAAGGAAGCCGGTCTGCCGGTGCAGGCCGATATCATAGACGAGCAGGAGTGCATAGAAGCGCTGGAAGCCCTGCTGACCCGCTAAGGAAGGAACCGTGCCAAATATGTCTATCATCAAAACCGAGCATTTAACGCATATTTATTCGCAGGGCACCCCCTATGAGCGGGCCGCCCTGCAGGATTTCAACATCGAGATAGAGGAGGGGGAGTTTGCCGGGATCATCGGGCATACCGGCTCCGGCAAATCCACCTTCATCCAGCACCTCAATGGCCTGCTGGCTCCCACCGAGGGCAAGGTCTACATTGACGGCGAGGACCTGTGGGCCGATAAAAAGGACCTGCGGCGCTTCCGCTTCAAGGTGGGGCTGGTGTTCCAGTACCCGGAATACCAGCTCTTTGGCGAAACGGTGGCGGCGGATGTGGCCTTCGGCCCCACCAATATGGGGCTGCCCCCCGAGGAAGTGGAAAAGCGGGTGCGGGAGTCGCTGCGCTTTGTGGGCCTTTCGGAGGACATGATGGAAAAAAGCCCCTTCGAGCTTTCCGGCGGGCAGAAGCGCCGGGTGGCCATTGCCGGGGTGCTGGCCATGGACCCCAAGGTGCTTATCCTGGATGAACCGACGGCGGGACTGGACCCCCGCGGCCGGGATACCATCCTGGGTGAGATAAGGGAGTACCACGAGGAGCGCAAAAATACCGTGCTGCTGGTGAGCCACAGCATGGAGGATATAGCCCAGTACGCCAAGAAAGTGCTGGTGATCGCCGAGGGCAAGCCCGCCATGTACGATACGGTGGAAAATATCTTTAGCCGGGTGGAGGAGCTGACCGCCATGGGCCTGGCTGTGCCGCAGATCAGCCGGGTCTTTGCCGGGCTGCGGGCCGCCGGGTACCAGGTGCCGGGCAACATCTACACCGTGGAGGGCGCGGCTGCCGCTATCCTGAATGCCGTGAAAGGGGGTGCCGCCCGATGATCCGTGATATTACCATTGGTCAGTATTTCCCCGGGAAGAGCGCCATTCACAAAATGGACCCCCGCATCAAGATCCTGCTTTCCATCCTCTACATCGTGATGCTGTTTGTGGCGGATAACATGTGGGGCCTGCTGCTGGGCGTGCTGTTCGGCTTCGCGGCCTATCTTATCAGCCGTATCCCCCTTTCGATGATCTGGAAATCCATGAAGCCGGTGGTGCCCATCGTCATCTTTACGGCGGTGCTGAACCTGTTCCTTTCCACCGGCGACCCGCTGTGGCAGTGGAAGTTCCTCAAGATCACCAGGGAGGGCATCGAGACGGCGGTATTCATGTCGGTCAGAATTCTGTGCCTCATCGCGGGCACCTCGCTGCTGACCTATACCACCTCGCCCATCGCCCTCACCGACGGCATAGAGCGGCTGCTGTCGCCCCTTAAGAAGATCAAGCTGCCGGTGCATGAGCTGGCCATGATGATGACCATCGCGCTGCGCTTTATCCCCACCCTCATCGAGGAGACGGACAAGATCATGTCCGCCCAGAAGGCAAGGGGCGCAGACCTGGAAAGCGGCGGCGTGATGCAGCGGGCCAAGGCGCTGCTGCCCATCCTCATTCCACTGTTCGTTTCGGCGTTCCGCCGGGCGGATGAGCTGGCGCTGGCGATGGAATGCCGCTGCTACCACGGCGGCGAGGGCCGCACCCGTATGAAGCAGATGAAGCTGCACGGCCGGGACCTCATCTCCGGTGTGGCGACCGCGGCGGTTTTTGCCGGGGTGATCCTGCTGAACAAATATGTTAATCTCTTGCCAACGATTTGGTAACAACTTTGTGATACGATAAGATTGGGGGTGCTCCATCCATGCGATACAAACTGACCCTGCGCTGGCTGGGGACCCATTACTGCGGCTGGCAGGTCCAGCCGAACGCCCCGACCATCTGCGGCGCCGTGCAGGATGCCGTGGAACGGCTCTTTGGCGAGCGGGGCGAGCTGACTGGCTGCTCCCGCACTGATAGTGGGGTGCATGCGGTGGGCTTTGTGGCGGCGCTGAAATGCGAGGGCTGCCGCATCCCGCCGGAGGCGCTGCAGCGGGCGCTGAATGTGAACCTGCCGAAGGAGATAGCGGTGACCGGCTGCTGTGCGGTGGAGGAGGACTTCCACCCGAGGTACGATGCCGCTGCCAAGCGCTACCGCTACCGCTGGTACCAAAGCGCGACTAGAGATCCGTTCCGGGAGGGGCTGGCGGTACAGCTGCCCCGCCCCGTAGATGCCGAAGCGATGGACCGGGCGGCGAAGCGGCTGCTGGGCACCCACAATTTTTCGGCGTTTTGCGCTTCGGGCGGAAAAATCCCCCCCGAGGAACGGGTGCGCACCCTGACCGAATGCGCCGTGACCCAAACCGGCGATGAAATACACCTGACGGTGACCGGGGATGGGTTCCTCTACCACATGGTGCGCATTATGGCTGGGACGCTGCTGGAAATAGGACAGGGCAAATACCCCCCGGGGGAGATCACGGCCATCCTGCGCAGTGAGGACCGGGAAAGAGCCGGCAAAACCGCCCCCGCCTGCGGGCTTTATCTGGAGCGGGTATTCTACGAGCAAAAGGAGGCGGAACTGTGAGCGAACTGACGGAATTTGAGGAAGCGCGCCGCAGACGCCGCCGTAAGAAAAACTGGCGGAGAACCAAAAAGCTGGCCATTGTGCTGGCGGTGGTCGCCGTCATCGGCATCACCGTTTTTGCGGGGCGGCAGCTGGGGTGGGGTAGCCACCTGACGAACCTCGCGGCCTCGCTGCGGGGGGGCAAGGGCTTCCCCGTTACGCTGGACCGGCAGGAAACAAGGCAGCTCATCGGGGTAAAGGGCGGCGTAGCCCTGTGCACCGAGGGCAGCGTGACGGTATACAATACCGGGGGAGTCATTACCGGGGAGTTCCTGCACAGCTACAACAGCCCTGTGAGTGTGTACTCCGGCGGGCGGCTGCTGACCTACGATGTGGGAGGCACCGACTGGATGCTGACCAATAAGACCAAGACGCTGCAAAGCGGCACCGGCAGCGGCATCCTGCTGGGCGGCACCCTGAACGATAAGGGCACGGTGGCGCTTTCCCGGCGGGGCGGCAGCGGACTTTCCGCGGTGACGGTGTATAACGCCCGCGGAGAGGAAATTTTCCTGCTGGAGAGCGGGGACTGCTATCTTTCGGTGCTGGCGCTGAACGGCAAGGGCACCTGGCTGGCGGCCGGCGGCGTGACCAGCGGCGGCGGAGCCCTGGGGTGCGGCATCAAGCTGCACGATATGACCGGGCGGCAGCCGGCGGTTTCGCTGAGCTGGCCGGATGAGATCCTGCTGAAAGCCCAGTGGTGCGGCGATAAGCTGCTGGCTGTGACCGACCGGGGTGCGAGGGTGATCTCCACCGATGGGACGGTGCTGTATGAGGCCCGCTTTGCCGAAACGCCGACGGCGATGGCCATTGGCGAAGGCGGGACGCTTTACACCGCATGCGGCGACAGCCGGGAGGCGGCCGGAGTAACGGTGACGGCCTATGATGCCACACTGGCGGCAGTGGGCACTAGAACCGTGACGGAACGGGTGCTTTCCCTGTATACCGAGAAAAACCGGGTGCTGATCCTGACCGAAAACACCCTGCTGCTGGGCGATGCCGCCCTGACCGAGGTGAGCGACCGGGAGGAGAGCGGCATCCAGCAGATGGCACCCTGGCAGAACGGCTATTATTGCGTCACCGAGGAGGGGCTGACCCACCGGCGGCTGTAATGGCAGAGGGCCTGGGGCGGCGCAGCGAAATGGGCGAGGGCTGCCCGGAATGGAATGGAGGGTCGGCCCGAGACAAAATGGAGCTGTGCCGCCATAACGATGAAAACCCGAGAAAAGAGAGAAAGGGGGCGGCAAAATGAGAGATATTTTTACCCCTTCATTGATTTGGGATCTTGCGCTGATCGCGGTGATCCTGTTTGTGATGATCCGCTCAGTGGGGCGGGGGTTTGTTAGTTCCTTTATCCATCTGCTGGGGCTGGCGGCGGCCTGCATTGTGGCGGCTTTGCTGAGCGGCAAGGCCGCGGCCTGGCTGTACGATGGTTACCTGGCGGAGCGGCTGCAAACAGCCGTAAGCGATGCCCTGCGGCAGAAGCTGCAAACCTTTGCGGAGCTGCTGGACCGCATAGACCCGACCGATACCATTACCGGGGCGGCGGGGGATGCCCTGCGGACCGTGATGGTGGCTCTGCTGACGATGGTGGCGTTCCTGGTCATTTTCCTGGTGGCGATGGTTATAGTGCGGGCACTGGCAAAGCTGACCAGGAATGTGAACCGGGTGCCGGTGGTGGGCGGAGTGAACCGCCTACTGGGCGGTGTGCTGGGCGCGGCGGAAGCCTTTCTGCTGTGCTATCTCATTGGCATGGCGGCGGCGGTGCTGATCACCTTTAGCGAAAATGAGTGGAGCTGGCTGAATACGGCTGTGGTGCAGAAATCGACGATCCTCAATTGGTTTGTGCAGTTTGAATTTCCTGTGTAAATCCTGCCCGGGAACGGGCATAACAATAAAAGCGATTTTATGTTAGAAAGTGTTCGCACCCGTTTTGCGACGGTAAAAATCATGGGATGGCAAGGAAATGGGCCGCTGACAGGCTTGTGTCCATTGAAAATGGACTGATGCCTGACAAGGCCCTTGACGCAGCCAGCACGGATTTGTGCCGCCGAAAAACGGGGCCGGGCGGCGTGTCAGCCCTGCGGAATGATACTCCCCACGAAAGGAAGTGGAACGATGGATAAGAATAATATGCTGTGCTCCCGCTGCAAAAAGCGGTTGGCGGTCATCTATATGACCCGGATGGAGAATGGACAGACGGTAAGCGAGGGGCTGTGCCTCCCGTGCGCCAAGGAGTTGGGTCTGAAGCCGGTGGATGACCTGATGAATAAGATGGGTCTTTCCGAGGAGGACCTGGATAAAATGAGCGACCAGATGATGGAAGTGATGGGCGACATGGAGGATGGCGAGGACGGCTTTGAAAAAGGCGGGGCCATGCCGTTCCCCTTTATGCAGAACCTCTTTGGCGGGTTGATGAACCGCGAAAAAGAAAACGCCGAGGGGGAAGGGAACCCTCCGCCCAAAAAGGAAAAACCCGAAAAAGGCGCGCCCAAGTATAAATACCTGGAAAACTACTGTGAGAACCTGACCCGAAAGGCCCGTGAGGGTAAGATGGACGCCATCATCGGGCGGGAAAAGGAAATTTACCGGGTGGTGCAGATCCTGAACCGGCGCACGAAGAACAATCCCTGCCTCATCGGTGAGCCGGGTGTGGGAAAAACCGCCATTGCCGAGGGCATTGCCCAGCGCATTGTGGAGGGGAAAGTGCCGGCCAAGATCGCTCAAAAAGAGGTCTACATGCTGGACTTGACCGGGCTGGTGGCCGGTACCCAGTTCCGCGGGCAGTTTGAGAGCCGGGTGAAGGGCCTGGTGGAGGATGTAAAGAAACACGGCAATGTCATCCTCTTCATTGACGAGGTGCACACCCTGGTGGGCGTGGGTGACAGTGAGGGCAGCATGAACGCCGCCAATATTCTAAAGCCGGCGCTTTCCCGCGGAGAAATTCAGGTCATTGGTGCTACGACCTTTAACGAGTACCGCAAGAACATTGAAAAGGATGCTGCGCTGGAGAGGCGCTTCCAGGCCGTGAAGGTGGGAGAGCCGACCATTGAGGACACCATCCAGGTGCTGCGGGGCATTAAGAAATACTACGAGGACTACCACCGTGTAAAGGTGAGCGACTTTATGGTGGAGCGGGCTGTGGTGCTCTCCGAGCGGTACATCCTGGATCGCTTCCTGCCCGATAAGGCGATAGACCTGCTGGATGAGGCCTGCTCGACAGCCTCCCTGGAGTGTGCGGCGCAGACCGAGTACGATAAGCTGGCCGCGGACCGGGAGGAAAAGCAGCGGGCCCTCAGTGATGTCATCAACCCCGAGGAGGGGGCGGAGATAGACTACCAGCGCATGGCGGAGCTGAAAAGCGAGATCGCCCGGCTGGAGGAGCGGATGGACGCCCTGCACGATGCGGCCTTTAATTCCCCGGTGACGGAGGATCACCTGGCCAAGGTCATTGAGCTGTGGAGCGGAATCCCGGCCAGCAAGGTAAAGGAAAGCGAGCTGCAGAAGGTGGCCGACCTGGAAACTGGCCTGAAAAGGCGGATCATTGGGCAGGATGAGGCAGTGAACGCCGTGGCGGCCGCTGTGCGCCGCAGCCGCATTCGGCTTTCCGCCAAAAAGCGCCCGGCGTCCTTCATCTTTGTGGGGCCGACCGGCGTGGGCAAGACCGAGCTGGTAAAGGTGCTCTCCGAGGAGCTTTTTGACAATGTGGAGCCGCTGATCCGGCTGGACATGTCGGAATTTATGGAGAAGCACTCGGTTTCGCGCATCATCGGTTCGCCCCCCGGCTATGTGGGCTATGATGAGGCGGGTCAGCTGACCGAAAAGGTGCGGCGCAGACCCTATTCCATCGTGCTGTTTGATGAGATAGAGAAGGCGCACCCCGATGTGATGAATATTCTGCTGCAAATTCTAGATGAGGGACGCATCACCGACGCGCAGGGTCGGCAGGTTTCCTTTGAGAATACCATCATCATTATGACCAGCAACGCGGGCAGCGAGCGGCAGGGCAGCGCCCTGGGCTTTGATAAGACCCGCTATGACGATGCCAAGGACAAGGCGGAGACCTCGCTGCGGCAGTTCCTGCGGCCGGAGTTCCTGGCGCGTGTGGACGAAGTGGTGGTGTTCCGCCCGCTGACCGAGGCGGATATGGAAAAGATAGCCGCCCTAATGCTGGAGGAGCTGAAAAAGGGCCTGGCAGAGCGGGAGATCAAGTTTGGCTGGGACGACGGGGTACTGCGGTTGGCGGCTACTGAAGCCTACGGGCACAAGAGCGGCGCCCGGGACCTGCGCAATGTGCTGCGACGCCGAGTGGAAGATCCCATCTGCACGCTGCTGGCGGGCTGCCCCGAACAGCCGCCGGCGTTGATCCACGCGGAAGAAAAAGACGGGGAGATCGTGCTGGTGACAGCGTAAGGAGGAGACCGAATGGACAAAATGAAACGGATCGTGGCGCTGATTCTGGCGGTGCTGATCGTACTGAGCGTGGCGAGTTATTTATTCTACCTGCTGTAAATAAGCGAGGATCTCCCCCTTGCCCAGGATGGGTGAGGGGGAGCCTTTTGCCGGTAGGGGGCAGGGCGGGCCGCAGGCCGCGGCGCGCAGCGCCGCCAGCGGGCTCCGCCCGCTGAAGCCGCCCGGAGGGCGGCTGGGCCTGCGGCCCGGAATTTGCCCACTGCTGGGGCCTGCCGAGGAATAAAGGAAAAATAGACTATCCAAGGAGGAAAAGGATATGAATAAAGCAAAACGCCGGGTGGTCATCGCCGGGAACTGGAAAATGAATAAGAACCGTGCCGAGGCGAAGGCGCTCATTACCGAGCTGCTGCCGCTGGTGAAGGAGGCAGGCTGTGAGGTTGTTATCTGCACGCCGTATACCAACCTGGAGACCGCGCTGGCCCTGACCGAGGGCAGCAATGTGAAGGTGGGCGCCGAGAACTGCCATTGGGCGGAAAGCGGAGCCTTCACCGGGGAGATCTCAGCGCAGATGCTGAAGGAGCTGGGGGTGCAGTATGTCATTATCGGCCACAGCGAGCGCCGGCAGTACTTTGGCGAGACCGATGAGACGGTGGCCAAGCGGGTGCGCGCGGCGCTGGAAAGCGGCCTGGAGGTTATTCTGTGCGTAGGCGAGACGCTGGAGCAGCGGGAAGCGGATATCACCGGGGAGACCATTGCCATTCAGGTGAAGAAGGCGCTGGCCGGTGTGACTGCCGAGGAGCTGCGGCACATCATTATCGCGTATGAGCCGGTATGGGCCATCGGCACCGGCAAGACGGCGACCGACGAGCAGGCCAATGAGGTCAACCATATGATCCGCGCGCTGCTGGGTAAGCTGTACGGAGAGGACGCGGCGGAGGCCACGACTATCCAGTATGGCGGCAGCATGAACGCCAAGAACGCGGCGGGCCTTCTGGCGCAGCCGGATATCGATGGCGGGCTCATTGGCGGCGCTTCGCTGAAGGCGCCGGATTTTGCGGCGATAGTGGAAGCCGCGAGCAAATAAAAAGGGGGGAAGCTGCGATGAAAAAGCCACTGGCACTGATCATTATGGACGGCTTTGGGCTGCGGAAAGAGACCGAGGGCAACGCCATTGCCGCCGCGAAGCATCCCAACCTGGATCGCCTGTGGGCCACCTGCCCCCATACCCAAATCGGAGCTTCCGGGCTGGATGTGGGCCTGCCGGACGGCCAGATGGGCAATAGTGAGGTGGGACACACCAACATGGGCGCGGGGCGCATCGTTTACCAGGAGCTGACCCGCATTACCAAGTCCATTGAGGAGGGGGAGTACCTAACCAACCCCGCGCTGGCGCACGCCATGGAAAACGCCAAAAAGCCGGGGGCCGCGCTGCATCTGATGGGACTGCTTTCCGACGGCGGGGTGCACAGCCACAACCGGCACCTCTATGGCCTGATAGAGATGGCCAAAAAGAGCGGTGTGGAAAAGGTGTTTATCCACTGCTTCATGGACGGGCGTGATGTGCCCCCGACCTCCGGCGCGGAGTACATTGATGAGCTGCAGCAGGAGCTGGATAAGATCGGCGTGGGCAAGATAGCCACCGTAAGCGGCCGCTACTATGCCATGGACCGGGACAACCGCTGGGAGCGGGTAGTGAAAGCCTATGACGCCATGGTGAACGGCGAGGGCGTAAAGGCACCCGACCCGGTGGCGATGATGCGGGAAAACTATAAAAACGGTGTGACCGATGAATTTACCGTGCCGGCGGTGGTGACGGAAAACGCGGCCATCCGAAGCGGGGACAGCGTGATCTTCTTCAACTTCCGCCCCGACCGGGCCCGTGAGCTGACCCGCGCGCTGGTGGACCCCGATTTTGCCGGGTTCCGGCGCAAAAAGGGCTTCTTCCCGTTGGTGTATATCTGCATGACCCAGTACGATGCCACCATGCCCAATGTGGAGGTGGCCTATAAGCCTGAGGATCTGACCAATACCTTTGGCGAGTATATCAGCAAGCAGGGACTGACCCAGCTGCGCATTGCCGAGACCGAGAAATATGCCCATGTCACCTTCTTCTTTAATGGCGGCGTGGAGGCCCCCTATCCCGGTGAGGACCGGGTGCTGATCCCCAGCCCCAAGGTGGCGACCTACGACATGCAGCCTGAGATGAGCGCTTATCTGGTGACCGACGAGGTGGTGAAGCGCATCCGCAGCGGCAAGTACGATGTCATCATCCTGAACTACGCCAACTGCGATATGGTGGGCCATACCGGTGTCTTTGAGGCTGCGGTGAAGGCGGTGGAGACGGTGGATGCCTGCCTGGGCCGGATGCTGGCGGCCATTGAGGAGATGGGCGGCCGGGCCTTTGTGACGGCGGACCACGGCAACGCCGACAGGATGACCGACGAGGAAGGCAAGCCCTTTACGGCGCACACCACCAATCCGGTGCCGTTTATCGCGGTGGGCTTCCCCGAGGGGACAAAGCTGATGCCTGAGGGCGGCCGGCTGGCGGACATCGCCCCGACCATGCTGGCGGCGCTGGGCCTGCCCCAGCCCGCGGAGATGACCGGACGCTCGATGCTGGAATAAGTGATAGAATGAAAAGCTCCCCCATTCTGCCTGGCGCAGGGTGGGGGAGCTTTTTGGGCGGGGGCGCAGGGATCCGGGAGGGAGAGGGAGGGCCGCAGGCCCGGCGGCGCGCAGCGCCGCCGAAACGGACCTCCGGTCCGTTTGCCCGCCCGGAAGGGCGGGCGGCCTGCGGCCTGATCCTGCCTTCCGCACGGACTGCGAATAGAAGCGGAAAATCCGTCCATACTCCGGATAACGAACTGACCCGGAAAGGACGGAAAACCAATGACAAAAAAGTGGGACAGAGTGCTGATTTTCGGATTGCTGCTGGCGGTGATCCTCAGCATGGCGGCGGGCTTTGATAATGAATGTGAGACGGTGCGGGAGAATGTACTGCGGCTGCACATCCTGGCCAACAGCGACAGCGAGGAGGACCAGGCGCTGAAGCTGCGGGTGCGGGATGCCATCCTGCGGGAAACGGCGGCGGATTTTGCGGAAAGCGGGAGCCAAACGGAAACGATGGCGCGGGCAGAGGAGCTGCTGCCCAAAATGAAAGCGGTGGCGGAGGAGGCTCTGGCGCAGGCCGGCAGTACCGACGCTGTACGGGTGGCGCTGGTGAATATGTATTTTGAAACCAGGGAGTATGATGGCACCATTCTGCCGGCGGGGTACTATGACGCGGTGCGCATTGAGCTGGGAGCGGCAGAGGGCCACAACTGGTGGTGTGTGCTGTTCCCACAGCTGTGCATTGGCACAGCTGCGGAAGGCTCGGAGCTGGATCAGATAGAAAAACTGGCGGAAGGTCCGGAATACCGGCTTTCCTTTGCGCTGGTGGAGTGGCTGGAACGCCTGCTGGCGGCAGGGAAGGAAACAGCAATATCATAATTTAACACACAATAGAGCGATGGAACATGAAAAAGGACCCGAAGCGGCAGAGATGTCGGCTTTGGGTCCTTTGCTTTGTATAATGGTTATGTTTTTCTTGTTGCGTGGTTAAAAAGCGCAGCTTTTTAGTCCAAAGTATCACATTAAGTGGTAGTATGATGGTAAGGAGAGGGATGTGTGGAGGGGGAACCACAGCAGCGCCCTCCGCGCGTTTCATTAGGGCACAGACCAACCCTTTGCGCAGGCTTTCTGTTCCCCTTGGCACCAAATAAAAAAGACGCCCAAAGATTTTTGCGCAGGCTTATCCCCTACGGAGGGAAAGAAAGTGTGAAAGAAAACCGTCAGGGTTGTCTTTCGCGTTTGATCAGGGCAGGGAGTGTTTAATCTGCAAAAAAGAATGTGTTCCCCGGCCGACCAACAAAAAAGGACGCCAAAAAGGCGTCCTTTTTTGTTGGTCGGGATGACAGGATTTGAACCTGCGACCTCTGCGTCCCGAACGCAGCGCTCTACCAAGCTGAGCCACATCCCGTTAGAAAAACCCTCGCTGCTATCTTAAACGGCGAGGGTCTTTGTGGTTGCCCGACTAGGATTCGAACCCAGACAAACAGAGTCAGAGTCTGTCGTGCTACCTTTACACAATCGGGCAATAGCAACATGAATAATTATAGCGGTTCTGCCGCAAAAGTCAAGACCTATCGCGAAAAAACAGCGTTTATTTTTTTCTTCTGGCGAAAAGTTCCTCTCATAGGACGGCACGGGCGGTACACAATACACATTGCAAACGCCAAATTAAGAAAGAGAGGAATAAACCATGTCTAACAAGAAAGCCAAGGAAGCACTGAACCAGATGAAGCAGGAAGCTGCCAACACCGTCGGCGTTAACCTCAAGCAGGGCTACAACGGCGATATCACCGCCCGTCAGGCCGGTTCCATCGGCGGCGAGATGGTGAAGCGCATGATCGAGAACTACGAGAGCGGCCATTCTGCCAAGTAACTTTCCCCATCCCCACACCCGCGGCTATGCCCAGTGCAGGCCGCGGGCGTTCTTTTTGCTTAAGTACAGCCAAATTAGCCAAACCCGCGCAATGAAATTCTCCGCCGCCCCCCTTGCGCCCCGGGCCGTGTAAATGGTACCATAAAGGTGTAGGAGACCACCCGCTTCCCATAAAAAGAAAGGAGTGTGCCCCATGAAAAAACTGATTGCCCTTACCCTGGCCCTGCTGCTCGCTGGTCTGCTGCTGCCCACCACTGCGCTGGCGGAGGAGAATAATAATGTGGCAAAAATTGGTGATACAAAATATGCATCCTTGAAGGATGCATTGGGTGTCGCCAATGATGGCGACACCATCACCCTCTTAAAGGACTGTGAGTTATCGAATGGATACGATAGTATCAGAGTGCTAAAATCTATAACACTGGATTTGAATGGCTGTACGATGACTTTGAAAAGTCTGATTTCCGTGCAGAACTATGCAACCTTTACAATACAGAACGGCGAAACTACCGGAGGCATAAAAGTAGGATATAAGAATGTTTTTGAGGGGCTTAATGGGACTACGGTCAAATTGATAGGTGTGAAGATAACAGAAGCAGACACGACGGAAAAAGGGCGGTTGTTTAATGCGACTTCAGGTTCCAACTTTATAGTAGAAAACTGCGATATTACATGGAGTGGCATATGTTGGCTTAATGGTGATAGTGCTACCATCGAGGATACAAGAATGGAACTGACCGGGAGTAATGACGCTTTTATCATGGACAGTTCGTCCTCTAGGTTGGAAATAATCAATAGCACTATCATCGGTAAGGGAGCCAAGCTATATATCACCCCGGATACTAATAAACAAGTTGATAGGCCGAGCGTTTCCATTGCGAATGTCAAGCCGCAAAGCGGCATCATTGAATACTCATACTACTACGAATTCAACAACGGAAAATTCATTTTGCCGGGGGTAAGTGAGGCCAGCGCGAAGCTGAAGGCTATGCTGGCAGATAGCTTCAGGAGCGCTACGCTCCTCGTTCCCAGCCCTGATGGGCTTTACCTCAGCAGTTCGGCGCTTGAATATCTTGGCGACGCAAAGAACGGCGAGACCTATACCATTGAACAGGCAGGCCCCCAGGAGCAAATGGAGGAGCTTGCAAGGGCCGGAGCAGTTCCCGCCAACGGCTGCACCATTGTGAACGGAACCGCTGACACCATTACTGTGAATGAAGTGGCGCTCCAACCCGGACAGTCCCATACCTTCACCGAAAAGGGCCCCGAACTTGACCCCGAGCTCGATCCGCCCAGCACCATTGTTATCATCCGTCCCACGGAGGAGGAAGCCACCCAGCCCAACCCGGCCACCGGCGCTCCGCAGGTGATCGCGGTGGCGGCCGCGGCTTCGGCCATCGCGGCGGTTCTGGCGGCGGTACTGCTGCTGCGCCGCGAAGAAGAATAATCCGCACCGCCGGGGGCTGCCTCCGGCGGTTGTCCTTTCTCCACAAAAAAGCCCTTGCGCATCTGCCTTATGCTTGGTACAATGAAATCGGCATTTCGCCCGATTTTTTGTGATAGAAAAGGAGTGACCCAATTTGGCAGAAAAAAAGAAGGTCGAGCGTGAGTTTGTGGAGGCTTCCACCGGCAAAACCGGCAAGCGCCCCGCAGTCGTCACCGCCGCCAACAAGAAAAGCGCCACCGGCAAGCGTGTAGCCGCTGTCATCCTGTGGGTGCTGGCCCTGGCCGCTGAGGTCGGCGCCATTCTGATGCTCAATGGCACCTGGTACATCCCCGAGGAGCAGAAAATGTACTGGCTCATCGGGGCACTGGTCATCGATCTTATCCTTGTCATCATCGGCAGCCAGCTGTGGAAAAAGGCAAACCGGCTGGACCCCGCCAGCAAGCAGAGCAGCGTGAAGTTCTTCCTGTGGAACAACATGGGGCTGATCGCCTCCGTTATTTGTTTCTTGCCCATTGTCATCCTGCTGCTGGCCAATAAGGACCTGGATGGCAAGACCAAGAAGATCGTGACCGTAGTGGCAGCCATTGCCCTGGTGCTGGCTTCGCTGTTCTCCATCGACTTTAACCCTGTTTCCGCCGAGGAGCTGGCCGAAGCCCAGCAGACCGTCGGCAACGGCTCGGTTTACTGGACGCAGTTCGGCAAGAGCTACCACCTTGACCCCAATTGCCACACCCTGATGCGGTCCAGCAAGGTCTATCAGGGCACCATTGAGGAAGCCTTTGAGGCCAATCGCACCGATCCCTGCGATTTCTGCGCATTGGAGCAGGAATAAGGAAAGGGGCGCGGACAGATGAATTTGACTGATCTGCTTTCCGGCAGTGTGATTTCCTCCATAGCGGGCCAAACCGGCACCAGCGAAAAGGACACCCAGAATGTCCTGGCCAACGCGCTGCCGGCTTTGGTAGGTGCCATGGCGCAGAATGCCTCCACCGAGGACGGGGCCAACAGCCTGGCCAGGGCCCTGGACGACCACACCAGCAGCAAAGGGCTGGCAAGCCTTTTGCAGAATGTGGATACGGAGGATGGCACCAAGATCCTTACCAAGATTCTGGGCGGGGAAACTGAGACGGTGCAGAACGCTGTTGCCAAAAAGAGCGGCGCCAGCAAGGTGGATACCTCCAAGATCCTGGCCATGGCGGCCCCGCTGCTGCTGGCGGCCCTGGGCAGCCAGAAGAAAAAGACCAAGACCCAAAGCGACGGGCTCGGCGGGCTGCTCACCAGCCTTTTGGGCGGCGGGGATGATGACGAGGATGACGGCAGTACCCTTATCTCGCTGGCTGGCAGCCTGCTGGGCGGCAGCAATAAAAAGTCCGGTAAGAGCGACAGCGGCGACATTCTTACCAGCCTGGCGGGTGGTCTGCTGACCAGCGCCCTGGGCGGCAGCGGCAAAAAGAGCAGCAAAAAGAGCGATAGCAGCGATGTGCTGAGCTCCCTGGCCGGCAGCCTGCTGGGCAGCGCGTTGGGGACTTCCACCAGCGGGAAAAAGACCACTTCCTCCGGGAAGAAAACCACCTCCAGCGGGAAAAAGACAACTTCTTCCGCAAAAAAGACCGCTAGCGGTAAGAAAACTACCTCCGCTAAGAAAACCACTTCTTCCAAGAAGAAATCGACCGCCCAAAATGACGACGCGGCGGAGCTGCTGGGCAGCGTCCTAACCGGCCTGCTGGGCGGCAAAAAGTAAACGACATAAAAAAACGGGGCGGAAGAAGCGAACTTCCGCCTCTTTTTTGCGCGTTGGGGAGGGACCATCACCCATTCTTCACGCTCTGTTCATATCCTACCGGTAGACAAAACTGATTCTATTCTGTATAATAGGGACAGATTATTACAAAAAACCGCCCGGAAGGAGGGATCCTCATGCCGATATCGCTGAAAACCGGCCGCGCGCTGGCCACCGCTGCTGCCCTTTTGCTGCTGGCTGCCTGCGGCAGCACCCCCACCGGCGCCGAGAACATGCCCATCTATCCCACAGTGCAAAGCGGACAGGCCCTGCTGCCGGATTGGGAGCATATCCCGCAGAATGAGGTGCTGCCGGAGGAGAATGAGGAACCCACCGAGAATGACGGTCAATCCGGGGAGAAGCAGCCGGAAAAGACGGACGCCAAGGCCGAAAGTAAGGCTGATGATAAATCCGGGGATAAAACCGATCCTAAAACAGAAAATTCCTCCGGGCAGACCGGGGACAACAAAAATGATACCACCGGCAATGACAACCGGAATGACACCACCGGCGGCAATTCCAATAATTCCAATGGTTCGGGCAATGCCGGGAATACTGGGAGCACCGGCAATACCGGCACCGTAAAGGCCCCGGAACCGACGCCTGCTCCGGCTCCAACCCCTGAGCCAGCCCCCGCCCCGACCCCTGAACCGGAACCGACGCCCGCGCCGTCCCCCGCCCCTGAACCGGAGCCGGATAACAGCGGCAATGATACCGCCGATTACGGTCAGCTCAGCGTTATTAATGGCAGTACCCCGGTAGTTGGCGATACCTATGAGATTCTGTGCCGCGTGGTGCAGAATGAGGTGGGCAACAGCACCGAGTGGGAATCCACTAAGGCCATGGCGGTGGCCTCCTACAGCTACATCAAGTATTACAATGACTACCTGGGCCGCGCGCCTACCCTGCGCCTTAGCAGTGTGGAGCCCGGCGACCGGGTAAGGGCCTGTGTGAAGGAGGTGCTGGGCCAGGCGGTTTACTATAATGGCCAGTACGCCAACTGTACCTATTTTTCCATCAGCTGCGGCGTGACCACCACGGCCCAGAGCGTCTGGGGCACCACCCAGTACCCCTACCTTGTTTCGGTGGATTCCTCCATTGAGGAGGGCTATTCCTACAGCTGGTCGCCTTTTTCCAAGGACTATACCTATACCCCGGAGCAGATGGCCGAAAGGATGAACAGCGCCCTTGGGACGAGCCTGAACCCCGCCAATGATGACCCGGCCACCTGGCTGGAGATCACCTCCCGTACCGATGGAAAATATGTAGGCACCGTACGGGTAGGCAATACCACCACCACGGGGCGGAAGATAAGGGAGAGCATCCTGGGACTGCGCAGCCATGCCTTTGATATCAGCTATGACGCGGACAGCCGCATTTTTACCGTTACCACCTACGGCTACGGCCACGGTGTGGGGATGAGCCAGACCGGCAGTATGCTGTACGCCCGGCAGGGCTGGACCTATGTGCAGATTTTGAACCACTACTACCCTGGTACGACTGTGGCATAATAAAACGCAAAAAGGATCCCCGCCACCGGCGGGGATCCTTTGGTGTATAAGGGGAAAAATTACGCCTTGCCGGAGCAGCCCAGGACATCGTGCATCTTGTGGCGGACCAGCTCGCGGATGTGATCGCGGGCGGGGGTGAGATACTGCCGGGGATCGAAATGATCGGGATGCTCGAACATGTGCTGACGGATGGCGGCGGTCATGGCCAGGCGCAGGTCGCTGTCGATATTGATCTTGCAGACGGCCATTTCGGCGGCGTGGCGCAGCATTTCCTCGGGGATGCCGATGGCATCGGGCATCTTGCCGCCGAAGCGGTTGACGGTCTCTACATCCGCCTGGATGACGGAGGAAGCACCGTGCAGCACGATGGGGAAGCCGGGCAGGCGGTCGCTGACCTGCTGCAGGATATCAAAGCGCAGCTGGGGCTTTTGGCCGGGCTTGAACTTATAGGCGCCGTGGCTGGTGCCGATGGCGATGGCCAGGGAATCCACCCCGGTGCGGGAAACAAATTCCTCCACCTCGGCAGGATTGGTGAACTGGGCATCGGCTTCGCTGACATTGACAGCGTCCTCAATGCCGGCAAGCTTGCCCAGCTCGCCCTCCACCATAACACCGTGGTCATGGGCATATTCCACTACCTTGCGGGTCACAGCAATGTTTTCCTCAAAGCTCAGCTTGGAGCCGTCGATCATCACGGAGGTGAAGCCGCCGTCGATGCAGTCCTTGCAGATCTCAAAGCCATCGCCGTGGTCCAGATGCAGGGCGATCGGGACATCGGTATCGGCCACAGCGGCCTCCACCAGTTTGGTGAGATAGATGTGCTTGGCATATTTGCGGGCGCCGGCCGAAACCTGCAGAATGACAGGGGCCTGCTCCAGCTGGGCCGCTTCGGTAATGCCCTGTACGATCTCCATGTTGTTGACATTGAAAGCGCCGATGGCGTAGCCGCCCTCATAGGCTTTACGGAACATTTCCTTGGTAGTGACCAGTGGCATAATATTGATCCTCCTTCAAAAAATAGAAGTATAAAGGGATGGTGCGTTCAGCCCTATTGTAGCAATATTGCCCGCCAAATGCAATAAGATACCGGCAGATTCCGCAAATTTTTGTGAAATAAATAACGATATTTTTCCGACCGGCGTTTAGTTTTCATTTGTGAAAAAATCCGGAGCGGGGAGCAAGGCCGGTAAACTTTTTGTAGTGTCCATTTACTGTAAATTGTGGATAAAACAGATGTTTCCACCGGTGACAGGAGAGAAAAAGGGACGAAATGGGGACACTTTTTCACATTTTCCACCGAGTTTTCCACACTGCCGGGGGAAAAGTGTGTGGAAACTGTGCAAAAGTAAAAAATACGGTCTGTATATCTCACTGTCGCTTCCGCCAGGTGGGACTGCATAAATTCCACAGCAGGAAGCAAAATAACAGGGAATTGATGCCGCAAAAGGAGGGCTGCGTGATGCTGAAGGGAGTCAATAAGCAGGTGGTAGAGGTAGTGGAAGTGGATAATGAGTTTTTTGAGCGGGCGATTTTATTCGTAAAGCCGGAAAAGCAGCAGAACGGTGAGGAGGCCCTACGGGAGAATGCCCGGCGGTATGTAGGTTCGCTGCGGTGGCGGCCCCGGCAGCCCGGCGGCTGGCGGCTGTGGGGCGTCCGGCTGGCCCAATGGGGCAGCGCCGTGGGGCTGGGGGCCCTGCTGGGCGGACTTCTGATAAAATAGGGTCGATTTTTGCGAAGGGCTGTGTTATAATGGTACCATTCATAGGCATGCACAGTGCGCAGCGCGAGAACCGGCCCCCGCCTGCCGGCCCTTATAGGACCGGTGGCCCGCAGCCGTAGGCTGCGGGTGGGCGCGCCGAAGGCGCGCAGGCGGGGGCCGGTTCCCCGGCGGTGCGCACAGCTCTAATAGAAGAAAGGAACTATGACTATGCAGGAAAAAAAGCAGACTGGAGAGCAAAACCAGGTGCTGGCCGGGCGCAACCCGGTGCTGGAGGCCCTGCGCAGCGGCAGGGAGCTGGAGTGTATCTACATACAAAGCGGCAGCCCCAAGGGGCCGGTAGCCGCGATTCTCAATAAGGCGCGGGAGCAGGGTATCCCGGTGAAGGAAGCGACGCGGGAAAAGCTCACCCAGCTTTCCGGAATAGAGACCCACCAGGGGGTTGCCGCCATCTGCGCGGCGGCCGCCTATGCCGAGATGAAAGACATCTATGAGCGGGCAGGGGAAGAGCCGCTGTTTGTGGTCATCTGTGATAACATCGAGGATCCCCACAATTTAGGCGCCATTATCCGTACGGCGGAAGCCTGCGGGGCCCATGGGGTCATCATCCCCAAGCGGCACAGCGCCGGTCTTACTGCGGCGGCAGTCAAGTCCTCCGCTGGGGCAGCAGTGTGCCTGCCGGTCGTCCGGGTCGCCAATATCGTGGCCACTATGCAAAGCCTGAAGGCCGAGAAAAATGTGTGGTTCACCTGCGCCGATATGGATGGGGTGAATTGGTGCCAGCTGGACTTTAAGGGTGCGGTAGGTTTGGTTATCGGCTCGGAGGGCAATGGAGTCAGCCGACTGGTGAAAGAGGAGTGCGACTTTGTGGCGGCACTGCCGATGCAGGGTCAGATCAATTCGTTGAATGCTTCGGTGGCGGGCGGCATTATTCTGTACGAGATCACCCGGCAGCGGCTGGGGCTGAAAGCCAGGTAAGAAAAGGCGGCTTGACGATTTATTTAGCATGATCTCTCCAGGGGTATTGCCCGGGGAGAGAAAACAAAAAAGCGGAGGGAAAAAGATGGCAGAAAACCGCTATAATGTAGACGATATCCTGCGGGAAGTAAAGGAAAAACGCGCCCGGGAGGAACGGGCGGCTCAGCCGGAAAAGCGGGCCACCACCACTACGGAGGACCTGCTGCGGCAGTTGGATGCTGCTCAGACCGGGTTGTCCAGGGCGGCGGGGACAGCGTCGGAAAGACCGGCACCCGCCAAGACTGCACCCCAGCCGGTAAAAAAGGCAGAGCCTTTCCCTGGGGAGCTGCTGCAAAAGACGGAAGCCCCGGCGGCACCGGCCCCAGCGGCCGAACCGGAATTTAAGTGGGAGGAGCCGAAGCGGCCAGAACCGGTGATGCAGCCGGAGGAATGGACCCCGCCCAAAAAACAGGAGGCACAGCCTGCCCCAGAATTGGGGGAGGAAATGCCGATGGGCCGGGAGATTCCCGTGGCCAGGGCGAAAAAGCCGCTTTGGGAGGCTTCTGCTGCCCGTAAGAGTGCTGAAGCCCTGATGCAGACGCTGAAAAAACGGCAGCGAAGCCTGGCAGTCACCTTGATCCTCAACCTGGTGATGCTGCTGGGGGTTATCTATTTGGCGTTGGCACCGGTGTATCACCTGCTGCTGCCGGATTTCCTCGCGACCTCTTCTTCCATGAGATTGTGGGGGATGGTGGCGCTCACCGCCGTTTCGGCCCTGTGCTGCGGCGGCACGCTGGGCAATGGCTTTTTGGCGCTGTTCCCCGGCCGGCAGAGCAACGATGCCTATGTGACCTTAACGGTCTTCGCCTGTCTGCTGCAGGGCAGCTTTATGGCGGCGCAGCCTGCCCTGCTGGAGCAGTATGGGAACAATATCTTCCTGCCGCTGGCGGTACTTATCCTGTTCTTTAATACCTGGGGCAAGCTGGTGAAGAATGCCCGCCAGCGGGAAAGCTGCCGGGCCATGGCCACCCTGCGGCCTGTGGCCTGCCGCACCCTGCCGCAGAGCCGCCTGACTGAATGGGCGGCGGAGCTGCCGGAGCAGCCGGAAAAGACGGTGACGCTGGATGATGCCGGTCTGCCGGAGGATGCCGAGGCCGTGCTGGAGGAAACCGGCATGACCGAGGGCATCAGTGGGGTGCTGGCCCCCATTACCATACTGGCGGCAGTGGTAATGGCGCTGCTGGAATACTTCCTGGCCAAGGGAACGGTATTCGAGGCGGTTTCTATCTTTACATCGGCACTGTGCATCACCTCGCCCCTGGCGGCCACGCTGGGCAGCCATATGCCGCTGCGCAGTGCCAATGAGGGGCTGAACCGCTGGCGTGCCAACCTGCTGAATGAAGACGCCGTGGAGGAGCTGCACGATACCGACGGCGTTCTGCTGCGGGGCAGCGACCTGTTCCCCAGCGGGAGTATTACCCTGCATGGGATAAGAACCTTTGAGAAAAAGCCCATTGATGAGGCTATCCTGAATGCGGCCAGCGTGCTGTGCAGCGTGGATAATTCGCTGACCGGAATTTTCCGCGGGATGATCACCAATGAGAAGAACCTGAAAACGGTGGAAAGCGTTGCCTGTGAGGAAGGGAAGGGCATTTCCGCCTGGGTGGATGGCGGCCGGGTGCTGATTGGCAACCGCGGCCTGCTGCTGGCCCACGGTGTGGCCGTGCCGCCCATTGAGGTGGAGGCCGGCTTTACGGCAGAGGGCAAGGAGCTCCTGTATCTTTCCAATTTCGGCAGTCTTTCGGCGGGGTTTGTTATCAGCTACCATGCCGATAAGCAGCTGAGGACCCAGCTGCGGGAGCTGGAGAAGGTGGGGATCGCCCTGATGGTGCATACCACCGACCCCAATATCACCCCGGCGCGGGTGGCGCAGGTCTATGGCCTGCAGGAGGAGAACATCCACATGGTGCCGGCGGCGCTGCAGCGGGAGGCCGAAGCCGCGCTGGACGGCACCGGTGAGACCGCGGCCGAAATGGTGAGCGGCGGCATGGCGGGCAGTCTGCACAGCCTGCTTTCCGCCCAGAGGGAGTATGGCATCGCTAAGGCGATCAGCGTGCTGCTGGTGCTGAGTGTGCTCATCGGCTTTGCCATCATCACGCTGCTGGCCTATTCCGGGGCACTGAGCCGGGTGACTTGGTGGAGTCTGGGGGCTTATCAGCTCCTGTGGTTTATCCCAACGGTGCTGCTGGGACTGGTGCGCAAAAAGTAATAGGATCTGCTGGGGCCCGCTGTGTATGGCAGCGGGTCCCTTTTGGTATTTTGGGAATGCGGAAGGGCGCGGGCTCGCCCTGCGGGCCGAATTTACGCCTTGCAGGGGCCCTAAAGGGTGCAGGATGGAGCCGGGAAGGCTGAAAATCAGCAAATAGCACAAAATAACGCAGCGTATTTCGGCAAAGCGCCGTGCAGATTAACGGAGTTTTTTATTGCGTAAAACTTGACAAAAAGGTATAATTGTTCTGTAATGCGCCCCTATGGCGTTGCGACTCAAAGATTGAAAGGGGAAATCCTAACTATGAAACAGTACACCGCGGATAAGATCCGCAATGTCGCCTTAGCAGGCCACAGCAGCGCCGGCAAGACCAGCCTGGCAGAGATGCTGCTGTTTAAATCCGGCGCCACCGACCGCCTTGGTAAAATTGCGGACGGCAATACCGTGTGCGATTTTGATCCCGAGGAGATCAAGCGTCAGGTATCGGTCAGCTCCGCCATTGCGCCTTTTGATTGGAACGGTGTAAAGATCAACCTGCTGGATACCCCCGGTATGTTCGATTTTGCCGCCGGCGTTTCGGAGGGCATCCGTGCCGCCGAGACCGTGCTGCTGGTCGTTTCCGCCAAGGACGGCGTGGGCGTCGGCACCGAGAAGGCTTACCGCCTGGCTACCCGCATGAATAAATCCAAGGCGTTCTTCATCAATAAGCTGGATGTGGAGCATGCCGATTTCTATAAGACCTTCGAGGGCATCAAGGAAGTGTTCGGCAATTCCGTCTGCCCTGTTATCATCCCCCACATGGATGGCGATGTGGTAGACTGCTACATTGACCTGGTGGATGAGAAGGCCTATAAGTTCGACCCCAAGGCCAATAAGCTCAATGAGATCGCCATCCCCGCCGCGGCCGCAGACCGTATCGAGGAGATGAAGATGGCCCTGAACGAAGCTGTGGCCGAGACCGATGACGCCCTGATGGAGAAGTTCTTCATGGAAGAGCCCTTTACCAAGGAGGAGATCCAGAAGGGTATTGCCGCCGGTGTTAAGAGCGGTACCATTGCGCCCGTTTTCTGCGGCAGCGCCGCCACCGGCTCTGGCAGCCAGGTCCTTATGGATGCCATCGTACACTTCCTGCCCAGCGCCGCCGATGGCTGCTGCGAGGAAACGGTAGAGGGCGAGACCATCAAGTGCGACCCCGACGCTCCCGAGTCCGCCTTTGTATTCAAGACCGTTGCCGACCCCTTCGTTGGTAAGCTGTCTTTCGTAAAGGTCATCACCGGCAAGCTGACCGCCGGTATGACCCCGGTAAACGCCCGCACCGGCGAGCCGGAGCGTCTGGGCAAGCTGCTGTGCTGCCGCGGTAAAAAGCAGGACGAAGTGGACTGCATCACTGCCGGCGATATCGGCGCCATTACCAAGCTTTCCAATGCCGTGACCGGCGATACCCTGTGTGATGCCAAGCGTGTCATCTCTTATAAGCCTACCGAGTTCCCGGCCCCCTGTCTCTCCATGGCCATTGTGCTGAAGGGCAAGGGCGATGAGGCCAAGATTGCCGGCGCGATGCAGCGTCTGATCGAGGAAGATCCCTGCATCAGCTTTGAGAATAATGTGGAGACTAAGCAGCAGGTCGTTTCCGGCCTGGGCGAGCAGCACCTGGATGTTGTGGTTTCCAAGCTCAAGTCCAAGTTCGGCATCGATGTAGCCTTGGTGAAGCCCCGTGTGGCTTACCGTGAGACCATCCGTAAGAAGGTCCGCGTACAGGGCAAGCACAAGAAACAGTCCGGCGGCCACGGCCAGTACGGTGATGTTTGGATCGAGTTTGAGCCCTGCGATAGCGATTCTCTCGTATTTGAGGAGAGAGTAGTCGGCGGCGCGGTGCCCAAGAACTTCTTCCCCGCGGTAGAAAAGGGTCTGCAGGACTGCGTTTCCCGCGGCATGATCGCCGGTTACCCGGTAGTAGGCCTAAAGGCTATCCTGGTGGATGGTTCCTACCACCCCGTAGATTCCAACGAAATGGCCTTTAAGACCGCTGCTTCCCTGGCCTACAAGGCGGGTCTGCCCCAAGCCAACCCTGTCATCTTGGAGCCGATCGGCACCCTGAAGGTACAGGTTCCCGCGGCCAACATGGGCGATATCAACTCCGAACTTTCCAAGCGCCGCGGCCGCATGATGGGTATGAACCCTGCCGAGGACGGCCTGCAGGAAATTGAGGCGGAAGTCCCCATGAGCGAGATGTTCGATTTTGCCACCTCCCTGCGTTCCATTACCCAGGGCCGCGGCTCCTTCACCCTCACCTTTGCCCGCTATGAGCAACTGCCCAAGGAGAAAGAGGCAGAGGTCATTGCCGATGCCAAGAGCATCCTGGGCATGATGAGCCTGGATTACAGCCACCCCGTCAAGATCGTCTGCGAGGACGAGCATGACCTGAATCGCATCGTCAATGCGATCAAGCAGTAAAAGCAAACCGACCGCTCTGCAGCAAAACGCCGCAGGGCGGTTTTTTGTTGGTGCAAAAAGGCTTCCCCCGCGGGGGAAGGCAAGGAGTGCATCACGCCGCTGCGTAAAATTCTCTGAAAATAGGAACTTTGAAAACGAGAGAAAACAAGAGCATTTAAGAGTATTTGAGAGCAAGCACGGAATAAATTAAAATTCTTGCCAAAAACCGTTGACTCTGTACGGCTTTTCTGCTATAATCACACTTGCGCGAAAAAGCGCCCCGCCGGGCGCTGTTAAATACCGTTACAAGACGGACGTGTTAATTTCTCAATGGAGGTTCCTACTATGAGCACGACTCTCGCTAAGCCCGCTGAAATGGCTGACCGCAAGTGGTATGTGATCGACGCCGCCGGCAAGCCCCTCGGCCGCGTTGCTGCCAAGGCTGCTGTCATCCTTCGCGGCAAGAACAAGACCACTTTCACCCCCAATGTTGACTGCGGTGACAATGTCATCATCATCAACTGCGATGAGGCTGTCCTGACCGGCAAGAAGCTGGAGAAAAAGTTCCATCGCACTCATTCCGGCTGGATCGGCGG
>ERZ507028.155-NODE-155-length-27674-cov-6.016076_pt1 | contig 27674 bp, 29 predicted proteins | sample MGYA00512875_ERZ507028 | MGnify/ENA metagenome assembly ERZ507028 | reverse complement strand
TTCACGCCTGTTCGGCGTGAAGATCTTTTAACCGTTTTTTCCGGCTCCGCCGATTGATAGCCCCTCAGTCGCTGCGCGCCAGCTCCCCCCGGGGGAGCGAGCGCGTAGGAAAAGCTTCTCACTTCTCCTAACGCTTAAGTGCTGAACCTTACGGCTTGGCTCCCCCTTCGGGGGAGCTGGCGCGGGAGCGCCTGAGAGGGTTCAAAAAACAAAACGCACAAGTTCCGAAGAACCTGTGCGTTATGGCAGGGGTAGTAAGTTTCGAACTCACGGCACGCGGTTTTGGAGACCGCTGCTCTACCAGCTGAGCTATACCCCTATATACATTCGCTGAATGCGTGATTATTATAGCCGATGCAACGGGGAATGTCAAGCCTTATTTTTACTTATTTCTCATTTTTCGTGCCGCCGCAGCTACAGCAGCTCTCCTGCGCGGCGGAATCCAGCGCAGGCAACTGGCTTGCCAGCTGCTCCAGCGTAACGCTGTCGATATACTGGTTGATCACCTCATCCAGCCCCGCCCAGAACGGCAGAGTGAAGCACTGCTCGGACATGGGGCACTCGTTGGTCACGCTGCCAAGGCACGGAATGGGCGCCACGCTGCCCTCGATGGCGCGCAGAATCTCGCCGGCGGTGTAGTCGGCAGCATCCTTAGTCAGGCGGTAGCCGCCCTGACTGCCCCGCTCGCTCTTGACCAGCCCTACCCGCGCCAGCGGGGTGACGATCTGCTCCAGATATTTCAGGCTCAGGTTCTGCCGCTCGCTGATCTCCTTCAAGCTGACGGTGGTGCCCGGCGCATAGCGCGCCAGCTCCGCCATCAGGCGCAGGGCGTAGCGGCTCTTGGTGGAAAATTTCATGGTAGTCCTCTCCTTGCTGTATTTCATAGTATAGCACGTTACTCGGATTTTGCAAAGGACAAACCTCTTGTGCAAACAAAAAAGGTCTGCTATCATAGGATGGAACAGAACCTATCTTTGAGGAGTGAGAGTATGACAGAGAAGATCACCGCAGCAGACGCTATCCGTCTGCTGGATTCCGGCAAGGCTGTCGCCGTAGATGTGCGCGAGCCGGACGAATACGCCGTGGGGCACATCCCCGGGGCAAAGCTGCTGCCGCTGGGGCAGGTCATCGACCGTGCCGCCGAGGTGCTGCCGGACAAAAACGCCCTGTGGCTGGTGTACTGCCGCACCGGCCGCCGCAGCGCCGATGCCGTGCAGAAGCTGGAAAGCCTTGGCTACACCAACCTGCGGGACCTAGGCGGCATTTTAAGCTGGCCCTACGAGATCGAGGGCGACTTCGAGGGGCATTTCTAAGGTTATATACTTTATAAAAAGCAAAAACCATACCAGAAAGGAAACCATGCCATGTCGTTCCATGCAAAAGAGTTCGCGGGCAGCCACTGCGGCTGCCGTTACCAGCAGGATTACCGCCCTACCTTAGGGCGGGACGGCAAAAAGGAATCCGGCACGCTGGAGGTCATCAAGTTCTACTACGATGGCGCTATCCGCTTTGAGCAGCACTGCTACGGCGAGGCTGCCACCTTTGTGTTCGGCGTGTGGGCGTCCGGCATGGATGAGGACGGCACGCTGCACTGGGTACTGCCGGACCGCCGCAAGAGCTATTACGACGAGAGCTATCTGCCCAAAAAGCTGGACCGGGTGGACGAAGCCGGAAACTTGTACTTTGACGGCGGCATCTTTCCGTGGAAGCTGGCGGACGACTTTGCCGAGGATAAGCGCTGGGGCTACCCCAAGTGGAAGGTGTTACTGGGAAAACTGACCGGAAAGGGCAAAAAAGGTGACTGAATCACGAAAATCCAGTATTCATATTGACATACTAGGGAATGATATGGTATAACTTATCCGTTGAAAGGATTCCGCATCTGCACAGGGCATTCAAGGCTCCTGCAGACGCGTTCATAAGAAAGGATCATTCCTATGGAAAACATGGAAAAAGTGGTTTATCTGGATAATGCTGCCACCACTCCCTGTGCTCCCGAGGCACTGGAAATGATGGTCAAAGCCCTGAGCGGTGCCTGCGGCAACCCCAGCAGCCATTACAGTGTGGGCTATGAGGCCAAGGAATTCGTGGACACCGGCCGTGCGCAGGTGGCAAAGGCCATCAATGCAAGTCCGGCTGAGCTCTTCTTTACCAGCTGCGGCTCCGAGGCCGACAACTGGGCGGTGAAGGGCACTGCCTTTACCAAGGCACGCCAGAACAAAAAGCACCTCATCACCAGCGCTTTTGAGCACCATGCCATCATGCACAGCATGGCTGCACTGGAGCGCATGGGCTTTGAAGTGACCTATATCAAGCCCACCGCCGAGGGCTACATCCGTCCCGAGGACGTGGAAGCTGCCATCCGTCCCGATACCGCGCTGGTCAGCATTATGATGGCCAACAACGAGATCGGCACCATCCAGCCCATCAAGGAGATCGCCGAGGTCGCTCACAAGCACGGTGTCTGGATGCACACCGACGCGGTGCAGGCTGTGGGTGCCATCCCCGTGGATGTGAAGGAGCTGGGCGTGGATATGCTGTCCATGAGCGCCCACAAGTTCAATGGCCCCAAGGGCATGGGTGCACTGTACTGCCGTAAGGGCGTATGGCCCCAGAACCTGATCGATGGCGGCAGTCAGGAGGCCCGCCACCGTGCAGGCACCGAGAACGTGGCCGGTATTGCTGCCATGGGCAAGGCACTGGAGATCGCCACGGCGCATCTGGATGAGCGCATGGCCCACGAGAGCGAGCTGCGCGATTACGTCATCGACCGCATCCTCAAGAACATCCCGGAAGCCCGCCTGAACGGCGGCCGCAGCCCCCGTCTGCCCAACAATGTGAACATCAGCTTCCCGGGTCTGGAGGGCGAGACCATCCTGCTGGATCTGGATATGCACGGCATCTGCGCCTCCACCGGCTCTGCCTGCAACTCCGACAGTCTGGACCCCAGCCATGTGCTGCTGAGCATCGGCGTGCCTGAGGAGATCGGTCACGGTTCCATGCGGTTCACCTTTGGCCCGCAGAACACCATGGAAGAAGCAAAATATCTGTGCGACGTGCTGGAGGAGGTCATTCCCCGCCGCCGCGCTATGAGTTGTATGTGGCTGCAGGGTCAGAACAAGGCCCGCCAGTTCAGCCTGAAGGGAGAACAGTAATTATGGCAAGTATGTATAGTGCCAAGGTCATGGAGCATTTCGCAAATCCGCACAACGTAGGTGAGCTGCCCGATGCAAACGGCGTGGGTGAAGTGGGCAACCCCAAGTGCGGCGACATCATGCGCATGTACCTGAAGATTGAGAACAATGTGATCGTGGACGTCAAGTTCCTCACCTTTGGCTGCGGCGCAGCCATTGCCACCAGCAGCATGGCCACCGACCTGATCAAGGGCAAGACCGTGGACGAGGCGCTGAAGCTGACCAACAAGGCCGTTGTGGAAGCTCTGGAGGGTCTGCCCCCCGTCAAGGTGCACTGCTCTGTTCTGGCCGAGCAGGCTGTCAAGGCTGCTCTGTCCGACTACTACCGCCGTCAGGGCATTGATCCGGAGCCCATCGTGGGCAAGCTGGAAGAGGACTGCGAGCACTGCGAGAGCTGCGGCCACTGATCCTGACAGTATCATAAGCAAAAAGAGGACACCGCTTCGTGCGGTGTCCTTTTTTTGCTTCCCCACTTGTGAGAAAAGGGGTTCAGAAACGCCCGCAGGCGTTTCTGAACCCCAAAAAATCAAATCGTTTTCCGCGCCTTACACCCCGCCGTGGCGGCGCTGCTCGGCGGCAAGCTCCTGCTGCAAAGCAGCCTTGCGGTGATCCAGCAGCAGATCCTTGTTATACTTGAAGTACCGTTCGCAGCCGTTCTCGGTGAGGAACTGGTGGGAGGCGGGGTTCACCGTAAGCTCGGTGACGAATACCACCATCTCCTGACTTTCCGCAAAGGCCTGCTCCATAAAGTCGAAAGCGGCTTCCAGCGCAGCAGCGGCGGTCTTTTGGGTGGTCTCGCGCTGGTCCGCCAGCGCACGGAACTGACCGCGCAGCAGGTCGAAGGCCTCCTGCGTACCGGCGGCGTTGGCGCGGCGCAACTCCCCTTCCCACTGGTGCAGCGCGGCCTGCACCTGCAGACGGTTTGTCAGCTCTGCCTTGCCCAGCAGCCCGGCGTCACGCTTTTGCTGGGTCTCGGCTTCGTAGTCCTTGATCTGCTGGCTGAACAGCTCTGCGGAGCCGTCCGGAATATCCTCCGGCAGGGTAGCCAGCGCCTTTTTGGTCTCCCGCAAAAAGGCATAGCAGGCATCGGCCACGGCATCCGCCTGCAAAGAGGCGGCAAAGCGGGTGTCCAGCCCCGCCAGCAGCAGGCTGACAAGGCTGAGCCGCTCGTCAAAGGGGGCTTGCAGCAGCCGTGCGAACACGGCGGGCTTTGCCTGCCCGGCAAGAATTTCCTCCACGCCGTAGTCGTCCCGGTACTTGTAATACAGGTCCAGATAGGCCGAGAAGTCCTCGGCGATCTTCGGGTGCTGGATATACTCCCGGATCAGTTCCTCATCTGCCTGCAAGCCCAGCGTTTCGTAGGTGTCCAGCAGGTTGGAAAGATCCTCCCAGCCGCGGGCGGTGACGAACTGGGTGCCGTCCACGTCCGCATTGATCTGGTAAAAGTTCTGGGGATGCAGCTCCAGATAGCTCAGGATGGCGCTGTGGATGTGCGCGGCGCGGGCGTAGTCCTTCCACACCGGCAGATCGGGCTCGATATCCATGCGGCGCACACGGTCAAGGGTTACGATGTCAAAATTCCGGACGGACTTGTTGTACTCCGGCGGGTTGCCTGCCGCCACGATGACCCAGCCCGCAGGCACGGCCTGATTGCCAAAGGTCTTGCACTGCAAAAATTGCAGCATGGTGGGCGCCAGCGTCTCGGACACGCAGTTGATCTCGTCGATGAACAGAATGCCCTCAGAAAGGCCGGTGGTCTCCATTTTGGCATAGATGCTGGCAATGATCTCGCTCATGGTGTACTCGGTCACCGATACGTCCTTATCGCCGTAGTGGCGCTGCCGGATAAAGGGCAGACCCACGGCGCTCTGGCGGGTGTGGTGGGTGATGGTGTAGGCCACCAGCGCTACCCCGCACTCCCGGGCCACCTGCTCCATCACCTGCGTTTTGCCAATGCCCGGAGGCCCCATCAGCAGGATGGGGCGCTGCCGGATGGCGGGAATGGCGTATTCGCCCAGCGCATCCTTGGCAAGGTAGGCTTTTACGGTATGCTCGATCTCTTCTTTGGCACGTTTGATATTCATAATGGTTCCCCCTCTTGTCAGGAGTTGTTCAGTTCGCGGTACAGATCGTCCTCCTCGGCCAGAGCGTCCGCAAGGGCGCTGGCCGGGCGGGCTGCCGCACCGGTAAATTCTTCTTCGTCCAGTACCACCTTCATCGCCCACGGCGGCACATTGGCATCATCGAACCGCTCCCCCAAAAACAGGAAGGCGGTATCGTAGCCGGGACGCCGCGCCGGGTAGGTGCCCATGCCGTCGGTGAAGTACAGCAGGCCGCGCAGGTTCGAAAACTTCTTTTCGGCGCAAAGCTGGTTTACATATTCAAAGGCCGGACGGAAGTCCGTTCCGCCGCCGCCCCGCAGCTCAAAGTGGTTCATGGCGTGGATGAGCTCGTCCTCGTTGCGAATCAAAATATCCTGCCGCACGGCGTTGTCGGCCTGAATCAGGTGCAGGTTCATGCGGTGGAAAAAGTTTTCCCGCCCTTTCAGCAGGGTGTAGGTCTCAGCCAGAAAGGCGCGCACCAATTCGCCGGAGGTGGAGTAACTGGTATCAATGACCAATGCCAGCTCCTCGATTTTTTTGCTCTCCCGGCTTTCCAGCGGCTCGATCAGGGGCAGGTTGCCGTACACCGAAAGGCCGTAGGTGTAGAAGTTCAGGTCAAACTCGTCCGGGTCCAGCTTGACCTCCTCGCGCAGGACGCAGAACCGGCGCAGAAAGTCCTTGTAGCTGCGGCGGCTGCGGTTGGCAGCTTTCACCTGCTGCTTCAAGGCATCGGTGCCCTCGCCCGCCTCCTTGTCCCGCAGGTCCAGCTCGGTCTGCATCCGCTCCCCGATCTTCTGCCACGTTTTCTGCGGCAGAGGGGTGGGCATCTGCTGGGGCTGCTCCGGGGCATCCTTCGGCCACAGGCGGTGGTCATCGGTGACAAATTCCCGTTCCAGCTGCCGCAGCACGCCGGGCGTCTGCCGGGTGAGCCAGCGGTACACCGGCGCTGCCGCCACCACCTTTTCCTCGGCGGTGATCTGCCGGTAGGCGTTCTGCCGCACATAGGTCAGCGGGCGCATCACGCTTTTGCGCTGTAAGCTGTCGATGACGTTTTCCACCGCGATATCGCACGCAAGGCTCCACAGCTGCGGCTCCCGGCGGCCTTTCAGCCACAAATGCCGGAATACGCAGTGGAATATGGTGTGCAGATACAACCGGTTGAGATATTTCGGGTTTTCCTGATAGAGCTGCAGCAGGCGCTGCGGCTGGTAATACAGGGTCTGTCCGTCCGTAGCCAGCACCCGGCAGCGCTCGTCCGGGGCGGGGTTCAGGGCGCTGAGTGCCATATCCAGAAACCGGAAGTCCAGATACAGCCCGCTGCGCACCACCGCCAGCACCTCGCCGCCCATGCGCGCCTGCCACTCCTCGTGGGTCTCCGGCCGCTGGGATTGGAAGGGCTTGCGGGGGTCGAAAAATTTTTCCTTTGGCAACGTGTGGTCACCTCTCAAAAATCAAAATCGTACCGCTGCTTTTTGGACTGGGGAGCATATTTTTTGTGCTCCGCATCTGCCAACAGGGCGGCAGCGGCGGCGTTCTCTGCCTTGGCGGCAAGGGCGGCGGCAGATGCAAAAGCGGCTTTATCCAGCACGTCCAGCGCCAGCAGGGCGCGGATGCTGTCGGTGTCCTGCGCCTTTAAAAGTCGGGCGAACACCCGATCGGTGTTGGCTGCCAGAAACGCCCGGTAGTGCCCAGCAGCAGCTTCGGTCAGCTGCCACGGATACCGCAGACGGGCAAAGCAGAGCATCGCCATAATGGCGGCGTCATCGGCATCGTGCCCCTGTGGGAAGATAGCGTCATATTCTGCGGGGAGGAATTTATTGTCGAGAAAACACTGCCTGTAATGGTATCCCTGCCCGGAAAAGGTATGCAGCAGAATGTGGGCGGGGGTCTCCTCGATATCCTCCCAGTAGGCGGGATACCACAGCGCCGCCAGCGGCGCGGGGGCATCGGCGGGCCAGAACTGCGCCTGCACCGCCTCGGTGATGTTGTTCACCAGTGCAAACAGCCCAGTGGGCTGCTCCGGTGCGGCCTGCACCCGCAGGGTCTCCAGCGCAAAGCAGTTCAGAAACACATCACTGCCCACGGTAAGTCCCCTGCTGCCCACCGTGAGCAGGCGCAGGCTGCGGCAGTTGTAAAAGGCGCAACTGCCAATGACCTGTACACTGTCCGGCAGAGTGACTTCCTCCAGAAAGCTGCCGCACACCGGGTGCAGCTCTTCTTCGTCCGCAGCCGGGGCGTCAAGGTCAAAATCGTATCGGCGGGCGGGCTTTTGCCCCACCGCCTGCCCAAACGCCCGGGTCAGCCGCACCGTGCCGTCTGCGCTTACTGCGTAGCGACACAGGGCATCCGGCGCAGGCAGGCTGCGGGGCTTTTCGGAAAAGCAGTAGTCGCCCAGCTCGGTCAGGGCAAGGCTGCCGCCCTCCGGGGCGGGCACGCTGCCCGGCAGCACCACGCAGGGTGCTGTGCCATACACCCGCACCAGCCGTGCTGTATCTGCCGAAAGGGGCAAGATATCCAATATCAGTTCGTTTGCCTGTTCCACCATGCTGCGACCTCGTTTTTCTGCATTCATTCAGCTTTCAGTATACCGCGAACAGGGGGTGATTGTCCAGTGCAGAGAAAGATTTGAACGGTTCTGTGCTGACGGGCTGCGGGACCCGGCAGCGCTGCCAGTATTCCCCTTTTTGTCACAGCCTTGTTCAAGTCCTCTGTTCTTCCGGTGCTGCCGAAGGGAAATTGCCGCATAAAACAAAAAAGACAGCCATCAAAAGCTGTCTTTTTTGTGGTGCGGATAAGAGGACTTGAACCTCCACCGAGTTGCCCCGATTAGAACCTGAATCTAACGCGTCTGCCAATTCCGCCATATCCGCATATTCTGTTGTGTTCGTGAGCTGTGACGCTCGGAACGATAGTTATTATACCAGATGCAGCAGAATTGTCAAGCACTTTTTTGAAAAACTTTTCGTATTTCTGGAAATAATCATACTTTCGTAAAAAACTGTCATAGACTGTGATTCCGGTCAACATAGTGTCGCACCGGGTATCCTGTAAGCGTTTTTGCGGTGCATTGCGTGTACCGTGCGCCGTTTTGGGTTTGACAGGGTTTTCGCGGCGATGTAGAATAGAGGTACTGTTTTCTTATAATTATATAGAGGAGCGTTTTGCCATGCTGTATTTTGAAAACGACTATTGCGAGGGTGCACACCCCGCCATTCTGCAAAAGCTGACCGAGACCAACTTTGAAAAGGTCTCCGGCTACGGCACCGACCCCTACTGCGCCAGCGCCCGGGAGAAGATCCGCGCCGCCTGCGCCTGCCCGGAGGCCGACGTGCAGTTCATCTCCGGCGGCACCCAGAGCAACGCCATCGTCATCGCGTCCATGCTGCAGCGGTGGCAGGGCGTAGTGGCTGCTGCCACCGGCCATGTGGCCGGGCACGAAGCCGGTGCCATCGAGTACACCGGTCACAAGGTCATCACCCTGCCGCAGCACAACGGCAAGCTGGACGCCGCCGAGCTGCGGGCACTGGTGGCCACCTTCTACGCCGATGACAACCACGACCACATGGTGTTCCCCGGCATGGTGTACATCTCCCACCCCACCGAGTACGGCACCCTGTACACCAAGGCCGAGCTGGAAGCCCTGCACGCTGTGTGTCAGGAGTACAAGATGCCGCTGTTCTTAGATGGTGCACGGCTGGGCTACGGTCTGGCTGCCGAGGGCACGGACGTGACGCTGGCCGACCTTGCCCGGCTGACCGATGTATTTTACATCGGCGGCACCAAGGTGGGTGCGCTGTGCGGCGAGGCTGTGGTGTTCCCCCACGGCGCACCGGCGCACTTTATGACCATGGTCAAGCAGCAGGGCGCACTGCTGGCAAAGGGGCGGCTGCTGGGCATCCAGTTCGATGTGCTGTTCACCGATGACCTGTATTTCTCCATCAGCAAAAACGCCATTGTCACTGCCAACCGCCTGAAAGCCGGTTTTGCGGAAAAGGGCTACCGCTTCTTTATGGACTCCCCCACCAACCAGATCTTCCTTGTGCTGGAAAACGCCCAGCTGGCTGCGCTGGAAGGCAAGGCAAAGTTCGGCTTCTGGGAGAAGTTCGACGACACCCACACCGTGGTACGCATCGCCACCAGCTGGGCCACCCGCATGGACGAAGTGGAAGCACTGATCGACCTGATGTGATCCAATTATTATAAAAAAGCTCAGAAGCACCTGTCGGCGCTTCTGAGCCTTTTTTATCGTTCTTCTGTATTCCACGGCTGCGGGGTGCTTTCCAGCGGCTGACCGGCGGCAAGGGCGCGCTCCATCAGCAGGGCAAGGTAGGCGTCCTGCAAGGCGTCTGCCAGCGGGTACACCTCTGTCCCGCCGGCAAGATAGCCCTGCATCCTGTCCAGAAAACAGGCGATGGCAGTCTCGTCCTCGTTCAGCCCTGCCTGCGCGGCGGTTGCTGCCAGCGGGTCGGGCAGCAGGGTCAGTTGAAGGCACACCGGCTCCCCGGCGGCATCCAGACAGCGCAGGGTGTCGTCGAACACTTCGCCCCGCTCTCCCTGCACACTGGTGTGGGTGCTGCGCAGGTAAGAGTGGTACTGCACGCCGTTAAAATCCAGAAACGCCGTGCCGCCGCCCGCAAATTCCAGCGTGTGCTGCTGCAGGGTCTTTTCCACCAGTGCGCCGTTATGCACCGCACCCCAGCGGGAATCCGTTTCGATGATTTTTTCCGTCCAGCTGCGGCCGGTCACCCGCACCGGCTGCTGCCCGGCGTTCAGGAACTGCCGCGCCAGACTGACCGCGTGGTAGCCGTGCGCCACCGACAGCCGGGCAAACTGCGGCGTGCCCAGTGCGCCGCTGCGCACCGCCGCCAGCCGTTTTGCCAGCGTGGGGTACAGCCAGTACTGCTCTGCAACCTGCAGCTTTGCGCCCTGCCGGTGCAGCTGCCAGAGGGCGCAAAGCGCGTCCTCGTTCAGCGCCGCCGGGGTCTCGCACAGCACGGCAAAGCCCCGGGCAAGCCATTCGGTGCTGACGGCGGCGATAGACGCTTTATTCACCGCCACCACCACAAGGTCCGGGTGCAGGGCAGTGCACTGCTCCGCCGAGGTACTTACCGGCACGCCGTACTCCCGATGCATTTTTTCGGCCTTTTCCTCGGTGCGGCAAAGCATGGCGCACAGCTCGAACCGCTCCGGCAGCGCCTGCGCGATGCGCCAGTAAAACAGCGACCGCCAGCCGGAGCCTACTACGATAAACCGCAGCTTAGCCATTTGTCTGTTCCTCCTGAATATGTTTTTGCAGCTCTTGTTCAAACCGGTCTGCGTCCAGCGGCAGGGTGAGCTTCTCCCCCAGCCATGCGGACAGGTAGGCGGCATCGGTCAGCTCCAACGCCCGCACGCCCTCCACGCCGGGGGCGGTCAGGGGCGTGCCGTGCAAAATGGCATCCGCAAAGTTTGCCAGCATCTCCGGGTAAGGCTCTGCCTGCGGCGCGAACTGCTCGGTGGTAGTGGTCTCGGTAAGCTGCTGGCGCTCGGTGCAGTCTGCGGTACGGCGGTAGGTCTCGGTGTCCGGCGTGTAGGTGTGCAGGGTGAGGGTGTCCTCTTCCAGCAGGGCGGTGCCCTTTGTGCCCACGATTTCCAACCGCTCTGTGTAGCTGCCCTCGCCGGTGGAGAGAATAAAGGTGGCGGTGCGTTGCTGCGGGTACTCCATCAGCAGGGTAGCTTCATCATCCACCATAAAATCGTTATACTTACCGTATGGTATCATGGCAAAAATACTGGTTGGCATCCCAAACAGCCACTGCCAGATATCCAGAATGTGCTGGCCCTGATTGAGCAGCGCACCGCCGCCCTCCCCTGCCCAGCTGGAACGCCAGCTGCCGGAGCGGTGGTACATCCATGTGCGGAAGTAGCGGCTGTTTTCCAGCTGCACCCGCTTGATCTCGCCCAATACCCCATCATCCAGTAATTTTTTAAGCCGCATATACTTTTTGTAGCGGCGCTGATGGAACATCATGGCGAAAACAAGGCCGCTTTTTTCGGCGGCGCGGTTCATTTCCAGCGCCGGTGCCAGCGCGTTTGCGCTGGGCTTGTCGCACAGGACGTGCTTGCCGTGGGCAAAAGCCTGCATCACCAGCGCCGGGTGAGTCTTGTGCGGGGTGACCACCAGCACGGCGTCAAACTCTTCTGCATAGTCGTACAGCTGGTCGGCGCTGGGGCACACCCGTACCGTATCCGGCAGGGTATCCTTTGCCCACTGCTGCGCCCCGGCGCTGCGGCAGACCACGGCGGTCAGGCGCAATGCCCCCGCTTTTCCTTCTGCGATCATCTGGGCATACTTGCGCCCCATGACCCCGGTGCCAATAACGGCTGCGCGTACTTCCTGCATGATGCTCCCTCCTGTTTTTCCACAATGTATTTTGTTATAGTTGAAAATAGAAAATCAACTTTCCGAATGAAGGCTTCCCCCGGTCGGGGGAAGCTGTCACCGCAGGTGACTGATGAGGGCGCAGACAAGCAGCAGTTTGCGGTGAAATTACCCCTCATCCGTCTGCTCACTGCGTTCGCAGCCACCTTCCCCCCAAGGGGTGAAGGCTTTTGCTCTGGGTCAAGCTTTATAAGTTGATTTCCGCAATGTTCACACAAAAGGACTTTTGAAAAAACACCCGGCGTGCTATACTGGGTGAAAAAGAAGAAAGAACGAGGTGTTTTGTATGATCCTTCAGAATGCACTGGTCTATACCCCGCGCCACACCTTTGAGCGCGGCACCATCGTCATCCGCGATGGCCGCATCGTGCCCTTTGCCGCCCCGGAAGAGGGCGAGGAGGTGCTGGACGCCGAGGGGCTGTACGCCCTGCCGGGTCTTGTGGATATCCATTTCCACGGGGCGATGGGCAAGGATTTCTGCGACGGCACCGAGGAGGCCATCCAGACGCTGGCTGATTTTGAGGCCAGCAAGGGCGTGCTGGCCATCTGCCCTGCTACCATGACCTACCCGGAGGAGTTTCTGAACAAGGTGATGGACGCCGCTGCCGCCCATAAAAACGGCAAGGGTGCCGACCTTGTGGGTATCAACATGGAGGGCCCCTTCATCAGCCCCAAAAAGGTGGGCGCACAGAACCCGGAGTATGTGCAGGGTGCAGACGCCGCCATGTTCCGCCGCCTGCAGAAGCGCGCAAACGGTCTGATCAAGCTGGTGGACGTTGCCCCGGAGGAGCCGGGCAATCTGGACTTTATCCGGGAGTGCCATAACGAGGTGCGCATCTCTATCGCCCACACCTGCACCGACTACGACACCGCCGTCAAGGCTTTTGAAGCCGGTGCCACCCACATGACCCATCTGTACAACGCCATGCCCGGCATCACCCACCGTGCGCCCGGCCCCATCATTGCGGCCATGGAGCACGATGCCGAGGTGGAGCTCATCACCGATAACGTGCACATCCATCCCGCCGTGGTGCGGTTCACCTTCAACACCTTCGGGGACGACCGCGTCTGCCTGATCGCAGACAGCGCCATGTCCTGCGGTCTGCCGGACGGCCAGTACAGTCTGGGCGGACAGGCTATTACGGTCAAGGGACCCCGCGCTACCCTGACCGAGCACCCGGACACCATTGCGGGCAGCAACACCTGCCTGTACGACTGCATGAAGCGCGCCGTGCTGGAGATGAATGTGCCGCTGGAAAGCGCCGTCCGCGCCGCCAGCGAGACCCCCGCCAAGAGCATCGGCGTGGATAACGATTACGGCAGCCTTGCCGCCGGACGCTACGGCAACGTCATCCTTGCGGACAAGGAGCTGAACATCAAGGCTGTCATCCAGAAGGGCGTCCGCATCGTCTGAGTTTTGTAAAAAAGTAATGCCGGGCAGCCGCAGGCTGCCCGGCATTACGCTGTAAAAATATATTTTCCGCAAAAAAAGAGGCCGCTGCGCGATTGCAGCGGCCTCTTTGTGATGCAGAAAATCAGACCTTGAACAGCGGGGTGCCGGGGGCGACATCGCCCTCTGCCAGCATCTTCACTTCATCGCCGGCACCATCGGTCACGATGATAGCGGTGGCGGTGGGGTGACCTGCGGCGCGGATGGCGTCCAGATCCACCTTCAGCAGCGGAGTGCCTGCGGAGACCTTCTGGTTCTCCTTGACCAGAGCGGTAAAGCCCTGACCCTTCATGTCCACGGTGTCCATGCCGACATGGATCAGCAGCTCGATGCCGTCGTTGCTGGTGATGCCAACAGCGTGCAGGGTGGTGGCGATCTGGGTCACAGTACCGTCAAAGGGGGCGTATACGGTGTCGCCGGTGGGCTCGATGCCGCAGCCGGGGCCCAGAATGCCCTGTGCAAAGGTCTCGTCCGGGATGTCGGCCTGTGCCAGCACCTTGCCCTGCAGCGGGGTCAGCACGGTCTTGCTCTGGTTGGTGAACTTAGCGGTGTTTTCGTCCTTGGACTTGCCGCCAAAAAGCTTGTCTAAAAAACCCATAAGTATCATTCCTTCCTGTCATCATGCAAGGGCGGCAAAGGTAACAAAATGTTTGCCGACCCTGAATTGTTTACCTGTATAAAAAGATACCATATCGCGCACCAAAATGCAAGAAAAGCGGGGACTTTTTCTCCATGCGATCAGGGCAGAGGGTTCTGCCTTTTTGCGGGGTGCGGAACAGCAAAAAAAGACACCGGCCGAAGCTGGTGTCTTTTCAGGTTCCCGGGTGCAGCCACGGAAGCGTCACTTCCCGGCGGGTCTGCCTTCCCCGCCTTTGGAGCGGTTCAGGGTGGGGTGGTGCTTCTCGATGGACTGCTGCTCGTGCTCCCGGCGGGTGCGGGAGGTGGAGCGGCCGTCGGCCACCATGTACTCAAGGGTGCTGCCGCAGCCCTGACCGGTGGGCAGCTTACCGCTGCGGATATGCTCCCGCATACGCCGGGCGAGATCGTTGGTCTCCCCGATGTATGTAATGCAGCCGGAGCCGTCCCGCATCCGGTACTCGCCGGGACTATTGGGCGGCCTGTGTCCGGCCCCGGTGGTGGGGTCGAATTTCCACGGGCGGCCTGCCTTGTAGATGGACATAGGATACCTCCTTATCGGTGGCCTCCGCGCCTGCGGAGGGGAAGTTCTGCGGTAGGAAAACTGGCAGGGAATATGGGCTGCAACGGATGCTGCGGCTCTGGGGAGCACTGCGCTTTGCCGCAGTACCGGCACACCAGACCGAGGTCGCCGGTCGAGGGGTTATAGCGGTAGGTGCGGCGGCAGTGGACGCACTGTCGGGTCATGGGCAGCAGGCTCATGCAGAAACCCTCCTTTCCGGGTCAGCGGCGGTCGCTGTCGTGCTCCCGGGCGTCCCGGGAGATCTCGGCTGCGTCGGACAGGGCCTTGAGCCCGATGGCGGCGAGGAGCAGCCCGCCGACGGGCGGAGTGGTGGAGACCACAGCGGCCGTAGCCGCAGTGAGAAGCGTGAACATACGGACACACCTCCTTTCAGGTGCAGAAAAGGCTTCAGGCCAGCGCGGATACGCTGCGGCGCTGCCGGTCGGCGAAAAGCGCGGCGCCGCAGACGGCACCACCCAGCGTGCCGATGGCGGCGGCCCGCACGGTGTTTGTGCCGGTGAGGGTGGCGAGGGCGCCGCACAGTGTGCTGCCCACACTGATGCCGGAGATCAGGGTGTTCAGAAGTTCCACGAAAGACACCTCCTTTCCTGCCGGGGCGCTCAGGCGAGCTGGCGCGCTGCGGCCTCGGTACCCTGCACGGTGCAGGCTGCCGCAGTGGTCCCGGCACCGATCAGGGTGCCGACAGCCGTGCCGGTGGCGACGGACGTGCCGGTGATGGTGGCGATGGCGCCGCCGATGGTGCCGCCCAGCGTTGCGCCGGCGATAACGGTAGAAAGAATAAACATGATAGACCCTCCTGTTGCAGATTACATGAACGAAAACGAAATGAGCCGGAACCTGCCCGGGAAGCCGCGCTCTGGCGGCTCCCGTGGGGGGCTCCCTTGACTGTGGCTTTATTATACAGCAGCCTGAATGGAATTCCTAGGTGACAAAAAACTTTATTTTTTGTTCCAATTCCGGTAGAAATATGCTATAATCGCCTTATAAAAGTACCGGTACGGAACGAATGCCCGTTTTTGAGCCTGCGGAGGTGCAAGATGCTGTTTTCGGAGCTTGAGGAAGTTCTGGAGGATCTTTCCAGAAACAAACAGCGGCTGACTGTGAGCCGCCATGCCTACAATATCCTGCTTCAGGATGACGAGATCTTTGAACCGGACAAAAAACAAAATCGCTCCGGCGGCGACCCCTCTTCTACACTGGTCAACCAGCTTTTCCAAAACCTTTACGAAACGGCGGAGTCCTCCATCTGGATGCGGCTCGGCGCGGAAAAGGAAAAGCTTGCTGAGTACTTCCATGGGCAGGAGAACGCCGAAGCCTGTACCGTGGCGGTGCTTGCGCTGCTGCAGGAACAGCTTGAAGAAAAGGCGCGCTGCCGCCAGCAGGACAAGGGCTGCTCTTTTTTCGTCCGGCTCAGCAAGCCCGTGCTGGAAGCGCTTGCTTCCGATGAGCTGCGGAAGGATGCCGCGTTTTACGGCGACAAGGTCGGCAGCTACCTGAAAGCACTTCTGGAGGAATACTGCGCGCTGCCCTATGCGGAGCGGGAACGCATCTATTATAAGCAGCAACTGCAAAGCATCGAACTGGCCATCACCAGACAGGAAAAGCTCAAGCTTACCCTGAACAGCAGAAAAAAGCCGACCGGGGGCGCGGCTGCGCCGAACAATATCACCTACCTGAAGCCCCTGTGCATCCAGAAGGACACCGAGCAGCTGTACAATTACCTTGTCGGCATGACCTCGGCCCAGCCCGGCGGCCCATGGGGCATGGGGTGTGTCCGGCTCAGCTCCATCAAAAAGCTCAGCAGCCTGAAATGCAGCGGCTTCATCAGCGCTGACGACCGGCGGAAGATCGCAGAGACGATCCAGAAAAACGGGGTGCAGTATCTGCCGGAGCAGGGGGCAAGGCAGACCATCCTTGTCCGGTTGACGCCATCCGGGGAAAGAAAGTACCAGCAGATCCTTCATCTCCGGCCGCAGTACGCCCGGAAAGAGGGGGCAGTGTACACCTTTACCTGCACACAGCGTCAGGTGGAAAACTACTTTTTCAAGTTCGGTCACGATGCCAGGATCCTTGCCCCGCAGGAGCTGGCAGATAAATTCAAGCGGATGTATGAATCGGCGGCAGAGCAGTACGAGTGAAAAGCCGCAAAATCCTTTCCCGCGCGGGCGCTAATTTTCACTTTACAAACGCCGCAAGAACCGTTACAATTACAATCAAAGCAATGCCGAAAGGCCGTTCGTTTTCATCCACCGTGCGCAACCGTTCCGACAGCGCCGGGGCTGCGCAGAACACTCTTGTCAGGAGGTTTTTTGCATGAAAAAGATCACACGCCGTACCGTTCTTCGTGCCTCGGGGCTGGCAGCCGCCTCGCTGGCTCTGTCCGGCTGCGCACCCACCGGCAGCGCCTGTGTGGGCAACGGTTTTTCCGACTGGCTGCAGCAGACCTTAGGGAAGAGCGGCAGCGCCGCCTCTTCTGAAAGCACCGAAGCCGCTGCCCCGGACGCCGGAGCTGCGTCTGAAGCCCCGGCGGAAAGCGCCGACAGCAGCCTGCCCGCCTACAACGCTGACCCCCTTACCGGTGAGCCACGCCGCAGCAATGGCCGCATGGTGGGTGTGATGGTGAACAACATCAGCAACACCCAGCGACAGAACGCCCGCCCGCAGCGCGGCCTTGGCTCTGCCGACCTGCTCATCGAGAGCAAGGTGGAGGGCGGCATCACCCGCTTCTGCGCGGTGTACTATGACGCCAATGCCATCCCGGAAGTAGGTCCGCTGCGCTCCGGCCGCGACCAGTTCTTGCAGCTGCTCATGCCGTGGCAGGCGCTGTACTATCACGATGGCGAAAGTGCCCCCTGCACCAAGTTTATCAATGTGTACAACTACTCCGGCCTGAACATCGGCGGCAAGAGCTACTTTGATACCCCCACCCATCCCCATGTGGCGCACCGCGACAGCCGCGGCCGCAATGTGGCGTATGAACACACCGAGTTCACCTCCGGTGCCGAGATCCGGCAGGCCGCTGCCAACGCGGGGATCGGGCTGCAATACCCCTACGAGAGCACCTTCTTCCGCTTTGCGGACTACCGCACCGGCGCAGAGAACAAGATGTCCGGCGCTGCCGCCGCCAAGACCATCAACATCGTGCACTCGGACAGCTACAAGACCACCTTCAGCTACAACCGCTGGGATCACCTTTACAAAATGTCCATGTACAGCCGCGCCGCCGGTGCTTTTGAGAACACCGTGGACGAGCTGACCGGCAAGCAGCTCGGCTTTACCAATCTGCTGGTCTGTTTTGCGGGCATCGCGGACTACCCCGGCAACTCCGGCGGCGTGCAGCAGGTGGACTATGCGTCCGGCGGCGAGGCCTATTTCTTCACCCGGGGCGCAGTGCAGCGGGGCACATGGCAGAAAGCCTCCCCGGAGCACCCGCTCAAGGTCTATGCCGCCGACGGCAGCGAGCTGTGCTTCAACCGCGGCAAAACCTATCTGGCTATCGTGGACGACGACGAGTGGCAAAACTTCAACTATCAGTAAGGGGAGAAGCCCATGAAACGCAAATGGAGCCTGCGCCTTGGTGCAGCCGTGCTGTGCGCGGTGCTGCTGGGCAGCTGCGGGAGCACCGCCGCTGCGCCCGCAGAAAGCACCGCCCCGGCAGACCCGCTTACCGGACAGCAGCTGCTGTACCCGGAACAGCGGGCGGCGGCGGTGGTCATTGAGAACACCACCGACAGCACCACCCAGTGGGGCATCGGCAGCGCCTCGGTGGTGCTGGAAGCCCTGACCGAGAGCGGCAGCTCCACCGAGCTGTGTCTGGTATACCCCGCCCTTGAAGCCATGCCCATCGTAGGACCGGTGACGCGCGGACAGGACTTATACTGGCGGCTGCTCAGCGGGCAGCAGGTGTTGCCCATCCAGTGCGGCAGCAGTGCATACGCCAAGCGGTATCTGGAATACTATAACCTCCGCGCGGTGGACGCGCAGGAGGTGGGGCGCAATGCCTTTGTCAGCACCGGTTATAGCTGGAACAGCACGCCTTTGTGGCGCACCAGCGGCAAGGCTGTGGCCTCGGTGCTGGACAGCCTGAGCATCTCCACCGCCGTGAACCAGAACACAGCCTCCGGCAGCGAGAGCGAAACGGCGGGCGTGCTGCCTGCCCTGTTGCCCCAGCGGGACACCGGCCATCTGCCGGACGCAACCGCCGCAGATGCGGTAAAAGTGACCGTAAATTTCCAATCTGGCGGTGCCACCGGCTTTGTCTATGATGACGCCCTTGCCGCCTACGGGATGCAACACGCTGACGGCACCCCCCAGCTGGACGCCAACACCGGCACACAGGCTGCCTTTGACAACCTGCTCATCCTGTACAGCGGCTCTTCCCTGCGGGACGACGGCCACACGCTGGACTACGACCTTTCCATGGGTGGCGGCGTCTGGCTGAACGGCGGACACCTGTGGCAGGTCACATGGACGCAGGGCGTAGAGAGTACCCTTGCCCTCTACGATTCCAACGGCAAGCCGCTGGAGCTCCCGGCAGGGCGCAGTTACATTGCCCTGCTCTCCAGCCTTACCGGGCAGGAGCTGCTGGTGCAAAACAGCACCGGCGAAGCGCTGGTGGGGGTGTAAGCGCAAAAAAAGTGTTGCTGCTCCAATACCCCCTCAGTCTGCTCACTGCGTTCGCAGCCAGCTCCCCCAAGGGGACGCCTTTGGGCTGTGCCGGAAACTTTATCGCCGCCGCTAAAGCCGTCCCCTTGGGGAAGGTGGCTTGACGCGTAGCGGCAAGACGGAAGGGGTACTCCCGAGCAAGCAGCTTTGCGCTTAAGCAAGAAACTTCCCCACTATGACAAAAAGCTCCCCCTTCGGGGGAGCTGGCATCGCGTAGCGATGACTGAGAGGGTTTCAACAAAAAAGAGCCATTGCACGCTAATTTGTGCAATGGCTCTTTTGGTATGCTGTTACAGGTCCACCACGCTGCCGACCTCGGCGGGGGTGGTGGGCACGGGGCCCAGAGCGGCTTCATCGGCGTCGCGGCGCACCGTAAAGATGGCGCTGCGCCCGGCGGCAAAATCCGGGTGCCAAGTCAGCGCAAGGGTCTGCCAGTCCTCCGGCACGGCGCAGAAGCAGTGCAGCAGCGCACCGCGTCCGGCGGCAAGGTTCAGGGTGAACACCGAGGCATCCGCTGCATTCTCGCTGTACAGCGGGGCGGCAAAGCTGCCGCAGGGCACGCTCTGACCGTTGCAGGCAGCGGTCACGCCGGTGCCCATGCTGTACAGCTGCTCCCGGGTGCGCAGACCACGGCTTTGCAGATAGCTGGTATCCACCGGCAGACTGGCTGCCGAGAGGTTTTCCACCGAGAGGTACACCAGCACGCCGCCCAGCTCCGGTGCCGGGGCATAGCCCAGCAGCTCTACGGCAGCTTTGCCGTCCAGCAGGGCAGGCTCGCCCGCAAGACACGGCTGCTGCGCCGCAGCACAGACCCCGGTAAGCAGCGCAGCCGCAAGGCTGACCGCACCGGAACCGGCACATTTCAGGAATGACCGGCGGGAGATGGATTGGGACATGACAGCGTTCCTCCTGTATACGATACAATACACTACCCTTTAACAATAAAGGATTCTGCGCGTTCTGTCAAGGGGCAGCGGGAAACTGTAACCCTTTCTTATTCGTAGGCCTCGTTTTCCTCGGCTTCGGCCTGCCCCTGCAGGGTGTCGGCGTAGCCGAAGGGTACGATGTCGATAGCCTCCACCAGCTTGTCCCGCATCCACAGCTGCACATCGGTCTGCACGGTGTAGCCGCAGCCCGGGTCTGCCATCCACTGCTCGGGGCGGCGGGTGGGCACGGCGCGCTGGCTGAGCATGCTCATGATCACGCCGCCGTGGGTCACGCAGGCGGCCTCGGTAACGTCCATACGGATCATGTACTCAAACAGCTTCAGCAGGCTTTCGGCGCAGCGGGCATGGAACTGCTCGGTGGGCTCTGCGCCCTCCGGCAGATAGCCGGAGCCCGGGGTGATCCATTTTTTAAAGTCCTCGTCGTGCACGAGCTCCTTTACGGGGCGACCCTCAAACTTGCCAAAACCGGCCTCCCGCAGGTCGTGCACCGTAAACTGGTGGGCAGCCCCGGGGAACAGGATGTTGGCGGTTTCCACCGCACGCAGCAGCGGGGAGGAAAACACGGTGTCCACCTGTGGGTAGTCGAACCGCTCCTTCAGGTCAGCCAGCTGGGCGCGTCCCTCGTCGCACAGGGGCAGGTCGGTGCCGCTGCCAATGTACAGGCCTTGCAGGTTGCCCGCAGTTATGCCGTGGCGGATGAGATGAAGCTTGAAGGTTTTCATGGATCACACCTCTTTTGGTTTAAAATTACGGATGGGGCTTAGCCCTCGGCGTAGTTGACCTCCACGGTATCGGGGAACACGTTCATGTCCAGACGGCAGTTGTCGCGGATGGTCACGCTGGTCAGGGCGTTGCAGTCCTTGAATGCGCCGGTCTTGATGTAGCCCACGCTCAGGGGGATGTTGACCTCGGTCAGGGCGGTGCAGCCGTTGAAGGCGCCGGCCTCGATGTACTCTACACCGTCGGCGATGTTCACGGTGGTCAGGGCAGTGCAGTCCTTGAAGGCGGTAGCACCCACGCTGGTAACGGTGCCCTCCACCTCAACGGTGGTGATCTGGTCGGCCTGATCAGCCCAAGGAGCCGGAGCGTCCTTGGTGAAGTTGGTCATACGGCCGGTGCCGCTGATGGTCAGGGTGCCGTCAGCCAGTGCCCAGGTCACGCCCTCGCCGCAGCTGTTGGTGGCAGCAGCGGTGGAAGCAGCCACAGAAGAAGCGGCTGCGGAAGAAGCAGTGGACTTGGAACCGCCGCAGCCGGTCAGGGCGATGGCGGCGATCAGGACAGCAGCGGCAGCGCTGCACAGACGGACTTTACGCTCGAGTTTCATGATGAAGTTTCCTCTTTCTTATTCTTGGTATATTACCTTTTATAGCGTCTGGCTTGTCCTTTGCAGATTTGTGCGCCGGTCAAGAACAGTCGCCAAGAAGAGATTATAGCACAAACTGCAGAAAGATGGAACCACCTATTTGAAAAATTTTTGTTTCAGAAAAGACGGACATTCACCACGGCTGTCGGTTTTCTTTCACAGCGAAAACACAAAATCTATGTGTTAATACCCATAGTTTAGCATAGATGTGGGGGGCGGGCAAGAGTTTTGACAATAATGACGAAAAAAGACGAAAAATATCGGCATTTTTCTTGCTTTACAAGTCGTTTTCCAATGTGTATAATCAACCTGTTGTAAACCAAAAACAAGGATGTTACCAAAAAATAGATCCTGCAGATATTGAGGAGAGCACATCATGGAGTTCAATCGCATCATCAAGCTGCTGCGCAAGGAGCGCGGCATCACCCAAAAGCAGGCGGCAGAGGATCTGGGGGTCTCTCAGGCGCTGCTGTCCCACTACGAAAAAGGCATCCGCGAGTGCGGCTTGGACTTTGTGGTGCGGGTGGCAGATTATTATAATGTTTCCTGCGACTATCTGCTGGGGCGCAGCGCCGAGCGCAACGGCATGATGCTTTCTGCCGAGGATCTGCCCAACCCCGAAAAGATGAAAGACAACGTCTACCACGGCAGCGTGCTGCCCACCATGAACAAAAAACTCATCTCCAACAGCCTGAACGTGCTCTACGCCAAGATCGGCCAGTGCCACAGCAAGGCGTTGACCACCGAGGTGAGCGCCTACCTGATGATGGCGGTGGCCAAGATGTTCCGGATGCTCTACTCTGCGGAGCCGCATAACGCTTCCAGCATGTTCAGCATTGAGCCCCACCGCTGGCACGGCTATTCCGATGCGGTGATGCGGATGGCCGAAGCCAACGTGGAGGCGTTGCTGGACGGGCAGGATGTGAACGGCGGCGAGGGCGTCAAGGACCCCGCCTGCCTTGCCATGACCACCGAGAGCCTGACGCGGGAATTTCCGCTGTACACGCCCAGTCTGTTAAATCTGGTCAAGACCAGCGAGACCCATGTCAAGGGGCTTTCGCCGCAGGAGTGACCCCGCTTGTGAAATTGTTGTAAAGAATCGCCCCGGGCTCTTGCATCTGCGTCCGGGAAACGGTATAACCAAATAAGAAAGAAAAAGAAAATCACCCTTCAAGGAGGATATAACGTTATGTCTACTGTCATTTCCCGCCGCAGCTTTCTCAAGTGCACCGGCGCATCCGCCGCTGCACTGGGCGCAGTCAGCCTGCTGGGTGGCTGCAAGACCAATGGTGACGACACCGTGGTAGAGGTCAAGGTGGGCGATACCGTCCGCAACTGGAACGGTCTGGGCGTGCAGCTGACCAGCGTGTTCCACCTGACGCAGGACCCCGTGCAGCCGGCAGGCTACGAGTATCTGGGTGTGCGGGTGACCGCCGTCAACCGCAGCAAGACCGAGAGCTACGCCATCGGCGCACAGGGCATTGACGCCATCAACGAGGCTTACCCTGTGCCCCCGCTGGAGAACGTGGACGCAAACTTTCAGGCTATGGCTGCTGCTACCCCGGATTTTACCGCCGTCTGCGATGGTCAGCCTGCTGCCTGCTGCGCCAATATCTCGCTGTACAACGCCAATTCCCAGAGCTTTTCCGATGTGGAGAGCCTGCCCCCGCAGGGCAGCGCCTACATTGTGCTGATGCTCATGGTGCCTAAGGACTGGAAACAGCTGAAGGTCACCTATGTGCCCACCTTCCTGGAGGGCAAGAGCCTGACTTTTGTCATGAACGCTTCCGATGTGATCCGCAGCTGACAGAATCACCAGAAAAAACACTTAAACTTCGTCTAAAATGCGCGATGCTGCCACAAAATATTCACATTTGTTTTGCGGAAAATCATTGACATTTTTCTCTGTTTCGCCTATTGTATAGGTAGTGCCCTATGGCAGAATCTGTATTGATGTGTCCCAAAGGAGGAACGAATATGACTGGGGAATTTTCCCGCCGCTCTTTCCTGAAATATACCGCCCTCACCGCTGTGGCTGTGGCGGGCAGCAGCCTGCTGACCGGCTGCTCCGGCTATGCCCCGGTACAGCACGCTCCCGGCACCAGCAACACGGTGCTGAAGGTCGTCTCCACGCTGGACTGGGTGGAATACGATGAAGAGACCACCACCACCTTGTTCCGGCTGGTGGTGACCAACGGCCGTAAAAACGCGCTGGAGGTCACTAAGGCAAACTTTGCCGTAAAGGCAGAGGGCTACCTTGCCTATCAGAACGACAAGCTGCAGGTGATCTACCCGGATTCTCTGAGCCATCAGGTCAAGCAGGGCGAAACCTTCACCTATTATGTGAAAGCAAAGGGCCTGAACCCGTGGGAGAACGGCCCGGTGACCCTTACCTACTACCCCGACTTGCAGTACAGCGAGTTCAGCGCCAACTGGGAGTTGGCCGCAGATGTTCTGGAGCCGGATCTCTCTGATCCTGCCACGACCTGACCTTCCGGGTCGGAAGAATATACTGGTAAATAACGGAGGAATAAGTTATGTCTTATACATTTTCCCGCCGCGCATTCCTGAAGTATTCGGCAGCCACCGCAGTGGCTGTGGCCGGTGCCAGTCTGCTGGGTGGCTGTGAATATCAGGATCCCAAAAACCCGGTCTGCAAAACGCTGCCCGGCGCGATCAAAAGCGATCTGCAGGTCATTGCCGGCCTGAAAAGCATGAAAATCGAGAAAGGCACTTGCACTTTGGAGGTGGACATTGAGTCTGCCCGTACAAACCCCATCCCGCTGGAGTCTTGGCGCTTCTCTGTTGCCGTAAAGGATGCCGAGGACAAGCCGGTCTATTTCAGCGGAAACAACGGCGGCGTGCGCATTCTGGACGCCGAGAACAGCCTGATCGAGCAGAAGAAGCCTGTCACGCTCCACTTGGCAGCAGCCAACTTCCCCGAGTTGAAGGATGGCGACACCGTGCTGTTCCAGTACATTCCCATCCGCGAGAACTCCGAGTTTTCCATGACTTGGGAGATCACCAAGGAAGTGTACGACGAGTTCATCGCAAATCAGAGCACCAGCAAGAACTGAGCGTATCATAGCTGAACTATGACCGCAGACCGCTGCACAAAGCTTTGTGCAGCGGCCTGTTTTTGTGTGCAGGCTGTTTTGTACTGTGTGCGGATGATTCAGGCGCAGCACCCGGCGCTGCACCGCGCTTTGCGAGGCACTTGGAGAAAAGTGTTGACGGCAGCAGGCTTTTTTGTTATACTGTATAAGGTTTATTATGGAGATGTATCGAAGCGGTCGTAACGAGAACGACTCGAAATCCAAGTGGATGCTTCGCCGGGTGTCTCCATATCACACGAGGGAACGTCAATTTTGATGTCCTGACAGGCTTCAAAGCCTGTCTGAACGATGCGTTTTCTAACAATATTCTAACAGCAACTGTTCCAAGTTTCAAGGTCGATTTGCGATATACAAATCGTAAATTCGCCATGAAAATATACTCGGAGATGTATCGAAGCGGTCGTAACGAGAACGACTCGAAATCGTTTTGTCCTTAATCGGGCACGTGGGTTCGAATCCCACCATCTCCGCCAGAAGTCGCAGATTCAAACGAATCTGCGACTTTTTCTTTTGCATCAAGCAGAGAAAGACCGCTTTTGCCTCATCACAGTATGCTTTATACATGAACGATAAATCCATAATTATTTGGGAAGTTTGGATTCTCCCAAAAGGTTCGCAATGACCCCAGCAGACCCCTGTTTGCTTTTGTAATCGAGATGTGCGTAGATGTCAGCGGTGGTAGAAAAGGTGCTGTGCCCCAGCCATTCCTGAACCTGCTTCATAGATACGCCGTTCATCACCATCAGGCTGGCGCAGCTGTGGCGCAGATCGTGGAAACGGATGTGCTTCAGCCCGTACTTGGTCAGCAGCCAGTCGAAGTGCTCCGTCACGAAGTTCGGGCGGATCAGCTTGCCTTCCTGATCGGTGCAGACGAAATCCAGATACTCAGTGCTGTAGCTCTTCTTGAACAGCTTGCGGTAAAGCTGCTGCTTTTCCTTCTGCTTCAGAAGTTCTTCTTCCACAGCCGGGATCAGCGGCAGGGTGCGGCAGCTGGTCTTGTTCTTCATCACATCGCTGACCACAGGAACGTACTTGCCGTTCACCAACTGTTCCGTCACCTTGTGATTGATGGTGATGGACTTGCGCTCAAAGTCGATAGACGACCACTTCAGCCCAAGCACCTCGCTGCGGCGCAGACCGTAGTAGGCTGTAATGAGGATGCACAGGTGCAGGGGGTCATCCTGCGATACTTCCAGCAGCTGCTGGACTTCATCCTTGGAGTAGAAGTTGGGCCGGAAGCTGTTCTTCTTCGGGCGGTCAACTTTCAGCATCGGGTTGGTTTCCAGATAGTCCTTGCGGACGGCATCCTTGAACGCTTTACCGAAGATGGCGTGGTAGTGAATGACCGTGTTGGTGGTGTAGCCCTCCAGCAAGATCTTCTCCTGAAACTCATCCAGCACCTGCGGCGTGACCTCGCACAGCTTCAAGCCCAGCGGCTCAAAATACTGCGTGATGCGCCCGGTGATCATCCGATTGTAGCTGATAAAGGTTGCAGGCTGGATGGATGCTTTATGGACTTGCACCCACTCGTTGAGATAGTCCAGAAACAGCATCTCCGACTTGTTGACGGGCTGGAGGGGCAGCGGCAGGGGCTTGGCGGTTTTAGCATCTACTTTTTCGTAGGCTCCGCCCCGCCCTGTGGGCAGCTCCCCGGTCTCATCATAGTGGAGCAATACTTCCCGGAGCATGGATTCCGCCTTGCGCTTGTTGCCCCGGACGGTCAGACCTGTGGAAATCCACTTGATCTTCCGCTTGCCGTTGGCATCATAAAGATTGATCACGAAATAGAAACGTCCATTTTTCTCTTGGACAGACCCTGTAGTTTTCATCATAAACCTCCTTTGGGTCAACAGGCGTGCTGTCCGTTGCTGCACCCACAGCATACCACATCCAGCGGCGGATTTCCAGCCGGGAAGGTGCTCTGTCCGGTGAGCAGGAACTCGATCACGCTCAGCTTCGGGATACGGTAGGTGCGGCCGATTTTAAGCGCAAACAGGCGGCGGGAACGGATCAATTCCCCGACCGTGTGGCGGTTCAGACCAAGCATCTCCGCAGCCTGCTGAAGGCTGACGGCATCGGGGTAGCCGGGAAACATCTGGGAATAGGCATTGTTGAACTTCATAGGCACTCCTTCAGCATAAGTGGTCTAAGGTCAAAAAGTGTGTTACCTGCGGTTATATCCTTTGCAGCAAAGCTGCGGTCAGGTGGCAATGTAAAGAGAGCTGGCAGTAGTTCCAACTCCCCCATCGCAGATGAGTTCAAACCCGTCTGCGTTAATAAGTTAAGGTCTCCCATATTGGTCCTCGACTTCCCTAGGAGTGGGGAATCGTCCGGCGGCGGGCTTGTACCGCACCATTGGCATTTCAGCCACCCCGTCTTCGTTATGACCGGGCTGCGAGTTACAGAAGTACCTTTTGTGAAGTACCGGACGATTGAACTATTCTGTTTTCAAAGAACGGAGTTTTATAGAAAATCTTCGGAATTTAAGGCTTCCGAAAAATTGTCCCTCTACTTACGAGCCATCGAAAACGGCCCAAAAGTAGCCCGAAAAAGAAATTTGTTGAAAAGTTTTTGGAAAATATAGTTGAAGTGGCTGCTTGATTAAAATAACATTGATCCATGGGCGACCGACGGAGGACGAAACTTTGCAGCAGCGGCAGTGCCTGAAGTTGAAAGTGGTCTTGAAAAAGATGCCCTACACTTGGTAGGCATCGAGAACGCCTGTTTCGTAGCATTGGTGAGAAACTTGTAATTGAATTGTAATTCTTGAGACCGAATCTCCGCTTTTGAAAAAATCCTCTCAATAGGTAGGCAACGAAAACAGCCCAAAGACAACCATCTTTTTGAGAATTAACAAAAAGGTCACAAATGACTGGCCTTCAAAGAAACACTTCTACTATTAACAGAAAAAGTGGCCTAAAATGGGGGGTGTTGGAGAAAATTTCCGCCTTAAAAATACGCCTCTACTCACTAGCCAACGAGAATAGTCAAAAGCTAACAAAAACATACGAATTATGTATTTCTGCCACTGATTGCAACGGCATATCGGTGACAGAAAGATCGTTTAGAGCGATTCTTCGCGGTTTGGGGTGGTGGAAATCGTTTTGTAGTTGGACTTTTTCTGCTGAAGCTGCTCCAGCTGTTTCAGCACCGATTCCTTCTCCGGGGTCTTGCCGCCCGGTGCGGAAAGCTGCTGC
>ERZ507028.125-NODE-125-length-30935-cov-4.749611_pt1 | contig 30935 bp, 20 predicted proteins | sample MGYA00512875_ERZ507028 | MGnify/ENA metagenome assembly ERZ507028 | reverse complement strand
CACTCTCACCTCAGCAAACTGGTGACTCGGGTTAATATCGTAATAAGGTGATTGGTTTCTTCGTCCGTGACAGGACTGTGGAACAGATTATTTTTGATATGCGGTGGATAGTCTTTGTTGCTATCCATTTTTTATTGATAAAATGGAAATAACTGAGTATAGAGCGGCATTCATTATTATATAGATAATTATGCTGCGCTAATATAGGCCGGCATGCAGCCGCAAGGCGGATGCCGCCGAACAAAATGTGTATCAACACGGTGATTCTTATTTATATGAGGGTTTATGGAGGTGTACGACAATTAACGATTTGATGATTAATGAGCAGGTGCGTGACAGAGAAGTCAGATTGATCAGCGAGAGCGGAGAACAGCTCGGTATCATGTCCGCTAAGGAAGCCATGAAGATTGCCAGAGAGGCAGAGCTCGACCTGGTGAAGATCGCGCCCAACGCAAAGCCGCCGGTATGTAAGATTATTGATTACGGAAAATACAGGTATGAGCTTGCGCGCAAGGAAAAGGAAGCAAGAAAGAAACAGAAGACCATAGACGTCAAAGAGGTGAGACTTTCTCCGAATATTGACACTAATGATCTGAATACTAAGGTGAATCAGGCAAGAAAGTTCCTTGAGCATGGCGATAAGGTTAAGGTTACACTGCGATTCAGGGGAAGAGAGCTTGCGCATGTAGAGCAGTCAAAGGTTATTCTTGACAACTTTGCTGAGAAGCTTGCAGAGATAGCAGTTATCGATAAGCCTGCTAAGTTTGAAGGAAGAAGCATGATAATGTTTTTAACACAAAAGCGTTAAATTATTATAGACATATAATTCAAGGAGGAAGTAAGTAAAATGGCTAAATTAAAGACAAAAAGAGCAGCAGCTAAGCGTTTCAAGAAAACAGCTAACGGCGGTTTAAAGAGATCTAAAGCTTATAAGAGTCATATCTTAACAAAGAAGACCACTAAGAGAAAGAGAAATCTTAGAAAGGCTACAATGACAGACGCAACAAACGAGAAGGTAATGAAGAAGATATTACCTTATATCTAATAGATCAGGAGGAAGAAAACCAATGGCAAGAGTTAAAGGCGGAATGAACGCAAAGCAGAAGCACAATAAGGTATTAAAGCTTGCAAAGGGCTACAGAGGAGCAAGAAGCAAGCAGTATAGAGTAGCAAAGCAGTCAGTTATGAGAGCACTTACATCTTCATACGCTGGCAGAAAGCAGAGAAAGAGACAGTTCAGACAGCTCTGGATCGCTCGTATCAACGCAGCAGCAAGAATGAATGACATCTCATACAGCAAGCTTATGCATGGTCTTAAGCTGGCAGGTGTTGACATCAACAGAAAGATGCTCTCAGAGATGGCTATCAGCGATGCTGAGGGATTTGCAAAGCTTGTTGAGGTTGCAAAGGCACAGTTATCATAATATAGAATATAGAATCTTCTATATATAAGTAAAAAGAACCGGATGTGGTATAAACTTACACATCCGGTTCTTTTGTTGCGCGAAAAGGTTTTATAATTCGGAGGCGTATGCTATAATTATAGAGGTTAGGGGGATGACCAATGAGAGTAAAGACACAGAGTAGGAGGCACATATGTTCGTAGAGAGAATAACAAAGGATCAGATGAAGATGTTTCTTGAGACTTTTGCTTGCTGTAGTGAGCAGAAGAACCTCGTTATGAGACTTAACTATGCAGGAAAGGAACCGTATCTGGATGTGACCAGGTTCAGCAATGGTCTGGTATATACTGATTCATATTATGATTTTGACAGTACATACTGCAGTAATCTTTGGAATAAGTTCCTGTATACACAGTTCACACATGAGTATTACACAGCGTTCAAGGAGTACCTTATGAAGGATGTGGACAGAAAGCTCACTAATATGATAAAAATCTGAAAAAAGTTGTTGACTTTGTATTCGATAGATGGTATTATCTTATTCGTTGGTGACGAGCACAGAAGTCGACATCACATAAATATGCGGGAGTGCTGGAATTGGCAGACAGGCTAGACTAAGGATCTAGTGCTGGAAACGGCGTGTGGGTTCAAGTCCCATCTCCCGCATTTTTTATTTCTAGAGAAAGCTTAAAACATAAGCTTTCTCTTTTTTTTAACTAATATTAACTCCCGGGAGATTTCCTTGATATATGGGCTGACAGGGGGTAGAATCAAATATATTCATAAAAACAGGAGGAATAGAGCGTGTCAAAAGCGATATTCAATAAGAAGGTTCTGGCGGCAGCGATTGCCGGTCTGATGTCCGTGTCGCTGGTTGGTTGCGGAGGCAGTACCGGTGGACAGACAGGAAGTTCCAGAATAAATATAGAGCCGTATAGCAAGGTGGAATTCAATACGGATCAGGTTAAGAGCGGAGATATCCAGTCCTCATTGACATTGGAGCTCAAGCCTGATGGTTACAGCAGCAATGATTACTCGATACAGCAGTCTGACTACAAGGTTCAGGAGGTCAAGGTAAAAGAGGGCGATAAGGTGGCCAAAGGCGATGTGATGATCCAGTTTGAGGCCAAGGATATCCAGAAGACCATAGATCAGTATACGGATCAGAAGGAGCGGGATCAGCTTCTTATAGACCATTACAACAGGCTGGCGAGCATAGACAGCAGCCAGGATTACTCCAGTGACATATCCGCGGCGAAGGAGGATATGGATCTGGCGGATACATACATCAAAGAGCAGAACGAGAGAATGAAGGAGTATCAGGTCATTGCAGACAAGAACGGAACAGTGACTTATGTCAACTCAGATCTGCAGTATGGATATGTCACAGCGGGTGATACGCTCATAACGGTGGATTCGGGTTCGTCTGATTATGTATCAGAGACTGCGGATTCATACGAATTCAAGGAGGGGCAGACCTACGATGCTGATTTTCAGGAGGCAACATTTACACTGAAGCTCACGAAGTGTGAGAAGTATACAAGCTCTGCCACCGGAGAGGAGATGCAGAAACTTACATTTCAGCCTGTCAGTGATATGACCGGAGTGACCGAAGCGGATACCCTCAAGATGGTCATAGATAAGCCGGTTGTAAAGAACGTTGTATATGTGAATAAAAAGGCTGTGTTTGACGGCTCGGGTGAGAAGAAGTATGTGTACACTGTAAATGAGGACGGATACAGGAATGCGGTAGAAGTTACCGTTGGAGATACGGTGGATGATTATACAGTTATCAAATCAGGACTGAAGGCCGGAGAGCAGGTGGTGATAAATTGATGAGACAGAATATTATGCATAAAGGCAGCACACGGACAAAAAAGAATATGACCGCCAGAATAGCATGCCTGGTAATGTCATTTGTCATGGCAGGAGGAATGGCGGGCTGTGGCAAGGAGAACAGCGAGAAGGTTCCTGAGCTCGTTGAACCTGTAAGTACAAACGAGGCATACAGACCGGTCACATATGGAGATATAGGCAAAAAGGTCATCAAGACCGGAACGATAGTCCCAACTGACTATTGTTATTACTATGACACATCTGTGACTCTGTCAAAGGTGTATGTGAATGTGGGCGATGAGGTCAAGAAGGACACGGTTCTTGCAGAGACCGACAGCAATGCATCCACAGCATCGGGAGACGATGGCAGTGGTACAGATTCAGGCTCAATAGTGGATGATTCTTCAACATCGATGGATGGGGACGACAGCTCGGGAGCTGATTCCCAGGATGTGAAGAAGTATTCACATGAGATCAAGCAGAAGATATATGAGCAGAATCAGGCTGAGCTGGACTGGAAGATAAAGGCGTGCGAAGAGATCGGTGATTCAAAGGGCGCTGCAGAGGCCAGAACAGAAAAAGCCATAAATGAGGAGAACAACAGGTACGATAATCTTTTATATGAGTATGAGCAGAAAAAGCTCACACAGCAGGACGAGGATGAGGACAAGGTCAAGCAGAGCGGAACGCTCAAGGCAGACCGTCCGGGCACGGTAACATACGCCAAGAAGATAAGCGGCAGTGAGAATACTGTCGGCGGCGGTGAGAACGTGGTCGTGGTTTCAGATTACAGTGATCCATATATAGAGATAACCGGTGAGAGCTTCAAGAAGAATACATACAGCATGTATAAGAACATGTACACTGTGATAAATGGAAAGCAGTATGACATAGTGCCATACAACTACACCAATCAGGAGATAGCTGTGGCACAGAGCAAGTCAAGTCTTCCATACACAAGATTTAAGCTCAAGGGTGTGAAGGATGCAGATAAGATCCTCAGCGTGGGCAACACGGTGTCACTGTATTTCAGTACATCCGATGCAAAGGACGTACTCACAGTGGGAAATGATTCCATATACGAGGAGAACAACCAGAAATTTGTATATGTCAAGACAGATTCCAGTGAGAAGGAGCGCAGGGATATAGAGACCGGTGCCAGCGACAATAACTACACAGAGGTAGTCAGCGGACTCAAGGAAGGAGATCTTGTCTACTACGCTTCAGATGCGGTCATGCCTAGTGATTACACAGAATACACGGTGGCACTCGATTCATATACGAAGACAGCAACGGTGAAGAGCGATTCGTTCTCGGTGGAGGACCTCAACAGTGTCAGCTACACTGCACCATGCGATGGACGTTTCACGTCACTCAACGTCAAGAAGGGCCAGAAGGTTAAGAAGGGGGATGTGCTGTTTGTTATTGACAGTGGCGGCGGAACAGCGGCGGTCAAGGATATAGATAACCAGATCAGCGAGGAAAACCAGACTTACAGTTCGGATCTCAAGGATTTTGATGATCAGATAAATGAGCTTACAAATGAGATCACGAGATACCAGAAGGGTAAGGTGGCAACGCCGACGGATGCAGAGAACACTCTCTACATGGCGGAGCAGCTCGTGTGCCAGAGAAATGTTGTTACATACAACAAGGATCTTAGGATATATACACACAATGCAACCATCAAGAGCTTAAACGCACAGAGAGAAAAGCTCAACAAGAACAATGATGGAAGCGGAAAGATAACTGTCTACGCTGACCAGGCGGGAACAGTCCTCTCGGTTGGCGCGAAGACTGATGTGGCTGTCAAGGAAGGTGCAAATGTACTCACAGTCGGAAGCAACGACAATGTGATCCTGGCGATATCCATATCAGAGGGAAAACTTGCTGTAAACCAGAAGGTTTCAATATCAAATAAGAACAACAGCGGTAAGAAGATAAGCGGAGTGTGTGTCGGAAGCACCGGAGACAGCTCCAAGTCATATATCAGTACTGATTCAGAGGGTGGGGTTCACGTAACCAAGTGTTCAGGCAGTGATGAACTGAAGTATTATATAAAGGTTGATGATGCAAGCTTTTACAAGAAGCCGAAGTCATATCAGGTCAGCTACCCGACAAAGTCCTATGAGAACGTGGTCATGATACCTAACAACATGATCTATCATGAGACGAGCAAGAACAATTCAAATGAGTATGACTATGTATGGCTCATCAAGGATGATGAGATCATAAAGCAGTATGTCACTCTCGGCGAGGCAGACAAGACCAAGACGGTTATACTGTCAGGTCTTTCAGAGGGCGATGTCATAGCTAAGGAATCAGGAGCAACATCCACCGGTGGCTCATCGAGTTCATCAGATGGTTCCGATAATTCAAAGTCAGGCGCAGACAGCCAGTCGGATGGCGGATCGGATTCATCTGGCGGAGATGCGGCGGCAGCAGAGTAGCAGAGAGGAGATATAATGTTTAAATTTTTATCACATAAATTATTGAACAAGAAGTGGTTAAATGCATGTCTCCTGCTTGGAATCATATTGCTGGTGGCTGTTGCATCGTGCAATCCAATGTTCAAAAACGGAGCGCTGGATATGCTCATGTCGTCCAAGTTTGACGCGGCGATGGTAGAGCAGAACAAGTATCCGGCAACTATCGGCAGATCAGGCTCATGCGCGGTAGACGATTATGCCGATGCCGATGCAGTGCTTGGCAGGATCGGCAAATATGAGGACATGTGGAACTACTACATGGAGATAGATGCTCTGCAGAAGCAGACCAGCCTGTCACTTCAGGCGGGTTACACCCAGAGCAACCTGAATCACAGGACCAGCTTCAACATGACATATATGCCACAGATAGAGGATCATGTGAACATAACATATGGAACGTCACTCGAGGATGCCAAGACAGAGGATGGTGTGTATCCTTGTATCATCTCACAGAGAAACCTTGACAAATACGGCCTTGTCGTTGGAGAGGTATTCAGCATAGATACCGGACTCAGCGATGCCGTTGACTCACAGGGCAATCCTATGAAGTATCAGATCGTAGGTGTATTTGAGGAGAAGGATTACTCAGACAGCTTCTGGTATGACCAGCTTGCAGATCTCGACAGCGAGGTATATGTGAAGAAGGATGACTTCAACGACATGATAGGCAAGTACGGCTTCCTCACAATATACTACGTGGATCACGTCATGCTTGACTACTCACAGATAACACACAAGAATGCCATGGACACGCTGTATTATCTCCAGTCATTTGAGAAGTCAGATAAATATTTTGAGCAGAATTTCAGCAGTGTGCTCATAGATTATAAAGGCGATGCAAGAACCATCGGTATAATCATATGGGTTCTGGAGCTCCCAATACTGGTTCTGCTTCTGGCATTCATTTACATGGTATCAAGTCAGATACTTGAGATGGAGGATGGAGAGATCGCCATGCTCAAGAGCCGTGGTACCAGCACGAAGCAGGTTCTCGGAATATACCTTGGACAGTCGGCAATACTGTCGGCGATAGCCATAGTGATAGGAATCCCTATAGGATATCTTCTGTGTAAGCTTGCAGCAAGCACGGATTCGTTCCTGCAGTTTGGATTTAAGGATACACATTTCTATGGAGTAGATCCGTGGATGATAGTATACAGTCTGGCTGCCGCTGTTATAGCTATATTATTTGTGACACTTCCGGTGTTCAAATACGCCAAGAACTCCATAGTGGAGCAGAAGAGCAGAACAGGAAAGGTAAATTACAAGCCATTCTGGGAGAAGTTCTTTGTGGACGTCATCCTTGTGACACTTTCAATATACCTCCTGTACAATTACAACAAGCAGAAATCGACGATAGCACTCGATATACTTGCGGGTTCAAGACCTGATCCGGTCATCTTCCTGAACTCCTCACTCTTTATATTTGCAGTGGGACTTCTGGTGCTCAGACTCATCAAATACCTGATAAGACTGATATACAGGATCGGAAGAAAGAGATGGTCACCGGCTGTGTACGCATCATTCCTGCAGATCACACGTACGGTCAAGAAGCAGGGATTCATATCAGTGTTCCTTGTAATGACAATAGCCATGGGTATGTTCAACTCGAACATGGCAAGAACCATAAATAAGAACAAGACACAGCGAATAGATTACAATCTGGGAACGGATCTTGTGGTACAGGAGCAGTGGACCAGAGGAACATACATAGACAAAGACAAGAAGACCCACTGGTATTACACAGAGCAGGATTTTGAGAGATTTACAAAGCTCGAGGACAGCCTGTGTGACAAGGTGACAAGAGTCATATACGACGACAATGCCGTCATAAAAGCGGGCGGCGAGGAGTTGGCGGGCAGCGTACTCATGGGTATCAACACCAAGGAGTTCGGTGAGACGGCCAGACTGCAGAGCGGACTCAACAAGGAGCACTGGTACAATTACCTGAATGATCTTGCAACAGTGTCGAATGGAGTCATCATTTCATCAAACCTTGCAAAGAAGTACAATATAAAGGTTGGAGATTCAATAAACTATGCGAGATACAGTCCTATTGCAAGCAAGGAGAAGGAGGAGATCGCATCTCCTAGCGGAACGGTATGTGCCATAGTGGATGCATTCCCGGGATTCCAACAGTATGTGTATGAGAAGGATTCCGAGGGAGAGATGCAGGAGGTGGAGAGATACCTCGTAGTTGCCAACTATGCATATGTTGTTGGTGCATTCAGTCAGACACCATACCAGGTATGGATGCATCTCAAGGATGGTGTGGACTACAAGGATGTACTTCAGGCACTCAGTGATGAGGATGTCAATATAGTGCAGTATGAGAGTGTGGATAAGGATGTGTCAGAGATGCAGGAGTCACCTCTGGTGCTCATAACAAATGGTCTGTTCTCACTGTCATTTATCATAGCGATCATACTTTGTACGGTGGGATTCCTGATATACTGGATAACATCCATCAAACAGAGAGAACTTCTGTTTGGTATCTACAGAGCTATGGGTATGAGCATGCGTGAGATCAACAAGATGCTCATAAATGAGCAGATATTCAGCTCGGTACTTGCCAGTCTGGCGGGATACGGAGTCGGTGCTGCGGCTACGGTGCTTTTCGTCAAGCTGGTTGCCGTGGTTTATCTGCCGGAATCACACAACATAGCGATATCGATAGCTGTGGATCCTTACGACATCATAAAGCTCACAGCGGTTGTTGTATTTATGTTTGTTGTATGTTTCGTAGTCATAAGAACTATATTGAAGAAGATGAATATAACACAGGCATTAAAGCTGGGGGAGGATTAATCTATGGATGAAATTATGATAGAGGCACATGGAATCAAACGCTGTTTCAGACTTGGAAGCGGAGAAGATTTCTATGCACTCAAGGGAATAGATATAACAGTCCCGGCTGGAAAGCTCACTATACTCAAAGGTCGTTCAGGATCGGGTAAGACGACACTGCTCAATATCCTGAGCGCGCTGGATGAGCCTACTGAGGGCGAAGTGATAGTCGGCGGCCACGTGTACAGCGAGATGAACGAGAAGGAAAAGGAGAAGCTGAGAAGATACAATATAGGATTTGTATTCCAGTCGGTTGCCCTGATCCCGATTATGAGTGCGTATGAGAACGTCGATTTCGGACTCAGACTTGCGGAATATGAGGGCAACAGGGATGCTCGTATAAAAGAGGTACTCGATCTGGTGGGACTGTCATCCAGAATGACGCATTTCCCAAATCAGATGTCAGGTGGTGAGCAGCAGAGAGTTGCCATAGCCAGAGCGGTGGCTCATAAGCCAAAGGTAATATTTGCGGATGAGCCTACAGGAGCCCTTGATACGGCTTCGGGACTTGCAGTCATGAAGCTGTTCCAGGAGCTGGTGTACAAGGAAGGAATAACGATAGTCATGACGACACATGATCCGAAGCTTATGGAGCTCGGTGATGTAGTATATGAGATAGAGGATGGTGAGATAGTTGAGCGATAAGCATTTATTCAGAAAAAAGAAGAACGATGCTGTGGAGCCTGAAACTATAGCACCGGATGTGGAGACACAGGACATGGAGAACACGGATGGCCAGGAGACGCAGGAGTTCGTGTACGGCATGGATCTTCAGGAAGACGAGGGCACTGACAGCGGGAAAGCCGTGGAAGAGGGCCGTGAGGATGGCACAGATAAAGAATCCGGCGGGGAGCGCCTTGGCTCGGAGGAGAATATCATAGAGTGTGACAGCCTTGTCAAGATATACAAGACTGACGATGTGGAGGTCATGGCTCTTCAGGGGCTGGAGCTCAACATCAAATACGGCGAGCTCATGGCGGTCATCGGAAAGTCGGGATCAGGAAAGTCCACACTCCTCAATATGATCGGAGGACTTGAGAGACCTACGGCCGGAAAGCTGTATGTCGACGGCAAGGATCTGTTTGCGATGACGGATAAGGAGCTTGTGGAGTACAGAAAGCACACTGTAGGATTTGTGTGGCAGAAAAACTCCAGAAACCTTCTGCCATATATGACAGCCATAGAGAATGTTCAGGTACCTATGTACTTCGACAAGAGTAACAAGGAAGACAAGTATGCAAGAGCCCATGATCTGCTCTGCAGAGTGGGACTTGAGGACAAGATAAATTCATATCCATCTCAGATGTCAGGTGGTGAGCAGCAGAGAGTTGCCATAGCCATAGCCCTGGCAAATAATCCGAAGATACTTCTTGCGGATGAGCCAACGGGAGCCGTGGACAGCAAGACATCCAACATGATACAGGATCTGTTCAGAAAGCTGAACGAAGAGCTCGGGATAACGATAATCATAGTTACACATGATATAAGCCTTGCAAATAAGGTGGGACGTGTGGTTATGATTGCGGACGGCAAGATTAGCACAGAGAAGATCATGAAGGAATCTTACAAGGACAGAATGAACGAGCTGACGACAGACGGCTTCTCATCTGATGATTCACATGAGGAGTTCTCGATACTCGATAAGGCAAATCGTGTACAGATAAGCCCTGATATGCTGGCGGCTGCCGGAATCGACAGCAATAAGGTCAAGGTTCAGGTTGTTGACGGCAAGGTCATCATCACAAAAGAGTGATAGCAGATGGTGTTGTGTCAGCGGGGAAAATATATTATAATTACTTCAATTAAGTAAGGAAAGGTTGGTATTTTATATGAGAAAAGCGGGTTACAAAAAAGCGGCGGCGCTGCTTTTGGTGACATCACTTGTGGCAGGAACTGCGCTTACAGGATGTGGCAAGAAGAAGGTGGATTACAACATGGGAGACGACGAGAACGGCGGTGGCGGCGGTAAGCTGGCATCAAGACTCGACGTACCAGAGTCATACAATGGCAAGCTTGAGGGCATCAATGCAGATACAGGTCTCACAGATGTATCCATAAATGCCACAGAGATAGAGGTGCCTGACACAGATAAGATGTCAGTGCTTTACTATGAGCTTAACAATGTAGACAATGACTACAAGAAGCGTGTGTGCGAGAATATATTTGACGTGAGCGCAGGTGTATATGTATATAACTGGGATAAGCCGTACAAGGAGGATATACAGAGAGAGATAGATTCACTTCAGTCCATGATGGATCAGGCTACATCGGATGATGATAAGAGCTATTATGAGGATTACATGAAGTCACTTAAGGATCAACTCAAGACAGCGTCTGATACGAGAGAGGGAGCCGGAGACTACAGTGGAGACACATTCATCGGATCTGTAGGGGACAACGAGTTCATGGTAACATTCTATGGAAGTGGCGATGACATGTCCACAGGCGGCGGATTCTCACTGGATTACTATCCATCGGATCAGCTTATACAGTACAGACCTAAGGATGGCGCAACAAGTGTATACTGCTACAGCAGTGAATATTCTGACGAGGAGGCTTCCGCAAACACAGCTTCCATCAGTGCGGCAGATGCTGAGCAGAAGGGAACAGATTTCCTTGCATCATGTGGAATCTCAGATGTCATAGAAACAAGTAATTTTGATCTGCTGTGGGATTACAGCGATGCATCAAACAGCACAGTTGCCGCAGAGAAGAATGGTTACATGGTAACATATAAGCGTTCTGTGGACGGCGTGGCTCCATATACACCTAATGTATACGGCCTTGACACACTCGCAACAAGTGATGAAACGTGGTATGACACCATGGATGAGACATTCCAGCTCGGCATTGATGACAATGGACTTATCTCAGCATATTGCCTTGATTCCTTCAGAGCAACAGGAGACAAGAAGGACAATGTTGATCTTATAAGCTGGGAAGATGCACTCAAGAAGCTTCCAGAGGCTGTAAATAAGTATTACACAGACAACAAGACACAGTACAGCACCATTGAGTTCAACGATGTAAGACTTACATACTACAAGCTCAAGGATGGAGATAAGTACACATACAGCCCTGTATGGGTATTTGCACAGTGCGACAAGATGGAGGATGGAAGCCTCGATAAGGATTATCCAATACAGCTCATCATGTTAGATGCTACCACAGGAGATATGATAGATCTTAAGGATGTCCTGAACCAGCAGACATATGATTCATCTGTAGTTGATTCTGTTATTGACAGTGATTCAGATTTTGATATAAGTGACGACAGCCTCATTGATGAGACTGATATAACTGATACTGACGATGCAGACAGCAGTGATGAGTCAAGCGCAGATGCGATTGATATCGGAGATGCTGATATCGACATGGGCGATCAGGATACAACAGAGTAAATAAAACTCAGACATATAGGTTAAAGGAGAAAAACCCTCATAGACTGATAAAGTGGTATAAATATTGGTCTATGAGGATTTTTTATTGTTGACACATACCCCTAGGGGGTATATAATCCGTGGATGAAAAGAGAATTTAACAGCCGTAATGTGCAGATAATAAACAGATGGCATATATGCAGCGTCATTTGAAATGTGAACAGAAATGGCTGATGTACAAGGGATGTGTCAAGATTTCTATGAAAACTTGACATGTAGCCCCAGCCATTTGCCGAAGGCAAATTTTGCATGGCTGGAGTTCAATAAGGATGGAGGAAAGATATATGGAAGAACAGAAGAAATGCTGCTGTCATCATGGCGGAGAGATAAGCGATGTGGAAGCCAGGGTGAGGACAAGGACAGACGAGGAGTATAAGAAGCTTTTCAACAGACTGAACAGGATAGAGGGGCAGATAAGAGGCGTGAAGAGTATGCTGGAAAATGATGCCTATTGCACAGACATCGTGCTCCAAGTGTCGGCGATCAATGCGGCACTCAACAGCTTCAACAGACAGCTCCTTGCTGAACATATCAGGACCTGTGTTGCAGACGATATAAGAAATGGCAAGGATGATACTATAGAGGATCTGGTAAATACGGTTACCAGACTCATGAAATAGATATGTCAGTTATTGGCAAGTGCAGTTACGAACTGACTGATGCTTGATAAAGAAAGGTGAAATATATGGACAAGTACAATGTGACAGGAATGACATGCAGTGCATGCAGTGCAAGAGTCGAGAAGGCCGTATCCAATGTCGGGGGAGTTACCTCGTGTCAAGTGAATCTCCTGACCAACTCCATGATGGTGGATGGAACAGCCGACAGCGGAACTATAGTGGCTGCAGTTGAGAAGGCAGGATACGGTGCGAGTCTGGCGGGTGGAAGATCTGCTGGCGGAAATACTTCACATTCAGGTGGGAAGAGCAGCGGTTCCGGTGAGAGTGAGGCGGACAAAGAATTCGGAAAAATGAAGAAGAGACTGGTGGCATCAGTTATAATTCTTATTCCCCTCATGTATATATCAATGGGCCATATGATGTGGAACTGGCCGCTTCCAAGCTTCTTTGACGGCAATCATGTGGCGATGGGACTCACGCAGATGCTGCTCACCATAATTGTGATGGTGATAAATCAGAGATTCTTTGTGAGTGGATTTAAGGGAGCTATACACGGCTCGCCAAATATGGATACACTTGTTGCCATGGGCTCAGGTGCCTCATTCATATACAGCGTGTACGTGCTCTATGCCATGACAGCGGCGCAGACAGCAGGTGACGGTGAGCGTGTCATGACGCTCATGCATGATTTTTATTTTGAATCTGCGGCCATGATACTGGCGCTTATAACAGTCGGCAAGACGCTTGAAGCATATTCAAAGGGAAGAACCACGGACGCACTCAAAGGTCTGATGGATCTTGCCCCGAAGACAGCCGTTCTCATCAGGGATGGTGAGGAGGTCACCGTGGATATAGACGAAGTTGCGGTTGGAGATATATTTGCCGTTAGACCGGGTGAGAGCGTTCCTGTGGACGGAGTAGTCCTTGAGGGGGATTCCGCCGTGGACGAGTCAGCTCTCTCGGGTGAGAGCATACCTGTGGACAAAACTGCAGGAAGCCGTGTGTCTGCGGCGACGATCAACCAGTCGGGTTATCTGAAATGCCGTGCTACACAGGTAGGTGCGGATACCACACTGTCCAAGATAATAGATATGGTAAGTGATGCGGCGGCTACCAAAGCTCCAATAGCAAAGCTTGCTGATAAGGTTTCGGGAGTGTTTGTACCTGTTGTCATACTGATAGCATTTATCACGATGATAGTGTGGATAATAGTGGGCAAGGATGCCGGTTATGTGTTGGCGAGAGGAATATCGGTACTTGTTATAAGCTGCCCATGTGCCCTTGGGCTTGCCACACCTGTTGCGATCATGGTGGGAAATGGAATAGGTGCCAAGCACGGAATACTGTTCAAGACTGCGACTGCTCTTGAGGAGACAGGAAAGAGCAGCATAGTGGTCATGGACAAGACCGGAACGATCACAAAGGGAGAGCCTGTAGTGACGGATATACTGGCAGCCGAGAATGTCAGTGGTGACGAGCTGATGCAGAAGGCTGCGGCTCTGGAGAAGCTGTCAGAGCATCCTCTGGCAAGAGCTGTGGTTGGATACTACAGTGAGAATTACCAGACAGGTGATGCACAGAAGGATAAAAATTATGAGGTATCCGATTTCAAGGCTGTTGCGGGCAACGGTCTGATGGGAAGTTTGAACGGCAGAAAGATCATCGGCGGAAATATGGATTATATAAAGGGATATGCAGATGTACCTGAGACGATGAAGGACAGTGCGGAGAAGGTATCACAGCAGGGAAAGACACCTATGTTCTTTGCCGAGGAGGCTGACGGAGATTACAGAGTCCTCGGAATAATAGGCGTGGCGGATACTGTGAAGGAGGACAGCGCTGAGGCCATATGCCAGCTTCAGTCGATGGGACTTTCAGTAGTTATGTTAACCGGTGATAATGAGAGAACCGCCAAAGCCATAGGAGAGCAGGTCGGCGTAGACAGAGTAATAGCGGGCGTGCGTCCGGACGGCAAGGAGAGCGTTGTGCGAGATCTCATGCAGAAGGGGCATGTGATCATGGTTGGTGATGGAATAAATGATGCCCCTGCACTCACAAGGGCAAATATAGGAATAGCCATAGGTGCAGGCACGGATATAGCCATAGATGCTGCGGATGTTGTTCTCATGAAGAGTGAGCTCACAGATGTTCCGGCGGCCATAAGACTCAGCAGGGCAACAGTTAAGAACATAAAAGAGAATCTTTTCTGGGCATTTATATATAATATAATTGGAATACCACTTGCCGCCGGCGTGTGGATCCCGATATTTGGCTGGACGCTCAATCCTATGTTCGGAGCGTTTGCCATGAGCCTGTCAAGTTTTTGTGTTGTTACAAATGCGTTGAGGTTGAATTTGACAGACATTTATGATAAAAATAAAAGATATAGAATCAAGGAGGACAAAGTTATGACAAAGACAATGAAGATCGAAGGTATGATGTGTGGACATTGTGAAGCCAGAGTCAAGAAGAGTCTTGAGGCCCTTGACCAGGTGCAGGAGGCTGTAGTCAGCCATGAGACAGGAACAGCGGTTGTCACTCTCAAGGCAGACGTTGATGACAGCGTGCTCAAGAAGACAGTAGAGGATCAGGATTATAAGGTGACATCAATTCAGTAAAGGCAGGAAATATATGAAGAAGATACTGAACAGATTGCTAAGCAGAATGGTAATAACGTGCTTTCTTGTGGTCGTCCAGTTGGCGATCATGATACTGGGGGTTGTTTTTCTTCAGGACAGATATATCTATATATCGGGTGCTCTCAAGCTGCTCAGCGTAATAGTTGTAATGTATCTTATAACAAAGGATACTAACCCTATGGTAAAGATGGCATGGATGGTGCCGATACTCATATTCCCGGTGCTGGGAGGTCTCATGTATGTGCTCTATGGACATGTGCTGATACCTAAAAAACTCAGAAAGAATTTTCTGCGGGTTCTCCAGCAGGAGGTATATGAGAACGTCAAGGGGGACAACTGGGTCCCAGCGGAGAATTTAAAGTCGGAGCCTACATACAGGATATGTAATTATATGGAGAATGTGGCTGAGGCGCCTCTGTACAAGCATACCAGTGTAAAGTATTATGCCATAGGCGATGATGTGATGGATGATCTCATCAGAGACCTGGAGAGTGCGGAGAAGTATATATTCATGGAATATTTCATCGTGGACAAGGGTTATATGTGGGATACCATACTTGAGATATTGAAGCGCAAGGCTGCGGAGGGACTTGATGTCAGGTTCATGTATGATGACATCGGATCTGTGTTCAATGTGCCGAAGTATTACTGGAAGGAACTTGAATCCTACGGTATCAAATGTATGGCGTTCAATCAGGTGGTTCCATTCTTTGCCACTATCTTCAATAACAGGGATCACAGGAAGATCACTGTTATTGATGGCAAGATAGCTCACACCGGCGGTTACAACATGGCTGACGAGTATATCAACAAGATAGAGAAGTACGGCAAATGGAAGGACAGTGGAGTGAGACTTGAGGGCGAGGGCGCCTGGAGCTTCACTGTTATGTTCCTTCAGATGTGGAACAGCTTCAGATATTCAGAGGGAAGCTACAACAACTATAGACCGGCGGAAATCGACTATAGTGGCGTAAGTGACGGATATGTTCAGCCGTACAAGTCCAGTCCTCTGAGCGGAGAGAATGTGGGTGAGAATCTGTACATGCAGATGATAAATGATGCACAGGAGTACATTTATATATTTACCCCATATCTTATCGTGTGTAACGAGCTCATGATGGCACTGAAGCTGGCAGCCAAGAGGGGCGTGGATGTGCGTATTGTTACGCCGGCCATCCCGGACAAGAAATATATATACAAGATGACCCAGTTTAGCTACAAGGAGCTGCTTCTGGCGGGTGTGAAGATATATCAGTACACGCCTGGATTTATACATTCAAAGACTTTGCTCATGGATGGCAAGCTTGCATCTGTGGGATCCATCAATCTGGATAACAGGAGCTTCTATCACCACTTTGAGTGTGGAACTCTTCTGTATGACTGCAAGGCCATAGAAGATGTGAAGAAGGATATGATGGATACATTTGCCGAGTCGGAGGAGATAGATATTCCGTGGTGCAGAAATAACATAAGCAGGGTGAATATACTTGGTGCGATACTCAGATTATTGTCACCGCTTTTATAAAAGGAGTATAGCCGTATGGGCAGAAAAGACAACATTGCAGGAGACGGCAGGCGGGAACTTCAGAACGGAATAACCACATTATTTCTTATATATATGGGGGCTGCATATCCCCTGATAATGCATGACAAATATTTTGATATAACAGTAACCAAGTACAGGGCGTTCTATATTGCGCTGTGCATATATGCGGTGCTCATGGTGCTGGCGGTGCTGGTGGATGTGCTGGGACGGAATGTCAGCACAGGGCATGGGTCGCAGAGCTCAGGCGGGAATGTAGATGCTTCAGCAGGGGCGGCACATGGCAGCAGGTTTATTGGACGCCTGAGACATTTTATGGATATGCATAATATCATGACCATGGATATATTCATGGCAGGATTTGTTCTGGCAAATGTTCTGGCATTCTTTATGTCAGGGAATAAGGTAGCAGCATATACAGGCGAGGAGGGCAGAAGGTGCGGACTTCAGTTCGTGCTGCTGGCCTTTTTCCTGTATGTGTGTATGGCGAGATATTGCAGGATAAGGCGGTATGTGGTGGTCATATTCATGCTTGCGGGCTCATTTGTGGGAATTGTCGGCATATGCCAGTTCATGGGATATGATTTCCTTGGACTCAGGGAAGGGCTGATGCAGAGCATAAGAAATGTATACATATCCACATTTGGCAATATCGATATATTTGCAAGCTTCCTGTGCGTGCTGGTTCCGATGGCAGCCGGGGCGTATATCAGCTCGGAGGGAAAAGAGAGCATAGTGATACGGATAACAGCAGTCATCGCTGTGCTCACAGGAACAGGAGCGGTGATCATATCCAATGCAAACCTTGCATATGCAGGCGTGGGTGGTGCTATGATTGTGGCGTGGATATGGGCGTCATACCGAGGAAAGATAAAAGAATTTGCGGATGTATGCCTGGTCATGGCGTGCGGAGTCCTGGCGATCAGTATTATGCTGGGACAGACGGACAGTGGATATTCGGAGCTTGACGGACTGAGCTGCTTTGTGAGTGACAGCCGGATGGTGTGGATAGTGTTCGTGGTCGTTCTCGTTGTATGGGCGGCCATAAGGCTGGCTTCAAAGTGGACTGTGAAGTTCCGCGGAAAGGCAGCTCTTGCTGTATCGGTTGGCGTATCACTTGCAGGCATCGTGGCTGTTGTTATATATGTGGCGCACAACCACATGGGTATATTTTCATTTGAAGATTCCTGGGGAAATTACAGGGGCTTTGTGTGGAGGAGACTCATGGAGGCGTACAGGGATTTCAGTGTTCCACAGAGGTTGTTCGGTTATGGAAATGAATCAGTGAAGGCGATCATGACCGACAGGTACTATGACGATATGATGAATACGGTGGGTGTTATATATGATAATGCTCACAATGAGTATCTGCAGTATCTGATAACCACAGGAATATTCGGTGCAGTGAGTTACGTAGGACTGTTGGTTACCACGGTGGCTGCTTTAGTTAGGACTGCGGTATCAGAAGCTGCGATGAATGAGAATGAAAACGCAAGCGGACAATCTGCAGGAAAAAGATCGAAGGAGAAGAAGACCTCGAGAGATTCAAGAACTGTAAGAGGTTCAAAGACAGGGACTGGCTTGGAGGGCCTGCTTGGATATGCTGAGGATGAGGGCAGTATGATAGCTGTTCTGCTCGGGATAACCGGGTATGCTGTTCAGGCATTTGTCAATCTGAACCAGTCGCTCACAACGCCATACATATTCCTGCTCATAGCAATGGCAGGAGGTCTGTGCCGGAGAGATATATGTCAATTTGCAGATGGCGGCAGAAAATGACGTGTGAAATATGATTTATAAGAAAATAATACAGGGAATTGTGTGTATATACTTGCCACAGTGCATAGCAAAATGTTATAATATTTGCCTGTGTGGTGCTAGTGAACCGCACATTGAATAAATAAATACAGGAGGTCTAGAGGGACATGCAGATTTATGACGAGCTTGTAGCCAGAGGGCTTATAGCGCAGACAACAGATGAAGATGAAATTAGAGATTTAGTAAATAATGGTAAGGCAGTATTCTATATTGGCTTTGATCCGACTGCTGACAGCCTGCATGTAGGCCACTTCATGGCGCTCTGTCTGATGAAGAGACTTCAGATGGCAGGCAACAAGCCTATCGCGCTGATAGGTGGAGGTACAGCCATGATCGGTGATCCATCAGGCCGTACAGATATGAGACAGATGATGACAAAGGAGACTATCCAGCACAACGTTGACTGCTTCAAGAAGCAGATGAGCAAGTTCATAGACTTCTCAGAGGACAAGGCGCTTCTCGTCAACAACGCAGACTGGCTTCTCGACCTGAACTATGTAGATGTTCTCCGCGATGTTGGAGCATGCTTCTCAGTCAACAACATGCTTCGTGCAGAGTGCTACAAGCAGCGTATGGAGAAGGGACTCAGCTTCCTTGAGTTTAACTACATGATCATGCAGAGTTACGACTTTTACGCACTGTACCAGAAGTACGGCTGCAACATGCAGTTCGGCGGCGATGATCAGTGGAGCAATATGCTTGGTGGTACAGAGCTCATCAGAAGAAAGCTTGGCAAGGATGCATACGCCATGACCATCACACTTCTCCTCAACTCAGAGGGCAAGAAGATGGGTAAGACACAGAAGGGTGCTGTATGGCTTGATCCTAACAAGACATCACCATTTGAGTTCTACCAGTACTGGAGAAATGTGGCAGATGCAGATGTTCTGAAGTGCATCCGTATGCTCACATTCCTTCCACTTGAGGAGATAGATAAGATGGATAGCTGGGAGGGCAGCCAGCTCAACCAGGCAAAGGAGATCCTTGCATACGAGCTTACAAAGCTTGTACACGGCGAGGAGGAGGCTGTGAAGGCTCAGGAGAGTGCAAGAGCACTGTTCTCCAAGGGTGTTGCAGCAGACATGCCATCAGTAACACTCACAGCAGATGACTTCAAGGACGGCGCCATCGATATCGTGTCAGTTCTCGTTAAGTCAGGTCTTGTTACATCACGTAACGAGGGCAGACGTGCCGTAGAGCAGGGCGGTGTTGCTGTGGACGGCGAGAAGATCACAGATGTCCAGACTACAATTCCAGAGGAGAAGTTCGATGGCGAGGGCGTTGTTGTGAGACGTGGTAAGAAGAACTTTAGGAAGGTTAGTAAGTAAGAGTCGTTGATGCTTTGAGTGATATCAAGGCGAACGGCCAGTGGTTATTCAAAAAGGGAAGCGATGAGCTTCCCTTTTTATGTACTACAGAAGGGGATTAGAACTTGATGAATGACAAAACGGCAGATTCAAATAAAAGACGTTTGGCAGTCGCAGCCATCTCGGCTGTGGCACTCATAATACTTGTACAATTTGTGGATTCCTATTGCACTGAGATGTTCGGCAAGACGCAGTCACTTTCTGTTAGGACATTTCTCATGGATCCGCGTGGGATGAGTTCTGAAGCGGCGGTTGCATATATGAGCAGAGGCATGCTGCCATTTTATCTTATCGGAGCGCTCACGCCATTTATCAGGTCATATACGGATATCATAGGCAGGAAGATGATGATGATCATAAATGTGGCGCTTCTGGCTGTTGGAAGTGCAGTATGCCTGCTGGCAAACAATCTGTGGATATACCTGCTTGGCAATGGAATTCTCATACTGGGATATTCGCTGGACATACATCTGATATACATAGTCGATGCGGTAGATAGAAAACATCGAGGAACTGTCAGAGGAATCTGTGGTGGAGTGTCCATGGCAGCAGCCATGTGTATACCTCTGCTCAGGTCATTGTACGTGGATGGCGGCGGACATAATTGGCAGATTCTTTACGCTGTTGGAATTGTTGGCGGATTAATAGGTCTGGTACTGGTTATGTTGTACAGATTCCCGAATATAACTGGTTCTAAAGCTGCACCGAGTGTTGGCGGATCGGCAAACAGGAGTGAGGGAAAATCTGTGGACAGTACAGAATGTAGCACAGATGATGGACATATACATTTTATAAAAACATTCAAAGATATATGCAGAGATCATGCAACCAGAAATCTTCTCATAAGCATAAGCGTGGTGGGGCTGGCGACAGCAGGCATAACATATTACAATGAACCTTTGTGTGCCTTCTCAGGTATGGGAGAGGGCAATGTGAATACAGTGTTGCTCATACAGCCCATAGCATCATTGGCTATAAATGTTCTGACAGGAATACTTGCAGACAAAATGGAACGGAGATATGTGGTGCAGATGGGAATAGCGCTTAGCCTCATATCAGGTATGGCATTTACACTTGGAGTAGGGCATGGAGTTTCATCGGTGTTGCTGGGAATACTCTGGGGCTGCATGAATGGATTTTACTTTTCTGCGGAAGAACTGATAAATCTTATGGTCATGGAAAGTGTAGATATATCGGTCAGAGGAAGGGCGTCAGCTATGTCCACACTGTCATATGGAATAGGAGATCAGCTGGGGATATTTGCAATAAGTCTGGTTGTGGGAGCCCTTGGCATGAGATGGGCAAAATTGGTATTTCTCGTGTCGCCTCTTGTCATAGCAATGGTGGTTCTGAGAAGAAAAGAAATAGAAAAGAGAAGGAAACACGCTTAGTTGTTCAGCGTGTTTCCTTATTTTTATGTTCAACATTCAGCTTGCGGATGCTGGATTTGATCTTTCTGTATTTGAATAGTGGATACATTGCAAATGTCCACAGGGCATACACTGCGACAAGAATGGGCAGGCCTATCAGATTGCGGAGATTATTTGAGTGCCATACCGCCATGCTCAGGTATGCGACGAATATGCACAGCGCAACATCTGTGATGAGATGCAGCTTCTGATTCACGATATACATAGGATGATAACGGTCGTCAGGTGGCTGGATGTCCGATGTGGACAGGCTCTGTTCAAATTGACACAAATTGTAGTTATATATTCCTCTGGCAATCGCAAGCTCAGATATGCTGCCTGCGTACAGGTTGTGTCGGAACAGTGTTGTTACTTCATAATTATCAGAGTCAGGATTGCCGGCGTAGAATGAGAATTCGGCCATTTTCTGATAATGGGATCTCGCACGGAGAAGTATAAGTATGTTCAGAACACCGTTCAGCAAAATAAGGATCATTGTGACGGAATAGAGCATGGAAGCATTTGGCATTCTGAAATACTCCAGGTCAGGATTCACAAGCTGAAGGATCTCGGCGATCACACCTATGGATGAAAGAGTGACAATGAAAGCGGTTAGAGTAGCCCAACTGTATTTGGACGAATCCGCTACCTGATCATATATATGCCGGATGCAATCCTCACTGTAGTTTGTGAGCTTGTTGTAGCTGGTGTGTCTGAAAGAGTTCAGTCTGGAATCGTAATCCCATGAGCACATGCGCGCCACTCCGAATCTGGACGCAGGAACATGACCTGGCAGATCCGAGGAGAAGAAAGCATCATACCTTTTGTAGGTAATATGGTCATGAACCATGCTGTCGATAAGTATAACTCCACCAAATGATAAACTGACGAGAGCCACCAGAAGAGGAAAGCTGTTAAATACAAATGACACAACAATATACAGAATACTCATCATACAAAACAAAGTGATGATGACTCGTCTCCCCTGTTGTATATCATTAAAAGATCTCGAACAGTTCTGAAAATGATTATATGTAATGCTATAGGTGTTACTGTTCTCATCAAGCACGGAATGTTCAAGTATCAGGCTTAGCTCCGAATACTTCTTGTGCAATGAGAATGGAATAAATCTCAAAGCTGTCAAAATGATGGATGCACACAGCATGACAATACTGAACAGCGTCCCCTTTGTGCTTGTCGCCTCATAGGAACTGATCCAGGTAGAAGAGAAGATGGTTGCAAGCATCTGTACAGAGTAAAGGACTATCAGTGTATATGTTGCAAATGCCTGTAGCTTGTCAACCCTCCTGGCATCATTCATTAGCTTCTGAAAATGTGGGTTGTTCAGATCGGTCACGGGATGTGCAACCTTAGGCTCCTTGATATTTCTTGTTATTGCAACCTCCGATGCATATGCAGGGAAATTCACATCATCAAAAAGCGCATACAAAAGGATCGTAGCAAGATATTCTGATGGTGAGGTGCATTTGAACAAAGAGCAATAATGTGTAAGCTGGTTGTCTGTTGAGAGGACGTTACTCAGATATGACTGCAGTGAAACTATAAAATCAGAGTCCAGTGCACCTCTGGTCTCTATAAGATTGTCAAGATGAGCGCACAGCTTGTCGTAATCTATCGCATTCAGCAGAGCTCTTATAGGAAGAGGCTGCTCGTTTCCAGAAAAGTTCTTATTTGCCATGTTGGAAAAGAAAACACTCAGCTTGGTGCCTGTAGGATAGCTCTCGTCAGGATGGATGAGATAGTACAGAGGTTTCTGTGCTGAATCGGCATCCTTCTTAAGTCGTTCTATATCCGCATCTTTGAAGACGGAAAATGACATTATTTTGTCAATATCGTCATATTGATTGGGATTCTGTGAAAAGAATAATTGGCTGAAAGTATGTTTGTTGGAGTATGAAGACGTCTGTGGAACAATGGGAATGTTAAGCCCCAGATGCTCTGTGAAAAGCTCCTCCAGAGAGCATATGTGTTCCGCCGGTCTGGTACGATATTTCATCTTTTGTTTCCCCCTCATGGAAATGAAATAGGTTGGTTTAGTAAATATATGTACTAAGCACTATATGAATATATAACAAAAAATGAGCTATTTCAACATAACAAAGGATATATTTCAATAAAATAGAATAATGAATTCTCAATAAAGAAAATAGGCAATGAAACGTGCAATATAGACAATGGTATGTCTGGAGTACGGATTACATTGCCTGAAAGTCATATTACTTCAGACTCTATAATATCAGGTAATAATTGATAAAGATCATTTATTTCTTTAAATTGATATGCAATGAGGCGGAGAACCGCATAGATAAATGAGGGGGAGAGAATTCAATATGACAATAGGCGTATGCGATGTAAATCCAGACGAGACGCAGAGAACAGTATATTTCCTGCGCTCTCAAATTAAAAACAACATTATTGATAACGAAAATGTGAGATTTGTTTCATATAACCTTGATTCAGTAATGCTGGATATCGACTATCAGAAGTTCGACTGTGACATCTTTATAACGGAGCTTCTGTATCCAAATGGCAAGAATGGTGTAAAACTGGCAAAAAGGATCAATGCCGTAGCCCCATCTTGCAAGATTCTTTTTTATGCAAACAAAATCCCTGAAGAACTGGACATATACGAGGCGAATCATGTGAATTGTATGCTTAAAGGCAGGCATGATGCAAGACTTGTGACATTCATGAATGATCTTGTGGAGAAGATGAGCAATGATGACAAGAAGCAATTCATCAAAATCCGATATGACAGGAACGTAAATATCCTTGATTGCCGCGACATAATGTACATCAAAATAGAGAACAGAGTCACGATATATTACACAAATAAAAAAAATGACCAGCGTGATGGCAAATATTACGAATACAGACCTCTCAGCGAGATCATGAAAGACCTCCCAGATAATTTTGTGAGATGCTCAGCCGCTGCGGTGGTTAACAGGGACTATATCAGTAATTATAATCACCAGACAGTTACGATGGTTGATGGGGAGGAGATAAAGATTGGTAGACGGTATGGAGATGTTAATGCAAATAGAAAGGAGAAAGTAGTTCAATGAAAAAAAGAGAAATAAGAAAGTTTATTGTGATGATTATGGGCATAATACTGCTGGTTTCAGAGGTTCAGTTGTTTAGTGGTGATAATGTATATGCCAGTACAAAAACAAGTAGGTACGAGCAGCTATATGTGCCGTCATATGCGGCAATGAGTGGGAAGATGCTGTATTACGCAGTGGGATCAGGGGCTCAAGGAGGGCGGTTGTATATGTACAATACATCTACAAAACGTCAGAAAAAAATATCTGATTTGCGCTGTACGGATCTGACAATTACAAAAAAAAATATATATTGCACTGTAAATAAATATATTGGTTCCGATGCCCGTAACAGGTATGTATATAGAATGTCAAAGGATGGTAAGAAGACGAAAGTCCTTGCGGAAGGCTATAGCCCTGTTGTTGTCGGAAAGTATATTTATTATATAGGTGTTAAGAAAGGCTCTGCTCCGTGGAATGCAAACGTTAAGGTTGAATATGGCTCTACGGGCATATATAGAATGGATTCCAACGGAAGAAACAAGAAGTGCATTTATCGATTCAGTGGGAAGGTTTCAACAGATAAGCTCATTGCTGGAAAAAATCGGGTCATATTTACTGGAAGTAATTCTGTCACATATGCAATAGGAACAAACGGAAAGATGACTCGCGCGAGTATTTCAACTTCAAAAAACAGAATTAGTACATTTACATGGCTTACAAGTTCAACAATTAATAAACTTCCGATATCAAATAATAAATATGGTTACATATATAAGATACAGGGAGCCGCACTTGTCAGGTGTAAAGGAACAAGTCGTAGAACCATATTTAAAGTCCCTGCACAGTATGTTAGAAATGGTGGAATAAATTATGTAATAGATTGTGGAGATTATCTGTTTGTTGTTTCGGGTTACACATATGCGTTCGTTGTTAGTAAGAGTGGAGCGGGCGTAAAAAATGTTGCAGCAGCTTTGATTGGATATTGATGTTGTTATTACGGAGTTTGCCGAAAAAAACAAAATACAGACATGGCAAAACGACATACAGACATGCAAAAACGTGGAGATATATAGTATATGATATAATTTCACAAGAGATGGAGGGGATTAGAATGATAACATATAAGGTATATTCCGACATAGGAAACAGGGAGAAAAACGAGGATTCCGTTGGAAATTTCCATGTAAATCAGAGAGATATATTTGTATTGGCTGATGGACTCGGCGGTCATGGACGTGGTGAAGTTGCTTCTTCAAAGGCGATAGAAACAGCCAGAGATCTTACACAATTAGTTGGAGACAGTAACGCTGATCTTTTGTCAGATATATTTGAAGAAGCTCAAAAACGAGTAATGAATATTCAAGAGGGTACATTCGCAAATGGCATGAAAACGACTCTTGTTGCGTTAGATATATGTCGCGATCAGATCAAATGGGCCCATATAGGCGATTCACGTCTATATTCTTTTCAAAATTGTAGGTTGGTTGAAAGAACTTTGGATCATAGCGTTCCTCAGATGTTGGTTCTGGCGCGCAAGCTAAAGGAGAAAAAAATCAGAGGGCATGAAGACCGGAATAAATTGCTGAGGGTTATAGGTAGTCCATGGGAGACTAAAAAGTATGATTGTTCTGAGATTATAAATAAAAATGGATTTCAGGCATTTCTTTTGTGTTCAGATGGGTTTTGGGAATTGATAGATGAAAAAGCAATGACTAAGACTTTGAAGAAATCAAACAGTGTTGATGAGTGGTTGGATGCAATGGTTGAGATAGTAAGGCAAAACGGTAAGTGTACGGATATGGATAACAATTCGGCGATTGCCGTTTGGGTTAAGTAGGTAAATATTGTTGGAGGATATATTGAATGCAGAGAAGATGTCTAAATTGTTTTAATTTATTTGACATAGTATATAGCGATAAGGAAGAGAGAGAGGTCTGTCCATACTGTGGATATTGCGAGGGAACACCACCTAAAGAATTATATCATTTATATCCGGGAGTTGGCTTATACAATAACAGGTATGTGATAGGTACATGTATAGGATTTGGCGGATTTGGTATTACATATAAGGCTTGGGATAATGTACTTGAGACGGTTGTGGCTGTAAAAGAGTATTATCCAACTGGTCTTGTGCAAAGGGTTCCAGGAAAGCCACAGGTAATTATTTATACTGGTGAAAGTAAAGAAGAGTATATGCAGGGATTGGAAAGATTCTTGGATGAAGCAAAAAATATGGCGAAATTTGTCGATAATCCAAATATTGTTCATGTTGATGCTTTTTTTGAGGAAAATAATACTGCGTATCTTGTTATGGAATATTTGCCAGGAATGACTTTGAAGAGTTATTTAAAGTCAAAGGGAGGTCGTATAGGCTGTGAAGAGGTTATACCTATAGCTGATGCGGTAATAACAGCTCTCAAGGAGATACATGCTGGCGGAATAATACACAGAGATATCAGTCCTGACAACATAATGTTGTGCAACGATGGGCGGATTAAGCTCCTAGATTTTGGCGCTGCAAGATTTTCAGATGCTGATCAGGAAAGAACCAGATCTATTATTTTGAAACCTGGATTTGCTCCACCAGAGCAGTATCAGGCAAAAAGTAAGCAGGGACCATGGACAGATATATATGCGTTATGTGCAACTGTATATCGCGCAATAACAGGAGTATTACCGGACGAATCTGTTAATAGAGTTATAGAGGATACAGTACAATCTCCAATTCAGATATACAGTGATATTCCTGAAAGAATAAGTAATACTGTTATGAAGGGAATGTCAATATATCCTGAAATACGATTTTCAAATGTAGACGAATTAAAAAAGGCTCTTGATGGAGAAAAGAAAGTTATGGAGCCAAAGAAAGAACTTCGTGTACGCAGAATGAAGCGAACGATAACAGTAGGAATTGCACTTCTTATCGTCGTGTCAATGTCACTTTATGTGTACAACATGTATAAAAATAAAAAAGCTGATGTGGTTATGAATTCTGCTGATATATCGATCTGGATTGCAGTGGATGATCAAATGAATGAAGATGGCGCAAAGGCAATGATGGATAGTGGAATAGAAGCATTCACAAGTAGTCAAGAGAAGGTAAATGTTAATTATAAATTTATACCAGAAGATCAATATGGCAGTGAATTATTAAAAGCATACGAGAATGGAGAGATGCCTACAATATTCCAGGCTCAATATGCAACAAAAGAGATTATGGAGGATGCGGCCAGCGTAGATAAAGTTTATGAATATATGGAAAAGTCGGGATCTGACGATTGCTATCTGTTAGAAAATTATAAAAATTCTATTGAAGAAAGCAAAAAAATTCCATTAAGCTTTGAGGCACCTATAGTATATGTAAAAAGAAGCTCAGAAGTTAAGAATATAGATAATCTGACTATAAGCGACTACAAGCAGATAGAAAGCATGAGTGATGATAGTTTCTATATATCAGAATCTGCGGAAGATATGCTTCTGAGTTCGCTGAATAGTGATGAGAATAGTCAGAATATTGATGATAAAAGAAAAAAAGAATGGAAAAAATTAGGTGGAAGTGAAATATATAAGCAGTTTTTATCTGACGATAAATTATTATATTATTTCGGTTCAACGGAGGACTATAAATTTGTAAATGACAGTTGGGCTGGAAGATATAAGATCGTGAAGATAGAAAGTGATTCAGTTTATGTAGAACCAACTAATGAATTGTCGATAAGTGGAACAACCAGTGATGATGAGAGCAGAGCGGCTTCTTTGTTAATAAGCTATATGTTAAAACAGGGAGCTCAGGAAGCGTTGTTCTTAGGAACATCTTATAGCGATAATGGTGTGGATAAATTGCAGAAAATTGAAGGATTACCAGTTAATAAATCTGCGTTGAAGTCATATACGGATACTAATACTGAATTACAGATTATAGATTCTTACACAGATAACATGAAGATAAAACAGCAGTAAAGTGGGAAGGAGAATATACAGATGCCTGAAAGAATATGTATGGGATGTATGGAAAAATACAATGACAAATACAGTATATGTCCGTATTGCGGTTATAATTCCGAATCTTCAGCTCAGGAGCCATATCATTTAACTCCAGGAACTGTTATTGGAGGAAAATATATTGTTGGTAAAGCAATAGGGTATGGAGGATTTTCTGTAACATATATAGGCTATGATTACAGTATTGATAAAAAGGTAGCGATAAAAGAGTATATGCCTTCTGAGTTTGCAACAAGATCTCCAGGATCTTCACAGGTTGTAATTTTCACAGGTGATAGAGAAGAACAATTCCGTGGAGGAATAGAAAAATTTGTTGATGAAGCAAAACGATTGGCAAAATTTCGTGGAACTCCGGGAGTAACAGATGTTTATGACGTGTTGGTAGAGAATAATACTGCATATATAGTGATGGAATTCCTTGAGGGAGAGACACTCAAAGAGTATCTGGAAAAAAACGGAAAGATTTCACCTGATGAAGCGATAGAAATGATGCTTCCTATAATAAGAACGTTAAAGACGGTAAATGCTCAGGGAATCTTACATAGAGATATTGCACCAGATAACATTTTTATGACCAATAATGGTGAAGTAAAACTCATTGATTTTGGCGCTGCAAGACAGGCTACATCTACAAATCATAGCAAGAGTTTATCTGTAATAGTGAAGCCGGGATATGCACCACCAGAGCAATATAGAAGTAGGGGAGATCAGGGTTCCTGGACAGATGTATATGGATGCGGTGCCGTGTTATATAAGATGATAACTGGAGTTACCCCTGAAGATTCGATGGATCGAGATGCGAAGGATTCACTGAAAGATATATCAAAATTTAATATAGATATTACGACTAATCAGGAAAATGCAATTATGAATGCTCTGAATCTGGAGATAGAGGATAGAACACCAGATATGGAGAGATTGGAATATGAGCTTACTACGGATGAAGAAGTTGCAAGAATAAAGGCTAAAAAGAAGAAAATGGATTTTGGACGTTGGCCATTATGGTTAAAGATATCGGTGCCTGCAGCGGCTGTTTTACTATTGACGCTGGGAACTTTATTGGTCACAGGCGTGATAAATTGGAAGATGTTTATACCGGGGGCGACATCTAAAGTCAGGGTGCCTAATGTTGTAAATCAAACGCTCAATGATGCAGAGATAATGATTCAAGAAAAGGATATGCTGATTCAGATAGTTGATCAGGTTGAATCTGATACGATTCCTAAAGGTGCGGTTTTGTCACAAAACATTCCTTATGGTACGGAAGTCAAAGGGGGAATGGTGTTAGAGGTTACAATATCTGGAGGCGTAGGACAGGTGTATATGCCTGATGTTGTTGGTTTATCTAAAGAAAAAGCTGAACAGGAATTGAAGGATCTGGGTTTGTTTGTAAAAACAGATACGGCTGAGAGCGAAATAAAGAAGGAATATATTTGCGCACAGCAGTACAAGTATGGCGAGGCTGTAGATAAAGGTTCAGAGGTTAACCTTACGGTGTCATTGGGTAAAAAAGAGTATGACAATTCGAAGAAAACAGAAGTGCCGAATGTTGTAGGTGAAAAATGGGATGATGCAAGAAAAATGGCATCTGATAAAAGAATATACATATATAAATCAGATATAAAGAACAGTGATACTGTTGAGAAAGATATAGTTATGAAACAGTCTTTGAAAGCTAAGTCAAAGGTGGAAGAAGGTTCTGACTTAGGCGTTGATGTGAGCCTCGGAATAAATACAACGCATGTTCCAGAGGTTGTATATAAGAGCTTTGATGAAGCTTCAAAACTTATGAATGACAGTAAGATAAAAATAGAGGTTACATACCAGAAGAGTGATGTGGTAGCTAAAGATCATGTAATATCCCAGAGCGTTGAGGCGGGAACAGAGGTGAAAGTATGGTCTACAGTATCGCTGTGTATAAGTGAGGGCAGTGATAAGATTGATGCTGCACCTAGATATGAAGATACTGATAAGAAGAATACAACATCAGAGCAAACAAAAACAACAGAGAAGACAACGGAGAAAAAATCAGAGAGTAAGAAGGAAGATAAGAACACTGAGGACAAAAAAACAGAACATGCTACAGAAGAACAGCGCACAGAGAATAAGACAGAAAGAACAACTGAGAATGTAAAACCATCAAAAGATGATTCTATGGTAGATGTGCCTAGTCTGGTTGGAATGTCTTTGCAACAGGCTGAAGCAATGCTGGAAAGTAATGAATTAAGTGTTGGAAGTGTGGAATATAGATCTTCCTCATCATCTAGTACAGGAATAGTTTTGGATCAGGGTATTGGTTCAAATCAGAAGGTAAAAAAAGGAACTCAGATATCATTGATAGTTTGTTCGAATGATACTGTGACAATGTATAGATATAGAGATGTGCAGGATTATGATATAAAAAAGACTAACAGTAACAGCACACCAAGTGGTTATACATATTACAAAACTGAAGAA
>ERZ507028.97-NODE-97-length-33296-cov-5.142926_pt1 | contig 33296 bp, 50 predicted proteins | sample MGYA00512875_ERZ507028 | MGnify/ENA metagenome assembly ERZ507028 | reverse complement strand
GAAAGATCATCGTTATGCTTCTTCTTGCGTCGCGAAGCTCCGCAGGGGAGAGCGCCGTCATATCCACGCCGTCTATCACGACTCTGCCCTCCGTGGGGCGTTCGAGCAGATTTATACAGCGCACAAGCGTGCTTTTGCCGGCGCCGCTCATGCCTATGATGCCGTATATATCGCCGTCCTCTATCGTGAGGTTTATATCGTGCAGTGCGGCAACCCTGCCGCCCGCACCGTCAAAAGTCTTGCTTAAATTTTCAATCCGTATCATTATGTAAATTTTCCTTTTTGAGGATTATTTCTTTATATCATCGAGAGTTGTGTGGCTTTCGGAGTAAATTCCCATCGGCTCTACATGAATGGCGGAAACGGAAACGATATGTGTGCCGTTTTCCTTATTGAAGTTATCGAGGTAAGGTGCATGCTGGAAATAGTTTGCATCGCATTCTCCACTCTCAACTACCGTATTCGGAACGACATAGTCGGAGAGAACCTTGATTTCGAGAGTGATGTTCTTCTCGGCTAGAATTTTCTTTACCTCTCCGAGAATTTCGGCATGAGGTGTGGGAGAAGCGGCAACGCTTATTTTTGCGCCTGCAAGTGCGGCATAGTCGACTGCGGCGTCATAGCCGTCTGTGGGATTGTCAACGGTGCTGACAACATTTCCGCCGAACTTTTCTGTGATGAAGTCCTTTACCTGCTTGCTCTCGAGTGCGGCGATGAGTGCCTTTATTTCGGGCTTGCTTTCATTGCCTTCCTTGACGGCAAGTATATTGGAATATGCGGAATAGGAGCCTTCTATTGCAACGGAATCCTTGGAGGGATTGAGACCTGCGGAGATAGCGTAGTTGGAATTGATGACCGCATAGTCGACATCGCGCAGAACATTGGGGAGCTGAGCCGCTTCTATTTCGCTGAATTTGACATTGTAGGGGTTTTCGGCTATATCCTTTACCGTAGCGGTGATGCCGGCGCCCTCTTTGAGCTTGATGATACCGTTTGCTTCGAGAACCCTGAGAGCTCTTGCTTCGTTTGTCGGGTCGTTGGGGATGGCTATTGTTACGCTTTTCTTTCCGCATGCAGAAAAAGCGAGGAGCGCCGCCGTGAAGAGCGCGAGTACGAGTACGGCTGAAATAATTCTTTTCATTTTAGTGATTCCTTTCGTGTTTGTTTGATTTATGGGGTTTGAATTTTATTTTTGTTATTTTGGGATTATTTCACGGGATATGCCTTTCGGCACATTCGTTTCGAATGAAAATTGGCTTTTGTGAGATTTTTGATAAAATTTTTCATAGCCTGCTCCTTATTAAATAAAAATGACCGGAAAGCTCCGATAAGCTTCCCGGCTTGAAAACAAATTTAATGTCTGCTTTTGCTTTCACTCTGCGAGCTGAGAATTATCGGAAAAAGACGCGGAAAAACTGCACATACGCATGCGCATGCACATCATCATAGACATCATAGCCGTTGTCTTTTTCATGGTGTTTCTCCTTTTTTCCAGAGTGAACTGCCCGAAGGAACAGATTGTGGCTATTTTATCACAGTTTTTTGCGCTTGTCAATAGGCTTGCGAAAATTTATCAGTAAAAATTCGAAAAAAACGAATATTTACGCAGAAACAATGATTTTTCAATAATATGTTTTTAAACATAGCGTTTTCATAATAAATTTTTCTGAAATCCGAGCGTTTTTCTTTTGCGCGCGTGGCTTGCGGAGGAATATAAATGTAAATTTCATCGGAAATTATCATTTTTCACTTGAAAAATGCGCATCATAGTGCTATACTGTATCATGGATAAAAATGGGGCATATTTTGCCCGCCAAAGAAAGGAAAGGTATCTTTTATGAATTACAACAAGAAAACCATTGAAGATATTGATGTTGCAGGCAAAAAAGTGCTTGTGCGCTGCGATTTCAATGTTCCTCAGAAGGATGGCGTCATCACGAGCGACAAGAGAATAGTTGAAGCTCTGCCCACTATCAAATACCTCATGGAGAAGGGTGCTTATGTTATCCTCTGCTCTCATATGGGCAAGCCGCATAACATTTTCACAGAGGGCTTCTCTCTCAATAAGAAGGAAAAGAAGGCTATAGAGGAGCTTCCCGCAGAGGAGCAGGCAGAGGCTAAGGCAAAGGCTCTGAAAAAGGCTCTCGGCGATAAGGAGAAATTCTCCCTTAAGATAGTTGCCGATAAGCTCAATGAATATCTCGGCGGCAAGGTTACATTTGCTTCCGATATCATCGGCGACGATGCGAAGGCTAAAATAGCTGCCATGAAGGCAGGCGAATGTGTTCTCCTCGAGAATGTCCGCTTTGATGCGCGCGAGGAAAAGAACGATCCCGAATTTGCAAAGGAGCTTGCTTCTCTTGCAGAGGTTTATGTAAACGATGCCTTCGGCACAGCTCACCGCGCCCATGCTTCCACAGCAGGCGTTGCGGCTTATCTCCCCGCCGTATGCGGCTATCTTATCCGGAAAGAAATCAGCGTTATGGGCAAGGCTCTCGATAATCCCGAGCGTCCTTTCGTTGCCATTCTCGGCGGTGCAAAGGTTTCCGATAAGCTCAATGTTATCAATAACCTCCTCACAAAGGTTGATACACTCATCATCGGCGGCGGCATGGCATATACCTTCCTCGCCGCAAAGGGCTATGGCGTAGGCAAATCCCTGCTCGATGAATCCAAAATAGATTACTGCCGCGATATGATGGCAAAGGCAGAAAAGGCGGGCGTGAAGCTTCTTCTCCCGATTGATACCGTCATCGCCGCAGATTTCCCGAATCCGATAGATGCTCCGATTTCCGTCAGAACAGTTGATGCAGACAAGATTCCCGCAGATATGGAAGGCATGGATATCGGCGAAAAGACACGCGCACTCTTTGCAGACGCCGTAAAGAACGCTAAGACTGTTGTATGGAACGGACCGATGGGTGTTTTTGAAAATCCCACCCTTGCCGCCGGTACAATAGCAGTGGCACAGGCTCTTGCAGATTCCGATGCTACGACGATAGTCGGCGGCGGCGACAGCGCGGCTGCCTGCGAGCAGCTTGGCTTTGCTTCCAAGATAACTCATATTTCCACAGGCGGCGGTGCAAGCCTTGAATTTCTCGAGGGTCTCGAGCTTCCCGGTATTGCCTGCCTCCAGAATAAATAATCCGCGAAAGGAAGTATAAAATAATGAATAAAGCTAAAAGAAGTGCTGTAATCGCGGGCAACTGGAAAATGAATATGACTCCCGCGGAAACTACCGATTTCATGAAGGCTCTTGCTCCCAAGGTTGCCGATGTAAAGGAAGCAAAGGTTGTTCTTTGCGTTCCGTTTGTTGATATCGCGGCGGCTGTAGAAGCTACAAAGGGCACAAATATCGAGATAGGTGCAGAAAACGTCCATATGGAAGAAAAGGGTGCTTATACAGGCGAAATCTCCGGCAAGATGCTTGCTTCCTGCGGTGTCGGATATGTTATCGTAGGGCACAGCGAGCGCAGACAGTATTTCGGTGAAACCGATGCTACTGTAAACGGCAGAGCAAAAGCAGGGCTTGCAAACGGACTCAAGGTTATCGTTTGCGTAGGCGAAACGCTCACCGAGCGCGAGCAGGGCGTTACTTTTGAGACGGTAGCCCGCCAGACAAAGATTGCTCTTCTCGGTATTTCCGCAGAAGATATGAAGAATATCATCATCGCATATGAGCCTGTATGGGCTATCGGCACAGGCAAGACGGCTACTGCAGAGCAGGCAGAAGAGGTTTGTGCTTATATCCGCAGTGTTGTCGCTTCGCTCTATGGTGCAGAGGTTGCAGAGGCTACCACTGTTCAGTATGGCGGAAGCATGAATGCAAAGAACGCCGCAGAGCTTCTTGCTATGGAAAATATCGACGGCGGACTCATCGGCGGCGCATCGCTCAAGCCCGATGATTTCACGGTAATAGTAAAAGCGGCTGACTGATTTCGGCTGAATAGGAAATAGGATAAAAGATAATATCCTCACACAAAATGTACTGTCCGCACAATTTAGTGCAGTGCAGAATGTGTGAGGATATTTTTATTTATGGGGAATTATTCGGTTATGGGGTCGGGATTGACGCTCCAAGGGAGGTTGCAAGTGGGACCTGTGCAAGGGCTCTCAACCCAAGTGGCGCCATGGCGATGACCAAAAGCAAGGTTAAAATTCTTTTTTTCATATAATCTCCTCCTGAAATTTTTATTCTGATAAAAAAGCGCATAAACCGACCGTGTCGCAGTCCGGCTTATGCGCATACATGAATGATTTTGTTTTGTCCTCTCGAAGACCGGGGGACATACCGTGCCTGAATGTGCCGTAAGCGGGACTGCACATAGGAAAAGCTACGCATAATGTTGCCTCCTGTCATATTGAATGCCAAGCATTTACCATGCCTGCATCTGTATTATACCATATTTTATGCAAAATGACAATAGGAATTTTACACAAAATTATGAACATTCGGCAAATATTTGCGGCAGTCGGCGCGGTTATTCGGAGAGGGATATCGGGCGCGTGTCTGTCGAAAAAGTAATTTCACTGCAAAAAGCAATATATTTATATAGCTTTTTCCTGCGGTGGAAGGCTTTTTGATTGTATTTTAAGATTGAAATTTACTTGAGATATAATCTGTCTTTTTTTCACCGAGACCGGAAAGTACTTCTGCGGGTAACGGTTATTTTCCTCTCCCGCCTTTCTTTAAAAAGCCCCGCGCTTTCAGAATGGGAGTTGCATACATGGCAAACTCATGCTTTGAGAGCTCTTTCCTCATTGCTCAAACCAGAGCTTTACTTTATCTGCATTTGCCTTTGAATCCATGTGAAGCTTGTGCTTTCCGTCGTCGCACCTGAAAACGCAATAGTATTCTGAGCCCATAGCCGTTTTGCTCGATTTCACGGTTACATGATGTATAAAACTTTTGTGCAGATATAGTTTTCCTGCCGCGATAAACCATTCGTCGGATAAAAAAATCATGGCGGAGGGATACAGAGGCTTTGCGTTGCTGTCATCAAATTTGATATTCAGAGATGAGATCTGTTTTTTAAGGAGCGCATTTGCAAAAGTGATACGCAAAAGGAAGGCAAACCAGATAAGCAATCCTACCGCAATCGGAATGGCTGAAGCGACAAGCCCGCGGGCGGAATTGCCCGAGATGAGCGTCGCAAGGAGAAACAGCGCGCTGACTGAAATCGAAAAAATGAAAATAAGTTTTGCCGTTTTTGCGGCGTACAGGCGATTGTATTTTCCGGCTGTCAAAATATCACTCCCTTTCTATATGATATCTTATCATATCGTGGCGGAATTTGCAATATGCGCGGCGATTTTTATCCGACGCACATTATATTAAAACGCAATAAAAAACAAAAAGCCTTGACGGTCAAGGCTTTTGCGCGGCTACCGCGGAAAATCACGACAGCCTGATGAAGAAATATACAAACGATACAACGGTGAACATGGCATGGACACCGAAATTTATAAGGCGATATGTACGCTTTTTAAAAGGGAATATATCGAGATGTTTTTCGAGGATTCCCGCCACGACGAAGAAAAGCACCATCGCCGGCATATATACCATAACGCCGAGATGTGGGCTGCAGCTGAGTATTCCCACTATATAAGGAAATATCCATACAAACGAAAGGATTGCAAGATAAGAGCGGATAACTTTCTTTTCATTGATTTCGATTGGCATATCGTGATTTATCTGCGTCTGCGCGATGAGGTATTCCTTTTGGATTGCTTCATAGGAGCACGAGAGAAGAAGTATGAGACCGTAAATAACACCCATGAGACCCGCAAGAACAAGAAAATGCCATTTCAGCGTGATGATGAATGATATCATGAACATCAGCGCAAAAACGCCCAAAACGATATTCAGGATGATACGAAACGATTTGCCGAGAGTTTTCAGAAATTTTTTCATGGGTCCTCCTTGATGTGTTTATTTGTTTGTTTTTTTTATCTTGACAAGTTTCGTGAAGAAGTAAAACTCCGAGGGTCGCGACTCTCGGAGTTTTGGCCCGCCCTACAGGAATCGAACCTGCAACCGTCAGAATCGGAATCTGATACTCTATCCAATTGAGCTAAGGGCGGATATAATCGGGAGCATAAAAAGTGCAATCAAAAGTGGCATTTTGAGGCACTTGCTACCCCCCCGAGCTTTTTTTGTTTTATTTTGTTATTTTTCTTCTGTCATTTCTTCGATGGCTCTTGCAAGCTGGTCGGGACATGAGGTTCCTTTGCCGCCGCAGTCTGTGCCGCGCAGGCGCTTTACCACATCCTCTGCCTTCATGCCGACGACAAGGGAAGAGATGCCTTTGGTATTGCCGTTGCAACCGCCTGTAAATTTCACTTCTTTTATTATGCCGTCCTCAATGGTGACCTCGATCTGGCGCGAGCATACGCCTTTCGGCTTGTATACGGATGTCTTTGTCATTTGGCTTTCCTTTCCGCTGTTTTCTTTGAAATTTTCATATATATTCTATCAAAAAACGCTCAAAAAAACAATAGCGTAATGCGTTTTTTTAAAAATTTTATATTTTTGTTATAATTGCACAAAAATCGGGCAAAAATTTCTCTGAAATTCTAAAGCAAAATTTTCGGAAAAGTTGCGGAAAAATTGCCGAAAACTATTGACAAATAAGCCTTTTTAATGTAAAATGAAAAAGCTTGATGTGCGATGAAGCGAGAGGTTGCCGCAATTTGCGGGTAATTTTCGCAGAGTATGTCCGAACAAAAACGGGCGAAACAGATTTTTTGGCAGAGCCCGGGACGAGGATATTGCACTGCGTGCAGTGTCAATCCGGCTAAGCGCCCCGCACCGGAATTTTCCGGTTTTAATTTTGAGAGGGTGGAAACACCCGATTGTATGTTCATGAAATCTGAGCGTGTTTTGCTTGCGGAAGCACGCATACCCCCGACAAAATAATCAAGGAGGAAAATCAAGTGGCAGTTAGCGAGAAAATCAGAATCAGACTGAGAAGCTATGACCATACACTGGTTGACGCTGCGGCAGAGAAGATTGTAGACGCTGCGAAGAGAAACGGTGCGACCGTATCCGGTCCCATTCCGCTTCCTACGGAGAAGGAAATAATCACAATCCTGCGCGCCGTTCACAAGTATAAGGACAGCAGAGAGCAGTTTGAAACAAGAACTCACAAGAGACTCATTGATGTGATCAAGCCCTCTCAGAAGGCTATCGAAGCAATCACAAGTCTCGAACTTCCGGCCGGCGTTGAAATCGAAGTTAAGCTCTAATTTCGTTTTCGGCAAAGCAACAGATAACGATATGGGGAAAAATCCTTCCTTATATTATTATGGCTGCTTTTGGTCATGTTGACCCGCTCACAGACGGTCAACCAATAACCTTAAAAGGAGGCAAAGAAAGGTAATGAAAAAGGGTATCATCGGAAAGAAAATCGGTATGACTCAGATTTTCGACGAAGTCGGCAATGTAGTGCCGGTTACTATCATTGAAGCAGGTCCCTGCGTTGTGGCACAGAAGAAAACTGTGGAGCACGACGGCTACAGCAGCGTACAGCTCGGTTTTGAGGATGCACGCGAAAAGAGTCTTAACAAGGCTGAAAAGGGACATTTCGCAAAGGCGGGCGTCGCTATGAAGAAGCATCTGAAGGAATTCAGACTTGACGACGCGGAGAGCATGAATGTAGGCGATATCGTTTCCGCGGATGTATTCGCGGCAGGCGACAGAGTCGATGTTACAGGCATGACAAAGGGTCGCGGCTACAGCGGCGTTGTAAAGAGATGGAACGCTCACATCCTGAAGATGACTCACGGTACAGGTCCTATCCACCGTCAGCCGGGTTCCATGGGTGCGAACTCCTCGCCTTCCAGAATATTCAAGAACAAACACATGGCAGGTCAGTACGGTAACGAGAAGGTTACAATACAGAACCTCGATGTAGTACGCGTAGATGCAGAGAAGAATCTTATCGCAGTCAAGGGCGCCGTTCCCGGTGCACGCGGCGGTATCGTATTCATCCGCAATACCGTTAAAGCTTAAGAAGGAGGAAAATCACGATGGCAAATGTAAAGGTTTATAATATGTCAGGCGCTGAAGTAGGCTCTATGGAGCTTGCCGATTCTGTATTTGCTGTTGAAGTAAACACGGCGGTTCTTCACGCGGCTGTTCGCGCTTACCTCCTTAATCAGAGACAGGGCACACAGTCAACTCTTACAAGAACCGAGGTTTCCGGCGGCGGCAAGAAGCCCTGGAGACAGAAGGGTACAGGCAGAGCAAGACAGGGCTCCACACGCTCTCCCCAGTGGACACACGGCGGCGTAGCGCTCGGACCGAAGCCCAGAAGCTACAGAATCGACCTCAATAAGAAGGTCAAGAGACTTGCTATGAAGAGCGCTCTCTCATCCAAGCTTGCAGGCGGCGAGCTCGTAGTTCTCGACGCTATCACGGCTACGGAATACAAGACCAAGGTAATGGTAAATATGCTTTCCGCTATCGGCGCTACAGGCAAGACGCTCGTAGTCCTCGCCGAGAAGAACGATTTCGTATGCAAGAGCTTTGCAAACATCCCCGGCGTAAAGACAGCTTATACAAACACACTCAACGTATACGATATCCTTAATTGCAACAAGCTCGTTGTAGTTAAGGCTGCGGCAGAAAAAATGATGGAGGTTTATGCGTAATGAAGACAGCACATGATATCATAATCAGACCTGTTATCACAGAATCCAGTCTTTCTGCTACACAGAACCTGAGATATACATTCGAAGTTCTCAGATCCGCCACAAAGCCCGAGATTGCGGCTGCGGTTGAAGAGGCTTTCGGTGTTAAGGTACAGGATGTAAACACAATCAACATGAAAAGAAAGCCCAAAACGCTCGGCGTGCATTCCGGTTACACAAAAGCATGGAAAAAGGCTATTGTTACACTTGCACAGGGCTCTAAGTCCATCGAGTTCTTTGACGGCATGATTTAATGAAGGAGGAGTAACGAATTATGGCTACTATAAAGTATAAACCTACGACTCCTGCGAGAAGAAACATGACAGTTGCTGACTATGCGGAAATCACAAAGTTCAGCCCCGAAAAGAGTCTCGTAGTTATCAAGAAGAAAAATGCCGGCAGAAACAGCTACGGCAGAATCACCGTTCGTCACAAGGGCGGCGGCAACAAGCAGAAGTACAGAATAGTCGATTTCAAGCGTGATTTCACAGAGCAGTCCGCTACTGTTATCGGTATCGAGTATGACCCGAACCGCACCGCTTATATCGCACTGCTTCAGTATGAAGACGGCACAAAGAAGTATATGATCGCTCCCGTAGGTCTTACGGACGGCGACAAGGTTTACTGCGGCGCAGGCGCCGACATCAAACCCGGCAATACACTTCCCGTTGCCAATATCCCCGTAGGTACATTCATCTACAATATCGAGCTTTATCCCGGCAAGGGCGGTCAGCTTGTCCGCAGCGCCGGCAGCGCAGCTCAGCTCATGGCTAAGGAAAACGGCGTGGCTCAGGTCAGACTTCCTTCGGGCGAAGTGAGAATCATTCGTCTCGATTGCAGAGCTACAATCGGTCAGGTTTCCAATATTGACCATGAAAATGTAAAGATAGGTAAAGCCGGCAGAAAGCGCCACATGGGCATCCGTCCCACAGTCCGCGGTTCCGTCATGAACCCCTGCGACCACCCCCACGGCGGTGGTGAAGGCAAGTCACCTATCGGTCGTCCGAACCCTGTTACACCTTGGGGTAAGCCCGCTCTCGGTTATAAGACCAGAGACAAGAAGGCAAGAACAGAGAAGTTCATTGTAAAACACAGAAACGGTAAATAAGGAGGAAGCATAAAATGAGTAGAAGCCTTAAAAAAGGACCTTTCGTTGAAGCAAAGCTCTTTTCCAGAATAGAAGCTATGAATGAGAAGGGTGAAAAGAAGGTACTGAAAACTTGGTCGCGTGCTTCCACGATATTCCCCGAATTTGTAGGACACACAATCGCGGTACACGACGGAAGAAAGCATGTTCCGGTATATGTAACCGAGGATATGGTAGGACACAAGCTCGGCGAATTTGCACCCACGAGAACATTCAAGGGTCATGCCGGAAGCAAGACATCAAACAACGGTAAATAATCTCGCACCAATGCGAAGGGAGGCTAATTATAAATGAAAGAAGCAAGAGCATATCTCAAAGATGCCAGAATATCCCCGCGCAAAGTACAGATTGTACTGGACCTTATCAGAGGTAAGGATGCGGGAATGGCAATGGCAATTCTTAAAAACACTCCTAAGTCTGCGAGTGAATACCTTATTAAGTTACTGAAGAGCGCTATGGCAAATGCCGAGCACAACTTCGGCATGGATACAAGCAAGCTTTATGTAAGCGAGTGCTTCGTATGCCCGGGCAAGACTCTCAAGAGAATAATGCCCAGAGCCAAAGGCAGCGCAGACAGAATCCTGAAGAGAACAAGCCATGTTACGCTTGTCCTCAAGGAAAGAGCATAAGAAGGAGGTTCGCAGATAATGGGTCAGAAAGTTAATCCGCACGGTTTGCGTGTGGGCGTTATTAAGGACTGGGATTCAAGATGGTTCGCACGCGATGAAGTATTCGGCGATACACTTGTTTCCGACTACAACGTCAGAAAATATCTCAAAGAGCAGCTTAAGCTCGCGGGCGTTTCCAGAATAGAAATCGAGAGAACCTGCGGCGATGCAGGCAGAGTAAAGGTTATCATCCACTGCGCTAAACCCGGTATGGTTATCGGTCGCGGCGGTGTTGAAATCGAAAAACTCCGCATAGCTCTCGAAAAGATGACAGGCAAGACTGTTTCCGTTGAGGCTACGGAGGTCAAGAACCCCGATCTCAATGCACAGCTTGTTGCTGAAAGCATCGCAAGCCAGCTCGAAAAGAGAATCGCGTTCCGCCGCGCCATGAAGCAGGCTATCGGCAGAACAATGCGTCTCGGCGCGAAGGGTATCAAAATTACGGTATCCGGTCGTCTCGGCGGCGCAGAAATCGCTCGCAGTGAGCACTATCACGAGGGCACAATTCCGCTTCAGACCATCAGAGCCGATATCGACTACGGTTTCTATGAGGCTAACACCACATACGGAAAGATAGGCGTTAAGGTCTGGATATACAAGGGCGAAGTTCTTGCCGACAGAAAGGCAGACGCGCCTGAGCGTGAGAAGCCCAGATTCCCCAGAAGAAACGACAGGGGCGAAGGCAGAAGAAATGACCGCGGCGGCGATCGTCGTCCCCGCGCTCCCAGACAGCCGAGAGAAGGAGGAGCGAAGTAATTATGTTAATGCCTAAGAGAGTTAAATACAGACGCGTTCAGCGCGGCAGACTTAAGGGTACTGCACACAAGGGCAACACCGTAACTTACGGTTCCTACGGTCTCGCAGCTATGGAGCCGGCTTGGATCACAAGCAATCAGATAGAGGCTGCCCGTATCGCTATGACAAGATACATCAAGCGTGGCGGTAATGTCTGGATAAAGATTTTCCCGGACAAGCCGATCACAGAGAAGCCTGCCGAGACCCGAATGGGTTCCGGTAAAGGTTCTCCCGAGTACTGGGTAGCGGTTGTCAAGCCCGGAAGAGTCATGTTCGAAATGGACGGCGTTCCGGAGGAGACAGCAAAGGAAGCTATGAGACTTGCTTCCCACAAGCTGCCTATCAAATGCAAATTCGTCAAAAAAGAAGTAGAGGAGGGCTAAACCAGTGAAAGCTACAGAACTCAGTAAATTAACTTCCGCTGAACTTACCTCTAAGCTCAAGGAGCTGAAAAGCGAACTTTTCAATCTTCGCTTCCAGAATGCGATAAATCAGCTCGACAATCCGCACAAGATTGCAGAGGTCAAGAAGGATATCGCAAGAGTAATGACCGTTCTTCAGGAAAAGAAGAACGCTGAAAAGGCTTGAAGAGAGGAGAATGTGTCATGAGTGAAGCAGTAGAAAGAAACCTCAGAAAGACCAGAATAGGCATGGTGGTAAGCGATAAAATGGACAAGACGGTAGTTGTCGCAATCCAGGATAACGTGAAGCACCCCAAGTACGGCAAGGTCATTAAGAGAACAGTTAAGTTCAAGGCGCATGATGAAAATAACGAATGCGCAGTTGGCGATAAAGTAAGCATCATGGAAACAAGACCGCTTTCCAAAGAGAAAAGATGGAGAGTCGTTGAAATCATCGAAAAAGCAAAATAATTTCATAGTGCAAGGTTAGAGTGGCAAAGCCACAACCTGTGAGATGTGAATTTTAGGAGGTAAGCACAATGATACAACAGCAGTCATTGATGAAAGTCGCCGATAATACAGGCGCTAAAGAAATCATGTGTATTCGCGTGCTTGGCGGTACTGGCAGAAGATATGCCAATATCGGAGATGTTGTAGTTGCAGCTGTAAAGAAAGCAGCCCCCGGCGGCACCGTTAAAAAGGGTGAGGTCGTAAAGGCTGTTATCGTACGCAGCGTTAAGGGTGTGAAGCGCGCAGACGGTTCGTACCTGAAGTTCGATGAGAACGCGGCTGTCATCATCAAAGACGACAAGACGCCAAGAGGAACGCGTATATTCGGGCCGGTAGCAAGAGAGCTCCGTGAGAAGGATTATCTGAAAATTCTTTCTCTGGCTCCCGAAGTACTGTAATTATAATGGGAGGATTTGAAAAATGAGTAAACTTCATGTAAGAAAAGACGATACCGTTATAGTTATATCCGGAACCGAAAAGGGTAAAAAGGGTAAGGTTGTTGCGGTATCCCCCGATGAGAGAAAAGTCATCATCGAGGGCGTCAACATAAAGAAAAAGCATTCGAAGCCGAGAAAGCAGGGCGAAGCAGGCGGCATAATAAATGTTGAAGGCGCTATGTACGCAGATAAGGTACAGCTCTTCTGCTCCAAGTGCGGCAAGGGCGTTCGCACCGGCATCAAGGTAGACGGCGATAAGAAAGTCCGCGTTTGCAAGAAATGCGGCAAAGAATTTTAATGCGGAGGTAAAGTAAAATGGCTAGATTACAGGATTTTTACAAGGCAGAAGTTGCTCCCGCATTGATGAAGAAATTCAACTATAAGAGCCCCATGCAGATCCCGCGCTTTGATAAGATAGTTATCAATGTGGGTGCAGGCGAGGCTAAGGACAATGCGAAGGTAATAGATGCCATAATAGCTGATGTTACTGCTATAACAGGTCAGAAAGCCGTACCGACTCACGCAAAGAAGTCGGTCGCAAACTTCAAAATCAGACAGGGAATGACGATAGGTGTTAAGGTTACTCTCCGCGGCTCGAGAATGTACGAGTTCATGGACAGACTTTTTAACCTGGCGCTGCCCCGCGTTCGTGACTTCAAGGGTATCAACCCCAATGCATTTGACGGTCGCGGCAACTATTCGCTCGGTCTGAAGGAGCAAATCATATTCCCCGAAATCGAATACGAAAAGGTTGATAAGATCAGAGGCATGGATATTGCCTTTGTTACCACAGCCACAAACGACGAAGAAGCAAAGGCGTTGCTCGAGCTTATGGGCGCACCGTTTGCCAAATAATTAGGGAGGAAGAATATGGCAAAAACTGCTATGAAGCTGAAGCAGCAGAAAGCGCAGAAGTATTCCACAAGAGAATACAACAGATGCAAGATCTGCGGAAGACCTCATGCATATCTGCGCAAATACGGTGTCTGCCGTATCTGCTTCAGAGAGCTTGCTTACAAGGGAGAAATCCCCGGCGTAAGAAAAGCCAGCTGGTAATGACCCGATAGGTAGGGTATCATAAAGCGCTCCAATCTTGTCGAAAGGAAAGCAAAAGCTTTAACCATCGACTCGCCGCCGGATAAATTCCGGCAGCAAGGATTAGGCGAGGGCGAAAGCCCAAATAACCGAACCACTTGCATAAAAGGAGGAAAAAACAATGCAAATTTCAGACGTAATTGCGGATATGCTCACACGCATCAGAAACGCAAACGACGCAAAGCACGAAACGGTAGATGTTCCCGCTTCGAAAATGAAAAAAGCCATTGCCGACATTCTCGTTGAGGAAGGCTATATCTCCGGATATCAGATCATCGAGGACGGAAAGCAGGGCATCATCAGAATCACACTTAAATACGGTCGCGGCAAGCAGAAGATTATTCAGGGTCTGCGCCGTGTTTCCAAGCCCGGTCTGCGCATATACTCAAACTGCGAGGATATGCCCAAGGTTATGAACGGTCTCGGAATCGCTATCGTATCCACATCCAAGGGCATCATGACCGACAAAAAGGCTCGCAGCCTCAATGTCGGCGGTGAAGTTCTTGCATTTGTATGGTAATCGGGGAGGTAAACAGAGATGTCAAGAATTGGTAGAAAAGCTATTACAGTTCCCGCAGGCGTTGAAGTTACTCTCGGCGAGAATAATGTTATAACCGTAAAGGGTCCCAAGGGAACACTTACACACAAGATTCACGATAACATGACCGTAACCGCAGACGCAGGCGTCATCACGGTTACCCGCCCCGACGACGAGAAGGAAAACCGCTCGCTTCACGGACTCACGAGAACACTCATTGCCAACATGGTAGAGGGCGTTACAAACGGATATTCCAAGAAGCTTATAATCGTCGGTGTTGGCTACAAGGCTGTAAAGAACGGCAAAAATCTCGTTCTCAGCCTCGGTCATTCCCATACAATCACCTTCGAGGAAAAGAACGGTATTACATTCGACGTTCCCGATTCCAATACTGTTATAGTAAAGGGTATCGACAAGCAGGATGTAGGTCAGATTGCGGCGCAGATCCGCGAGAAGAGACCGCCTGAGCCTTACCTCGGCAAGGGTGTCAAGTATGAAGGCGAACATATTCGCCGTAAAGCCGGAAAAACCGGTAAATAATGAAAGGAGTGGATATAAATGGTATCTCGTAAAGATAGTAATGCAGCACGTCTGGCTCGTCATAAGAGAGTTCGTGCCAAAATATCCGGTACACCCGATATCCCCCGTCTCTGCGTATATCGTTCGCTCGCGAACATAAGAGCGCAGATCATAGACGATGTAAACGGTGTAACCCTTGTATCCGCATCCACCCTTGAAAAGGCGTTTGAGGGCAACGGCGGAAACAAAGAAGCAGCCAAGATCGTAGGCAAGATGATTGCCGAGAAGGCTGTGGCTAAAGGTATAAAGAAAGTAGTATTTGACCGCGGCGGATATATCTACCACGGAAGAGTAAAAGAACTTGCAGACGGCGCCCGCGAAGGCGGCCTCGAATTCTGATAGGAGGGAAACAAGAATGGCTAAAATAATCAATCCGGCAACGCTTGAGCTTACCGAAAGAACAGTTGCCACCAACCGTGTTTCCAAAACCGTTAAGGGCGGTCGTATCGCGCGTCAGACTGCAATCATGGTAGTGGGCGACGGAAACGGTCATGTAGGCTACGGTCTCGGAAAAGCAGCCGAATATCCCGAAGCTATCCGCAAGGGTATAGAGGATGCGAAGAAAAATATTATAGAGGTATCTCTCAAGGGTACTTCCATTCCCCATGAGGTTATCGGTGTATACGGCGCGGCAAGAGTACTTCTCAAGCCTGCTGCTCCCGGTACAGGTATCATCGCGGGAGGAACAGTGCGTGCTGTTGTTGAAATGGCAGGAATCAAGGATATCCGTGCTAAATGTCTGCGCTCCAGCAATCCCACAAACGTGGTAAAGGCTACATTTGAGGGACTCAAGGCGCTCCGTTCCGCAGAGCAGATTGCTGCTATGCGCGGTATAGACAAAGATGCGCTGAAGAACTGAGGAGGCAAGCAATGGAAAAGATTAAAATAACTCTTACAGGCAGTCTTATCGGTACTTCTCCCAAGCAGAGAGCGGTAGCTAAGTCTCTCGGTCTTTCCAAGATCGGCAGCAGCTCCGTTCAGAACAACGACGAATCCGTTAAGGGCAAAATCAAGTTAGTAGCTCACCTTATAAAGGTGGAGAATGTATAATCAATATACATTAAAAAACAATTGATTAAATCAAAAATTCACGTATAAGGAGGAATACCAAGATGAAGCTGCATGAACTTTCACCTGCAGCCGGCTCGGCTCAGAGCGCATGGCGCAAGGGCAGAGGCACAGGCTCCGGTAACGGCAAAACGGCAGGAAAGGGACATAAGGGTCAGAACGCGCGCAGCGGCGGCGGTGTAAGACCCGGATTTGAAGGCGGACAGATTCCGCTTTACAGAAGGCTTCCCAAGAGAGGCTTCAACAACATGTTTGCAAAAGAATATGCTATTGTCAATGTTGAGGCTCTCAACGCATTTGAAAACGGCACTGTTGTAACAACAGAAGCACTTCTCGAAAAAGGCATAGTTCGCAAGACGCTTGACGGAGTCAAGATACTCGGTCGCGGTGAGCTCTCAAAGAGCGTAACCGTTCAGGCCAAGATTTTCTCTGCGAGTGCAAAGGCGAAAATTGAAGCTGCAGGCGGAAAGTGCGAGGTGATCTAAGTTGTTCAAGACATTCAAAAACGCATTTAAAATTCCTGAGCTTAGATCAAAAATACTTTTCACACTTTTCATCATTATACTTTACCGCATAGGTTCGGTTATTCCCGTACCTTTCACAAATGTTGGTGAGCTCGGTGCCGCCTACAGCCAGACAGGCATTCTCACATATCTCAGCATGCTCTCGGGTTCCGCATTCGCTCAGGGTACACTTTTTGCCCTCGGCGTATCGCCCTACATCACGGCGCAGATCGTTATTCAGCTTTTGACTATAGCTATTCCCGCGCTGGAGAGACTTGCTCAAAACGGTGAGGACGGCAGAAAGAAAATCAACAAAATAACAAGATATGTAACTGTTGTTCTTTCCGTAATCACAGGTATCGGTTATTACCTCATTATGGAAAATCAGTACGGTCTCGTTAAGAAGGGCTACGACAATGCTTTCGGTATCATCGTAATCATAGCTTGCTATGTTGCGGGCGCATCGATAGTTATGTGGCTCGGCGAAAAGATAGATGAGCAGGGTATCGGAAACGGTATCTCAATTCTCCTTTTTGCCAACATCGTATCCGGACTTCCCCAGCAGATTATGTCCTATGTGGCAACCCTTCAGGGCTCCAAGCAGGCTGCATGGGTAATCGCTGTAATGGCAACTCTTGCAATCGTTATCACTCTCGGAAACATCGTGTTCGTTGTATATATGTCCGATGCCGAGAGAAGAATTCCTGTTCAGTACGCTAAGCGCGTAGTGGGCAGAAAGGTTTACGGCGGTCAGAATACCAACCTGCCGATAAAGCTCAATATGTCGGGCGTTATGCCGATAATCTTTGCAAACACACTTGTTTCGCTTCCCGTAACGATAGTGACACTCGTAAAGAACGCAAAGGTTAAGGCAGGCGGCGGACTCGGCAAATTCGGAACATGGCTCGAAAAGGCTCTCGGAACAGACAGCTGGTTCTATGTAGTCCTGCTCCTGATACTCATTATCGCATTCGCTTATTTCTATATTTCGATTTCGTTCAACCCTGTTGAGGTTTCCAACAACCTGATGCAGAACGGCGGCTTTGTTCCCGGTATTCGTCCCGGCAAGCCCACAGCGCTCTATATCAAGAAGATACTCAATAAGGTTACGCTTATTGGCGCATTTTTCCTGAGCATAGTGGCGTGTGTGCCGCTTGTCCTGAATATAGTTTCGGGCGGTTTGCTCGGAGTTATCGCTTTCAGCGGCTCGACGATGCTCATCGTAGTAGGTGTTATCATTGAGACAATCCGTGAGATCGAAGGTCAGATGACAATGCGTCATTACAAGGGCTTCCTTGAATAATAAACCGGAAATAAAAAGCCGGATAAACGGTAGACTTTTATAAGTAAAGTCATGTATGCCTGCTTCCCGAAAGGGAGGCGGGTATACGGAATGCCGCTTTGCGGCGGAGAGGAACAAGAACCTATGAATTTAATGTTTCTCGGCGCACCCGGCGCCGGCAAGGGAACTCAGGCAGCTTTTGTTTCCGAAAAGTATAATATACCTTCTGTTTCGACAGGCGTTCTGCTTCGCGAAGCCATGGCGAAGGGCACGGAGCTCGGGCTTCGCGCAAAGAGCTATATGGATGCGGGCGCGCTTGTACCTGATGAGCTTGTGATAGGCATAATCAAAGAGAGACTCGCCGAGAAGGACTGTGCAAACGGTTTCATACTCGACGGTTTCCCGAGAACGGTGCCGCAGGCACAGGCGCTCGACGAAATGGGTGTTGAGATGGACCTCGTGATAAGCATAGAGGTCGCGGACGACGCGATAGTGAACCGCATGGGCGGCAGACGCCTCTGCTCGGTTTGCGATACATCGTATCACCTTGCGCACAGACCTCCCAAGGAGGAGGGCAAGTGCGACCGTTGCGGCGGAAGGTTGAAGCTCCGCGCCGACGACAAGCCCGAGGTTGTCAAGAGCCGCCTCGAGACATATCATAAGCAGACAGAGCCGCTAAAGGATTACTACGGCAGAAAAGGCAAGCTCTGCACTGTAAACGGCGAGGGTAAAATAGAAGATATTACCGCGGAAATAATTGCGGCAATAGACAAAATAAGAGGCTAAAATTTATGATTTTAGTAAAAAACAGCGAACAGTTGGCTATCATGCGTAAAGCGGGACGTATCACCGGCGAGGCAATACTTGTCGCCAGAGATCATATCCGCGAAGGCGTTTCCACAAAGGAGCTGGACATAAGAATCCGCGAGTATATAGAGAAGTGCGGCGCCAAGCCCTCTTTTCTCGGATACGGCGGTTTCCCCGGCAGCGCCTGCATCAGCCTGAACGACGAGGTTATTCACGGTATACCGAGCAAAGACCGCATACTGCACGAGGGCGATATCGTAAAGATAGATGTCGGCGCGTGCTACAAGGGCTTTCATGGCGACAGTGCAAATACCTTCGGCGTAGGCAAGATAAGTGAAGAAGCCGAAAAGCTCATCGCAGCCACGAGAGAATCGTTCTTTCGCGGCGCGGCTCAGGCAAAGGCAGGCAATCGGATAGGCGACATCGGAAGCGCGGTTTTTGAATATGCAAACGCTCTCGGCTACGGAGTTGTAAAAAGATATGTCGGTCATGGTGTCGGCATGGAGTTGCATGAAGACCCCGAGGTGCCGAATTTCGGCACGGCGGGCAGAGGTCCGAGGCTTATGCCCGGTATGACCATAGCAATCGAGCCCATGATAAACGCAGGAACATATCTTGTGAAGGAAATGAGCGACGGCTGGACTGTCAAGACTGCGGACGGCAGGCTTTCCGCACACTATGAGCACACTGTTGCCATAACGGACGGCGATGCTGTTCTGCTCACAATGGTGGAATGATATGAGGACTTCGGAAGATTTAATAGGCTGTATAGCTGTTTCGACGGCGGGAAGGGATTGTGACCGGACGCTGGTAATAATCGGTATCTGCGACGATGATTCCGTTTTCGTGTCGGATGGCAGACTGAGAAAGGTCGCTACGCCTAAGAAAAAGAAAATGCGGCATCTGAAAGTGGTTTCCAAAACGGATGCGGGAAGCAGAGAGAGGATAGCGGCAGGGCTCGCTACCGACAGCTTCATCCGCAAGCTGCTTGACAGCACGGCAGTCGATGACGATGACCTAATTTAAATTGGAATGATTTAAGGAGGGCAATAATGCCAAAGGGCGATGTTGTTGAATTTGAGGGTACGGTAGTTGAGGCTATGCCTAATGCCACCTTCAAGGTAAAGCTTCCCAATGAGCACATAGTCACAGCTCAGATTTCGGGCAAGCTCAGAATGAACTATATCAAAATCGGTCCCGGTGATAAGGTTACCGTAGAGGTTTCCGTATACGACCTCAATAAGGGTCGCATCACATGGAGACACTGATTTTACAAAAAATCTAATTATTATGTGAAAGGAATGGTGAAATACACATGAAAGTTAAACCTTCCGTTAAAAAGATTTGCAGCAAGTGCAAAATCATCAAAAGAAAAGGCCATGTAATGGTAATTTGCGAAAACCCGAAGCATAAGCAGAAGCAGGGTTAAGCCAACACAAATTAAGGGAGGTGTATTTCCAGAATGGCTCGTATAGCTGGTGTTGAAGTTCCAAACAACAAGAGAGTTGAAATCGGTCTTACTTATATTTACGGTATAGGCAGAACAACTTCCAATCAGATTCTCGCAAAGACAGGTATCAATCCCGATACACGTTGCAAGGATCTCACAGAAGATGATGTATCAAAGCTTCGTGACGAAATCGAAAATTTCCACAAGGTGGAAGGTGACCTTCGTCGTGATGTCGCTCTTGATATCAAGAGAATGATAGAAATCGGCTGCTACCGCGGCACAAGACACAGAAAAGGTCTTCCCGTTCGCGGACAGAGAACAAAGACAAATGCAAGAACCAGAAAAGGTCCTGCAAAGACAATAGCAAACAAGAAGAAATAATTAAGGAGTGATAGAAGCTAATGGCTAAAACAGCAACCAAAAAGGTAGTCAGAAAGCGCCGCGAACGCAAGAACGTAGAAAAAGGCGTAGCGCATATCCGCGCAACTTATAACAATACTATCGTTACTATCACGGATACTAACGGCAATGCAGTTTCTTGGGCTTCCGCAGGCGAACTCGGTTTCAGAGGCTCCAGAAAGTCCACACCGTTTGCAGCGCAGATGGCTGCGGAAACAGCCGCAAAGATCGCAGCAGACAACGGTATGAAGACTGTCGAAGTATATGTAAAGGGTCCCGGACAGGGCAGAGAGTCCGCTATTCGTGCGCTCCAGACTCAGGGTCTTGATATAAGCCTTATCCGCGATGTAACGCCTGTTCCTCACAACGGATGCAGACCGCCTAAAATCAGAAGAGTCTAATTTACAAGGAGGATTCAAAATACTATGGCAAGATATACAGGTCCTGTGTGCAAGCTTTGCCGCAGAGAGGGAACAAAGCTTTTCCTCAAGGGCGACCGCTGCCTTACGGATAAGTGCCCTGTAACACGCAGAGGCACAGCTCCCGGTCAGCACGGTGCAGCACAGGTTAAGAAAAACAAAGAATACTACATGCAGCTTCGTGAGAAGCAGAAGGCAAGAAGATACTACGGAGTTCTTGAGAAGCAGTTCAAGAAGTATTTTGAGATTGCCGATAAGACCGAGGGTCAGACCGGTGCAAACCTTCTTTGCCTGCTCGAGCGTCGTTTCGACAACGTAGTTTACAGAATGGGACTTGCTGAGAGCCGCAATGAGGCAAGACAGCTCGTTCTCCACGCTCACTTCACAATCAACGGTAAAAAGGCTGATATTCCTTCCATCATCGTTAAGAAGGGCGATGTTATAGCTCTGAAGGATTCTTCGCGCGATTCCGAGAAGTTCAAATCTCTTCTTGAGCTTATGGAAAAGACAACAGCTCCGAAGTGGCTCGACCTTGACAAGACAAAGGCAAGCGCTACGGTTACTGCTCTTCCCGAGAGAGAAGATATCGACTTCCCGTTCCAGGAATCTCTTATCGTCGAGTTGTACTCCAAATAATAGTTACCCGCGGTATTCCGAAAATATCGCAGGTACTATCAGGCGGATTTTCGAGAATATCAAAACAATATTTAGAAACCTTGTGTTTCTGTTAAAAGGAGGGTTACTTAATGATAGAAATAGAAAAGCCGAATATATCGGTTGATAATCTCAGTGAAGACGGCAAAAGCGGAACCTTTACGGTAGAGCCTCTTGAGCGCGGCTACGGCACTACGCTCGGCAACTCGCTCCGCAGAGTGCTTCTCAGCTCGCTTCCCGGCGTAGCTGTAGTCAGCATCAAAATAGCGGGCGGCGGCAAGGATGTTCTCCACGAGATATCCACTGTTCCCGGTGTAAAAGAGGATGTTTGCGAAATCGTCCTCAATGTAAAGGGAATCACGGCAAGACTTCACAGCAGCACCCCTAAAACCGTATACATTGATGTTACGGGTACAAAGGATGTTTGCGCTGGTGATATCGTATGTGATGATGAGCTTGAAATTCTCAATCCCGAGCATCATCTGGCAACTGTCAGCGAAGGTGTACGCTTCCATATGGAGCTCACATTTGACCACGGCAGAGGCTATGTTTCTCAGGATAAGAACAAGCAGATATATTCCGCAGGTCAGCTCGGTGTGATATTTGTAGATTCGATATTCACGCCTGTTTACAATGTAAACTACGAGGTTGACAACACCCGTGTAGGAAACAGCATTGACTATGACAAGCTTACTTTGAATGTATTGACAAACGGTACTATTTCCGCTAAGGAAGCTGTATCGCTTGCTGCCAAGATACTCAACGAACACCTCAACCTCTTTGTTGAACTTTCAGATGAGGCAAAGAGGGCGGAAATTATGGTTGAACGCGAAGAAACCAAGAAGGAAAAAGTCCTTGAGATGACCATTGAGGAGCTTGACCTGTCTGTTCGCAGCTTCAACTGCCTCAAGCGCGCAGGCATTGATACGGTTGAAGATTTGACAAGCAAGACAGAAGAAGATATGATAAAGGTTCGTAATCTCGGTAAGAAGTCGCTTGAAGAAGTTATACAGAAGCTTCATTCGCTCGGACTTACTCTCCGCCGTGAAGAGGACTGAGTCATATCGAAATAAAAGAGTTATCTAAGTTTGGTATAGATAATCCTTTATAAAAATCAGGCAAAGGAGGAATACTGAAATGCCCGGAACCAGAAAACTCGGCAGACCTACTGCCCACAGACAGGCTATGCTCAGAGGCATGGTTACTTATCTTTTGGAAAACGGTTCTATAGAAACAACTCTTACAAGAGCAAAGGAAGTCAGAAGTCTTGCAGAGAAGATGATTACTCTCGGCAAGAAAAATACTCTTGCTTCCCGCCGTCAGGCACTTGCTTTTATAACAAAGGAATCCGTTGTAAAGAAGGTTTTTGACGAAATCGCTCCCAAATATGCAGATAGAAACGGTGGTTACACAGCTATTTACAAGCTCGGTCCCCGTCGTGGTGATGCAGCGGAGATGGCTCTTATAAAGCTTATCTGAGCTTTTATGGGATGCTAAAAAAGCACAGACCGAAAAAGTGAAACGTAAATGTTTTTATAGGACAAAGACATTTATGAAAGCTAAAATTTTCACTAATATCGATTTTAATGAAGGCAGGCAATCCGCGTGGCGGATTGCCTGCGTTTTATTATATTCACTTTTTCTCTCGCCGAAATCCGTCTCTGCCGTACGGTTGTACGGCGACGAAACGGATATTCGACGACTCTGCGCATTTTTATCTATCCCCATCACATAGGGATGCTAAAAAAGTGCAGACCGAAAAAGTGAAGGGAAAATGTACTTTTTCAGCAAAAGACATTTACGAAAGCTAAAATTTTTTGATAATATTGATTTTTAAGGAAGGCAGGCAATCCGCGCGGCGGATTGCCTGCGTTTTATCGTATTCACTTTTCGGCAGTGTGCGAAGGCTTTGGTGCGCATATAAAAAGCCGTCTGCTGATGCCTTTTTTATACTTATCCCGACGCGTTTGCTTTTCCCACAGCAAAGAGAAATCTATCTGCCTCATCAGGTGTATTGAAAACAGAAAAGCTTGCCCGCACGGCATCGCCGCCGGTGCCGAGTGTTTTATGTGCAAAAGGAGAGCAGTGCATCCCTGAGCGCGTACATATTCCGTGCTCGGCAAGCTCTGCGGCAATTGCGGAAGCACTTCTCCTGCCCGAAGTAAAAAGCAGGGTGTTTCCTTCATCGGCAGAAGGAAGAAATACCCTGATATCGGGTATGGAGAGAAGTCCGTCGCGCACCCTGCGGTAAATTGCATTTTCGTGCTCGCGGATGGCGGAAGTTGTCTTTGCCCTGACAAATTTCAGCCCCTCGCCCAGCCCTACGATGCATTGCGTGGCGGGCGTGCCCGCTTCATATGATTCAGGTGCTTCATGCCCCATGTCCGTTTCCGCGGAATTCATCCCGTTACCGCCGAAAACGGTAGGCGAAAGAAGCGAAAAATCAAAATCATCGGCAAAAATCGCCGCGCCGCTCCCCTGAGGTCCGTAGAGTCCCTTGTGCCCGGGCACGCAGAGAACGGAAATATTGTCATTATTTATCTTTATATCGTAAATCCCCGCGCTCTGTGCCGCATCGACGATATAAATTATCCCGTGCTTTTTGCAAAGTGCACCGATTTTTGATATCGGCAAAAGATGCGGACAGATATTTGATGCATGCAGAGTCACGATAACGCGTGTATAAGGTGTTATTTTCTCTTCTATATTGCGTATCACTTCGTCATCATTGCAAAGCGCATTGAATATTCCGTATGTGATAATGCCTTTTTCGGCGAATGCGGCGACGGGACGTGCGACGCTGTTATGTTCCAGATTTGAAATCAGAACATGATCGCGTCGCCGCAGAATACCGCCGAGCGCAAGATTTATCGCATGAGTGGTATTCATTGTGAAAATAACATTTTCGGGCTTTGATATACCGAAAAATTCTGCCATATTCATGCGGCAATCATATATTGCCTCTGCGGCACGCATGGATATTTTATGTCCGCTCCTGCCGGGATTTCCGCAGTATTCCCGCATACAGCGCATCATTTCGCGCATAACGGAAGGCGGCTTCTGAAAGGTTGTGGCGGCATTGTCAAAATATATCATAAAATTCCTCTTGAAATCAAAAAATAATATCGGCTTTATTCAAAGCCCGAAAAGTCTCACAAAATCACTATTCCGCCATATGATATTCCCGCCTCGGTAAGAATATCAAGTGCGGCATTCACCTTGAAAAAGTCGATTTCCACTCCCGCACTGCAGCCTCTCGGGCTCTGCCCGGGGAGTAATTTTACCGTTTTTGCTTTTATGCCCTTTCTGCTTAATAATCGTGCCGCTTTTATTGCCATGGTGGGCGAATTTATTGTTATAACACGACGATTCATTTTGTCTCCGTATATGCTTGGGTAAAGCATATTTTTCATTTTTTCTTGCGGAAAAATCTTCTTCCGCTACTCTATTATATGCCGTGGCATTTGCTTTTGCCCAAAGAAAAAAATTGCTTTATTTTCCCACTTATAAAAAATGCAAAGCTTCAGATAATAAGACCAGAACAAACGACATAAGTCATTTGTTCGGTAGTGTTCGCCCGAACAATGGCAAAGCGGCAAAAAGAAACAGCGCCATCCCGAGCCTGTAAAGCAAAGGAGGGAAAAGCTTCGGAAATATCCGATGAAAGCTGTTTTGACAGGCGTGGCGCTGTTACTCTCGGGGAATGCAGAAAAAGTTATGTTGATTTTCAAAATTTGAGGAGAAAATAAAAATGGCAAGCAAGAAGAATATTGTCCCCGAGGCAAAGGAAGCTCTCAATAAGTTTAAGATGGAAGCTGCAAATGAAGTCGGCGTTAACCTCAAGCAGGGTTATAATGGCGACCTCACATCCAAGCAGGCAGGTTCTGTAGGCGGTCAGATGGTTAAGAAAATGATCGAGTCCTATGAGAACTCCATTAAATAAGCTTTAAGGGAATATTTTCTAAAATGCAATCAGTCGCATGGCGTTTTGCCGTGCGACTGATTTTTGTAAATAAAAACCGGTCGATTGGCGGGTGGCTCCGGAAAGGCTTTTGCCGATATTCCGTGAATTGCTCCGAGCTCTGCTTGCGCCAAACCGCTCTCTTTTTTGAAATATCAGATCGCATAATTTATCCATATCAAGCTCCGTAAACTGTTGGATCGATATAGCCTTGACCGGATTTTACGAAGAAAATGCCGAGTGCAAAAAGTAAGAGCAAAATATTGCATTTATTTTATAATTATGATATAATAAAAATAAAGACGGCTAATCGAAAGGAATATGACTTATGTTGCCGATAAATTCCGGGGAATAAATAATGAGGTAGATTTATGACAGAAAAAAGTGTATCAAAAGTATCTCGCGTAATCAATTGTCTTATTGTTGCTCTACTGATTTTTGCTATGTGTATGATTTTGGGACTAAATAGAGTTAAGAGAAAAATTATATTTTTTCCTGTTTCTGACGGATATCGATGGGAATGTCAGGAATTTGATATGAATTTTGAATGTAAAAAGTTGGATTCCGGAACCAAAATCTTTTGTGGAGAAGCTGTTATCAATGGCACATTGTATGAGATTGGTGATGATCGAGTCCATACTTGCACAAAGACAAAAGGAAGGATGGAACTGTCTGTAGTATATTCCGGTGTTGCCCATGAATTTCTAAGATTCAAATATAAAATCAAGGGAGACAAAATGATTTGTGAAGTTCAAACAGACGAGTATGGCATTGCTCCCGAGAATGGGATACTTACATTTGTCAAAGTGCCGATAGATTCCGAAAAATAATTTAGTGGCAATCAGCTTGATGCACGGGCGGCACGCCTGTCTCCCCCTCTATGGCAGGCGCACCGCTCGGTGCAGGGCAGAGTGCATATATGGGATAGCGGTAATATAATCGCCGATATCGGCACGGAAACCGTATACTATATCCGCGTACTGACACTCATATATGCCAAAAAAGGCGAAATAAAAATATGTAGGAGGCTATGAAATGAAAAAAATTATGCTTATTTCCCTTGTAATTGCGTGTTTATGGTTAGTTTCTTGTGGTGAAGTACATACCGGAAGCACTGCAACGACGGAAGTGACTGCAACGACGCAAGTGACAACGACGGACTCTGCAGCAACTGTTGAGACGACGATTACGACATCATTGACAGCGGAAACAGCAGAAACAACATTGTCAGAAACTGTTACAACCGAGCCGATTGCAGAGCCTACTGAAGCATTTATTGAATTTGATTTAAATGGTAGACCAATACTCTCATCCGATGATAAAAGCTGTTTTGAACTCGTGACAAAGAAAATAAAGATGACTGATGTTAATGCGCTTGTAAAGAAAAAAGCTTCTTTGCAAACATTTTGTGAAGAACTCCCATTACAGTGCATAAGAAGATACTTTATTTATGATGACGAGCCTGATGCTGAGGAAATGTTTTATGTTCCGATAAATACAGATGAAGGCTGGTTTATAATTTCATTTATTTGCTATCCGAGAGATACAGCTAAAATAGAATTTTCTCATGCTCAGGATTTTATAATAGAGAGCGATGAAAAAAGCAGTACGGAATTTATTGAAACATTAAGCAACGACATAAAATACGATGATTTATGTGAACTTGGATATAATGGTACAGTAATTTTTGATTCATCAAAAGGACAATATTCCGGCAGGGTAGGATTGGAAGTACTCTATGTATTTAAAGATGGGATGGCTATATACATTTCTTTTAATACATCGGTTATATATAATATTTTTAAACTGTAATGCTCTATATTATCCGATTTCATGAGCACTGGCGGTAATAAAACCTATCGTCCCGACGGACTGCGCCGCTCGGTGCAGGGCAGAGTGCATATATGGGATAGCGGTAATATAATCGCCGATATCGGCACGGAAACCGTATACTATATCCGCGTATTGACGCTCATATATGCCAAAAAAGGCGGGACAAAGACATATTATCGCTTCAATGGGCATGGCGATGTGATAATTTTTGCTTTAGTGACTATTATGACTTTTCTAAAATGGATACCGATTCTTTGACAACAATAATAAATAATCTGGGCGAGTTTTATCCGCAAAAATTCGGCTTGTTGACAAATTATTATTTAGATTTTTCATTTACTATACAGATGAGAATAGAAAGGTAAGAATATATGAAAAAAATAAAAAATATAACTGGATTTTTCGTGCTGATAGCAATCTGCTTAACGCTCTTGACTTCATGCATTCCGGGACCGGGATTGAGCGATTACAATTTCAAGATTGCTGATGGCAGATATTATATTCATCGCGGTCCTTTTTATGTTTCCATAGACCAGTTAAGTGCAAAGGACGGCAGTGCAGAGCTTCATGAGCCAACAAAAGACAGAATTTCTTATTTTGCCTATAACGATAAATATATTTTTCTTCAGATAAGCGACGGGGATAATGGCAAAGATACATCAGATTTGGGCCTTGTCGGTGCAACATATATAAAATATCTTGTGATTGATTTGGATAGTGACGAATATATTTATTTCAATAATCTTGATGAATTGAAAGAAGAGGTAGATATCAATCACTATATTGATTTTAAGAAATGGATAAGACCGCGTGATTTCTATTATCACTGGTATATCAAGAATGAGAGCGAAGAAGTTTCATATCGAGAGGTTTTCAGCTGATATTATTTTGAGTTTATAGTTTCAAAAAGGCGAGACAAAGACCTATTATCGCTTCAATGGGCATGGCGATGTGATAGCGCTTGCGAATTCAAGCGGTGCGATAATCAAGCGATATAAATATGATTCTTTCGGCGTTGAAGAAAACCCCGGCATATTCGATACGAATGTATTTCGCTACTGTGGCGAGTACTACGATGCAGAAACAAAAACGATATACCTGCGCGCGAGATACTACGATGCGGAAACGGGAAGATTCACACAGCAGGACGGATGGAGCTACGCCGTACCCGGCTTCCTCTTATCGCTGAACCTGTATACTTATTGTTGGAACAATCCTGTAAGCTATATAGATCCGAGCGGGCACTTTAGCATAATGGCTTTTGCTATAAAAGCACTTGTGGGTGCAGCTATAAATGTAGCTACAACATATATTGCCGCTAAAGCAACAGGGCAGGAGTATACATGGGTTGATGCGGGTGTTGCAGCAGGTGTTGGTGCGGTTGGTGCTTTTGGTAAAGTTGGAAAAATTGTCAGTGGTGTAGCAAGTGGTATATATGCAGGTATAAACAGCTATATAAATGGCGCTTCTGTTGGTGGTGCAATACTTGCGGGCGCAACAGCCGGAGTAATGACAACATTTAGTGCTAGTAATTTATGCGAATTTATAGGCAAAGAAGGAATAGCGCCAGTGGCTTCTGCTGCACTTGACCTAACTTTCGGAGCAGGGAATAATCTTGTTAGTGCCGCAGCATATGCATCGGTTATAGATAATGGTGAAAAATCGATGGCAGAAAAGTCCGAAAGTACTTCTAAGCAAGAGCAAAATCCTGCTACAAAAGAGGACACGAATGATAATACATCAAAAAAGTCTTTATCGGAAGAGAATAGCAAACCTACAAGTAGCAAAAAACAATCGGGAAGCAAAAGATTAAACAACACATATAGTTGTCTTATGTAAGAGGATATTATGGAAGACTGCATTATTATAAAACCGAATAAACTTGAACATACAGATTTTATATCCGTTTCGATTTTGGCTATAATTATCGGCATTTTAGCCGCGATCTTTGCATCCGACATCGTATATAAGATTTTTCTGTTGGTTCTCGCTGTCACGCTATTTTCTTTATGTTCATATCAATATTTTTTAAATGCAAAAACTCTTATTGTCTCAAAATCGGGAATTTATACTGAATTCTGGTCATATAAACGATTTTATAAATGGTCTGATTTCAAGTATATCGGAATGCGAAATTGCAGGCGTTATTATCCGCGTAAAAACAGCGATTGGATGGAGTTAATATTTTATACGAAAAAAGCACAGGACCCTGTAAAATCCGACGATAAATCATGTGCATCTTTGCATCCGTTTTCATTTTTATATGTTACTTTTTGCTCGGATGAACTCGCCAAAACAATTTTTTACAGTTATGGCAGAATTTGTTATCGCGCAGATAAAGATGAAGTGTTGTCGAAGCTTGCGGAATGGGGCATTGAGGTATCAAAGGAATAACCATCGATAATATTGAAGCCCGACGAATAAAAAAGAGCGGCGCGCCTGTCGCCCACCTTGACAGGCGCACCGCTCGGTGCAGGGCAGAGTGCATATATGGGATAGCGGTAACGCCTTTGGAGGTAATATGAAAAGAATTATCAGTATTTTGCTATTACTAATCTTGATTTTTACTATGGTTACATCATGCAGTAAACTGGGCTCAAGACAATATGTCCTTGATGTCCTTGATGCCATGGACAAAGGTGACGATGAAATATTTTATAAACTTTTAGAAGACGAAAGCTATGACATAAATAGAAATCCCAATTTACTTATTGACAGAATTGTATTTTTCTTTCCATGCGTAGATAATCCTCTTGAAAAAGCTTGCAGGCTTGAACGGTATGATTATGTTGAAGCACTGATAAACAGAGGTGCAAATTTAAATAAGACTTGTACATTTGGTGCGCTAATTCTTGCTGTCGATTATATGGGAAGTGAAAGCGGCAAGAAGAATGCTGTGGCTATAGTGGAACTTTTGCTGAAAAACGGTGCAGACCCAGATGGTGCGAGAACAGAGACATATACAGCTCTTGAGAATGCTGTTATTAAGTGGAAATATAAAAATTCATATCAGATATGCAAGCTACTTATTGAATATGGCGCAAGTGAAAATTCAATAGAGCGAGCGTATAAAAGAGCTATAGCATTTGAAGCCCCACAGGAATTTTTGGATTTATTGAAGCCCGACAAATAAAAAAGAGTAGTGCGCCTGTCGCCCCTCCATGACAGGCGCACCGCTCGGTGCAGGGCAGAGTGCATATATGGGATAGCGGTAATATAATCGCCGATATATTATCTCGGATAATTTATTCGGCGTCTGCCCGCATATGTTCTCGGCGCAGGCGCGGCGGAGCTTACCGCGAGAATAGTGATATGTTCGTTTCTTCCCGCGCTCGTAAACGGCGCACCGATAGATTCCGGCGCATCATCGCTTGCTTTTGCCGCCGTATGCTTCGGAGACCCGGGCGCATGGATATGTGCTTCGCTTCTTCTCCTTATCCCTCTCTTCCGGTATATCACAGGAAAGAAATACAAAAATACCGTATAAACGAAAAAACGGGGAATCCGCAAGGATTCCCCGTTTTTATTTAATTGCACTCGGATAAGATTATTTGCCGAAATATCTCTCGAGCAGACCTGCAAAAGCCTTGCCGTGTCTTGCTTCGTCCTTTGCCATCTCGTGAACTGTATCATGGATAGCGTCGAGATTGGCAGCCTTTGCACGGCGGGCAAGATCAAATTTGCCTGCTGTAGCGCCGTTTTCAGCCGCAACTCTCATTTCGAGATTCTTCTTTGTGCTGGGAGTGACAACCTCGCCGAGTATCTCTGCAAATTTAGCGGCATGCTCTGCCTCTTCATAAGCAGCCTTTTCCCAGTAGAGACCTATCTCGGGATAGCCCTCGCGGAAAGCAACTCTTGCCATGGCAAGATACATGCCCACCTCGGAGCATTCGCCGTTGAAATTAGCGCGCAGATCCTCAATGATATCCGCGGAAACACCGTCTGTGATGCCGACAACATGTTCGGTTGCCCAAGAAAGCTTTGTTTCCTCTACCTTTTCAAATTTGTCGCGTGAAGCACCGCACTGGGGGCACTTTTCGGGAGCGCTTTCTCCCTCGTAAACATAACCGCAAACCTTACAAACAAATTTAGCCATAGTAATTTTCCTCCGTATAATTAAAATTTTTATTTTTGATTTTTTGCGCATTCGGCGCATGTGCCATGTATTGAGACATCGATGCTTTCTATCTCGCATCCTATCTCATGCTCTGCTTTTTTTGCGATATCGCTCGGAAAAGCAGAAAAAACATCGTAGATTTTGCCGCATTTTTCGCAGTAGAAATGCATATGCGGACTTATATCGCCGTCAAAGTGGTCTTTGTCATGCTCTGTCAGCCGCAGGATAACCCCGCTGTCGGCAAGTATGGTCAAATTACGATAGACTGTGCCGAGACTGATATTAGGATAATCACGGCGCAAATCATCGTAAACCATATCCGCGCTCGGATGGTCACTGCGCGAACGCAGGTTTGAGAGAATCGCCTCTCTCTGCCTTGAATATCTTTGCATCGCTCACCTCTCAATAACAGTAATCATTACTGATTATATATTATCATATGATTTTCGATTTGTCAATAGGAAAATCAAAATTTATGTTGACTTTTTTTATTTTTTCTGATAAAATGCTTTCGGCTTTTGAAAAAAGCGCATTTCGATGCGATTTCAGTGCGAAAGGAAAAGAAAATGTCTGCTCCAAATTATAAGCGAACGCTTCGTGCCTGCTATCTCGGTTATGTCACGCAGGCGATAGTAAATAATCTTTCACCGCTTTTCTTTGTAATATTCAGAGAAGACTTCGGAATATCGCTTTCGCTCCTCGGCACGCTCGTGCTGATAAACTTTGCGACGCAGCTGCTTATCGACCTGCTTGCCGCAAAATTCGGCAACCGCTTTACATACAGACAGCTCATAGTGACGGCGCATTTCACAAATGTCGCGGGGCTTGTCTGCCTTGCTTTTCTTCCCATGATAATGCCGCCGTATGCGGGGCTGATAACAGCGACTATGCTCAATGCCGTCGGCGGCGGTCTTGCCGAGGTTGTTGTCAGCCCGACGGTCGAAGCGCTCCCGAGCGACTGCAAGGAGGCTTCAATGAGCCTGCTCCATTCATTTTATTGCTGGGGACAGCTTCTCACAGTCGCCGTAACAACGCTTATGCTGAAGCTTATCGGCACATCCGACTGGTGGATAATTCCTCTGCTTTGGGCACTTATTCCGCTTTATAACGCTTTTAACTTTATGCGCGTGCCGATTGTTGAGCCGGAAGCCGATGAAGAAAGCGGCGTGATGAAGCATCTTTTCCGCGAAAAATTCTTCTATATAATAATGATAATGATGCTTTGCGGCGGCGCGGCGGAGCTGACCGTGTCGCAGTGGTCGTCGCTTTTTGCCGAAAAAGGACTTGCTATTTCAAAGTTTGTGGGTGATTTGCTCGGTCCCGGGCTTTTTGCCGTGTTTATGGGCACGGGGCGTATGCTCTATGGCATATTCGGCTCTAAAATAAATCTGCGCGGCGCACTGATAGGCTGTTCAACACTCGGTGTCGTTTGCTATATTGCGACCGCCTTTGTGCCGAATGCTTTTGTTTCGCTTATCGCCTGCGCGATGACGGGACTTGCCGTGAGCCTGATGTGGCCCGGCGCGCTTTCTGTGGCATCGGCGGAATTTCCGCGCGGCGGAACCTCCATGTTTGCCGTACTTGCCCTCTGCGGCGATTGCGGCTGTTCGCTCGGTCCGTGGATTGCGGGCATGGTTTCCGATGCGGCATCGGGAAATAATGGGATAATCTCATTTGCCGCGAAATTCGGCATAGATGCCGAAAGCGCCGCCCTGCGCTCGGGTATCGCTGTCGGCACGGTGTTCCCGCTTCTCCTGCTGATACTTCTCATTGCAACGGGAAAGAAAAAGAAGAATGTGAAACAAGCTGAGGCGTGAGCCTCAGCTTTTTGACTTGGGGTGGGGAAGTTTATAATTTGACTTTTTATAAAGTAACTTTTCTTTTAGAGTTCTTTTCGCTTGTCCGAAAAGAACGAAAAGGACAAAAAGAGGAAAGTATT